>Ga0068877_10000119_pt1 | contig 65893 bp, 64 predicted proteins | sample NOAtaG_FD_66437 | JGI IMG/M metagenome (GOLD analysis project Ga0068877, IMG submission 66437) | Freshwater lake microbial communities from Lake Erie, under a cyanobacterial bloom - NOAA_Erie_Diel6S_1000h metaG | ecosystem: Environmental > Aquatic > Freshwater > Lake | place: USA: Ohio, Lake...
TGCTTGGCGATTCCATCGCGCAGCCGCTTGATGCGGTCGTTCGCTGCGTTGAGTTCGCGTTCTAACTGACCGGCTTCTGTCCTCGGTGTATCACTCACGGCTTGGCCTCCTTGGCTTTGCGCCATGCGTTTGCAACAGATTCGTTGCCTGTATCGTGGTGCGAAAAGGCCCAATGCATCGCATCCCCCGCCTCCTCCAGCCGCTTGATCTTGGCCTCCAGATCGACGATGGCGCGGCGGTACTCGTCCACCTCGCACACGGCGTCCTTGAGGCGCTGCTCCAGGCAGCGCACCGTGAAGTTCATCAGGGAAGTTGCCTCCTGCGCTTCAACGAGGTTGTCCGCGCGGGCCTTGGTCACGACGTCGCTCAGGCGGTCGGCCTCGGTGATGACTCTGTCCTGTCCTGCGTTGGTGTTGGTTGGCATATTACTTCGAGGCCTCCTTCACCTGGCGGATGCGCTTCAGGAGTTCGCTGCAGCAAGTCCCGAGCGTCCTGGATTGGGCGTCCAGAGACACGAAGACGCTGTTGTTCGTTCCGTACTGCTGCTTGCGGGTGTCGGCCTTCTCATGCAGTTGCCGAGACTCGGCAGACCACCGCTCAACAAGCTCGGTCAGAAGGTCCATCGGGTCGGGCTTTACGCGGTACTCGGCGACGGCCCAGTTCCAGAGCGGAACCTCGTCGCCGGCCCAATTGCTGTGGGCGCTGTTTCGGAGTCTGAATTCGATCTTCGTGCCGGCCTTGAAGGCCTGCATGACTCCGATCTGGTAGTCGATGTCGGCCGTGTTGATGGTGGCGCTCACAGGGCACCTCCTTCCATGCCGGAGGCCCGGCGCATGCCGTAGGTCACCAGGGTCACGTAGGGGGCGGAGACGCCGTACTTGGCCGCCAGATCGACCACGCGGGCACCAGCGTCCCGCTCGCGCCGGATGGAGTCGACGACCTCCTGCGGCACCCGCGGCTGGAACTGCGGGAGGGTGCTGCCACGGCCGCGCTTGACCTCTTTCGGAGGCGTCGGCGGCGCCGGAGGCCGCGGGTCGGGGGGTTGCGTTTTCTTGGCGGGCGGAGCCACCAAAGCGGCGATGCGGGCGGCTGAGAGGCCGCGCACCAGGTCCTGAGGGGATCGTTGCATGGTCATGGTAATTTAGAGGACAAAAGGGGTCTTGGCAAGCTCAGGCTTTCGGGCTGTAGGAAGGGAACATCCTCACCCGGTGGCCCTTGTGAACGAACTCAAAGCCGGGGTGCGAGTCGACCGAAAAGCCCTGTTCGGCGGCCGCCGCGTGGTACTTGGCGACCAGGCCCGGGTAGGAGCAGTGGATGACGCGGGCCAGTTCCACCAGGTTCGAGAAACCGCCGCACCCGGCGCCGTCGGGGGAGCTGACTTCGCCGCTGCGGAGGATCGGCGGCCTCCCCAGAGTGCGGGGGCAGTCCGGCTTGGAGCGGGTCGTGGGCCGGTTGGAAGGGGCTTCTGCGAGGGTTCCGGGCACCTGGCCGCCGTCCGCCAGTCCGGAGGCCGCCTGGAAGGCCGCGACGAGGTGGGTGAGGACCGCATCGAGGGGCGTCCCGACCTCAGCGGAAAGGCTCACGGTCCGCCGAGTGGCCTGGGAGACTGTGGGTGCCGAGGGGGCGGGATCTCCGCCAGGGGTCCAGTCCCGGAGGCGGGGGGCGCGGCCCAGAGCGGCGTGGGCGGGTGCCGAGAGGGCCGGCGGTGGGTTCGAGGTCGATTCCATATTCTGAGCAGAATCGAGGGCGGCGGTGGGGGCGACGGCGTAGGTAAGGACCTCCGGCGCATCACCCGGATCAGGGGCAGCAAGCATGACGGCGAGATCAATAGGGCGCCGACGGCATCGACTCAAGAACGAATTGAAAGAAAGTCCCCTTGTTACGGTAAAATAAAGGGGATGGAATAAAAGGCCCGGCGAAGCCCCGAAAAGTACGTAAGGAGACGTAAGTGCATGTAAGGATGTGGGGGAGAACCGGCCTGAGTTACGTACTGTTGAGGGGCATTATTCGTATTTGTTGGGGGTATTTGTTGCACCAGTTGAAGCCGCGGAAGGGCTCGAGGAGCCTGGCGGAGCCCCGAGCAGGGCGTCCGGGGAACGGCCAAGCGGGGCTGGCAGGGCGGCCATGGATGGTGGAGAGGGTCGAGAGGGCCGGGGAGGGCGCCCGAGGGCTGTAGGGCCGCCCAGAGGCCCGGGAAAGGGCCTTGGGGCGTGAGCGTCGGAGGGCCAGGAAGGAGGGGCCGGGCGGAGCCCCGAGGGCTGCTCGCCAAACCACGGGGGAAAGCGTTCCCAGGGAAGATGTACGAATAAATGCCTAAGTATTTATTGACTAAAAATTGTAGAAGTAAAGGTAGGAAGAGATTTAGGTGAGTTGTGGGGAGGCCGCGGGCTTGCGCCCGCACCCCCGTCTTGGAGCGTAGGTCGATTTCGGGAAACGGCGTGATTCTGCTCAGGCGTGGACGGAGTGCGGGGCGTAGCGCAAGGGCTCGAGACGGAGGACCTGGCGGAGCGCCGGGAGGTCCGGACCCGGCCGCGGGAGGCTTCGGATAGCCGTCACTTTGCGCCGCAAAGTCCCGCCGCCCGGGCGCTCGGCGAGGTCCCGGCCATAAAAACCGCGGCCGGCGAGCGCCCGGACCGAGGCCCGACGCATCACGGAATCCGGATGCGAAGCGGAGCGCCGGAGGGGGCAATGTCCGACCCCCTCGTTGCGGTCACCTCGGAAACCGCGGTTTTCGGCCTGTTTTCGCACATTCGCGCACAATCGGTATTATATTCACTTCGACCCCCGAACATCGAGCAAAGGCCCGTAAACATTGGGTGAAACGCATGTCGAGGGGTGCTCGAGAGGCCAATGTCCTACCCCCACCAGGCCTGTCCGGACGCATCACGGGGGACGGATGGGTCGGAGCCTACCCCACCCTTCCGATCTCGACCCGACTGGGCTGGTTCCATCCGCACCGGCCAGTTGGTTGCGGGTCTCGACACGGACCCCACCCCTTCCTTCTGTCCTTGCGTTTGAACGGGTCCCTTGACCCCTACCCCACCACAATTTTTTGGAGACGGGTTGGCCTTGAGTGGGAAAACCGGGGCGGCTATCACAGGGAGCATGTCTCGCCTCAAGCGGCTGATCTCCCCGACCGACACCGAAGCTCAACGGCTGGGCAAGTACACCGAGGCCTTTATCGATCGCCTCGAGGCCGATGTGCGCCGGCAGGTGGCGGCCGGTCCTGGGGACACGTCGGCTATTGCGGTCGACAAGTGGCGGCGAGCCGTCACCGAAAAGTTGGCCGACGTGCAGGAGATCCTCGCGGCCGGCGGAGCCCAGTACATCCACCACCAGGACATTCCCGCGTCCACCTGGACGATCACGCACAGCATGGGCGGCTACCCGGCGGTGGCCGTCGTAGACAGCGCCAATCGGGTGGGCTTCGGTGAGGTCACCTACATCGACGTCAACATCCTGACGGTGGACTTTTCCGCTGGCTTTTCGGGCCGCGCTTACCTCGTATTGTGACCGCAGAGGAGACCTGACCCATGGCCATTCCCTTTCTCAACAATCTCGACCTGAACCAGAACCAGGCGCTCAACATGCGCCTGCACCAGCTTGCGACGGCTCCTGCTGGAGTCTCCGGCCAGGTCTACTACAACACGGCCAACAACCGGATCGGGTGGCACGACGGCACCACTTGGCAGGAGATCTTCCCCAGCGCCACGACCAACACGGCCAACACCGACGTCCGGCGCGACGCCTCAGGCAATTTCGCGGCGGGAACGATCACGGCCACGCTGTCGGGTAACGCCTCCACGGCCACGACCCTCGCGACGGCGCGGGACTTCTCGATCACGGGCAAGGCCACGGCCGCGGCGGTCAGCTTCAACGGGTCTGGCAACGTCGCCCTCAACATCACGGCGCTGTCGGTTGTCCCCGGTGACATCGCCCTGGCCAACGGCTCCTTCATCGTCGGCAACGGCAGCGGAGTCGGCGCGGCCACAGCGAAAAACCTGATCTCCATCTCGGGCTTCGGCGCTGCCGCCGCGGACGTGGCCATGGGCGGCTTCAAGATCACCGGCCTGGCCGATCCGGTGAGCCCCCAGGATGCTGCGACCAAGGCCTACGTGGATGCGGTCTCGGTCGGTCTGGACGTCAAGCAGTCGGTCCGCCTTGCCACCACGGCGCCTCTGGCGGCGAACACCTACTCCTCCGCGACCAAGCGCATCACGGCGTCGGCCAATGCGGCGCTGCAGGTCGACGGGACCTTCGTATCTGTCGGCAACCGCATCCTGGTCAAGAACGAGGCCAGTGCGGCCAACAACGGCATCTATGTGGTGATCGTTGGGGGCGACGCCTACACGCCCTGGGTGCTCGAGCGTGCCCCCGACTTCGACACGTCCGCGGAGGCTTCGCCCGGATCGTTCACCTTCGTCGAGGAGGGCACGGCGCTGTCGGACACCGGCTGGGTGATGACGGCAAACGCCACGGTCGTCCTCGACACCACCGGACTGACCTGGGCCCAGTTCTCCGGAGCGGGCACCTACCTTGCCGGCCGGGGCCTCGTCCTCGATGGCAACACCATTCACTTCGCCCAGATCGGGGCCTACACGGCCGGCGACATCTTCGTCGCAAGCGGCGCCTCGACGATCGCGCCCCTGGCGGCTGCGGCCACCGGCAACGTCCTGATCTCCGGGGGATCCGGCGTAGCCCCGAGCTGGGGCAAGGTCGGCCTCACCACGCACGTCACGGGGACGCTCGCTGTCGCCAACGGTGGTACCGGCGCGACCACTCTCACGGCCAACGGTGTGCTGCTCGGAAACGGCACGTCCGCGGTCTCGGCGGCAGCCCCGGGCGCGGCGTCTCAGATCCTGATCGCCAATGCCTCGAGCGTTCCGACCTGGGTGGCGATGACGGGGGACGTGCAGATTGGCAGCACGGGGATCACAGCGATCGGTGCGAACAAAGTGCTCGACACCATGCTCCGCCAGGGGGCGGCCACCTCGGTCATCGGCCGGAGCGCGAACAGCACGGGCAACGTCGCGGACATTGCTGCGACGGCCGATGGCCAGATCTTCCGACGTGTGGGCGGGACGCTTGGCTTCGGCCAACTGATCTCGTCGAGCACGATCACGGGCAACGGCAGCACGGCGTCGTTCACGGTCACGCACAACCTGGGGACCCGGGATGTCGTTGTGATGGTGTACCAGAGTGCCTCGCCCTACGCCCAGGTCTTCACCGACGTCGAGATGGCGACGACCAGCACAGTGACGGTGCGCTTCGCGGCCAACGTCGCCAACGGTACAGCCTACCGCGTCGTCGTCATCGGGTTCTAAGCTATGCCGCTCCCGTTCCACTCGCAGATCCAGAGCCTGGTCCCTACGGGGACGGCTCCCCTGTCGATCGTCTCTACGACCCAGGTCGACAACCTCAACGCCGACTTTCTGGACGGCCAGCACGGCAGCTACTACCTGAACGCGGGCAACCTGAACGCGGGGACGCTGCCAGCGGACCGGCTGTCGGGAACCTACACGATCAGCATTTCGGGATACGCGGCAGCGGTTGTTGTATCGGACACGCGCAATGCTGCGACAACCCCTCAGACCATCGACAGGGGTGTCGTCTTCGACTTCAAGGCGAACACGTCGAACGGGCTGGACGACGGCGGAAACTACTTCGGACTGTTGACGTTCCGCCAGTATGGTACCGGCACTGACTGGACCGGCGGGTCGTCTCACCAGCTTGGGTTCACGGACAACGGGAACATCTGGCAGAGGAGCGGCAGCAACACGACCTGGGGGTCTTGGAAGAAGCTGTGGGATGACGCAAACGACGGGGCTGGGTCTGGGCTCGATGCGGACCTCTTGGATGGGCAGCACGGCAGCTACTACGCCGCCGCGTCGTCGCTCGGCAACTACCTCCCGCTGTCTGGTGGGACGCTGACTGGTTCGGTGTACGTCAACACCAACGACGCTATCCGGGTCTCTTGGCAGACAAACGACCACCTTTGGATCAGGGGCTACGGGCTTGAGTTCGGGAGGGTCGCGTCATATCTGAGGCCGGGATCGAACAACGGTGCTTCGCTGTTCGTTGGGGGCTCGACGATAAACCAGATCGACTGGGCGAACATCGACTTCTACTCGAGCGGTCGGTTCAACATCAACGACAACCCCATCATCCACGCCGGGAACTACACTTCCTACCTCAACAACACCTACCTCCGCGCTGCTGGTCATCCTGGCTACAACGATTGGAACGTGTTCGGGAACACGGCGCAGACGGTCAACTCGATCTTCCAGGAAAACTTCAACATCCCGACCGGCACGGGGAGTTCTAACTTTCCGACCAACGCCGCGTACAAGTACGGGACCTTGGTCAACTTCGGGAGCGGGAGCGACGCCAGGGCGCAGGTCTACATCAGCCACGCCGGCAACGATCTGGTGTTCCGTGGAGGGTGGGGAACTGCGAGTTGGCAAACCTGGAACAGGTGCCTCACCGACCAGAACTACACCAGCTACGCACTCCCGCTGACGGGTGGGTTTGTCAGTGGACAGCTTGCTGTCACGGCCACGACCGACCCGGCGATCCTCATAAGCGGTGGCGCGAGTGCTGACGGATCCGCGCACCTGTACACCGCCATCGGGGGCGTCGGGAAGGTGCGACTGCAGCGCAACGGGGTCATCGCAGCCCTCGGCCTCTCGATAAAGAGCGGTTCAGACGTGAACGCGGGGACCGAGGTGTTCTCGGTGAGCAATGCGGGAGCGGTCACCGGCACCAGCGCGTCGTTCTCTGGGGATCTCCAATCAGGAGGAGCCATCATCAGGGCCTCCGCATCCACGGCAGGGCAGGCGTGGTTTTCAACTGCGTCCTACGGAGTGAGCCAAGGAGATGGTCGTACTCATTTTGGGTACTACACCGGCACACAGTACGAGAACTACATTCGAGGCGCTCACACCGTTGTAAATGGCGGGTTTCAGGTGGTTGGGGCAGCGACACTGCAAAGCACGCTTTCGGTGACTGGGGCCATCACCCAGAACGGCCAGCAGGTTCTTCACGCCGGCAACTTCAACAGCTACGCCTTGCCCCTGTCTGGTGGGACGCTGACCGGAGAGCTTGCAATCTCGACGGGCACTTCGACGGGTCTGCGGGTCAACTCTCCTTCCGGCACTCAATCATTTTGGATCCGCGTCGGATACGACACTGATGGTACGGCAACACCTGTTGCATCGGCACTCAACACGATGCTCCAGTCGAGCGGAAGCTCGGCGGGGACGTTCACGATCGTCTGCGGAAATACCAAGACTGCCACGCTCTCAAACACCGCCGCGAACTTCGCAGTTGCGCTTCAGCAAGGCGGCAACCAAGTCCTTCACGCCGGGAACTACACCTCATACGTCCTCGCAGCATCTGGCACGGCCGCGTCCTTGAGCATCGGTGGAAGCGCCGTCTCTTCGACCACGCAATCCAAGTCCGATTCGAGCACCAGCATCGCTACGACAGCCTTCTCCAAGTGGCTGTTCGCGACGTTCGGGACTGGTGGCACGACGGACTGGAACCACGTTTCAAACACGATGCCAGGCACCGGCACCACGCTGTTGCGGGGAAGCGACACGAACGGTTTCGGGCCCAGCCAGTACTATCACCCTGTCAACTTCGAGTACGCTGGGACCGGAGGCACAGGGAACGTGACTCAGCTCGCGGTCGCTTACGGCCTCGAGGGCAACGACCTGCGGATGCGCGGAAGGTACAGCGGCACGTGGACTTCCTGGGTGCAGTTTCTCAACAGTTCCAACTACAACTCCTACGCACCGACCCTCACGGGCACCGGGGCAAGCGGGACTTGGAACATCAACATCAGCGGTTCGGCGGCTCAACTCAACGGCCAGGCGGCCAGCTTCTACCAGAACGCTGGAAACCTGAACGCAGGCACCCTCCCGTCGGCGCGTCTCTCGGGCACGTACACGATCGACATCGCGGGAGCGTCATCATCCGGAAGCCGCCTCGGCCTTTGGGATGCAACGGCGTACATCACCGGATCCAACACGATCAGCGGCACTGGCGGGCGTGGGGTCAACCTGGCTCCGAACACCTACGTCAAGCAGATCAGCTTCGAGTTCAAGAGCACGTCCTTCGCGTCAATGGGCGGCAACTACGGAGGCTTGATCACGATCGCGCCCTGGGACGGCACGGCTGTCAGCCAGGGCGACCCGAACTACCAGCTTCTGTTCTCGGCTTCCGCCGCCAACAGCACGTCCAACCCGGTGCTCCGCCTTCGCGCCGGCATCGACGCCGGCTGGGGCGCGTGGGCCACGCTGATCCACGACGCGAACTTCTCGACTGCGATCCCGAACAGCGGCGTCGGCGCTGGCACCTACAACAACGTCACGGTCAACGCCAAAGGCATCGTGACGGGCGGCAGCAACGTCAGCTACCTGACCGGCAACCAGAGCATCACGCTGTCGGGGGACGTCTCTGGATCCGGAACGACAGCGATCACGGCCACGATCGGAGCGGGCGCGGTGACGTATGCGAAGATCCAGAACGTCGCGATCTCGAGCGTCCTGGGGAACAGCAGCGCATCCGTGGCCCAAGCCCCGCAGGCTCTCTCGATGGCCACGCTTGCGGGCATGCTGAGTGGCCAGACGATGAACATCGCCGGATCGTCGTCGTCCTGCACTGGCAATGCGGCGACGGCGACCACCGCCACCAACTCGACGCAGCTCAACGGACAGGCGGCGAGCTATTACGAAAACCGTGACACCACAGCCGTCAGCATCTCGGCTGGCACCCTTACGCTCACCCGGGCGGCCGGCAACCTGACGGCGACGATCGGAGGCCGCGTCGTGGCCTGGTGCCACTTCGACGGCACGCCCCCGTCGGCCACGACGCTCAACGCGAACTTCAATGTCAGCAGCGTCACCAAGAACGGCACCGGCGACTACACCGTCAACTTCACCAACGCGATCGGCAACACCACCTACGTCGTCGCCGGGACCGCTCAGTTGGATGCCCCGTCGCCAGGCCAGAACGTCAACAACGTGTTCCTGGCAGTGCCTCGACGCAGCGGCGCCCAGGCGTCCGGAAGCTGCCGCGTCGTCTGTGAGTATCCTTCCGGCCTTTCACTCTGGGACTCGGTGATCGTCCGAGTAGCCTTCATTGCAGCCTGATGAAAGTCATCCTCTACACCAACGACGACGGGTGGGTCAGCGTGGTCACCCCGGCGTACCCGCCTGGCACCACACCGGCCCAGGAAGACCAGATCGCGGCATGGGTTCAGCAGAAGGACGTGCCGCCGCTGCCGGACGGGTCCCCACGCCCCTCCGTCGTCAAGGAGACGTCCACGCTCGGAGGCATGAAGTACTTCTTCGAGGCGTGGCGCCTCGACACCAAGGGACAGGTGACGTGGAACAGAGCGGCGGCCCACGCGATGAAGAAGAACCAGCTTCGGGCTCTTCGGAAGCCGTTCTTGGAGAAACTCGACGTCGAGTTCATGCGGGCCTTCGAGCGTGGCGACACCGCCATGATCGCCGACATCGCTCGCCGGAAGCAGGTGCTCCGAGACATCACGTTGATCGACTTGTCGTCCTACGACACCCCTGAGACACTGGCCACGTTCGTACCCGAAGAATTGAAGGAGACAACCCCATGACCACCGCATACCGACAGATCGCCGACGCCCCTGTGCTTGGCCAGACGGCAAACGCCGTCGCCATCCCCTGGGTCCAAGTCACCCCGTTCAACTACGCCAACATCCAGTACGAGGTGCGAAAACTCGAGCAGGTGCAGATGCCGTCTCCGGCAGGGATGACTTCGCCGGCCATGATGATCGGCAACGTCCTGATGACTGGGAGTCTGACGTTGCAAGGGGCCGACTACGCGGCGTGGTCCGACGACGACAACTACCTCTACGAGAAGGTGGCCGAGAAGCTCGGTCTGACCCTGCTGCCGGAGACCAGCACGGACACGCCGGCTCTGCAGTAACCTTCGCTTGAACTCAAGGGCGTCTCGGCTACACCTGGTCTCGATGACCGACATCGCTATCATCCAGAAGGAAAAGCTCCAGGTGCAGGACAACATCCGGAACCTCGAGGCCCAGATCAACGCCCTCAACGCCCAGCTTCAGCAGGCCAACGCCAACCTCCTCGCGTCCCGCGGGGCGGTCCTCGGCTTCGACCGCCTGCTCGAGATCTTCGCGGCTCCGCCCGCCAAGCAGGAGCCGACGCCGGAAGACGTCGCGGCTCTCGAGAACGGCAAGTGAGCTTCGAGGGAGGCACTTCCCTACCCGAGTACACCAACCCCAAGCCCTCCCTCACCCCACCTTGCGGTCCTGCGCGAGGTGGGGTTTTTTCCAATGCCTTCCGGAGTCGTCGTCGCCATGGCCACCCACAACTCGGCCAGGTTCATCCAACGATCACTGGCGTCGATAGACAAGGCTCTGAAGGGCCGCCCCTACGCCCTGGTGGTCGCCGACGACGCGAGCACTGACGACACGGTCCGCACTGTCCGGCAGTTTCCGATGCGGGCCCAGGAGCGGGTCATCGTCACTCTCCCAAAGGCTCCGGGTGTCGGTGAGTCCAAAAATCGCGCCGTCAAGTTGGCCGCCGCATTCCTCCACAAGTACCCGTGGGTGGCGTTCATGGACGACGACGATGAGATGCTGCCGGGGCGCTTCACGGTGCTCCTGGAGAACATGGAGGCCGAGGGCCAGAAGGCCGGCATCGGAGACTGGGTCCACTTCGCCCAGGGCGGGGTCCCCACCACCATCTCCGGAGACTGGTCACTCCACTCGAGGATGTTCTCGCCCTGCAAGACGGTCATCCACCGGGACATCATTCCGCAGCACGGCAACTATTTCGCGGCAGTGCCCCGGGACGTACATGAGGACATGGTGACGCACCACCGGGTCGCGTTGTCGGGAACTCCTTGGTGCTACCACGGCGGCGATCCGGCGCACGTCTACCACCAGCGTAACGACAGCTACACGCAGGGGCCAGAGCACTCGACTCGGATGTTGGAGAACACGGAGCGGCTCATGCAATCGGCCTACCCCGAGAGCCGTACAACCATTGCCAGTTTCTGCACAGTGGCCATCGGCCCGTCGGTCGCGGAGGCGGAGATCCTGGTCAAGAGCCTGAGGCTCTCAAAGAACGATCAGCCTGTCTTAGTGCTGACGGATGACGTCGGAGCGGCGACCGTGGCGTCCTGGGGCGTTGCCGGCGTCGAGACGATGCTCTGTGACCCTGCGTCCTACGCGAGCCACTTCGTCGACTTTGCTACAGTCTTCCCGAACAGCTCGCTCACCCCCGGCCCGTTCCTCGGTAAGATGGACGTCATCACCGAGGCCGCGACGAGGCACGGCACGACTCTCTATCTGGACGCGGACATGGTGGTGTTGCGGAGATTCTTGGACGTAATCTCCGCACCGATCGGGCTCGCGCCCGAGCTGTCTCGGAGCTGCATGGACAAGTCACAGAGCAGTTGGGGCACGGAACAGTACGGTCACTTCAACGGCGGGTACGTGTACGCCAGCAAGGACGGCCTGCACATCATTGACTGGTGGCGCCGGGAGTTCCTGAAGTCGTGGAGGTGGCATGGGAGTGACAACCGGGCGCACGGCGGGTTCACCGACCAGTCGGCTCTCGATCTCGCCCCGCTCTTCGGGTGCGTCCACATATTCCACCCTGGCCACAACTTCATGTACATGCGGGTACCACGCCCGTGCCCGTCGATCACGACGCCGGACTTGGCAAAGCAGCACCTGAAGGTCCAGGTCGGCTTCGGGCTGTTCCATCGTGGATGGCCGGTGGTGACCGTCCACGCGCACTTCCGGTGCCCGACGTGGGCCAAAGAGTCGACGAAGATTCTCCGGCAGGTCATTGGACTGTCGAAAGCTCCTCACCATGCGGACATTTACGGGCTGATCGTGGAACGCACTTGAACCCGGGAGGGGCTGGGCTACATCACAGCAGCCCCTCCGGCGGGTAACGCGGCCCACCGGCTGCATGTTGCATGGTACCGCCTCGGCTTCGGCCGGGTAATAGGAGGGGCCCCCTTTTCACCGTGAGCGCCGACAAGCAAACGCCCGCGGACTGGTACCGGCCCGGCAAGAGCGTCTCAGAGTTCCATGCCAGTCGGGCGCGGACGCGAGTCCTGATCGGAGGCCGCGGATCTGGCAAAACGACCGGCGTCGCCGTCGAGGTGATCCTCAAGCACTGCTGGCGATACGCCGGGGCCCGCGTCTACATCCTCCGCAAGACCGCGCAGGCCAACCAGGACACCACCCTGGAGACCTTCGAGCTGGTGCTGGGCAACTCCGGCACGGCGTTCGTCGACTCCGGCCAGAGCCTCTTCAAGAAGATCGAGGGCGGACGCCAGTTCCGGATCCCGAGCAGGAAGGCCGTCGAGATGTACAACGCCTTCATGCGGGCCAAGCCCAACGCGACGAAGGCGGAGATCGAGCGGTGGCTCGACACCGTGGGCAACAAGTACTGCTCCTGGCTGCTCTTCTCGGGTGTGCCAACCAGTTCGCACCGTGCGACTCGCTTTCGAGGTTTCGAGGCCTCCCTCATCGTGCTGATCGAGGCGGACCAGTTCGACCGTGAAGACGTGGATCTCGCCATGGCGTGTCTCCGGTGGAAGGGCTCGGATCCGGAGGACTGCGACGAGCGCGGCTTCTTGAAGGAGCAGGGCCTCATCCTGGACACCAACCCGCCGAGCCCGCGTCACTGGATCGCGAAGTGGGAGGAGGAGGCCAAGACCTACACCGACCCGAACATCATCCGGTTTTGGCACATCGAGACCGAGGAGAATCGGCACAACCTGCCGCCGAACTACATCGAGGATCTGGCGCGTCAGTACGCCAAGAACCCGCCGATGTACAAGCGGATGCTCTTGGGCCAGTACGCCGAGGCCTTCGACGGCAACCCGGTGTTCTGGGCCTTCAGCCAGGAGCACGTCTACAAGGACCTCCCTTTCCCCAAAGGCGCGTACCTGGCCGTCGGGTGGGACTTCGGCGCTTCCGCCAACGCCTGCGTCTTCAGTGCCTACTGGGAAGAGAGCGGGCAGGAGTACCTCTGGGACATCTACGAGTATTTCAAGGAGTCCACCGACACCGAAGAGCAGTGCCGCCAGGTGCAGAAGATCCTGAACGAGGTCTTCCCCTGGCACACCGACCGGACCTTCTGTGCGGGCGTCCTGCACTACTGCGACCCCGCGGGCGCCCAACGCAAGGACACGGGCCAGAGCCTCACTGTGCTGGCTTCCTACGGCTTCTACCCGGGTTTTCGCCGTGTCGGCCTCCAGGAGTCGATCGCGCTCTACAACCGCCTCCTGGAGGCCCGCGACACCCAGCAGCGCCTGGTCTACCGGATCGACACCAAGAACTGCCCCATGCTCTACGCGGCTTCGATTGGCGGCTACCGCTATCCGGGCGTGGGAGAGCCGGGTTACGGCGGCGACGAGCCGTTGAAGGGTCCGAAGGGCGGAAACTACGACCACATCGCGGACGCGGCGCGGTACGCGAAGGCCAACGTGCTGCGTCTCCTGAAGGTGGGCGATGACAACAAGGACCCCGTCGGTAAACTGAGTTTCCTGTCGAAGCCCAACCGGGCCCGTCGATGGCGTTGACGTGCCGGCCGAAACGTGCCCACCCTTACGTCACAGGAGGATTATCACATGGACCCACTTCAATCCGCGGAGAACGCCGACATGCCCAAGCAGACGGCCAAGACCATCGACCTGAGCCCCGAGCAGCGGGCGACCCTGTTCGGTGAAGGCCCCCTGGAGCCCGGCAAGCCCTACACCATCACCCTCACGGCCGGCGACATGGCCGACTCTGGCTTCCAGACCTTCGAGGTCGGCAGCAAGGCCGAGGGCGCCATCGAGACCGAGGTGGAGGACGAGGAGGCCAGCGACGAGTCCATGGGCACCCTGCCGCCCCCGGCGGAGGAGCCTGAGTCCAACGAGGCTGAGATCTCGGCGCTCGGGTACGACCGGAGCAAGCTGATGAAGAAGAAGCCGGCCCCGAAGATGGATGCCCGGTCTCTGGAGTTCGACTGACACCCTGACCCTATGGCAATGCTCAACTACCTCGGAGCCAATCCGGCCCCCGGCCTGACCATGCCTGGCGGAATGCCCGGCGCTGGAGGCCCCGCTGACCCCCTCGCCTCACCAGCCCCACCGTCCCCGATGGGCCCGGCTCCGGACATGGGCCCGATGGGTGGCATGGGCCCGATGGGTGGCATGGGCCCGATGGGCTTCCCAAGCGTCGGCATGACCGACCCTGCCGGCCGCCAGTACGAGGCCGTCACCCAGGAGGACGGATCGGTTCTGCTGCACATGAAAAACCCCGACGGGTCGAAGGGTCCGGCCGTCAAGATCATCCCGCCGATCAAGCCCCGGAAGCCGGGCATGTAATCCATGGACCGCGCCCTCGCAGCGAAGCTCAAGGACAAGGCGTACCACGACAAGCTGACGAAGCTGGTCAAGGACTACGTCGAGCTGGGATTCCGGAACGTCGAGTACTGGTCTCCCGAGTGGGACTCCGCGCATGACCTGATCATGTGCTATGCGCCCCTGTCCAAGGCCGACTACGAGAAGCTCGAGAAGGGCCACCCGAAGCGGTTCGTCATGCCCATGACGGCCACCCAGGTGACCACCATGACGACCTACATCGCCCAGGTGCTCTACGGGGACAGCAACCCCCACAAGGTCGAGCCCCGGGGCCCGGAGGACGAGATCCCGTCCGAACACGTAAACACGCTCCTGCGGTGGAATGCCGAGCAGCAGCCCACCTTCCTGCTGGGCCAGCTCTTCGTTCAGGACGTGCTCACCTTCAACCGGGGCATCTTCTACAACTCCTGGGCGGCGATCCAGAAGCCGGAGTCCTACGAGGTCGAGGTCGAGGTGCCGGGGGAGGTCGGCGAGGACGGTCAGCCGGCGAAGTACAAGTCGGTCCGCCGCCGCATGAAGACGGTCGGCGGCTTCTGCAAGATGGAGCTGGTCTCGCCCTACGACTGGATCGCAGACCCGGCCGCGCCGCTCTGGAAGGCCCAGCAGGGGCGCTTCATGGGGCACCGTTTCAAGCTGCCGTGGACTGAGCTGCTGCGTCGATCCAAGCTGCCCGTCGACCACCCGGCCTACGTGCGCCCCGAGGCCGTCGAGGAGCTGCGGAAGAAGAACCGCCCGAACAGCAACATCCCGCCGTCCCTGACCGGCCACGGGTCCACCACCGGCACCCGCCCCGACCAGGCGATGTCCCGTTCGTTTTACGAGCGCCAGCGCATCACCGGCCCGCTCGTCGCCGAGACGGCCAACAAAGCCGACCCAGGCACCGTCGAGTGCGTCGAGCTGTGGGTGCGCCTTGTGCCCAACGACCAGGGCATCCACGACGGCGAGGACGTCACGGTTTTCCAGTTCATCCTGGCCAACGGCGACACGCTGCTCGCGGCTAACGAGTCCACCTACGAGCACGGGATGTTCCCGTACACCTACGCCGAGGGCCGCCCGACTGCCCACTACCAGTTCGGGCCGTCGTGGGCGTTCATGCTGAAGGGGCTCCAGGACCACGTCGACTACCTGAAGAACCGGCACCAGGAGGCTCTCCAGCGCACGGTCGGCAACGTCTTCGTCGCGAACCCGCACTACGTCGATCTGGAGGACTTCCTCAATCCGGACAAGGAGGGCCTGCTCATCCCGCTGAAGCCGGCGGCCGTCGGACAGAAGATCTCCGACGTCATCCAGCAGATCCCCATCAAGGATCTGACCGAGGGCTTCACCGGGGAGATGCAGAGCTTCGTCCAGTACTCCGAGAACGTCACCGGGGCGAACAACTACATGCAGGGCGTCAACGACCCGGGCGGCACCGCCACGGAGTTCGCAGGCACCCAGCAGATGGCCGCGGGACGCATGTCGAGCGTCGCCCGCCTGATCAGCGTCCAGGCCGTCGTCCCGCAGACGAAGCAGTTCGTCTCGATGTTCCAGCAGTTCCTGGAGGACATCCAGAAGGTCCGGTACGTCGCCGACCCGTTCTCCTCCCCGACGCAGCTCATGGGCGTGAACGTGCTGGACATCAGCCGGGACACGATCCAGGGCGAGTTCGATTTCATCCCGCACGACGGCAGTCTCCCGACGGGGGACGCCAAGAAGGTCGCCGGCATCGCCCGACTCCTTCAGGTCGCTGCGGCGTTCCCTCAGGTGTTCCAGCCCGCTCCGGGCAATCTGGACCCGAGGGCTCTGATTGTTGCCGGTGCCAAGGCTTCCGGGCTCAACGACCTGGAGCGGTTTTACTACGACCCCACCACGTTCCAGAGTGCCGTCGCCGGCCAAGTCGGCGTAGCCATGCCGGGAATGGTGCCGCAGATCGGAGCCCCGCCTTCAGTCCAGCCGCCCGCAATGCCTGGGACCCCTCCGGGTCCTGCACCGGCAACTCCCGGACTCCCAGCCGTCGAGCCGCCGTCGGTCGCGCCGATCGCCCCGACCCAGCCGCGTCCGGAGTCAATCTGATCGCTTCACTTGAGCCCGTCTCACCGTCTGGTAGAGGTCAGCCCTGAAGAGCAGCAGTGGGCTCGGAACGAGTTTCCGGGCAGCAGGCCCCAGAGGGTGTTGCACAACTTCCTGGTCCTCCGGATCGAGGAGTCTCGCAACCGTCTCGAGACTGCTGCCCCCTCAGAGGTACCGGCCATCCAGGCCGCCCTTCGCGAGGCCAGGACGCTGCTCGGTGAGATCCACGCCCATGATCCGGAATCTGTGACCAAGTTGTATGGACCCTGAAACCATTGAGACCTCGTCCCCCATCGACTCGGGGATCACCACCATCGAGCAGGCGGAGGCCCAAGCGCCCATTGCCGACATCACGCCGCCGAGCATTTCGGCCAAGGACGCTTTCGGCCTCGATGAGAGTCCTCGAGACGCCCTGAAGCGGGAGCACGACAAGGTCGCCGCTCAGGTCCCAAAGGAGACCATGCCCCGCGACGAGTCGGGGCGCTTTGTGAAGCCGGGCAAGAAGGCTCCTGAGCCGGCGAAGCCTGCCGCGAAGCCTGCCGCCAAGCCCGAGGTGAAACCTCCCGCGGCGGGCGCTGCGCCGGCACCGGCAAAGCCTGCGGCTCCCGCAACCCCCGCAAAGCCTGCCGAGCCCGCCGCTCCGGCCAAGGTGAAGATCGGGGACAAGGAGTACTCCGTCGATGAACTCGCTGCGCTGCTCAACCAGAGGCAGCAGCAGCAACCCGCCCAACCTCAACCCCAGCCCGCTCCGCAACCCGCCAAGAAGGAGCCGACTCCCGAGGAGATCGCGGCCCTGGAGAATGACTTCATCACCCAGCTCACTGCAGGCATCCCGGACGTGCAGTTGTCCGAAGAGGCCTTGGAGAAGATCCTGGTGGGCGGCAAGGAAGGCATCGCCACGCTGAATGGCGTCCTGAAGAACGTCGCCGCCCGATCGATCCTGGAGGCCCGCAAGTCGATCTACGCGGAGCTGAATCCGGTCATGCAACAGCTCTCACAGCAGGTTGCACCGCTGATTCAGAACAACGAGCAGCTCGAGCGACACGCCGCAGAGGTCGCTTTTGTGAACAAGTTCCCGGAGTACAAGGGCGAGCATCTCGACACGGCCCGCTACGTCGCCGAGCAGTTGGTAGCACGATTCCCCCAGCAGGTCGCCCAGATGGACCGCGAGCAGTTCATCAACGAGGTGAATCGCCAAGCCGACCGAATTATCGCCTCTGAGTTCAAGCGGTGGTACCCGTCCTACACCGGCACCTGGAAGGACTGGGCCAAGGCCTCGGCGGCCCCCGGCGGCTTCGCCGGAGCCCCTGGAGCAGCTCCGGCCGCCTCGCCCGAGCCGGCAGCCCCCGCAGCCCCCGCGGCCCCCGCGGCTCCTGCCAAGCCGGCCGCCCCGGCGAAGCCCGCAGTGAAGCCTCCCGCGGCCAACAGCCCTGGTGGCGTGACAGGCGCTCCGAAGGATTGGCAGAAGTCTGTCGCGGGTTCTTTGTCGCTTTGATTCGTCGGCAATAAATCAGAGGGCCTGCGCTGCCTATTGTGCAGGTCTCTCTGAATGCCGTACATCCAGGGTCAACGAAGGTTGTTGGAGCTGTTGCTCCGACAGTCCGGAGTAAGCAACCAATCAACCAAGGATAAACAATGCCAGCCGTAAGCGGTCTACTGACGCTCGGGGCGGGGGCCCTCGGGTCCAACGTCGGAGCGGGAAACACTGATGAGTGGGTGAGCGAGTTCCAGGACACGATCCTGGTCCGCAACTCCCGAGGTCTGAACGCGGGGACTACCCTGTTCGGCCTGATGAGCAAGCTCCGCAATGAGCCTTCCGAAACCACCGAGTTCAAGTGGTTCGAGCGCGATCCGGTCACCCGCCAGATCTCTATCGCTAACGGGGGGACTGCCTACACCGACTCGACCACCTCGCTGGTGGTGGACAACGGTGCTGACGCAAACGTCAACGGCCTGGTCCAGGTCGGCACCGTGCTTCGCGCTTCCACCGGTGAGCTGATGCGCGTCAGCGCCGTCACCCCGGGCAGCACCTCGACCACCATCACGGTCACCCGCGGTTTCGGCGACACCAACCCGATCCCCGCTGGCGGTACCTCGGGCAACGACTCGGGCGCGGGTGTGCTCGACAACAACGTCCTGGTCATCGTCACCCTCGGCAAGGATGAGGGTGCGTCCCCGGTCAGCCCCGTGTACGAGAGCCCGACGACTCTCGTCAACTACGTGCAGACCTTCAACTCGGCGGTCCACCTGACCAATGCGTTCAAGGCCTCGAAGCTCCGTACCGACATCGAGGGCCCGCTCCGCGAGCGCCGTGTCCAGGCTCTGGAGCGCATCGCCCGCGACATCGAGCTGGCGTACTTCTTCGGCCGCAAGGCTTCCGTTTCCGGAAGCAACGGCCGAGTGTGGTACACCGGCGGCATCGTCGAGGCCGTGGACAACATCAAGGGTGGCGCGGCTGCCGGGGTGACCACGATCGCCCAGCGGCTCAACGGTGGTTCCGGTTCCGGCATCGCCCTGGCGTCGTTCAATGACTGGCTCGCCAGCATCCTGACCGTCGGTTCCGACGCCAAGCTGGCGTTCTGCGGCCCGAAGGCCTACGCGGCGATCTCCAACTTCGCCAACAGCGCCTCGAACGGCTTCCGCATCACCGGACAGGAGACTGTGTTCGGCATGAACATCACCACGATCAACACGCCCTTCGGCGAGCTGTCGCTGGCGATGCACCCGCTGTTCAAGGAGATCAGCTCCTACAACGACTGGATGATCGTCGTGGACCTCGCTCTGGTCGTCCAGAAGGTGATGGAGCCGATGTTCCTCGAGCCGAACATCCAGACCCCGGGTGCTGACTCCTACATGGAGCAGTTCCGCGCCAAGTACGGTCTGAAGCTCAAGTTCGCGGAGGCGTTCGGCTACGCCTACGGTCTCCAGAAGATCACCGCGACCTGATCGAGTGACGTGACGTATGCCGGCTGCCTTGAAGACTGTTGACCGAACGGAAGCTCTGTCGGTGCCTCCGGCCCCTGCGCCGAAGCCCGCTGTGGCTCCACGCCCATCGGTTCGGTTCGTTCGGACGATGAGTCCTGACGAGCCGCTGAACCTGGGGAGTGGGAAGACGATCAGCTTCCACATCCCGGTCAACAACGTCACAGGGCAGTCGGCGACCTACGGCACGTACACTACAGACGTCCCTGAAGAGATTGAGGCGATCCGGAAGATCAAGAAGGAGCAGCCTCACCTCTACATCTACGAGAAGTAACCCCAACCCCAACCCCAAGGAGATAACATGGCCAAGACTGCCAAGTACGATCAGAAGTCGGGTGTCAACAGCGTGACCGAGTACGTCTCGATGCACGGCGGCCTTCCTAACAAGAAGTCCGTCGAGCAGATCGAGAAGGTCAACACGCCGAAGACCAACTCGAAGGCCATCGGCAAGTAAACGCCGAGGAGGACGGTTCAACCCGTGCTGGCTCACGCTGGCACGGGTTTTTTCTTTAGAGTCAAGCCCTCCTCTGTACATTGCCGGCATGGGAGGACGACGCCATGACCTTCGGTGACCTCAAGCTGATGCTGGCCCAGGACGTGAACCGGGCCGACAAGGAGACCGTCTGGTATCCCATCTGGATCAACCGGGCGATCCGCCGCATCCAGATGTCCTCTAACTTCTCGGCCATGAAGGCGCGGTCGCCGATCACGATCGTCGCCGGGCAGTCCTCGGCGCTGCTGGGGAGCCAGTTCAAGGAGCTGACTCCGGAGCTGTCGCCCGTGACCGTCGTGGATCCGTCGCTGCCGGCGACCCACTCGGAGCTTCCCTGCGAGGTCACCAGTCGGGAGAGCCTGATCAACTATCGGGCCGCGGCGAACGTGCCCACGATCCCGCCCAACGTCCGGGGCCGCCTGTCGGGACTCCCCGTCTTCCTCGAAAACACGTCGTCGGGGTGGGCCATCAACATTGCGGGCATCGCCGACGAGGACATCAACTTCAAGGTGTCGCACTTCAGGTTCTCGGCGGACCTGGTGAACGACAGCGACACCAACTTCCTCCTCCAGGACTATCCGGACCTGGTGGAGAGCAAGGTGAAGGCGACCGCTTTTGCGGCCCTCAACGACCCGCTGGCGGCCTCCTTTGAGAACCTGGCCGCCGCGCAGATGTCGGAGGCCGTGCTCACGGACAACCGCCGACAGAACCGCGGACGTGCGCTCCGCATGGGAGGCTGAGATTTATGGCAGGATACCTGGGAGACGATTTCGACCCCCTCCAACCGGAGGACACGGATAGTGTGAAGTTCGGCGCGAGCTGGATCCGCGACCTCAAGGCTCGCGTCCAGCGGTTCGCCATGACGCTGTTCAATCTCGAGACCGGCGCCCTCCGCGACCGCGTGGTGCGCCACGCCTCGCTGCAAGACATGCCGGGCCTCGTCGCCGGCACCTACAACAAGGTGAAGGTCAACTCCAAGGGTCTGGTCACCGAGGGGGCCAACGAGGGCGAGCAGCAGGCCGCCAAGTACTACGTGGCGGCGTTCTACTACGGGGGCGGCTACTCGATCGACACCGAGACCGGAGTCCAGGAGGGCACCGGCACGTCGTTCGACTCGATCTACCTGAGCAGCGGCGGGTACACTGGATCCGGTGCTCCGTTCTCTCCCGAAGCCTACGCCCTCACGGGCAATTACTCGGAGTTCTCCTTCAAGCCGCCGAAGGGTGTCCGGAGAGTCAAGGCGACGATCGTCGGAGGCGGGGGAGGCTCGTACACGCACGGGTCCGGATGGCACGGAGGTGGCGGCGGCGAGATGGTGCAGGCGAGCTTCCCTCTCGATGGATCCGGCGACCAGGCCCTCACGATCATCGTCGGAGCAGGCAGCCCTATCTCTAACAGCTCTTCCGACAACGGTGACGGGTGCCCGAGCCGGGTCCTACTGAGTCCCGCCGTATTTGCCGACGCGGGGGCGGGACTGGCCGGCGTGTCTTCTGGCGGAGGTGCGACGATCGCTGGCGAGGGGACGGAAAACACCCTGCTGATCCTACGGTCTTCGGGCACTGCAGGCGGAGAAAACCTGGCCGGACTCTCTGGTGCGGCGGCGTTGGCGGCTGGCGACGGCGGCCGCAACGGGCCGGGAGGGGATGGTGTCGTGATCCTCGAATGGGTCCTGTGATATGGCGAACCTCGGCGCAGATTTCAACGCATCGAAGCCGACGGAGGCGGACTTCGTCAGGCACCCCTCGAAGCCTAACTTGGCAACCGAGATCCGCTTCATCCGCTCCCGGCTGAAGAGTTTCCTCGGCGCGGTGATGGACCTCGAGTCGGGGGACTTCAAGGACAGCGTCGTCCCCCAGGCGGCGCTGGTGGAGCACCCGGACAAGCCGGACAGTGCGCCGGACTTCTACCGCGAGGTCACCGTGGACGCGAGGGGGTTCGTCGTGAAGGGCGGCAAGGACGCCAAGATCTACGCCCCTCGGATCTTCCGGGCGGTCTACGCCAGCGACGGGTCGATTCAAGAATCGGAGACGGGGCTCATCCGAGACCCCGCGGCGAACAATTCACAGTGGCCCGTCGGCAAGCTGCTGAAGGCTGATTCCTTCATCCTCCCGCTGGTCCGGGAGTACCGATTCTTCGCGCCAAAGAACGTCACGCGCATCCAGGTGGTATGCGTCGGCGGAGGGCTAAAGGGATCGGCCTCGGCCGCAGGGGAAAACGCCCGAGTTTCCTGGATCTCCTTTTCCGTCGTGCCAGGGGAGCAGTATCGGGTGCTCGTCGGACAGCCGGACGCACCGAGCGCCTTCAGCACGATGGACTACGTGCGCTACGTGACTTCCGAAGGGTACACCAACAACATCCTTGGAGGCTCTGGCGTGTACCTCGACAAGCGGAACATCTACAACTTCAAGCGACCCCCGTACCGACCGTTTGGCTTTGGCGGGGCCGTCAATGCGCTGGGCACTCCCGGCATGGTACTCCTGGAATGGTATGCGTAGATCCAACGGCACCCAACTCCGTGTCGACGGCCCGAGCAAGGGCCTGATCACTCGACTTCCTACCGACCTCGAGGACGATGGAAAATCGCAGTTCCTGACGGTCGCCGAGAACGTCCGCGCCGAGAAGGGCGAGCTGCAGGCGGCTCCGGGCTACGAGCGGGTCCACCTGCCCAAGAACCAGCTCGACGGCGAGGCCAACCTGATCCACCAGCCCAACCTCACGTCGTCCGACGTGGAGGTCGAGCGCCTGCCCATCGTAGGCACCGACGGCCAGCTCTGGACGATGAAGAAGCGAGCCCGCGCCTTGGTCTGCCCGGCGGACTGTTCGGTCCGCTTCGCCGCCGTGGCCGACAGCGGTACCGTCGGGCCGAACACGGCCGGGGTAGCCAAGCTGGTCCAAGGGTGGGATCCGGAGATCGTCGTCCACGCTGGCGACCTGGTGTACCCGGACGGAGGCACCACCGAGTTGGACAGCCGCTACGACACCCAAGTGGCCAAGCACTACTGGTGGGCACTCGGCGGCTACGACGGCCCGTATGGCAAAGGCCCCGCCGACAACAGGTTCTTCCCGGCCCTCGGGAACCACGACTACACCGACGGCCCGCTGGCCGAGTTCCTGAGTTTCTTTGCCCTGCCAGGCAACGAGCGGTACTACACCGTCAAGAGGGGCCCGGTGCAGTTCTTCTTCGTCGACTCCTACGGCTACGGGCCGAGCGCCGCCGGACCGGGGGGCAGTGCGGTGTTGGGCACGGGCGCGGATCCGGGCGTCGGTAACGCCGACCTGTCCTCGACAGGCCCGCAGGCCCTGTGGCTCCAAGCCCAGCTCGCGGCTTCGGACTGCCCGTGGCGCGTCGTCGTCTGGCACCACCCGCCCCAGACCAGCGGGGTGGACTACTACCCGGGATACTCGGTTATGAACTGGCCTCTCGGCGAGTGGGGAGCCGACGTGCTGATCACCGGGCACTCGCACCTGTACGAGCGGATCCACCGCACCGACGGAGTGCTGCACATCATCACGGGCTGGGGCGGCAAGGACTTGAGGAACTTCGTCCCGACGCCGGTCACGGGGTCCCAGGTTCGATACAATTCCGACTACGGGGCCGTCCGGTTCGACGTCTCGTCGACGGTCCTGGTGGCGAAGGCTTTCACCAAGGCCGGGGTCGAGATCGACACCGTCACGCGGACTACTGAGAGGCCGTTGTCGGTCTGCTACACCACGGTGCAACGGCAGGCGATGTCCTTAGAAGTACGTCCGGCCAGCGTGACGTTGCCGAAAGGAGTCGACTTCCCATTCCAGGCGCTTGCGACGTTCCTCGACGGCGCCAAGCTGGATGTCACCAACTCCAGCACTTGGACGAGCCTGGACACGGCAGTCGCCACGACTACGCAACAGGGCGTCGTGCGGGGCCACAGCCCGGGTACAGCAACCATCCAAGCGACGTATCAGGGCATGACGGCATCAGCCCTGGTGACCGTGCTGGTGGACTGCAACGACCTTGGCCATGAGATCGCCCTGGTGCTCGATACCTCGGGATCAATGGCATACACCAACCCGCCCAACGGTCCGCGGATGACTCGCCTCAAGCAGGCCGTGAACCTGTTTCTGGACACCTGCAAGAGCACCGATCGGGTGCTGACGGTGTCGTTCTCGAGCGGAGCGTTGTTGCACCACCCGCTGACGAGTGACCTGACGTATCCGCGCACTATTGTCGAAGCTCTACAGCCCTTCGGTTTGACGCACATAGCTGATGGAGTCGATATAGCTCAAGAGGCGTTGGAAGCGGGCTCAATTCCTGGTAAGCCGAGGTTGATGGTCGTCTTTACGGACGGTCTCGCATACCAGAAGTTTGGGTACGTCCGTGATTTTTCACAGTGCCCGACAGCGCCGAGTCAACTTACCTGCATCGCGAACAAGACCAGCGAGTCCTTCACGGCGGCCAAGCTCGCCGGCACGACCGTGGTTGTCGTGGTGCTCGACCTGGAACAGCTTTTGGCCAGCCATTTCCCAGGGCTGCCGTTCGACCCCGAGGTGATGCGGTCGATCATCTACTCCTGGCCCAACTGCCCGAGCGTTCTCTACCCGGTGGTCGGTGCGGACAACCTGCTGCCCACCTTCGTCGCGCTCCGCAGCAACGTCTGCATCGGGCTGTGCTCGTCGGGCTCCGGGGTCGGGACATCCCTGATCTGATGAGAGTCGTCTACAGCCACTGGTCGGCCCCGAGGTTCATGTCGGTCGACCATCGGGTCATCTTGGCCGTGTCGGTGCTTCTGGCCCGGCAGCATTACGATCAGATCGAGATGGTCACCGACGATCAGGGGGCGCGGCTCTTCGAGCGGATGCAGCTTCCCTTCACGTCGGTACGTACCGACCTGGAGGGCTTCGACGTGACGCCAAAGGCGTGGGCGGCGGGCAAGATGAAGGCATACTCGATCCAGCAGGAGCCTTTCATCCACATCGACCAGGACGTCTTTCTCTTCAAGGCTCTTCCGGAGCACGTCGTTGCGGCCCCGGTGTTCGCGCAGAGTTTCGAGCCCCGGCCCCTCTACGACTGGAGCCTGGACGTCACTCCGTCGCAGCACCGGGCTCGGCTGACGACTCCGGACCACGCCTGGGACTGCTACAACGTCGGGATCATCGGAGGTCACGATGTGGAGTTCCTGTGCGACTACGCGACCAAGGGCTTGGAGGCGATCCGCGAGGTGGAGGCTTTCGACCCTGTCGCGATGACTGTCTACGAGCAGGCGTGGCTCGCCCGCCACGCCCGCGACTGTGGCAAGAGGGTCACCACGCTCTTCAACCACACCAACCCGCTCGAGGCGGAGGCTTTGGGCTACTGCCACCTCATGCACTGTAAGCACAGCGAGGAATGCGTCGGACGGGTACGGCGCCGGCTCCAACGAATGGATCCGGACCTGTTCAACAGGGCAATCCTTGCCGGGTGACTGCGGCCCCGATAGCGTCGATCCAATAGGAGGACCACATGGCGTTGCAGTTTTCTGGCATTCTCGACTCGATCTACTCGGGGGCTTCGACCGCCCGCACCGCACGTTGGTACGCGGCCGACTACATCGACCGCGTCCTGTTCGCCACGCCGTCGGTCCAGCCGCTCTTCTGGCCGGGCACTGGGCAGGCCCGTCCGATCCCAGGGCTTCCCGACGCCAACGGCTACGACGGCGTCGAGGTGTTCGACGACCACGTCATGCTCTGGCGCGGGGCTCTGCTGAAGTGGAGCGGGCGCGGGGATTTTTCCAATTGGATCCCCGTCGGAGTCACGGCGGCCTTCGGGACGGCAAGCCTTGAGTCGGACTTCACGATGACCCCGGCTGGGTCCACCACGGCCCACGCCTACGTCACGGGCTTGGCGGGTGAGTTCGTGACCGGCCAGTTCGCCCGCATCGTCAGCTACGAGAGCGACCTCAAGAAGATCGCCTACGACTACTTCCGCGTGTCCGACGTGGCCCTGGAGTCGGTGCAGCGCACCAACGCCATCAAACGGTCCCAGTCCGTCGAGGCGGGCCAGACCAAGCGCATCTACCTGGGGCGCTACGATACCTACGTCAACTGGACCACGGGGGCCCGCCTCAAGGTCAACGGCGCGGTGACGGCCCTGAAAGTCACCGCCCGGAGCCGGAATGCGAACTACGCCTACCAGACCTCCGCGGCGAGCCCGCCGATCCCGGAAATCGGAGCCACCCTCGTCTTGCCCTTTGGCTCTGTTCCCACGGAGATGTTTGCGGGTGACGTCCTGTCCATTGGCCCGACCGAAAACCCCGGCCAGGACCTGTACCGGGTCAAGCAGGCCCCTTCGTTTTCGGTCACCGTGGAGCGCCTCGGCATCGGCGACCGAATCACCGGCCAGGTATTTTCGGTCGGGTCACGGGTGTCCTTCCAGAACTGGGTCGAGGTCGAAAACACCGGCACCAGCAGCGTGATCATCCCACCGGAGGCCGAGGTGACCGTCGTGTCTTCTCTGGTGCTGACTCCTCTCGGGTTTACCGGGGGCACTGCCGTCGGCGCAAAGATCCCCTCTGGGTCCGCCGTGGAGACCGTCAACGCCAACGAGTCGGGCGAGGTGCTCAACGTCGGCGCGGCGATCAACGGCGAGATCTTCGCTGTCGTCACGTTGGCGGAGTTCGCCTACATCCTGAAGAAGCGGTCCATCCAGTCGATCCAAAGCGTCGGGCAGGCGGCCGGGACGTTTTTCATCCGGCCCGAGATCATCGACGAGGGGCCGATCGGCCGTTATTCCTGGTGCCGCGCAGGCGACCGCGAGATCGCCTTTATCGGTAACAAAGGGATGTACCTCTACGGAGGCGGGCAGAATCTCCGGGCGATCGCCCAGCAGCACTGGGAGAAGTTCCGAGACGAGGTGGACTGGGCCCGAGCCGACGAGATCGTCGCCCACCATAATCGGCGCGACAGCGAAGTGTGGTTCACCTACCCGACACCAAGTGGTGTCACCAAGGTCTACATCTGGAACTACGCCGAGGACTCGGTGGTCATCGACCGATACCCCGACGACCTCAACGGCATAACGGCCCTGGGTCGCGTCGACTGGGAGTTGGCGCCGACTTGGAGTTCGCTCGACCCGTCGGAAAAGTGCAACGGGATTGCCAAGCGGTGGTACGAGTACGTGGACGTCGCCGAGCGCGAATACACGCTGGTGGCCATCGGCGGGGATGCCGGCAGCGTGGTCCGAGGGGAGGATCCGGACAAGACAGTGCCCCGCCTCTTGGTCCACGGCCGGGTCTGGTCGCGCTCCTCCCGGGACGACTGCAACCCGGACCCGATTCCCAGCTCCGCCGAGACGCCGGACTTCGATTTCGGTGACCCCACCATCTGGAAGTACGTGGACACCGTGTACATCGTCCTGAACGGCAAGGAGAATGTCCCGAGCGACGCCACTCTCCAAGTGACCATCGGCGCGAGGGACAACCTCAACAGCCCCATCCGTTGGTCGGTGCCCCAGAACCTGCTCGTCTCGTCGGCCGGGTCGGAGCCCACCAAGGTCAACGCCACCGTCAGCGGTCGGTACATTCGAGTGCGGTTCTCTTCGGAGAGCGTCGGAGCCAACTGGGGCGTTTCCGGCTACCACATCACCGCCCGCAAGGGAGGAGCCTACTGATGCCCACCACGATCAAGCTCATCAAGAAGGTCGGAAACTCCATCGTAGCGCCCGCAGTCCGGTGGCCGCCCATCTCTCGCTTGTCCGAGGATGAGAAAACTGCGATGGCTGCGTACACCCGAGAGGTGGAACAGACGATCCGCAACCTGGCCGAGTGTGTCCGGGAGCTTCAGACCCAGCTCGACGGTAAAAGCGTAGGATGAGTCCCGATCACAAGCAGAAGATCGACACGATCTTTACCGAGGTGTGCTGTGGAGACCAGAACGCCTTTCACGCCTGCTGGGCGGTGTACCAGTTCCTCCACGTCATCGATGACCTGGTGGATCGAGATCAGGAGGTGGACGCCCGCACGGTCGGACTCACCCTGGTGGTCTTCACCGAGGCCGTCTCGGCCAACCCATTCTTCCAGGCGAACCGGGACGTGCTGTTGGGCACCTTCCGCACGGGCGTGATGGAGTGGATCGACAGCGAGGCCTGGAGGAAGCGGAGCGACATCAAGGACCAGATGGCCGCCGAGGTGATCAAGAGCGGCTACCAGAACTTCTTCTTCCAGGTCGCCTACCTCTGCGGGGGACCGGCCCACATGAACGCGATGTCCGAGAAGCATCGCGAGTACTGCTGGGACTAAGGTCTGGACGATTCCGGCTCCCTCAACATAGGGTCCCAACAAGGAGTACTTTATGGACGACTGGAGCAGCGGATTTCAGAGCTTTGGCGGGAGCATGGACCTCGCCCGTCGGATACGTGACCGGGAGCGTTTCTCCCAGTTGGCGGAACCCACGGCCTTGTCTGGCCCCGCGCTCACCGCCCAGGACGCCATCAACAACGTCGTGAAAGCTCCTTTCCAGCTTCTAGGGGCCGGAGCAAAATCGTTGAAGGGTATGGCGTCTCCGTTCATCGGCGCCTTCAACCAGGGCTTCCGAAGTCCTTCGAGCGCCGAGCCGGTTGGGAAATCGTGGAAGGCACCGATGCTCTTGCCCGTCCCGCCCAGGAAGCCGCTGTTCTCTTACGATTTCTGACCATGGGATGCTTTGGAAGTCGACGACCGCGCCCGGCCGGGGGAATGCCCGCCCCGACGCCGCCCGCCCCGACGCCGGCTGCGCCTGCGCCGCCCGCGCCGAAGCTCAACCCGTATGCTGTCGACTACCGGGGCTGGAACCCGCTGGTCAATCGGCCCCCGAAAGATACGATCTTCTCGGACCCGGATCGGGGGATCTGGGTGGGGTACTTGTCGGACGAGAAACCGAAGCCGGGTCCTTGGACCCGGCTGGGATAGCACACAGGAGGATCTATGGGATTTTGCGGAGATACCAAGCAAGCCGACCCGAAGGAGATGGACCCGCTCTACAGCCAGAGCGGGGGCCAGGCTCTTCGGAAATACGTGTTCGATGCCCTGCCAGGCATCCAAGGCCGTGCCGGGGCCGGCGCTCAGGAAGCCGTCGCGGCGGCCCGGACGGGGGCGCGAGCCATGGCTCCTGTCGGCCAGTTCGGCAGGAGTGTGATGCGCGGGGACTACCTCCGCAGCCCGCTGCTGGACCGGAGCCTAGCCGCTACCCGTGCGGCATCCAACACGGCCGCCCAGGCAGGTGCTGCGGACGCCCGCGCCAACCTCGCGTCGGCCCAGAACGCCTCCCGCGCCCAGTTCAGCCGGGCGGGCCAGACCTTCGGGACCGGCAACCAACTCGCCCAGGAGGGCACCGCGGCGGCTCTGGAGGCCCAGATCGGTCGGCAGGAGGCGATGCGCCAGGCTGCAATGGGGGCCACCGAGGCTCAGACGCAGGCCGAGAACTACGCCCGGGAGCGCGGACTTCAGATGGCCGCCCCTCAGATCGTCTCGAGTGCTGCATCGCGCCCGGTGGAGATGCTCCAGGCTATCCCCGGCCTCGAGTACGCGGGCTACGACACCATCGCCAACCTGGTGAAGACGCTGGCAAGCGGCGAGCCCCCGGCCATGAATGGCAACCAGTACTACAAGCCGGGCGCGGGCGACTACATCTTGCAGGGTCTCGGCGCGGCAGGTGCAGCAAGTGCAGCAGGACTTTTGTAAGGAGGAACCATGAGCGATTGGACCAGCGGATTTCAGGCGTTCCAGCAGGGCATGGGCATGCTCGCGGAGTCGAAGGAGCGCAAGCGCCGGCAGCAGCTCGAGGAGCAGCGGATGGGCTACGAGAAGGACCGGCTCGACATCGAGCGGGAGCGGGCCGCCCGCGACGCTGCTCGACACAAGCTCGACCTTGAGCTTCTCGGCATCAAGAAAGGCGCGATCGACAAGAGCCTTCAGCCCCCGCAGGTGCCCGCAGGCATGCGGGCCAAGACGGGCACTCGGAACGAGTTCGGCGGAACGGACTTTACCTTCGAGCGCATCCCAGGGGAGCCGGTCGTCAGGGACATCGGAGGGAAACGGTTCCTGATCAGCGAAGACGGGAAAGCCGAGGAGCTGAAGCCGAACTATTACGAAATGTTTCTGGGCCGGCCGGACGCTGCGGCCGGAGGCATTCCTCCTGTCAGCGGGCCGGCCCCGGACGTAATGGCCCCCGCCGCTCCTGGAGGAGTGCCTGCGGCCCCTGCGGCCCCTGCGGCCCCTGCGGCAACTCCGGGCTGGCGCATTGGCTCGGTGGGGCCGACCGGCCCTACTTTTGAGCGCACCTATCCGGTGACCGAGCCGCAGATCGTGGATCTTCCGCTCCCCAGCGGGGGACAAGGGCAGTTCATCCGGACGATCGACCCGAAGTCGAACGAGGTGAAGTTGTCTCCATACAACCAGCCGGAGTCGGCGACCAAGATTTCGGACAAGACCGTCACGCTCCAAAACCTGAAGGCCGCCCGCCGGTACGCCCAGGAGCTGAAGGACGCGATTGACCGGAGCGGGACCTGGGAAAGCCGGTTTGGAAACGCCCAAGACGCGGCCCTTTTGGAGCAGAACCCCTACCTGCTGGCGATCAGCATGGCCAAGGTCTTGGACCCCGGCAGCGTGGCGCGTGAGGGCGAAGTCAACGCGACCAAGAAGTTCATGGTGCCGCTCGGCATGACCGCGGACGACACGGTCGCCAAGAACGCGATCGATCGCCTGGTGAACGACCTCAACACTCGAGCCGTCGACCTCGGCCTCGAGGCCCCGGCCGGGGGGCCTTCGCTGCCGCCCGGAGTAGAACGGGTCCGATCAGAAGCCGAGTTCAACGCCCTGCCATCCGGAACCCTGTTCCTTGATGATTCGGGGGAGGTCAAACGCAAGCCATAAGCCATGCCCTTCATCGCCAACTACCCTGCTATCAAGACCGCCGGCTCCAAGCCCTTCATCGCCGACGCTCCTGTGGTCAGTCCGGAGGAGCTGGAGACGCAGCAGGCCGTCGAGGCCCGTACTGAGGCCGTAAAATCCCGCCTAAACCCGATGGCGTATGCCCGGGGGGCCGTGCAGGGCATTTCGGACTTCGCGGGCCAAGTCTCGGGCGCGGCTGGCGAGCTGGCCGGACGGATGACAGCTCCGCCGGACCTCAAACCCGACCTTCCCGGTACGGATGCGTCGAGGGTGGCTGGTGAAGCGGTTCTCCGCGGTGCGGCCGACCTTGGGCAACTTGGTAAGGATGTGTTCGAGTCTCAGGTACTCGACCCTTACCGAGTCTTGCGTCGAGCAGTCGCGGAAGAGGGGTTCCTGCCCACGGTGGACCGGGCGGTCGAAAACGCTTGGCAGTTTGCGGGCCCCAGCATGGACCGGACGCTGTCCATGCTTCAGGTGTTTCCCCGGCAGGCTGCTGCGGTCATTCGCGAAGCTCAAGCCCGCGACGCGGCGCAGGCGGCGGATCGCGAGGCCTTACAGAAGGGAGATCGTTCTCTGCTCGGGGAGGTGGTCACGTCTGTTGCTGACTTGGCCACAGGCGGAGACACCACCATTGCCGAAAAGCTCGGTAAGGCGGTTACCCCACCGAAGGACCTTGCCCAGACCACCGAGCTGGCGTCGATGGTGGCCGACCCGGGTCTTCTCCAATCCCGAGCGGTCAGGCTCGGCACTCGCATTGGCGAAAAGGTAGCCCCCGGGATCACCAAGAAGCTGGGCACCCCCATTCTGGAGATGGGCGGCAAGGCAGCGACGATTGCGAAGGCCCAACAGGCCAAAGGCAGCGCCGCCCGCATCGCCGAGAACAACCGCAAGGCCTGGGAAGAGGCCGTTCAGCGCAGCGACGAGACTGCCCCGCCCCTCCAGACGCCCTCGATCCAATTGACCCCGCCTTCGGAGTCGAAGCGGGCCCAGTCGCTGTTTGCGAAGAAAGCCGCAGAAGCTGCTCAGGCGGGCCCGGGGGCATTCCAGCGGGGCATTGGGGCCGCCGGCCGGGCTGCCGAGACCGGCGGAAAGCTGGTGGAGAGGGCCGCCGGCAAGGTTGGCGAGCTTGCGGACAAATACGAAGGCACCCTGAGTGCCGCCAGCGCCGTCGCAGGCGCGTCGAGTGGTCCCTTGGGGGCCCTCGCCGGTTCCCAGGTGCCCGAAGCGATCCGAAAGGCTGCTCGGTGGTCGGAGAATGCCTCCCGGGCCGGCACGGCGCTCCGCACCATCGCGGACGCGGACTGGGACTCCTCGATCCCCGTCTGGCGGCAGATCGCCAAGGACCCGAACGCGCCCCAGTGGCTTGTCCGGGGTGTGACGGCCAACGTCGTCGGCAAGCTGAAGGCCGGCCAGATGGTCGAGACGGGCCTGCGGGTCGGCAGCGACCTCGGCAAGGGCGTCGTCGAGGGCGCGGCCACCGACGCACTGCTCACCGGCCTAGACACCAGCAAGTCGGGCGAGGAGATCGGCGGCGAAGCGGGCGTCGGCGGCCTGCTCGGCGGCGCGGGCACCCTCCCGGCGCTCCGCCGGATGTCGCGTGAGCGGAAGGCTCTGGCTTTCGCCTACGACTCGATGCGGAAGGCCTCCGAGTCGATCCAAGCGGGTGCGGACCCCTTGGTCGTTGCGTCCACCCCGGATGAACTGATGCACTCGTCGGTCATCCTGGAGCAGACGTTCCAGGGAATGCTGGCCGGACGTCAGGACCTGAAGGTCGACCTGATGGATGCGGCCCAGTTCGCAAAGTCGTCGAAGGATCCGAACGCGGCGGCCTACTTTGACGAGTCCACAGGGCGCGTCGCCGTCAACCTGGAGGCTGTAGATGCCGCCGGCCGGCAGCTCCATGAGATCGGCCATGCCCTCATGGCGTCGGTCGCCGCCTCGAATCCGGCAATCATCCAGCACTTCCGGCAGGCTCTCGGTCCCGACGGCATGGCCCGCGCTCGCCAGGACTACCAGCAGGCCCTCGGGCGCACGATCCCGCAGGACGACGCCTTCATCGTCGGCGAACTGTTCTCCGAGGCGATGGCCAACGGTCTCCGCGGAGTGAACCTGAACGAGGCGCTTCCCGTCGTCTTAGGGCGCACCGACACGCAGTCGTTCTTCCGGGATGCTGACGTGCGGAAAGTGCTCAAGGATCCGGCCACCCTCGACTTGGTGCGACAGCAGTTCCAGGCGGCCTCGGAGTTCCGGCCGGCCGTGGACATGCAGAAGGAGCCCGGCGTGAGGCTCCGGCCCGAGCAGGCCGGCAACCACCCTGCCCTCCCGACCGAGACCCGAGCCGACGGCACTCAGGGCAACGACTTTGTCGATGTCGTGAACGGCCAGACCCGCGAGACGCCCGTCCCGGTCGTCCGGGCCCGCGTCCGGAACCGCCGAAAGGAAGTGCTGACGCTGTTCCCGGACGTCCCGCCCTCCGGAAACGCCAACCCGCAGGCGAGCAACGTCGGCGTCCGCCAAGGCCCGTCGGGGCTGACCGAGAAGACCGGCACCCGACTGGGCGAGCAGTTCTACGCGACGGCCCGCAGCTTCGGCGAGGGCACCAAGAACATGCTCCGCCGCGTCGAGCAGGCGATCGCGAACAACGAGACGATGGCCGGCTGGTATCAGCAGATCGGCACGGGCGACGGCTGGGCCGCGAGCGTCCGCGAGTCCCTGGGCGCGATGGAAGCCCAGTACAAGGACTTCATCCCCTTCGCGTTCAAGGTCGACAAGCAGGGCAACCTCCTGGTGCAGAACTACAGCCTGACGGCTCTGGACCGGAAGGCCTCCGACTGGGCAGGCCGAAAGGGTCCCCTAAGTCTTGAGCTGTGGAACGGCGACCTGAGCACCTTCAAGGCCGACGTCCAGACCTACCTGAAGAACCACGCTGAGGGCCGACCGGGGTCGGACGGCATCGGCGAGATGAAGCGGAACGTCATCAACGTCTTCCTGGTGGGCGGCAATCGCACCTTCGAGGCGCTGAACCCGCTGCGGCCCCAGGCCAAGGGCAAGGACCGTCAGGGCATCGTGCGCTCCTACCGCGCCGACCGTCTCCAGACCGTCGAGCCGAGCGACGTGACGGGTTACCAGAAGCCCGACTACAGCAAGCAGGTCCGGAACCTGAGCCCGCAGGTGGTCCCGCCCGAGCAGCTCGAGCTGAACTTCAACAAGGCCGTGGATCAGCTCGGAACGGAGGAGGCGCTGGCCCCTGAGAAGCCCTCGCCCGCCCCGCGAGCACCTCGCCAACCGAAGGACGCGCCGACCACGTTCTCGATCACTGCCAGCCGCATCAAGCGCCTACTGAAGCGCGGTCCCGTAAACCCGATCGGGATGTCGGCCGCGACCGCCCAGGACCGCCACGCCGTCGCCGCGCTGTTCCGGAACCCGGCCTTCGAGGCGATGCGGTGGGTGTTCGTGAAGGAAGGCAAAGTGGTGGCCGTCGCGAACACGACGGTCCGTCAGCCGGACGCGGTCCACATGCTGACGAAAGGTTTAGACATCGACCAACTCTCGAAGATGGCGGTCGCGTCCGGTGCGGACAGCCTATTCTGGACCCACAACCATCCTTCCGGCATCTCTACCCCCTCCGAGCCGGACGTCCGGGCAACGAAGTCGATTCTGTCGTGGGTTGGATTCCGAAGCTCCCCGCTCGCGACGCTGCGCTTCTTGGGCCACGTCGTTACCAACCACACCGACCACCACATCATTACGAGCTTCGGCAGCGTGGATCGAGTGCAGGTGCCCGCGCCGGGCCCCGACAAGTGGCTCAACAAGCCAATCTGGGACGCTGAAATCGTTGGGCCGTCGGCGCTGGCTCGCGTGGGGGCAGCGTTTGCCAACCCCAACAACCCGTCTCGGATGATCCTCTTTCTGGATCCTCGCAAGTACATCAAAGCGGTTGGCGAGATCTCCCCGAACATCGACTCCAAGAAGTTCGCCGAGGAAGTCCGCAAGTTCGCCATCGCCAACGGAGCCTCATCGGCAGTGGCGTATGGGTCGTTCGAGTCGGACGCGGTGATGTTCGAGCAACTGGTCAGGGACGGCATCTTGGACGATGCGTTCATCCCCGGATTCGGCGGACTTCGCGATGCGATGATGCGGCCCCCGAGGCTGTTCGAGACCCCGCCCCGAGAGGCTTCCGAGGACCAGGTCGTTCGCAACGCTGGGGAGAAGCTCCTGTTCAGCCCCGGCGTCGCCCAGAGCCCGGAGAAGGGCTTCTACTCGAAGCTGGAGCAGGTCATCGGCGACGAGATGAAGGGTGCTTCGATGCCGGCCGCCCAGTTGAAGGCAGTGCTCCGGAACCGCGGCGTCAAGGCCGAGGAGATGAAGTGGACGAAGGCCGACGAGGTCATCGACCAGCTCGCCGCGCAGAACGGTGGCAAGGTCCCCAAGGAGGCCCTGATGCAGGCACTCCAGAAGAACCGCGTTCCGTTGCGCCAAGAGGTTTTCAGCTCGGAACGTGACGATACGGGCTACTCTCAATACGCCGACTACACTTTGCCGGGTGGTGAGGACTATCGCGAAGTCGTGCTGGCGATGCCGGAGAAGAAACTGACTGAACTGCCTCCCGGGTATCAGCCAAAGCTCCAGAAGTCGGGGACGAAGGAGGGGTATTGGGTGTCCGACAAGTCCGGCTTCAAGGTCGGGTTCAACCACAGCCGCCTTGACGGCCTGTTCAACACCGAACAAGAGGCCGTGGCAGGTGCCTTGGAATCTCTCAACAGGGGGGCCGTGTTCGATCGGGAGCGCGGGAGCTACAAGTCTCGCCATTTCGACACCTCTAACTACGTGGCGCACATGCGACTCAAGGACCGTGTCGATGCTGACGGGCGGCCGGGCCTGTTCATCGAAGAGGTCCAGAGCGACCGCCATCAAGAGGGCCGTCAGAAAGGGTACGCTCAAACAAAGGAGCAGATGCAGTCTCGCCTCGATGAGCTGCTCAAGATTCCCGCCAAAGACCGGACGCCAGCACAGCAGGACGAGATCACCACGCTGTCGTCCGACATCAATTCAAAGACCGGGGGCCAGACCGGAGTCCCTGACGCGCCGTTCCGTAAGGACTGGGGCCTTCAGATGTTCAAACGGGCTCTTCGGGAAGCGGTGGCCAACGGGCAGGGGTGGGTCGGCTGGACTACCGGCGACACCCAGGCGACTCGGTTTGACCTGAGCAAGCGGATCTCCGAGATCCACTATTCCGGCACGAACCTGAAAGCCTACGACCTCAACGGCAAGACGGTCATTGAGCAAACGGGCGTATCACCCGAGCAGTTGCCAGAGTACATCGGCAAGGAGGCTGCGGAGAAACTTCTCGCGCAACCGGCTTTCGGCACCCGCCGTTCCTTGGGCGGGGTTGATCTCAAGGTTGGCGGAGAGGGCATGCGCGGCTTCTACGACAAGATCCTCCCCAACGAGGTCCAGAAGTACGTCAAGCAGTGGGGAGGGAAGGTCGAGAAGGCGGAGTTGGACGTCGCACCTCCCGACGCGGGCGCGGGCTACAAGGTGAAGTCCTCTGGAGAAGCGAAGACCCCATTCTGGAAGGTCTCCATCACCCCTGAGATGGCCCAGTCCATCAGCACCAAGGGACAGGAGCGGTTCAGCCCGCAGATCACTCCGGAGCAGGACGCCGCCTACCTCGACGCGGTGCAGAAGGGCGACACCCAGGCAGCGCAGCGGATGGTGGATGAGGCGGCGAAGGCGGCGGGGTACACGCTGGGCCCTCTATGGCACGGGACCGGCGACGAGTTCACCGAGTTTGAGCCCGGCAGGGCTGGGGCTTCGTACTTCACCGCCGACAAGGAGTACGCTCGGGGCTATGGGTCCAACCTGAGATCGTTCTACCTCAGAGCTGATGACAAGGTGGCCGATTTGTCCGATCCAGAATCTCCGCAGTACAAGGAGCTGGTCCGGGCGTTCAATGAGGCTGGAGGATGGGCGGCAGACGAGGACCTGTTCCGTGAAATGCAGGAGCTGGATCCGGCCCGAAAGTCGCCGCGGTTCGACCCCAAGAAAGATCTCACTTGGGAGATCTTTGACTACCCGGCGGCCGACGCTGGAGCGGAGCTGATCAGCCAAGGGTTCAGAGTCTTCAAGCTCCAGGAGCGGGAGGGGATCGATTCCTATGCCGTGCTCGACCCCGATCGAATCAAGTTGGCCGATCCCATCACCCGCGACGACGCCGGAAACGTCATCCCGCTGTCGCAGCGGTTCGACCAAGCAAAGGAAGACATCCGCTTCAGCCCGAAGGTCGATCGGAACCTGGTGGCCCTGCACAACACCACCGAGGAAGGCATCCGCGCTGCCTTGAAGCTCGGCGGCATCCCAGTGCCCAGCCTCGGCATCACCAAGAAGGACACGGCCTTCACGGGCTTCGGCGACATCACGCTCATCGCGGACAAGTCGGCCATCGACCCCCAGGCGGATCCCCGCAACAAGGTCTACAACGCGGACGTGTACTCTCCGCGCCAGCCGCGCCCTTTCCAGGCCGTGAAGCGCGGAGCACGGGACAGGCTCTCGAAGCGGATGAAGGAACTCCTCCCGAAGGGTTTCCAGACATGGAGCGACCTCGCCCCAGGCGAACGCGCCTACGACATGGTGGTCGAGAAGGGGGAGAACAACGTGCTGGAGACACGTCGCAAGCTGGCCGGCGCCCCGGACGTGCAGGCCGCCTTCCTCACCCAGAGGGGTATCGAGGTGCCGCGCCTGATGAAGGACCCCAACCTTCGGAACCGCTCCCTGAGTCGGGAGCAGCTCGCAGACCCGAGCCTGGCAGTGCTGTCGCAGCATTCCAGCGACCTCTACGACTTCCTCCAAACGCCAGAAGGCATTGCCGCCGGAGACGCCGTCCGGGACCTGGCGGTCGCGGGGCGGATGAGCGATCTGGAAGGCATCACCGAGGAGCAAAAGCAGCGCCTGAACGGGCTCATGGAAAAGTCCTACGGTGCCCGAGGCACTCCGTTCCCGTTTCGCTACATCAGCGACATCGTGGACGATCTGGCCACCGTCGCGAAGAACGAGCAGGAAATCGACAGGTACGGCATCCAGGACTGGATCCGCGAGCAGCTCACACCTCTCAAGGCCGAGTTCGAGCAGTGGGTGGACGGTCTGGTTGCCGACACCTTCGAGACCGACCAGAAGCTGCTCTCCGGCCGCACCAAGAAGCCCTACGCTCTCGACACCCTGGTCGAGGAGATGTCGGGCGACCCCCGGGCTCGCGAGAGGGGCATGACCTACTCGCTCGGTAAGGCCCGCTCCGACTCGGCCAAGGCGCTTCCCAGCTTGGAAGCCGTGCGCTCTGAGAGGGGCTCGCTAACCGACAGCGAAAGCATGCGGGCGTTCAAGGACGCCCAGTCGCGGGAGTTCTCGGAGCTGTCGGACAGGCTCCAGTACTTCAACCCGGAGGCGGGCGCGTTCGAGCGCCTTGACCGCCTGTCCGAGGCCGTCGGCAAGGCCGCCAAGCGCCCTGCCACGACCGGAGCCCTCCTATCGGCGGCAGGGTTCAAGCGTGTCCCAGACAGCCTGGTGAAGGCGGTCCGGGACTTCGCGACGAAGCTGGCCACCGCCCCGACGGAGTACTTCGAGGCGAAGCCGCAACGCGCCGTGACCCTGAACGAGTTCCGGGCCGCCGTGGTGCCGGAGTCCACCTCGCCTGAGGTCGTGGACGCTCTCAGGCAGGCGGGCCTCGCGGTCGAGACCTACACTGACAACGCGAACCGCGTCGCCACCGTCGAGCGCCTCTCGACCGAGAAGGACCTCCTCTTCAGCCCGAAGATCACTCCGGAGCAGGACGCCGCCTACCTCTCGGCGGTGCAGAAGGGCGACACGGCTGCCGCGCAGCGGATGGTCGATGAGGCGGCGGTAAAGGCGGGGTACACGGTTGGGCCGGTGTGGCATGGTGGAGCAAAGCCGACGGTGTTCAACGTTCGCGCCGGAGAGAAGACATCAAGGCACGAATCGTCAGCACTTGGTTCATTCTTCTCTGATTCAGAAGAAACCGCGTCTCAATACGGAAACACTGCTCCGTATTTCCTGCGCATTGAAAACCCGATTGAACTCTCAGAAAGAGAGCAGTCCGCATTGGATACCGTAGCGAAGGCGAGACTGTTCAGAATGAAGGCAAAGCAAGATGGGTTTGATGGGGCTATTATTAGGACTCAGGATGCGCCTGGATTCAAAGGAGGTACAGAATACGTTGCCTTCGACCCAACCCAGATCAAATCCGCCGACCCCATCACCCGCGACGACGCCGGCAACGTCATCCCGCTGTCGCAGCGGTTCGACCAAGCAAAGGAAGACATTCGTTTCAGCCCTGCGGTCACCCCGGACCCGAAGTACTTGGTCCGGGTCCCTGGGGCGACCGTGAAAGCGGAAAAAATGGGCATGTCCGCCATCGCCGACGAGATGGCGGAGGTGAATACTGCGATGGCCGCGGCTGCTACGAAGGAAGAGAAGAAAGCCCTTCGCGCCAAGCTCAAGGAGCTTTCGCAAAGCAAGCAAGACTTGGTCCCGCTGGTCTCCTACACGATGCCGACGCTGGCCAAGAGTCTGCCAAAGAACTCTTTGGCTGGAGCCAAAAACCAGACCGAGCTGCAGAAGGTGTTTTTTGGGCGGTTGGACGCCGCTGTCGACCGGGTGCGGAACGACCCGACGCGGTTTGTCGACCCCGCAGGATACGTCGAGTTCATGCGTACGGCGGGCGTCTCCGGCAACGTGCTGATGCCGCCGCCGGGGGCTGAGTTGCTCCTCAACAACCCGCAACAGTACGTCGCCCTGGTTACTGGAGCTTACCACGGCCCGAAGACCGCTGCCGGCACCCTTGCGGCAGCCATGTCCGGCTTGGACAGCACCGTGGCGATGCGGCAGGCGATACAGGCCCGCGTCCAAGGCGCATCGCAGTTCGTGGCTCCTCCGCCCATGGTGGCTGCGATGCACCACCTGTGGGGGGTGCTGTCTCGCCGCCTTGCCCCCATCCACCAGGAGGCGTCGTGGCTTCGGCTAGTTTCTCAACCGGAGGTCTTGGAGCACATCCAGAAGTCCATCGACGGAACCCTCGGCCCCGACTTCACTCAGGATGCCTGGAACGCCATCGTTTCTCGGGCCTACAAGGCGACCGCGCAGCCGGGCAACCTGCTCGGCAATTCGGCGACCTCGAACGCCAATTCGTTCTATTTGATGCTGTCCCGGTGGAACGGGGCTTGGGACAAAGTCTCCGACGTTTACGCCACGCCCTCCTCCCGCGAGATGGGGCGCCGCTTCTGGTCCCTCAACCGCGGATCGGTCGGCATCAAAAACAAGGTCCAGCGGTTCGTTGGCCTCACCTTCGGCATCCCTGGTCTGATCATGGACCGCTGGAAGTTCGTCGAGTTCTTCATGGGGCAGTTCGGCAAGGCCCCGCAGGACTACTTCAAGTACACCAGCACCGGCACCCCCGAGGATGTCGCAAGCATCTACGGCGGTTATGGGCCGATCGAAAACGCCGATCCTACTTTCTCCCTCGCGTTTTACGAGGGGATGGAAACGGTACTCCAGGCGGCCATCGATCGGTCCCAGGACATCAAAAACCTGCTGGGCAACCACCCCAACGTCGGCGGATTGCACTGGGTGGGGTGGAACGCGATCAAGAACGAGGCGGTCGGACACTCCAGTCTGGATTTGACTCACGATCTGCTCCAACATTCTGACATCACGCCGGACGCGGTGCTGGCGCAGGTACGGGCCAAGCAGTACTACACTGAGGGCCTGGACGGCAGCACCCTCAAGCGATTTACACTGAAGCCATGAGCGCCTTTCCCGCCGACTTCTCCAAAGACCCTCCGGACACGACTCCAGAGGAGGACGCTCTGCAGTCGTTCGCCGCTTACGCGGAGCTGAAGATGAGGTCGGGTGCCCCGCTTACCCCGGAAGAGCGGCTGAAGTACCGGCGAGCGAAAGCCGCTGGGTTCGCGGCTCCTTCTGAGAGCGACCAGAAGCCGGAGTAAAGCATCCCTTGCCCACCATGCGCGGCGCTGTTCACACTACCCCCATGGACCGGATCGCACATGATCTGAAGGATGCCGCAGCGACCACGGGCGTGGGCGGGGCGATCCTGGCCTTCGTCAACGGGGTATCGGCCTACGACGCCGCCATGAAGGCCTTTCAACTCATCCTGGTGGTCCTCATGGTGGTCCACGTACTTCTCCGCATCCTCAAAGCCTATGCAGACTGGCAAGATTATCGTGCTGCTGGCGGCACTCTCTTTGGCCGTCGCAGGGTGCCTGGTCCCGAAGCCCGTGGAGCTGGGCCAAAAGCGAGTCCAGCCAGTTCCGACGAAGAGTGACCGGCAGGTCGAGGCCGAGAAGCAGGCCGCCGACTTCGTCGCCAAGAAGATCGACCAGGGCCGTGATCAGGCCCTTCGAGTCAACGCCTCCACCAACGTCCTGGAGCCCCTCACCGACGCCCGGGACGCTGCTCACGGCCTGCGGTACTCCCTCGGGGCCCCGCTCAGTCCCTGGGAGAACAGCGGCGCGGAAATGGCCCTGCGGCTCGGCTTCCTTGAGGCCAAGCTGGACCGGGCCCTAGCGGAGCACCGAAGGGATGTCGAGCCCTTGGTCGGCAAGAAGATCGAGGGCACGGGCCTGATCCGCATCCCCTACTTCCTCTGGGTCGGCCTGATCCTGCTGTTCCTCTTCCTGCTCTGGACGGCCCTGCGGATCGTCGGGGCCATCTATCCCGTCGTCGGCCTGGGTGTCTCCGGACTCTCCGCGGCCGGCCGAGTGGGCTCCGCCACGGTGAAGCGGGCCTTGGAGCAGGTCGTGAAGGGCGGCGAGGCTTTCAAGGAAGCCGTGGACCGCGCCGACCTCGACGACAAGGCAAAGACCGTCGTCCTGGACCTATTGCGACGGCACCAGATGGTGTCTCAGGACACCGACATCCAGGAGCTGGTGCGGAAGATGACCCGGTGACGTCCGTCACCTAAAAATTGTGGACACGTCCGTCGGCTTCAGCTATTGAAGCGTCCGACATGAACGCTGACCTGATCGCCAAGCTCGAAGCTGGCGTCCAACTCCTCACGCAACGCAACCAGGACCGCTGTGCCGAAGACAACGGAATCGGGTGGAACGGCCGAGACCAAGGTCTGGGCCACAGCCTCGCCCATCAGGTAGGTCAGTGGTCCTCCGGCCAGATCAAGGCCGCGTGGCGGATGCTCCAGACCTACCGCCGCACCCAGCTCGCCCACCTCGACATCCCCGAGTTCACTGAGGACGAGCAGTCCTCCCGCGTCATCGCCGACGTCGTGGAGGCTAGGGACCGCGCCAAGGTCGCCGCCTTTGAGACCCAGGAAGGCTGGGGCCTCAAGTGGACGGGGCCGAAGCAGGTCGCCCTTGCCAAGGGTACCTTCAACGTCTGGTCCGCGCCGATCCCCCAAGGACACCCCTTCTGGACCGTCTGGAAACGGTCCAAGGTCGACCTGATGGCCAAGGGCTACAGCGTCCGCCAGTACAACGGCTGGCAGGTGAGTCGGTGGGAGAAGGCCGAGGTGGAGGCCCGCCCGAAGCCGGCCGAGGTCCCCTACTCCATCCAGCCCCTGGCTCGGCCGGAAGGCCTGCTGCCCTACCAAGGCCCCAGCGTTCAAGGCCTGGTGGCTTCGATCCGGTCCTTCGGTGCCGCCCTCGATGCCTCGGACGTGGGCACCGGCAAGACCTACACCTCCCTGGCTGCCTTCCGCGAACTCGGGATCTCTCCGGTGGTGGTCGCTCCCCTGACCGTGCTGCCCTCCTGGGAGCGGGCGGCGAAGCACCTCGGCGTGACCATCCGGGCGGTCAACTGGGACAAGGTTCGCACCGGCAACACACCCCTGGGCAAGTGGGACTCGCCCGCCAAGAAGTCCTTTGTCTGGGCCAAGGACATCGATGGGCTCATCTTCGACGAGGTCCACCGGGCCAAGTCTCATAAGACGCAGAACCATCACTTGGTGGTCGGCGGAAAGCGCCAAAACATCCCCACCATTGCCCTCTCGGCCACGGCTGCATCGAACCCTCTCCAGATGAAGGCGCTGGGCTACATTCTGGGCCTGCACGGGTACAAGGGCTTCTGGGCCTGGGTGGAGCAGTACGGGTGCTTCGCCAACCGCTGGGGCGGGTACGAGTTCGACGGCAACACCAAGCACCTCCAGGCGCTCCACGCCCAGATCTTCCCGAAGAAGGGCGTCCGGGTGCGCGTGGCTGACCTGGGCGACGCCTTCCCCGAGACCCAGGTGGCGACCGAACTGGTGACCGTGGCGAAGCCCGAGCTGATCAACCGAGCGTTCGAGGATGTCGCCGAAGCATTGGCGGCGATCGCGGACAAGAAGCTCCACGACCCTGAGCACCACCTGACCAAGCTGCTCCGGGCTCGCCAGACGTCAGAGCTTGCCAAGATCCCGGCGCTGATCCAGATGGCCGAGGACGCCATCGAGCAGGGCATGAGCGTGGCGATCTTCGTCAATTTCGACGAGAGCCTGAACGCCGTCAGCGAGCACCTGGGCAAGGAGAACACGGTCGTCCAGATCCACGGCAAGCAGACCCCCGAGGAGCGTCAGGCGGCCATCGACGCCTTCCAGTCCGACAAGGCTCGCGTGATCGTGGCCAACATCAAGGCCGGCGGCGTCGGCGTCTCCTTGCACGACCTCAACGGCAACCACCCGAGGATGGCGCTGATCTCGCCCACCTGGAGCGCGATCGACCTCCGGCAGGCCCTCGGCCGCGTCCACCGTGCCGGCGGCAAGACGAAGTCCCTTCAGCGCATCGTGTTCGCGGCGGGCACCGTCGAGGAGCGGGTGGCGCGGATGGTCGAGGAGAAACTGGCCCACCTGGACACCCTGAACGACGGCGAACTGTCGGCCGTCTAGGCGTACCGGCGCTGCTCCTGCATCTGGAGCAGCTCTTTCAACGGGGGGAGACGGCGATACTGGCTGTCTCCCCCTGATGCTTTCAGGCGGAGGTCAGCGTGGACGGCTCCGTACAGGGCCAGGAAACAGGCGTCGGCCGTGTTGTGATCTTTCGACCGCTTGAAGAGGTAGTGGTGGTCGGGGCTGAAAGCCTGCAACGCCGCTTCACAGGCCCCGAATGGCGCATCGGGAGGCAGTCCCAGGTACTCCCGCACCCACCGCTGCCAAACGACCGGCACGACGTCGATCCAGGGCAGGTCGATGGACTCCAGGGCTCCAATCGCACACCCGTCGGCCTGACCGAAGTGGAACATCGAGGTCACGCCCTGCCCGGACCTTGCGGAGACGAACTCCAAAACGGCAAACGTCGCCTGGCCGCCGAGTTCACGGACAGCGCAGGCGACGTCACGCAGGCTCTTGAAGTCCCGCCGAGCAATCACCTCGTTGGTGACCGGCGAGTAGAGCACGGCAGCACCAGACAGCCCTGGATCGATGCCAAGGACGGCGAGGGAAGGGGGCTTCATTGGCGACAACCTTCTGTCGCATGGTGCCCCAAGGGTATGGGAGGCCGGTCAGGCGAGAAGCAAAAACGAGCGCACAGCCTGACGAAGCTCGTCGAGCGTTCCCGTGTTCCGGATGACGTGCCGGAACGGGTAGCTGTCCATCACGACCTCCGACGAGTGGGGGTCTACCACAGTGTCGGCCTCGGGTCGGGAGATCCTGACGACGGTGCCCCCCATGCTCTCAATCAGCTCGGCCTCGTTGGGAAACCGCACGTCGGTGACGACGACCATGCCCGTGGACCCCCGCAAGGCGCGGATCCGTGCCCGGGTGAGGTCGATCCAGTAGTTGGGGTTCTGCCCTCGACGCCACTCGGTGCCCCACCATTGCAGGATCCCGCGGAACCGTGCCTTGTCGGCCTCCAGGTCCGCGACGGGCACGTTCAGGAGGGCCGAGACCTCTTCCTTCAACGGGTCGGCGAACGCCACGCGGTGGGGTTGCCGGTGCGCGGCTTCTTCCTGGATGATCGAGTAGACGGTGTCCTTGCCGGAGCGTTTCCGCCCGCTGAGTCCGATGATCTTCATTGGTCGTCCGGCCCGAAAACGTAGAGGGACATGCTGTGGCGACAAGGGATGACGTGGCTCACCTTCGCCTTCAGGTGAATCGCCTGGATCTTCTGTTCGAGCCGCTCCGGCGTCTCCTCCTGGAGCTTCAAGACGGCCAGAAGACGGACTCCCCAGACGTGCTCGCGGGGCCATGTCGTGGACGCACAGGACTGGGCGTGGTCGAACGCCAGGCCAGCGTACCGCTTGGCGTAGTCGAGGTAGGCCTCGACGGTGGGTCCGCCGAGACGGACGAGGTCGGCGATCTCTCGCCGGAGGTCTGATCGTGGTGTGGTGCTCATTTGACGTAGGTGTCAGCGAAGTCTCCCTCGACGCCCAGGGGGAGGTCCGGGGCCCAGGCCGGGGCTACGCCAAGGATCTGCTCCGCGGCTCTCTTGGCCTCCTCCTTCGAGGCGATGTCCACCTCCAGGATGACTTCGTCGTGGGCGTGGAAAACCACCGGAAGGCCCGCGTTCTCCAGTCGGATCACGGCCTCGGCCAGGACGTCCCGCGCCATCCGCTGGGTGACGTTTTCCGCCAGCGTGCCGCCCCACAGATTGGGCTGCTTCGACATCGGCGTGAAGTCGCCCTTGGTGGTGAACGACTCGTACCCGCGCTTTGTGGTGACCTCGCCCGTGTCCGGGTCGGTGATGGGCTTGGAGAAGTGGCGGACACCGAAGTGCCTCAGCTTGTCGCCGGTCGGCATTACGACCTCCAACAGCTTCGCCCGATCCATCGTCGCGGCCTTGACCGTCTCGTCCATCTGCCGCCAGAACTCGATGATCTTCGGGTTCAGCTTGCGCCAGGTGTCCACGGTGGCCTTGGCTTCCTCGTCGGTCAGCACGATGCCGTCCTTTGCGGCCGTCTCCTTGTACCGTCCCGCACCCATCCCGTACCCCAGGCCGAGCACCTGGGCCTTCACCGACTTGTAGAGGCCGGGGTTGGCCTTCTTGAGCGGGGCCGGATCGCCCCATTGACCGGAGACCCGGGCGTAGGCCTCGTAGATGCCGAACCCGGAGCGGATGAGGTTGAGCAGCTCGTCGTTGCCGACCAGCCAGTTGAGGCACCGGGGCTCGATCTGGGCGTAGTCCAGGATCAGGAAGGTCTTGCCCTCCCTGGGGATCAGCCAGCGCCGGGGCCAGACGTCCCAGGCGCCCTCGGCGGGCTTGCCGTCGGGAGTCAGCCAGTAGGGCTCCCGGTCGAGGTTTTGCACGTTCACGCCGCGGGAGGACCAGCGCCGGGTGTGGCGGGCCCCGCAATACATCAGCTCCAGGGCCATCGTCCCATCCTCGGTGATGCGCCCCTCGACCGACTCGATCTTCCGGATCAGGGTGTTCGCCTTCCGGTACTGCCGCATCGCTCCGACCACGTCCCCGAGCTTCGGATGGGCTCCCACCAGGCTCGCACACTCTTCGTCGTCTTTCGCCAGGGAAGCCGGCACGGGAATGCCCTGCTCGGTCGCCCAAGCCGACAGGGCCAGGTGCGACAGCGGAGCCTCGTCGTTGTGCCAGGGGATCCGCATGAAGGCGTCGTGCTGGTGCTTCAACAGCTCCTCGCGGTCTTGCTTCAGGCGACCAGCGTCGATGCGGACGCCCCGGAGGTTGACCATGCGGGTGTGCATCGCAATCTGCTGCTCGATGCTGGTGGGCTCCGGCAGGGACTTCAGGACGTGCTGCTCCTCCTTCGCGTCCTCGAGACAGTAGTTGAGCACCTCCTGCTGCTGCTCCGGGGTGATGTCCTTGTAGTGCTTGCCGTCCATCCAGTCGCGGATCGACTTGTCCACCTTCTTGCCCCACAGGGCGCGGGCGATGCCGGAGAGGCTCTGTGGAAGCTGCTCGGTGGCCCCGCGGTCGAGGATGCAGTGCCAGGGCTTCATGCGCTTGGCGTCGGGCCAATACCGCTGGACCCAGAGCTGGTCGAAGTTGGCGTTGGCGGCCCAGAAGCGGTTGCCGGGATCTTCCCAGAACGAGTCGGGGAATCGCCGCTGGGCCTCTTCGACGGTGCCGATGAACTCGATGCCGGGCCCGACGACCGACACCATGTAGGCGTAGGAGTCGCGCACGTAGTTCACGACGCCGACGGTGCCGGCGCTGATGTCCTGCTTCTTGGAGTAGTAGGACTCGAAGTCCACAACGATGTCTTGCATGGTGATTAGGCGAGTTGGTGGCGGTGAAGGGTGAACGAGCGGTCGGGGCCGTCGTTGTAGGTGATGCCGGAATTGCCGTCCCGGGCGAGGGTCGTGAGGGCCCGGGCAACCATCGGCACCTTCCAGTCTCGGGCGAGGGCCGCGACGGGCTCGCAGCTCGTCAGGTGGGCCATCAGCTCGGTGGGCGTGAGGCTCTTCTCGGCCTCCTCCGGGGCCCACGATGCGCGGACCCAATTCACCAGCAACTCACGGAAGTTGTAAGCGTACCCCTGGCGGCGGCTCGTCTCCAAGACGTGCGGGTCGAAGTAGGACTTCACACCGACGCGGGAGGACTCCAGGACGTCTTTGGGCTCCTGCCAGTTGAGCAGCCACCGGCAGAACTTGGGCAGCTCCTTCTCGAGGGTGGACTCGATCTCGCGGTTCGAGGGCCAGGCCTTCGCGTAGTTCCTCGAGGCGAAGAAGCAGAGCTTGTCGGCCGTGTTAGAATTGACCTCGGGCAGGAGGGCGACGGAGCCCGGGTCGTCGTTCAGGGTCACCAACAGGCGGCCCTGCCAATCCACCTGGGCGCGGTCGCCGAACTTCTGGTGGTACTGGTGCGACGGGTTCACGACGGTGTCCTTGATCTTGGAAAGGACGCTGCCCCGCTCACCCTCGCGGGGGCTGTCGGCGTCGTTCAGGCACCAGAGGAAGTTCTCGAACAGCTCCGAGTTGAAGGTGGTGCGCCCGGTAAGGTACTCGAACGGATCAGCGTACCCTTCGCCCAGCATCGGGGCGATGATCCGGGTCGCCAGGAGGGTCTTGCCGTTTTGCCGGGGCCCGCACAGGAACAGGGCCTGACCCATGAGGCGCTGGCGCTCCAGGAGGGCCACGTAGGCCCGCTTCAGCCAGGCCAGGAAATGGTCGAGGGGGCGGTTCTCGGGGGCCGCAAAGTGGCCCTGGAGGAACTCCCACAGCCACGGGAAGTCTTCGGTCGTCGCCGGGCCTTCGGCAGGCTTCATCGCCTGGACTCGCGTTGTGTTCAGCAGGCGCTGCCGGCGGATCGTGACGAGGCCGGGCGGGTAGTTCACCAGGGACAGGGCGGCGTCCACCCGGTTGGCCTGCTGGATCATGTTGAGCAGCCTGCCGCAGTCGGAGACGGACTTCCCCTTGGTCACCCGGTTGTCGAACCCTCGGTCGGTCAGCTCCAGAATCGTGTCCTCGCGGCTCCGCTTGTGCCAGACGTTGGACCCTACCAAGTGCCAGTAGGTGCGCCCGTCGAAGTAGATGTTCGAGGTCGCGTCGGCCAGCCGATCCTCCCGCGCCTTCCGGCACCACTCCTCGCCCAGGAGGTCCTCCCACTTCACGACGGGCTTCGGTCCGGTGAAGCACAGGAATCCGTCCGGCTTCAGCATGCACCCCATCGGGTTGTCGGCCGTCGAGTCCCAGAACCGTTTCCCTCGAGACCCGACGACGAACTCGCCTTCCCAGCACCCCGGGAACTTGGCCAGGAGCGCCTCCCCGACCTTCTTCAGGTCCAGGTCGGACTTGGTGTCCTGGCGAAACTTCTTCCCGACCTCCCACAGGATCTCGTTGAGGGTGTCAGCGGGGACGTGGTCGTGCTCGGAATAGGCCAGCCAAGCGTCCCCGGAGGTCCACCGCTGGTACGGGCGGAACGAGGCACTGTCGAGGCCTGGGTGCAGCTCGTAGGGGTTGATGCGGTCGGCCAGGGACCTCCAGATCATCTCGATCTGAGCCGGGTCGCAGATCGGCACGTCTCGGTCGAAGATCCACACCAGCCGGAAGTGCCCGGACAGGGTCTGCTCGACGAATTGCGGCATCAGGTCGTCTGGGACCTTGGCCAGTGCCTTCTCCAGGTGCGGTTTGATGAGGGTCACATCGTAGTCGAGCACCATGCCGCGGACCCCCGCGGCCGGGTTCGAGGGCTCCACGTAGGCCGTCGGAACGGTGCCCCGGACCGGCGTGTAGACGAGCCATCCCTGCTTCGCCATCGCCTGGTTTCGGCTCGACTTCGGAGCGTTCGCGACGTGCTGCCTCTGGACGGCGGTCGGCCGCCAATTCCACGGGGCCACCTCAGTGGCCTCGGACGACCGGAGATCCCGGAACCCAAAAAACTCCATAGAAAGCGAAGAAAAGGGGGCCAGATGAACCAGGCACCTGGCCCCCAGGTTTAGGTGACGGACGGATCAGCGAAGGGACTCGACGAACTGGCGCAGCTCATCGCCGGTCTCTTCCTTGTGGAGGCGGACTTCGGGCGCGAACACGACGTAGTCGCCGGCCGCCTTCTTGACGGTACGCCAGGCCCAGAAGGACTTGGGCAGGTACGGCTGCCGGCGGATCACGCCCGTCGGCGTCTTCACGATGTTCCCGGCCTCATCGCGCTCGGGGATCATCAGCGAGGTCAGGGCCGCATTGAAAAGCGGCTTGGCGAAGTTGGTCCAGCTTGTCCCGGCGGCGTAGTACACGGCCGGGGCGTACAGCTTACCGCCCAGCTCCAGGACGAAGCCCGGGTGATCGGTGCCGCTGCCCGGGAGGTTCTCGGGGCGCTCCACCAGCAGGAGGATCCGGGCGCTCGGGCCCCAGGAGGGCTTCTGGTCGCCGATCCACTGCGTGGTGCCGCCGAGGGCCTCCACTTCGGCCAGGCTGTTGACCACGCGGGGCATCGCGCCGCTGGCGGCCTCTTCCTGGCTCAGGTTCTCCCGGAACTGCTTCTCCAGGGTGACGGGGACGAAGCGGAAGGTATGCTCCGGCTTCGGGTTCTTGAGGTCCGGCGGCGGGAGCAGCTCCTCATCGCCCAGGATGAGGGTGCCGGAGTTGAACTGCTGGCTCAGTTGGCCAGAGCCCTGAACGATCTTCAGGGCGGGGAACTTCACGTCGCTCGAGTCCCACTCACCGACGATGCCGGAGGAAGCGGACATCGGGGCAAGGGCCCTGGTGGTGCGGGTGGCGACGGCGTTGGTGGTCTCGGTGCCCTGCGGAGCCCCGCCCTCGATCACGCCGGCCGGCAAGGGCTCAGACGAATGCTGGACGTTCTCGGGGACGACCTCCTCGGTCACGGTGTTGTCGTTGACGCTACGCAATTTACGGGTTGCTGCCATATTTATTCGATGTTCTTGGTGTTGTTGGTTTGTGGGACTTTGGTTCTTTTCAGGAACTCAACCTTGCCGTCGGGCTTGGTCACCAGACCGTGAGCCTCGAGCAAGGAGAGAATTGCTTCGCGAGCGCCCTTCTTTGTACCGACCTCGGGATTGACCTCAAGCAGAGCCGGCGCTGCGACTTCTAAGGTCTTTTCGAGACCCAGCTTTGCCGCACCCAGGAGTTGGGTGGGCATGACGATGTCTTTCAGGCACTCGGCGATCTCCACCGCGCTGCCCAGTTCGCGGTTCACGCCGCGGGACTTCATCTCGTACCGGACGACTTGGCCATCCGGGAGAACGGCCTCAATCTGGCCGCCGTTGTTGAGAGCGATCTCCTGGGCCCGCTCCTTGATGGGGCCCGCGGCGGCGTCCAGGAAATCGACCCAGGCGCGGGCGATGGCTGCCTTTTCAGGGCTGTCGATCGCGTCCAAATTGAAGGTCGTGGGAAGGGACGGGAGGGCCCCCATCCGCTGCACCGCGGTCACGTAGGCTTCGAGGTAGCCTGGGCAGGTGCCGATCCGGGAGCAGTACTCACAGGCACTGCCCGGGTTGAGCAGGTCCTTGATGAGGGGATTCTGCATGGACTCGCCCTGGACCAGGATCGCGCCCTTGACGATCTGATCGACCCTGAAGGCCATCTCGGACGCCTGCTCGCGGTAGTAGGTGTGCCGGGTCACCCAGCGGAGGCGGGGCTGGACGAAGATAACCTCAATCGACTTCACGCCCGGGAACTGCTGGAACATGGCAGCAGCGTACCCGAGTCCCTGGCGGTTCCGATCGGCCGGAAGGACCGGCGCGTACCCGAACTTCCAGTCGATGAGCATGGCCGTCCCGTCAGCGTGGACGACGAACAGGTCGAGGTGCCCGTAGTTGATCTCCGAGCCGTCGTTGCGCTTCACCCGGGCCTTCAGCTCAATGTAGATCCTGGACCCCCTCCGAAGGGCATGCTCGTCCAGGAACACGAAGCACTGGTGCAGGAGCACGTTGGAGTCGTCGTCCCAGTCCCGTCGGCCGGCAGCGAACTGGGCGAGGCTTACCGAGGGGCGGGCCGCCCGGAGGTATTCCCGCAGGACCTCCTCGGACTTCTCATGCAGCTCGGTGCCGTCCTCGGCCGCCTGGCTGGTGCCCTCGCGGCCCTTGTACCCGCGGCAGCCGCCCACCGATGGGTCGAGGTAGTTCAGCTTGGACATGGAGAACTTATGGTGGGCGCGAGCCCCGTGATCCGGCGGGAGCACCGCTGCCACCTTCGCCACGTTCAGGGCCGCCGTCGTGGCGGGGGTGATGTCTTGTGTTTCCATATTTAGGTTACTTTGACAGAAAAGTGCGGACGTTCTTCTTCCAATTCCGATTGCCCTTCGGGTCGTCCGAGGGCGGGCAGTAGCGGTCTGCCAGAAAGTCCAGGTACTCGCCCCGGCGGCCCGATCGCACCCAGCGGTCGTGGTTGTTCTGGACGGTCCTGTAGCAGACCCGGCGAGCCTCTTCCAAGGAAGAGACGCGGACGGAGAGAATGCCGAAGGGGACTTTGGCCTTGGCCCCACCCTCGACCCGGTAGATCGCGTCGACGATGCGGTCGGCCTCGGCCTGGGGGAGCTTGGCGGAGAGGGCGGAAGCCGTAAGGGCTTGCGCCACAAGGAGTAGCGTGAAGCGTTGCATGGTGCAGAGACGATAGCCGGCGCCACGTGTCCCGTGCAACCATATTTTATGGGACGTCGAAGTACTTGCTCCGAACCCCAAGTATTTACGCAGAAAAGTCGACTCTCCTATTTCACGGACGCGGCCTTCAAAAGGGGGCTGCTGGGAGAGGTGCTAGGTTTTTTCCGGACTGCCCGGCGGGCCAGTTGGTCGACGATCTCGCCGCGGGATTGGCTTCGGGCAAACGCGAGGAGGTCGATGGTGCGGAACGTCTCAGGCAGCACCATTAGTCGCACGGAGACCTTTCTGGGTCCCCGCGGCCTGCCCGCTCCTGGGCGTTTGCCTCCCCTCACAACTCCTTGACGTCACGCGGTGGGTTCATGCGGACCGGCCGGACGGGCTTTGCCCTTAGCCTGGGCTCGGAACTTGGACCTCCGGGTGACCTTACCCTTGACCTTCTTCCCACGCCGAGCAGGCGCAGCAGTGAAGCGAGCAACGACTTTATCCGCGTCATAAGACCTACTTCTGAGATTGCGTCGGCTGGCTCCCGTCCGTTGGCGCATCCTCTCCCGCTGGATCGCCAAACACTCCGCACACAGGGTGCGACTCTGTTCGCACCTCGGGATCTTGCCGCAGCTCACACACATCCCCTGAGTGTACCTCCGGAGTTTCCACCGCTGTTGTCGTGTCATCTTCACCAAGTCCTCCTGTCGGAGTCCCGGCACTGGCTTCAGTACGTTCATGTTTCTTGGGTCGGCCACCGCGTTGGTTCTGTGGGATCAGTCGGACCCGACCTACCGCGGCAGCAAAAGCTAGTTCGAGCGCCTCGAGCTGGGCCGGCCTGGTCACGCCCGTCGCCAGGATAGCCACCAGGTCGCACTTCTGAATCCGGAAGGCGTTTCGGATGTACGCGAAGGCCTGCTGGACCCCGTGGGTGGCTGAGAACACGGCCACCACGATCTCGGCCCTCCGCCGAACGATGTCGCGCAGCGGCACGGGATAGTCGAGTGCGCCAGCACAGTCATCCGGGATGACCGCCCAGCGGACCCGGCCCTGATCATTGACAACCGGCAGTCTCACGGGTGCGGATGGGTGGGTGGTAGATCCAGTCAGTCGGCTCCGTGCGAACACCCCGGGAGGCGAACTCCCAGGAATACGAGTACCGGCCGATGTGGGCCAGTCGGATGGACGGGTCCAGGAGGATCTGGAAGCCGGCCTCCCGGGCCCGGTGGCAAAAGGCGAAGTCCTCGCCGAGGTACTCGCCCCCCATCAGGATCGGGTAAAACCACGGGACCGCCTTGTGCTGCCCCCAGATGAGCACCGGCTCCAATGCCTGGAGAAGCTGGATGCGCCGGTAGACCCTGGAGTGGGTGTAGAGGAAGCCTGTGGCGGCGTACCGCAGCTCGATGGGCTCGGTGTAGGGTCCGAAGAAGATCGGGGACTTCTTGTCCATCGGCTCGATCGTCATCGTCGGCCAGCCCTTCACCGGGTAGGCCGCGGCGACCACGCTCTTGCCGAGCGAGCGCACCTTCTCCACGTCACCGGGCCAAAAGGCCACGTCCGCATCGATCCAGAACAGCTCCTCGAAGCCGGCGTCCAGGGCTTGCTGGGCCATGAGGCACCGGCCCTGGTCGATCGCCGAGTAGCCCCAGCGACGCCACACGGTGTACCCACGGCGCTCCAGCTCCCGAAGGGCCTCGTCACACGCCGGCTCGATGTGGTGCGACACCGGCACCAAGATCACGCACTTGTTGGCTGGCGCCGCGGGGGCTGGGAGTGCCGGCGGGCGGCGGCGGCGGCGACTGAGCCAGCCTTTGACTCTCTCGAGGAGTTCCATAATTTAGTTGTCCCTCTTTTCAAATACCTGTTCTAGCCGAAACGTGAGGTCCTCGACCTCGTAGCGGATCGCCCGCGCCGTCGTGACCTGGCCGGATTCCTCGTAGGTGTCGGCCAGCTTGCGAAGCTGGGCCACGATCTGGGCCTGTTTGGCCGAAAGCTGCCGCCGGACGCCGGTACGCGCCGCCCACCGTTGGGCGTCGGTCTCCCGGCCCTGGTACCTCTCGAAGGCGACGGGGTTGTGCTCTTTCAAAAACGGCAGGATGCCCCGTCGCAGCTTCAGGAGAGCCAGGCGCTCAATCTGTTGGATCCGCTGGACGGACACCTGGAACTTCGACGCCACCTCCCGGAGGCTGCACTGGGCCAGGGTGCGGCCAACGCTTTCCTCTCCGGGGGCCATGGTGATGCCGGCCCGGAAACGCACAGAGGCGTCTCGGACCTTTTGGCGACGGCAGGAAGCGCAGTAGCGGGCCTTACCTGGGACAGGGTTTTTGCCGCAGTCACGGCACAGGGTTGGTTCAATTACGGTTTGCATGATTTGACAGGCGGTTGGTCGCCACGTTCATGTCGCAGTCTACTCCGACCGACGCCCGGCCGTCGACGAAACTTCGACTACTTAGAAGGCCGAAAACCGTCGCTGTAAATTACTGGTCCTGACCCGGCCGAAGGCGTAGCGTCGCCCGGTGAGCAACTTGGCATCCTTCCTAGACATGCGCCCGTCCGGCCAGTCGTGCAGTGCCCCCAAGGCTTGGGCGGAAGCCCCGACTCAGCCCCAGCCCCGGCGGAGGGCCGAGGCCGAGAACGAGGCGGCTACCAAGCCCAAGACCGTGCCCCAGGGCGGCGTCAAAGACTGCTGCAACTAGACGTACCGCTTGGCGGCCTGAGCGTAGGCAAACCGCCCGTGCCGCAGGTCTTCCTCGGTCAGCTTCCGCAGCACCGGGTCGCTGTGGTTGGTCCTCCACAGGTGGGCGATCACGACGTCACGTAGCGGCTCCTCCCGTTCCCAGTAGGCCGCGATGTCCCAGTGCATGGGCCCCAGCAAGGGGCCCTTCACGATGTGGACGTCGTGCGCCATTTCCAGGGCCCACTTTAGCGGTCTGTAGACCCCGAACTCCGCGTAAGCGTGGACGGCTGGGTCGAACGCCTGAAACTCGCTCAGGACACGCCAGCCGAACCGCGAGAACGGGGCGCACATGTAGACTGCATTGCACAAGCCGATCGGAGACCCGTCGGCATGGTACTCCAGGCCGATCGTGTAGGGCTTCTCCAGCCACTCCTTCGGGATCGGTGCCAGGGTGATCGTGTCCAGGTCCATGTAGACCCCGCCCAAGCTGTACAGCAGGCTGTATCGCAGGGCGTCGGCCTTGTGCTGGTACTTCGGAACCGGCCGCCCGTTGAACGTGTCGATCCGCGGCGCCGGCATAGTCCTCAGCCAGGGCACCGCGGCCTTCAACTTCTCCCAGTGACTCCCCGTTGGGATGCGCCGCGTCCAGAGCGTTGCGGGCCACGTCGGGTGGTGGCAGCAGGCCGACTGAATTGCGATGCGCTCGATCAGGCCGAACGTGTCGCCCTCCTTGAATCCCCAGATGAAGTGCAAGTGCGGCGTGACCATGCCGCTGGATCGTAGCGAAGCCCCGCCCGGGTTCTAGTCGAGGCAGTCACCGAAACTTCGTTGACACGACCTTGGTGTCAGGGCATGGTCTGCCCCGCCATGCAATTACTTCCTCAATTCTCCGTGCCTCAGAATGGCGAATGGGTCGCCCACTTGGTCACCGTCCGCTGCCGCGTCGTCGCGACCGTGCGGGGTGAGACCGAGGTGGAGGCCAACAACCTCGCCATCGAGATGGCCACCGCTTGGAACCGCCGCGAGGAGATTCTCGCCGGGTCCGTGGCGGCGGCACGGGGGGTCGAGCATTACACCAAGCACTGATGAACCTGCCACACCTAGACCGCAGTGATCGCCGCACGATCGAGCTGATTACTGAGCGCCACCCCGACATAAAAGACGACCTGGAGAGAATCCTTCAGGACATCGACAGGTCTCTCGGCGAGAAGACCAAGGAGATCAAGGACCTCCAGCAGGAAGTCCAGGAGCTGAAGGATGAGGTCCACGACCTTTTGAACGCCTGAACCATGAAACCATTCCCACAACTGACCCGCAGTGAGGTCCTGAACCTCACCAACGAAGAACTCAACGACTCGATCCGCCTCGAGGCCCTAGAGCGTGGCATCAAGCCGCCCATCACCCTGTCGGAGGCGCTCCGGCGCAGCGAGTGGCGCGGCTACCAGAAGCCCGCCGAAGCCATCAAGGTTTTCCGCCTGCGGCAGGGCTGGTACACCTCTGATTTCGGGTGGCTCGACGAGGCCAAGGCTCAGGCCGCCCTGGACGGATTGGTCAAAATCGAGAAGGTCAACTACAACAACGAGAGCCTCAAGATCGGCCGGCCCGAGGTGACGGTGGAGACCGTGTGGATCGGCGTCGATCCGGCCGAATCAAAGGCGGCCAAGTTCGAGGAGTACGCCCAGGACGACGCCAAGTTCAACGAGGTCCGCGATCTTTGCCTAGAACTCTACGGGGCGATCCGGCAGGAGGCCTACAACGCCCGCGTCCGGGCCGAGCGGAAGGCCGAGTACCTGCGCCTGGCTGGAGACAACGAGGAGATTGCGAAGGCGTTTTGGGCCAAGGCCGAGGGGACCGCCTGGCCGTCCGACGACGAAGTGACCAAGAGCACCACCTGACACCCTTTGGTGCCCCGGCGCCTAGAAAGGTGCCGGGGCTTTTGTGTATCCTAAGCCCATGAAGGACGCCTTCGATCGGATCTACCTTGACGACACTTGGGGCGGGGGCTCGGGCCCCGGCAGCGACCCCCAGGCGGCAGCCCCGTGCCTCGAGTGGGTCCGGGGCCAGATTCAGCCCGGCGATTCCTTCTTGGATGTCGGGTGCGGGGACGGCCGCCTGGCCGCCGTGATTGCCCCGTGGTGCGCCGAGTACACCGGAGTGGAGCTTTCACCCGTCGCGCTTGAGAAAGCCCGCCAGCGGCTTCCCAGATGCCTCCGGCTGCTGTCTGGTGAGGTGCGTGACCTGCCGGCCGGAGAGATCTTCGACGTCGCCCTGGTGAAGGACGTCATCCAGCACCTGCCATCCTCAGAGGCTCGGCGGCTCCTCCTGGACACGCTGACTCGAGTGCGAAGGGCGGTGCTGGTGGTCGGGGACCTGCCGGGGTCCGAGTCTTGGGAGATCCAGGCCGGCGAGCACCGCCCGATCAGCCCTTCGCAACTGGGGTTCCGAGTCCAGAGGTCGGCGGCATGGACCGTCGCCGGCAACGTCAAGGCTGGGTGGGTTCTGCCGGGGCGAGCGCCAGGGCTATCGTCGGGAACAGCAGGTTGAACTCCATCCGGATTGCCTCGGCGACTTGGCGGTGCTCTTTCTGGGCGTGGCCGTCGCACCGGACTTGGAAGTAGTGGATCCAGGAGCGGACCGACCCCTTCATGTAGAGTCGGGTCCTCGTCGCCAAAGGCAGCACCATCCGGGCGCACTCCGGGGCCACGCCAGCCGACAGCAGCTCCCGGTACGCCTGCTCGGCGTGTCGGACGGCCGAGTCGGCGATCTCGTCGACTGAATAGGATGCGTGGGGGATGGGCCGGCTGCCGATGTTACCCCCGCTTCCCTGCCGGTTCCCGTCGACGTGCGTCTCCCGCATCTCCACGGGCTCCACCAAGTCTCCCAGCTTGGCCACGGCGCTGTACCGCTGGCTGAACTCCTGGAAGCTGAACGAGCGGTGCCGGAGGATCTGAGCGGCAATCGCCCTGGACGTCTCGATCTCCATCGTCAGGTCCACCATCTCGAACGGACTCCAGTGCTTGTGTCGGATGCAGAATGCCAGGAGCCGCGGGCCGTTGAGGTGCTTGACCTGGTTCTCGGGGCTCGAGACGCGGGCCTTGTAGACGATCAGGGCCTCCGGCGAAACGTCGGACGGGTGACCTGGGATCGCTCCGGGCAGGGCTTGGGTGATGCTGATGGGTCGAACTCTCATCGTTTTACGGTAATCTCAACCCCCGGCGCGGAGAGCACCAGGGCAGGTGTGTAGGGGCCGCAGTGCAGGCCGCCGATGTTGAAGTCAAAAAACTCGGTCGCCTCTTCGTAGGGCATGCCGTCGCGCTTCTGGAGGGTCTCGATGATTGCCTCGGTGCTGTAGGCCACGCGGGGCACTTCACCGTGGATGGAGCACAGTCCGGTGATGCAGTGGTCGAAGCCGTCGAGGAAGATCAGGTTCTCGTCGCCGGCCATCTCCACCAGGTCCTCGCGGATGTGGGGGTATTCGACGGGCAGTTGTCGGGTGTCGATCATGGGGTCGTGGGCGTGTCGATGACGGAGGCCTCGGAGATCGACTTCGTCTGCCGCTGCGAGGTGGGGAAAGTGGCCGGCCGGAGGTCGACGACCTGGACGGGCCGATCCTCCTTCGGAGCGGACGTGTGGACCACGGTAGGCAGGATCACGGTGATGCTTGCTGCGTCGCCGTTCTTCCCGTTGGTCACCTGCCGGTCCTCGGCCGCCACGTCGCCCAATGCGCGGTAGGTCATCTCTGCGACGCTCTTGGCCGCATTGGCCAAGGCGACCATGTCTTGGGGGCCCGGCTCGACCTCGGTGTGGTGGACCTCCCCCTTGTACGCTACGGCTCGCTCGACCTTGAGGGTGCCGTCCCGTAAGGCTTGGAAGTCTCTCAGCAGCTTCTCCCGCAGGATGTCCGCCAGCTCGAAGTTCTTCGCCCGGTTGGCCTCCAGGCGGCGCATCCTGGACTCGGTGACGTCGGGCAGTTCGCGGGCCTGGGGCGCCACCAGTTGGGCGGACATGCTCGCCCAGTCCTGAGTCGTTGCGGCCCGGCGGAGCACCGGCATCGGGCAGGAGAAGATCTGACTGATCTCCTCGAGCTTGGAGCCGTTGGCGTAGGCCGTGAACATGGCGGCCCAGTTCCAGGCCGTCTCGGCTGCGGCCAGGTGCTGTAGGTGCGGAGGATGCTCGGGCATCAGTCGTGCAGTTCGGATTGGGTCAGGTCTGGGTCGAGATGCTGGGGCAAGACCCACACGTCCTGACGCATCCCCATGCCCTCGCGGGCGCTCAGGAACAGGACGCGCCGAAAGGCCCCGCAGTCGGGGCACCACTCGATCCCCCGCCCGGCGTAGATGCTCAGGCAGGTCGGTCGTGGGTGGAGGCACTCAGGCATCGCCCACAACCTTTAGGCTACGCCCGCCGCCTCTTCCAACGAAATCAGCGCCAAGTGCCGGCCACCCTCTGCCACAGTTGCCCCGAACGCCAAGTGCCTGCGATGCGCTGCCAGAGGGTGCCGGAGCGGTAGGAGCCCGACACCTTGAGGAAAAGCTGCGCCGTGACGACGATCGCCCGGGTGACCTGGGCCGCCGCGTCGCCGGCCTGGAAGAGCACGGTCGTCGGCAGAGAGGTGGAGCGGCGAGCCCCATGCAGCGCACCGGACACACGGAATCCTTGCACGGCATTGGACGTTCCAACGTCCCGGACCAGTTGGGCCGATCCACCTCCTGCAAAAAGACTCATGCGACGGTGAGGGTAGCGTAGAGGTCAACGCCGCCAGGCAGGGAGCCCGTCGGAACGAACCGGCGGCGAGTGTTGAGAGCATCGCTCCCGAGGCCGGCAACCCAGGCCGAGCCGTTCCAGTACTCGAAGGTGCCGTTGGTGGTTCCGGTTGACGCCTGGGACAAAACCAGAGCGTTGGTGTCCGCCCGATAGACGTTGATGGTGTGGGCTCCAAGAGTGCTGCCGAAAAGCGCCGTCTGGATCCAGGCGAAGGTTCCGTTGGTCGCGTTGAAGTCTCCGAAGTTCCAGCGGTACTGGCTGGGGAGAGCGTCGGCGGTTTCGTAGATCAGCGCCAGCGACAGGATACGGGCCGGCAATAGGATCACGCCGGCCGTCCTGAACCGGAACGCGAACTGGATTTCGGCCGCAGCCGACACGCCGGACAGGTCCCCCGTCTGCGGCACCGTCGTCCAGGCTCCTGAGTTGTCGTCGATGCCCGCGGTGCGATACTGCACTTGGTACATGTCGGGCGTGACGCCCATCGTGCTGTCTCCCAAGTTCTCGGCGCACGCCACCAGCGCCCGGTAGAACTTGGCCGGAGTGGCACCCAGGTTGATCTTCGGACAGATGATTCGGTTGTCAGTTTCGGCCTGAAACTCCAAGTCTGCCGCCAGCGGGTAGACCGTCAGGGAGTTCAGGTTGGCGGTGGCGGCCTGGGAATAGACCCAGAACAACCAGCCATCCTCCACCCAGATGAAGGGCACGTTGGCAGCGATGTTGTGCGGGAAGATCGGACTGTCGGTGTCACGAAGTGCAGACGGCAGTTGCGGCGTCAGACACCCAGCGCGACGATCGATCTGCTGGCCCCCGGTGTAGTAGTCGGTGACATAGACGGTGCCAGTGCTTGCCGCGCCCGTGATGACCAGTTTGTCCAGGGAACCGGCCACGTCCATCGAAGTGAAGCCGGCTGTGGCAACGCTGGTGTTCGTGCCGCCCGGCGGAACCTCGGACATTTGGTCGGCGACAAAGGTCGTGGTGCCGCTGGTGATGTTGGCCAGCGGCACGCGCAAAATGCGGGTGGCCGTGAACAGGTAGAGCGACGGAACACCGGAACCGGGGCCGTGCTGCAAGGTGGCAACGCGGCCGTTGTTTGCTTGGGAGATGTTGCCAGTGACCGCTTGGGCCCCCGTGATGACGATGTCGGTGCCCGTGAGGGTGTGTGCGCCCGCCGTGAGAGTCAGGGGGGCGCGGATGTTGTAGCGGTACAGCACCAGAGATGTCGCTGCGCCCTCAGTGCTGTAGACGTACTGCTGCGTCCAGCTATCCCGGTCGCCCAACGCACACCCGCCGATCACGTCGTTGGTGATCGTTGCAGCGTCCTTGAGCCAGTAGGTGGCCTTGATCTTGTCGATGGTGGTCGCCGCCGGAATCGCCGTTGCCGGGTTCTGGAAGTCCGCCCACTGCAAGCCCTTGGTCACGAACAACCCTCCGTTCGTAGCGGTGGCGTTGGTCGTGGCCTGAACGATCATCAGGTCTTGGATCACGTACGGAGTGCCCGCAGCGATCGTTCCCGCCGACGCCGTCAACGTGATCGATGTGTCCGACCCAATGGCGCTGATTTGATACCAGGTCGTGATCTGCGTCGGGTCAGTCGATCCGAAGCCGATGCGCGACCCGACTGAGAGACCCGTGTTCCAGGCCGTTCCGGAGCCGGTGACCGCGGTTCCGGAAACACCGGCCGTTCCCGTCGTGTAGTTCTCGAGGATCGCTCGAAGGCCACGGACCGTGTGAACGGTAGCGGTGGGGAACGTGCAGGTGATCGCGCCGATGAAGGTGTAGGTGTTCGTCGATGGCACCCACGTCCAAAGCTGCACGCGCCGGGTGGCCGCAGCGGTTGCCACGTCAGACCCGAAAATCCAGAACAAATCGTCGGAAATCTTCACCGGATGCACAAACTGACTCGGGATGGCCAGCGAGGACTCCGCGAGGTTCGCAACACCGGCAGGGCTCGGCCCGATGAACTTGTCAGTTTCGCCCGAACCAAGGTTGAACTGGCCGGTGTGCTTGCCCCGGTTGATCTTGGTGGGGTCATACGCTCCGCCCAGCGCCACCTGGGCGAGGGACCCGTTGAATACCTGCTCAATTGCCGCCTTCATGTCCTTGGATTGATAGGGCTAGGAACGCACAGGTTCCAGATGCTTCTTCGTCCTTTCGCTGACATGGAACCAGGTCCGTTGGGTTGAACTCACCTCCGACCGAGGTCTTGTAGTTGGTGTTCTCCGCCACGTCTTGTCCCGCCAGGATCGTCATGTGTATTGGAAATAGAAGTCGCCATCGACTCCGCCGCTGGGTGCCGCGGTGCCGCTGGTGATGGTTTTCTGTTTGCCGTCCAGGGCCGTCTGGAGGCCCGTCACGTCGGCGATGGCGTGGGTGTGGCTGGTAGCTGCCTTCCCGTCGAGGGCTGTCTGCGTGGCGCTTGAGATCGGCTTGCTGGCGTCGGACGTGTTGTCCACGTTGCCCAGACCGACCATCGACTTCGTAATGCCCGAGACCGTGCCCGTGAAGGTGGGGCTGGCAAGAGGGGCCTTTGCATCGAGGGCCCCCTGGAGACCCGTCACGTCGCTGATGCCGTGGAGATGCGTGTCCGGAGGGAACGTCGACGGCTTGCCCGTGATGTCCGCCCAGGCGACCGATCCTCCAGCGCTCGGCGTAGCCCAGACGACGTTGTAGTCCGTGTTGTTGACCTTCGTCAGCACCTGTCCGGTCGTGCCGCCCGCAGGGACCTGGGACGCTGCGGTAGCCCCGAAGTCCTGGATGTTGACATAGACTCGATTGACCGTGGAGCCGAGCGCCCCGCCCCCGACCGGGTTGCCGGTGGCCGACATCTTCCGGATCTTCAGCGAGGTATCCGACAGCTTCTCGATGCCGTAGTCGACGTCGGTGTCGTTGAGTCCGCCGATCTGGCCTACGTACTTGGTCTCAACCTGCGGGGGTACCGACGGCAACTGCTCGGTTGGCGCCGTGAAGGCAGCCGTGTACCTGGCCACGCCATTGGTGATGCGGAGGTCGTCTAGGTACCCTGAAAAGTACCCGCCAGGAGTGGCTCCCTGATACCTCGCCACAGCCAGCGTGTAGGTCGGATTTGCCGAGCTGAAAGCGAACGAAGCAGATCCGACCGATGCAACCTGGACTCCGTTTAGGTAGACCCTGAGGGTGCTGTTTGCGGGGTTCAGCACCACCGCGACATGATTCCATGTGTTGAGCGCCCAGACGCCTCCGGCCGACTGCGCCCGCAACACAGACCCGCCCACGCTGCGGCCGATCTCGACTGCGACGTCCCGTGCGTTTGTGTCGTTGATCCCAATGTTGATTCCCGATGTGGACGAGCTTGAGTACGTAGAGACGAGAGCCTGGTACGCGGTGGAACCCGTGTAAAACCAGGCCTCGACCGTAAACGCTGTGCCGTTGTGGAGGAACGCCCAAGCCGAAGCAGCCGCCGTGGACAGCAGGGCTTGGTTGCTGCCGTTGAAGAGACCGCTCGCGCCCCCGTACTTGCTCTGAGACGTGCTGATCGTCGGGCTGTTGCTGGCCGTGAAGGTCAGCCCGCCAGGGCCAGAGTCAGTAAAGGTCGTGCTGCCGTTGGTCCCGTTCATCAGGAGCAGCGCCGCCACGCTCGAGTAGCTCGAGTCACCCGGGCCAGAATCCCACTCCTCCACGACGCTGACGCCCCACTTGTTGCCAGCCAGCGGCAGGCCGGTGATGGTCGCCTCCTGGTTGGTAGAAAAGTTGGTCAGCAGCGTCTGGTAGGTCTTGAAGCCCACGCCGTCAGTGCCCGCAGGGCCAGCCGCTCCTTGGGGGATGACGAAGTTCAGCACCGCAGCCGATGACGTGCCGCTGTTGGTCACGCTTGCACTCGACCCCGCCGCGCCCGTGGTCGTGGTTCCAATCGAGACGGTGGCCGCCGCGCCGGGTGTCCCTGGGTCGCCTTGCAGGCCTCTCGGGATAGTGAAATTCAGGATGGCCGCAGACGCCGTGCCCGAGTTGCTGACGCTGGCATTGGACCCAGATGCGCCCGTGGTGGTCGTTCCGATCGAAACGGTGGCAGGAGTTCCAGGGTCGCCAGTGTCGCCCTTCGCTCCCCTCGGGATCGTGAAGTTCAGGATGGCCGCGGACGACGTCCCCGAGTTGGTCACCGACGCATCGGTCCCGGCCGCGCCCGTGGTCGTGGTCCCGATCGAGACGGTGGCCGCGTCTCCCTGCAAGCCTCGGGGGATCGTGAAGTTCAGGATGGCCGCCGAAGACGTTCCGCCATTGGTGACGGAGGCGTTGGTGCCCGGTGCGCCCGTCGTGGTAGTGCCGATCGAGATGGTGGCCGCCTGCCCAGGGTCGCCGGCAGCGCCCCGCGGGATGACGAAATTGAACACGGCATCGGAAGACGTGCCCGAGTTGGTCACCGATGCGTTGGAACCGGGCGCTCCCGTGGTCGTGGTCCCGATCGAGATGGTGGCCGCCTGCCCAGGACTGCCGGGGTCGCCCGTTGCTCCCCTCGGGATCGTGAAGTTCAGGATGGCCGCGGCCCCAGTGCCTGAATTGGTGACGCTGGCGCTGGAACCGGGCGCTCCCGTGGTCGTGGTCCCGATCGAGACGGTGGCCGGCAGGCCGTCGGCCCCCCTCGGGATGACGAAATTGAATATGGCGTCGGAGGACGTGCCAATGTTGGTGACCGAGGCGTTGGACCCGGGTGCGCCCGTGACCGTGCTGCCGATGTTGACGGTCGCGGCTCGTCCTGGAGCGCCCGCGATGATCTGGATGGGCACAGTCGTCGCCGACTGCTGCACAACCTGGATGATGATGTCTGAGGAGGGCATGGCAGGATCAGGCGCGGGTCACGTCGTTGACGATCTCCAAGGTGAAGGTGATGAAGGTGGACTTGGGGCAGAGGGTCGAACTGACCTCGATGTCGCCCACGTAGGTGCCCGGGTTCAGCTTGGCCGCGTCCGCAGGCGAGAGGTCGATCGAGCACGTCAGGACACCGTTGCTGCCCTCCGTCGTGACGGCCGGCGTGATCGTGAAGGTGTGGACGACGGGCCCGTTCTTGGTCGGCCGAAGTTGTGAGGACACCACAGGGCTGGCCCAAAAGGCCGCCCCGTTCTCGGTGATGAACCGGAAGGTCTCCCCTTCCCACTTGTCGCCCCGGCGGGCCTTGTAGGTGCGTTCGATTGCCGTAACCATAGAAAATCCTCCTGTCTGACCTGCCCGGGGTTATCCCTGTCCCGGGCGCCGAAGTCAAATCAGGAGGACTCTGTGGGTACGCTCAGTGACCTTCGTTGCGGGCCCTGACGGTGTGGACGTAGGCGATCAAGGTCGCGGAGTCTAGCCGGAGGCCCGAGTCTTCGATGAACGCCATGGCTGCGGCAAAGTACTCGGCCTCCTGGTTGGCTCGCTTGCGTAGCTCCTCGGCCTGCGCCTTCACGTTGACCAGTTGCCGCTCCAGGCACACGGCCCAATCGCTCTGTGGTGCCTTCCTGCCGACGTGGCCCAGGGAGCCGTCGCACATCCACTCGAGATCAGATCCGCAGCGCAAGCACCGCTTCGGGAAGTGCGTGGGCGGCACGGTGTAGTTCACGACGGTCTCGCTCATGGCTTGGGACGTGTCAGCCAGCCCTCGTCGCCGAGCAAGTCGACGGCGGTCACGGGCAGGTTGTTCTTCTTGCAGTGATAGAGCAGGCGGCCGACCCATTGCTGAGTGCCTGCCAGGGCCTTCCTGAGGTGGGCGATCTCCTCGCGAGCCGCCTTGAGGGCCTCCTCGGGGCTCTCGTAGTCTTCGTCGTTCATCGGCTGCCCTTGCGTGGGTTGCGTGGCTTGCGGGTAAAGAACGACGGGGCGTCCTTGAACTGGTAGGCCTTGGCGGCCCGGTAGGCTCCGGCGACGTCCCCTCGGCTCATGGGAGGGCCGTCGATGCCGGCGGACAGGACTTGGGCGATGCGTTGGGCGGGTGTTTTCATGGGCAGTCCTTCCAGTGGAATGCGGGTTCACCGTTCGTTCCGCATCGCCATTCGGCGTGGCCGGCGAAGACGGCTTCGCGTTGCATCATCTCACGGGCGAGACGGTGGGCTCGCTGCTGAACCCGATAACGGGTCGAGGTGATGATCACAACGACCACGACGGCGAGGACAGCCCATATTGTAATCCAGTCGAGCTTCGTCACGGCTTGGCCTCCTTCTTTAGCACCTCATCGGCTTGGGCGGTGCAGTCCTTGTTTCCGTAGAACCTCAGCAGTTCCACCTCACGCTCCAACCGCTTGATGCGTTCCTCCATCTTACGGACGTCCAGAGCAATTGCGCGGAGTTCGCGGGAGTCGTACCAGTTCGGTCCTTCAGCGATGTTTAGGATTCGTTCTTCGAGGCTCACGGCTTGTCCTCCTTGGCTTCGTTCCAGCCCTCGATCAATGCGTCCATGTCCGCAATGACTTCGTCGCCATCCAGGTCCGGCCATCCATCGTACAGCCTGCCCGCCATTTTGTTTCCCGCCTCCTCCAGCCGCTTGATGCGTTCCAGTAGCTTAGGAACCTCACGCTGGATCACCGTGCGCTGAGACTCGCCCAACTTGCCGCCAAGCATTGTCGCTATGGCGTTCGCGTTCCATTCGCGTTCAACCGCCAAGGCTGATTCCTTCCAGTCTTCAAGACGTTCGATCTGATCCTGAAGCTCCCTG
>Ga0068877_10000125_pt1 | contig 64951 bp, 61 predicted proteins | sample NOAtaG_FD_66437 | JGI IMG/M metagenome (GOLD analysis project Ga0068877, IMG submission 66437) | Freshwater lake microbial communities from Lake Erie, under a cyanobacterial bloom - NOAA_Erie_Diel6S_1000h metaG | ecosystem: Environmental > Aquatic > Freshwater > Lake | place: USA: Ohio, Lake...
GCTCCCCGTCTCCTGAGGTGTGGTGACCGCGTTCGGCTGGCGGTTGGCATGGACACCGATCCTCCTCTTGCGTTCGCTGGGCACATCCGCGAAGGGATCTCCAAGCATCATCACGGTGCATGACCGCGGAGGGCTTTGCAGGATGGCCCTACCTACGGTTGATGTTGAACAGTCACGACGTCTCCATGCCCTCCGGTGCGACCTTCAACACACCCGACGATGAACCTGTCGCTGTTCCACGGGAGCGAAGGGCTGAGGAGGAGGGCCGGTTGCGCGGCCTGACCCAGGCCGAAGGGATCGTCATGATCGTTCTGGGCTTCCTTGCTCTCAGCTTTCCCGTGGTGGCCTCCGCTTCGGTCACGGTGATGGTGGCGATCGCCTTCCTGGTGGGCGGCGTCGTGGGCTGGATCGACAACCTTTCACGCGCAAGGCGTCTCGGACGCTGGCACTGTTTCTGGCGGCTGGTGGTCTCAACCCTGTTCCTGGTCACAGGGCTCTGGATGCTCCTCCAGTTAAGGGCGGGCAGCGTGCCGGCGGCTCTGCAGGTGAAAGCCCTGGCCACGGCAATTGGCATTGTCTTCCTGGCCGAAGGGGGGGTGATGTCGGTTCTCTCGCTCATTCATCGCCCCACCCGGGGTTGGGGATGGGGACTGGCCAACGGCATCGTCACACTGGTGCTGGGTGTCCTGATCCTGTCGATGAGCCCGGCCGGATTGCTCTCCATGATCGGAATCCTCGTGGGCATCAGCTTTCTGTTCAGCGGGTTCGATCTGCTGGCCTTCAGCAGCCGCTTCCATCCCCGGGTCGACTGAATCGCGGCACCATCGCCGCTCCCCAGCGGCAACGTTGCAGTGAGCCATCGACGCAGGCGGATAGGGTCCAGGCGCTGGCTCTGCGTTGCACCTCAGAGCAGCTGGTTCGTGGGCAGACTCACCACCGCAAATCCGTGGAACCGATGGCTGGTAACAACAGAAGCATTCGATCCTTCACTGCCGGTCAGAAGAAGCGTCAACCATTGAACCATCAGAAGACAAAACCAATGGCACAAACACTGGTCAAACCTGAAACCTTTATCCGCGCTGAGACCGATCGGCAGTTTGGCAACGTCGTCACCATGGCAGGCAGCGTGAATCGTCTGTTTCATTTTCGCAGCCCCACCCCGCTGGACAAACAAAACGTCGTCCGGATGAACCGAGACACCCTCTACTCCATGGGGGTGATTGATACATCCGGGGGCGCCAGCATCATCGTCCCAGAACTCCCCGAAGATCGCTACGCATCGGTCTACCTTGTCGACAACGACCACTATTGCCCGTTCGTCATCTACAAGTCCGGAACACACGAATTACCCAGAGACACCAAATATCTGGGTATCGGCGTTCGCATCCAGGTCTTCAATCCCAAAGATGCAGACGAAGTGGCACTGGTCAACAAGCTGCAGGATCAGTTCATCATCAAAGCCAACAGCAGTGATCCACTTCCCGATCTCAACTGGGACATCCAATCGCTGCAAGCGCTCACCACAGAGTACGAGAAATTGTCAGCGCAATACAGCAGTTGGCAGGGAATGATGGGTCCGCGAGGAAAAGTCAACGAAAACACCCGACACATCGCGGCGGCGGCGGCGTGGGGGCTCTTCCCTGAATGGGACGCCACCTATCTAAACTACAGCGGAGGCCATGATCCCGAGATTGGCCACAAAGCCACTTACAAGATTCCAGAAAACAAGGCCTTCTGGTCCATCACCGTCTATGGCAATGACGGCTACATGAAAAGCGACAACAACATCGTCAACTCCTCTAATGTGTCCTTCAATCCCGACGGGACATTCACCGTATACTTCGGGTCGAAAGAAGCCTGCGGCGACATGCCAAACCGTCTGGACGTTAGCGACGGTTGGAATTTTCTGATGCGCATTTATCGTCCGGGAGCTTCAGTTTTGGATGGCAGCTACAAGCTGCCCGTTGCAGTCGCTGCGACGTGATTGGATAGGGGCTTCGGGACCAAGGCCGGCAGCGAACAACCGGTTTCAGCGAAAGGAGCTTCGCAAAGCCCACTTGTGGCAATCGATCAGCGCCAGCGGCTCAGCCGACGCTTCGCTGGGGTTGAAGCACTCCACCAGCCACAACCACGGCTCGCCGTTGCCGTCCAGCACCTTGCCGAGCAGCGGAATCTGATCAGCCTCGCCGCCGATCAGCACGGGTTCGGCCTTCGCCGCGTACGGATCGGGCCGCCTTCAGGCGCAGCCCCCCTGATGCGGTCGTCGAGGTGGCGAATGGTGAGCGTGGCCATCGGCGGTCTCCCGCTTGCGCTGCATGCAGTGCTGTCATCGCTGTCGGTGAGGCTGGTCCGCGCACGCCTCTCGGCCCTCCCGCTGCAGCACCGCCAGCAGCTTCAGGCGGGCAACGGCTCGATCGTCATCACCTCCGCCACGAAGCCCGCTCGTGGTCGGCAACACGCGTTTCGATCGCCGACTGCTCGGCCAGGCGGAACCTCTCCGCGATCTGCGGTGGTCCCTGGTCGGTTTCCATCCGGCGCTGCAGCGGCTCCAGCTCCCTAAGAAAGCGGGCCTCCTTGCCAGCCAGAAGCAGCGATACCCCACCACATCCACCACCTTCTGGTGCAGGCAGTGGCGCCCCACACCGCGCACCAGCCATTCGGGGCTGCGGCGGGCGATCCGGGTGCGGGGGCGAGAACGGCATCAGCCACCGGCGCACCTCCCCTACGGGCCGAGCGGCGCAGCAACCGCGACCCAGCCCCGGATGGCTTGCCGGCGATTCGTGTCCGCAAGCCCTGAGAGCCCCGGCCAGGTCGCACCATCCCACCCGTTGACCATCCGCTGTCGGCATTCCGCCCCAGCATGCGCCGTCTGGCAACCCAACAGCTGCAAACACCCGCCAAGCGCCATTCCATCGCTATCTCATCGCCATCCCCATCGCTGCCGATTCATGCAGATTGTGCATAGTTTTTTTACTGAGCGCCCCCAATCGCTACACCCTGCCCATGGGACGCCTGCGCAGCACATGAGCCCGTCTCCGTCGCCGACTGCGATCGCTACGACCTGCCCCTTGAGAAGGGCTCCACACTCCTGACTGACGCGCCCTTTGTCGTGCGATGGGGCCGCCTTCACGACGTGAGCCCGAGCGACTGGCTGGGGCTGGATCCAACCCATGACCGCTCCGTTCTGCAGGAAGCCTTGCGTGTTGACGGCAGAACGGGACGCGACCGGCAGGATTCGGCTGCCATCAGGGTGATCGGCGATTTTCAGAGGCAACGAAGGCATCCAGCTCTGTGGGTGCTCCATGCGCCGTTAGGGAACGGAGATGGCCACCGCCCCAGCCCGCCATGTCCGGGGCTGGGAATGGTGATCAGCGGGCGGGACACCCCCTCGGGTTGCGTCTCTCCCCATGGCTTGATCCCATTGCCGCTCTGCCAATGCCCGCGCCTCGATGCACCGCATCGATCAGGCTTGCCAGTCACGCCTGGCTGCCTATCGTCCCTGCGGTGCCACCGCACCCCTGCGGCACCCACCAGATCACGATCGCGATCGGAGGCCAACATGGCGTTTGTGAATGAGCCGGTCTCCGACGCCGACATCGATCGTTACGAGCTCCCCTTTGAGAAGGGATCCGGTCGCTACTGGACCCGGGATGCAGAGCGTGATTACTACATGTGGGGCGGCAAGGTTGGCAACCCGGCTTTTGACGAACCAATTGAGGGACGGTTCACTCTTTATCTTGATGGCGAGCTCCTGAGTATCGGAATCCAACCGGAAGAAGGATCCTACAAAATGTCTGACATACCCTTCCATGTCCGCTGGGGAAAAATCAATTACATCAGCCCTACCGACCGCCGCGGTCTCGACAGAGATTATGTTCTTGCCATACTGCGTGACGCGCTGGTCATCTACGGCTGGAACGGAAGGAACACTTTAACTGATGTCCGCGTCTCGATTGGTTTCTGAACCTGGAGGAGTCTGAGTCCCCCGCAGAAAACGATACAAACGCAAAGCCTCATACAAATAACTAAACATTACCCAGAAAAAGGCTTCTGGCTGCGGCCATGTGGCGCTTTTCGCCGCGAAAGAGGACGAGATTCCTCTTAACAGCAATCTCTTATTGCATCGCTTTCACTCGCCACTCCGAGGCAAGGAGAGAAATGGCGAATGCGGCAAGCTCCCATGGATTCCGAATGAATTACCAACCCTTGAGCTAATCACCAACCATGGCGCTTACTGCAGCCGAAGCAAATAAGCTACTTGCGAGCGTTGAAACCGAGGCGCAACTAAGAGACCTGATTGCCTCGGTCGATATGACATCGCGCGGCAGCACGACCTTACTTTACAGCGGCTTGACGGCAGTGCTCCAGGAAGAAACGGGCACCCAAAAACCGACAAACCTTTTAGCTAGCGACCTGGCCGCCCAGATGTCCGCTGACAACAACGGAGTAAGGACTATTGACCAGTCAGAGGTTGCACTATTCCTAGACATCAATACCAATACTACATTAGCAGACTGTCTATATAGGATATTTAACGATGATCCCATCGACCGTCGATCAGTCGCCAATCAGTTCCTTTACGGACAGCGCATTAACGATGTGCGCCAAGCCAATGGGATCTGGGATGACGTCTCCAGGCGCTTCGTCTCTCAGGCTTGCGGTGATGTTCTCACCTTCACAAACGGTGCAAAACCAGACGGCGTCTTCAGCCTGACAGAACTACCAGCCCTCCTGGAGAACCCCGCCGTCACTAGCATCGACGGCATCCCGATCGCATACCTGCGCACCTTGGGAGTGGAGAAGGCGTTCCTGGCCATCCGGGCCCAATCAGAAGTGCGGACGGCAGAATTGCGCATTGCGGTGGACGCTGATGGGCTGCCATTGAGAGATCAGCAGTTGGTGCTGGATGCCCGCCTGTATCTCTCCTCCTTCAGCAATCTCACCGCTGCGGATCCTGCACCGAATCTGACCTGGCGACCCGTCGCTGATTTCGTGCCGGCGGCGCGGCTGGTGGAGCATCAGCAGGGCGCCGAGCTGCTGCGCGAACTACGGGGTTCACTCCTCAGCGAGGCCGCCAACCTCGCCAGCAGCGGCCAGACAGATCAACTAGCGCGGGTGCTTAAAAGCCTCGATCAGCTCGGGGTGGCCGCCGAAATTCTCGATCTGGCCCTGGTGGCCCACCAGGCGAACAACCTCTACCAGGCCGGCGACATCAACGCGGCCGAACAACTGCTGTTCGACTGGTCGCTGCGGACAGCCACCTCCATCTTCGCCGGGGAGCTGATGGCCCTGGCGGTGGCGCCCCTGGCCGGGGCCGGGCCCCTCGGCCTGCTGCTGGCCTCGCTGCTGGTGGTCGGAGCCGGCGTGGCCGGGGATCAGACCGGTGCAGCGCTGGGCTCCTGGGTGCGCAACGGCATCGGCGATTGGATGCCCGACTTCCTCCAACCGCTTCAGGACTGGTTCAACACACCCACACCCTGCCCGCTGATCCTCGACCTCGATGGCGATGGGGTCGAGACGATCAGCTGGTCAGCCGCTGAGGTCTACTTCGATCACGACGCCAACGGCATGGCGGAACGCAGCGGTTGGGTGGCGCCGGATGACGCCCTGCTGGTCTGGGATCGCGACGGCGACGGCCGCATCCGCTCGGGTCAGGAACTGTTCGGCAACCACACACTGCTGGCCGATGGCCTCCCTGCCGCCAACGGCTTCGAAGCCCTGCGCGAGCTCGATGCCGATGGCAATGGCCGCATCGACGCGAGCGATCCGGCCTGGCAGCCGTTGCGCCTGTGGCGCGATGCCGACAGCGACGGACACGTGGACCCCGGGGAGCTCTCCAGCCTGAGCGAGGGCGCCATCCGTTCCCTCTCCCTCGCCTACACCAATGGCAGCGCCGTCGACGCCGCCGGCAATGCCCATCGCCAGCTAGGCACCTACAGCACCACAGCGGGGGACAGCCGCGCCCTCAGCGATGTCTGGTTCGCCAGCAATCCCGCCCTCAGCCGCCTGCTCGATCCCCTGCCCCTGTCCGCCGAGCTGGCCGCCCTTCCGAACATCCCCGGACTCGGCCTGGTCCCTAGCCTGCATCAGGCGATGGCCCGGGACGCCTCGGGGGCGCTGCGCGATCGGCTGCAGCGCTGGATGACGGCGGATGCCGCCGCGCGCGACGCCCTGCTCGACCCACTGCTGTTCGCCTGGGCCGGGGTGCAGACCCTCGCTCCGGGGTCCTACGGCACCGCGGTGGCCGATGGCCGCCAGGTGGCTGCGCTTGAGGCCTTCCTGGCGGCGCGCTATCGGGGTGGCGCCCATCCGGATACCTTCGGCGCACAGCTGCTCAGCCGTGCCTACGGCAGCCTGCGCCAGCGGATCGCGGCCCGCCTGGCGCTGCAGGTGGATCTGCTGCCGATCCTCCAGGCGATGGAGCTCCAACCCGGAGCGGGCAGCGATCCACCGCAGCCCGCCTGCGCCGAGGCCCTGGAGCGGCTGATCGCATTGCTGCGGCGAGGCGATCCCACCATCCAGTCGCGCCGCCTCTCCGCCCACCTGCAGGAGCTGGGGGGCAGCTCCCTGCTGAAGCCCCTGATCGACGCCGCCCATCAGGCGGCCCTGGCCGCCGATGCCGATCTGGTGGTCCCGTTGCTGGGCTTCGGAGCCCAGACCTGGAGCCTCAACAGCGAGGCCGACGCCTCAGCACCGATCAACGGCAGCGATGGAGCCGATTTGCTGGTCGCCGGACCGCTGAGTTTTCAGCTCTCGGGCCATGCCGGCGATGACATTCTGGTGGGCGGAGCGACCAACAACTGGTTTGAGGGTGGCCGCGGTCACAACACCGTTGTGATCGGCAGGGGCGGGGGTGTAGATGTCCTCTCCGGGGTCACATGGGACGATCCCGACACCTCCAACACCCTCGCCTTTCTCGGCTCGATCCGACCGGAAGACCTGCAATTCGGTCTCGACCTCGAGGGCAACCTGCGGATTGAGATCGCTGGTGGTGACGGGATAGCCACCGGCGCAGACATGGCCGCTGGTGAAGATCTGGTCTGGGTTCAGGGCTTTCAGCCCCGTTTTGAACCGGCCTCCACCCGGTTCGCGCAACCGCTCGACTGGATCCTGTTCGCCGACGGCAGCCGCTGGAGCGCCGAGGAACTGCGCCTTCGCCTCTATCAGGGCAGCCCGGCCGCCGATCAGATCGTCGGCACCCACCGCGGCGAAACCGTGGCGGGCGGCCTGGGGGATGACTGGATCCGAACCTATGGCGGTGATGATCAGCTCGACGGCGGCAGCGGCTCCGACCGCCTGGAGGGCGGCAGCGGATCCGACACCTACCGGATCCAGGCCGGTGAGGGGTCCGATGTCATCCTCGATCGGGAGGATGGATCCTTCGACCAGGATGTCGAACAGGATTCCGTTGTCTTCGGGCCCGGGATCCGGCCGGAAGACGTACGCTTCCGCCGCCGCTCCGACCCCAGTGACTGGGATCTGCTGGTCGACATCGCCAGCCAGCAGGAAGCGCTTCGCATCGATGACTTCTTCCTCGGCGGCAGTGCCGATCTGCCCTGGATCTACGCCATCGAAACGTTCCGGTTCGCCGACGGCAGTGAGATCCGGGCAGACCAGATCCGCTCGATGCAGCTGGCCGGCAGCGACGCCTCCCAGCTGCTGATCGGCTTCCTCGGCGACGACAGGATCGAGGCCCTCGGCGGCGATGACCGGCTCCATGGCCACGACGGGCAGGACTGGCTCGATGGCGGTGCCGGCCATGACCGCCTCGATGGCGGCTACGGCGATGACCAGCTGATCGGTGGCGGAGGCCGGGACACCTACGTGTTCGAGGAGACCTTCGGCCTGGATCGGATCCACTCCCGCCCGGTGCCCTTCAACGCCGATCCCGGGCAGATCCTGTTCGGCTCCGGCCCCTCCCTGGCCCCGCAGGCCCTCGCCCTGCGGCGGGTCGCCAGCGATCTGCAGATCGTGGCCCACTCCAACCTGGGCCGCGCCGAGCTGCTGGTGCAGGATCTGTTCCGCGACAACAGCACCGCCAATCCCTGGAACCCGGTCCAGTCGATCAGCTGGTGGGGCGGGCCGAGCTGGGATCTGGCCGCGATCACCGCCCGCGTCAGCAATCTCTTCCGCGGTGGCTCGGGCGATGACCAGCTCAGCGGCCAGGCCGACGACGACTACATCGAGGGCTTCGCCGGCAACGACACCCTCAGCGGTGGCGCCGGCGCCGATCGGCTCGATGGCGGCGACGGCCTCGACACCGCCTCCTTCGCCGCCGCCACCACGCCGGTGCGCGTCGATCTCGGCCTGAGCGGGCCCCAGGAGACCGGCAGCGGGCGGGACACCCTGGTGGCGATCGAGAATCTGCTGGGGGGCACCGGCGCCGACCGGCTGCTGGGCCATGGCGGCAACAACCGGATCGATGGTGGGGCCGGCGACGACACGATCGACGGTGGGGCCGGCGATGACGTGCTGCTCGGTGGCCTCGGCGTCGACACCGTCTCCTACGCCTCCAGCACCGCCGCCGTGGCCGTGACCCTGGCCAGCAGCCGCAGCCAGCGCACGGGTGGGGCCGGCATCGACCTGATCACCGGCTTCGAGCAGCTGCTGGGCTCGGTCTGGAACGACAGCCTCAGCGGCGGCGATGGGGCCGACCGCCTCGACGGGGGCGCCGGCGACGACCAGCTCCGCGGCGGGCTGGGGGCCGATCAGCTGCTCGGTGGTCCGGGGGCCGATCGCTTCGTCTACGGCGCGCTGGCGGAGGTCGGCAACGGCAGCGCCGGCCGCGATCAGATCCTCGATGCCGATGGCAGCGATCGCCTGGATCTAGCCCTGATCGATGCCAACAGCACCCTCAAGGGCAACCAGACCTTCAGCTTCATCGGCTCCCGCAGCTTCAGCGGCGCCGGTCAGCTGCGCTACACCAGCGTCAATGGCCTCGGCCTGCTGGAGGGCAATGTCGACGCCAACCTGGCCGCCGACCTGCAGATCGCCCTGCCGGGCGCCCCGGCGCTGACGGCCGGCTGGGTGGTGCTCTGAAGCCGGCGCCGCGGCGGGCAACGGGCTCAGGTGCCTGGCTCAGGCGTCTGGCTCAGGCGCCGGGCCTGCCATCCGGGTTCGGCATCGGGCGCAGCACCGTGAGCCCGATCACATCCGGCACCCGGGCGGCGTAGCGGGCCAGATCCGGGCTGCGGATCACCCCCTGACCCGGCGCCGCATGGATCGCCGTCACCCCCTGACCCTCCAGCGTCAGCAGGCCCATGTGGGTCACATCCAGCCCCTTCTGGCGCGTCACCAGCGCAAAGATGTCGCCGTCGCGCAGCGACGGCAGCGCCCCGGCGATCTGGCCCACCGGGATGTAGCTCTGACGCACGCTCAGCCCCTGCTCCAGCGCCGTGATGCAGGCCCGGTTCGCCGGCTGGCGCATCGGCGCGTAGGAGCCGGGGTGGCGGCTCATCCAGTCGAGGCGGATGGTGCGGTTCACGGCCCCCGGCAGGTAAGGGGTGATGTTCACCACATAGCCCTGGCGCTCGGCCGCCTCCGCCCAGCGGCTGAAGTAATGCTGGCGATGACAGTAGTCGACGCGGCCCTCCTCGTAGCGCAGCCGGCGCACGTGCTCGCCGAATCGGTTCACGGCCTCGGTCTGGGTGTTGACCGTCCGGCTGTTGACCAGGGCCAGCAGCTGCTCCACGAACAGCTGGCAGTCAAAGCTGGTCAGGTCGAGCCGCAGCACCTCCTTCGGGCTCTTGTCGAGGGAGAAGGAGTTGTAGGGAACCCCCAGGTAGCGCTTCGCCAGTCCCACCAGCGCCTGGCCGATCGGCCGTCCCACCGTGTCGTCCACCGCCCGGCTGGCGATGCTGGCGGTGTTGCCCACCAGCTGCGGTGGCCAGGACGCTGCGCTGCGGCCCGGATCAGTTCCGGCCGGCCGGCTGGCGACCGCGGCGGCGAGGCCGCTGCGGTCCGTGACAGGGCGGGGGGCGGCAGGGCGATCGGTGGCGCTGCGGTCGGCGGCAGGGGATCCGGCCGAGGCCGCCGAGGATCCGCCGCGGGGTGCGGCACCGCAGGCCGCCAGGCTGCCCAGCAGCCAGAGACCCAGCAGCCAGGGGCTGAGCGGACTGCCGGCGGCGAACCAGCCGGCAGGCGGCCGCCAACGCGATCCGGATCGCAGGGAAGGGGGGGGAGTCATCAGGCCTCCAGCCAGGCCGCCAGCGGCGTGGCGGGGGCATCGCGCCGGCTGGTCACCTCGATGATCCGGCCCACCGCCGCCGGGGTCTCGAGGGCATCCAGACACACCCGGGCCACCAGCCGCCGCGGAATGCTGTCGCTCTCCTGCTCGCCGGGCCCGCTGAACACGATCCCCTCCTGATCGAGGCCGTCCTCGCTCTCCCGCAGGCCGCCGGGCCGCACCACGGTCCAGCGCAGGCCGCTCTCCGCCAGCCAGCGCTCACCGAGGCCCTTCCAGACCAGGATCAGCCCGAAGAGGTTCAGGGGATGCAGCCAGCGGCCGCTGCACAGCGAGGTCACCAGCACCACCCGCTCCACCCCAGCCGCCTTCGCCGCGGCGATCTGCGGCCGCACCGCCAGGGCATCCACCTTCAGGGGGCCCAACAGATCGATCGAGGGGCGGGCGCCGGTGGCGATCACCAGGGCGTCGCAGCCCCGCAGCGCTTCGGTGAGGGCCGGCTCATCGGCGAGCTCCAGCCGCACCACGTCAGCCTCGGCCAGGGCCGGGGGCAGGGTCGACGCGGGCCGCACCAGGGCCGTGACCTGCAGGCCCCGCCGGCGCGCCTCCTCGACAATCCGCCAGCCGGTGCGCCCGGAGGCTCCGCTCACTGCGATCCGTCCCATGGTTCAACCTGATCGTGGCCACTGGTCGTGGCGAGGATCGTATGCAGCCGCGGCCACCCGGCGGCGGGGCCGGCCGCCCGATCGCCGCGGTCCACCGCGGCCGGTCGACACCACCACCGCCCCCCCGGCTGACCACCTGGACGCGTCTCGGTAGGGTGAGCCCCATGCAGGACAGGGTGCTCACGGTTACGGATCTGCAGGTGCGTCGGGCCGGCGCAACCGTGGTCGATGGCGTCAGCTTCACGCTCGCCCCCGAAACCGACACTGCCCTGGTCGGCCCCAACGGTGCCGGCAAGAGCTCGCTGCTGCAGGCCCTGCTCGGAATCCTCCCCCATCGCCGCGGCGAGGTGCGCATCCTCGGCGCCCCGCTCGGCCCCCGCGGCGAGCTGCCGGCCGCGGTGCGCCAGCAGCTGGCCTACCTGCCCCAGAGCCTCAGCCTCGGCAACCGCTTCCCGGTGTCGGTGCGCGAGTTCGTGGGGCTGGGCTGGGATCCGCCGGGTCCACGCCTGCCCTGGAGCGGCGGCAGCGAGCGCCGCGCCGCCGTGGCGGCAGCCCTCACCAAGACCGACAGCGCCGACCTGGCCGATCGCTCCCTCGGCGATCTGTCCACCGGCCAGCTCAAGCGCGTGCTGCTGGCGTTCTGCGTGGTGCGCCCCCGCCGGCTGCTGCTGCTCGATGAGGCCCAGGCCGGCCTCGATCCCCTGGCCGCCGAGCAGTTCCACCAGCTCCTGTATCAGCTGCGCCGCAGCGAGGGCTGGACGATCCTGCAGGTCTCCCACGACCTGGAGATGGTGCGCCGCACCAGCGATCGTGTGCTCTGCCTCAACCGCACCCTGCGCTGTTCGGGCACGCCCGATCACGCCCTCTCCGCCGCCCAGCTGGAACTGGTCTACGGCCGCGGCTGGGTGCCCTACCACCATCATCACCACCCGCCGGGGGCCGCCACGCCGCCCCGATGAGCTCCCTGACCAGTGCGGCCCTGCCGCTGGCTGATCTGCTGGCGCTGCCCTTCCTGCAGCGGGCCATGCTCGCCGGCCTGCTCACCGGAGCCCTGGGCGGCGTGCTGGGCAGCTTCGCGGTGCTGCGCCAGCTCTCGTTCTTCAGCGACGCCCTCGGGCACTCCGCCCTGCTGGGCCTGAGCCTGGGCATCGTCATCGGCCTCGATCCCACCCTGGTGCTGATCCCCTTCGCGGTGCTGTTCGCCCTGGGGGTGCACCGCCTGGTGAACAACAGCCGCCTGCCGGCCGATGCCCTCCTGAACATCGTCTACTCCTCCTCCCTGGCCCTGGCGGTGCTCACCCTCAGCCGGGCCCGGGGCTTCCAGGGGGGGCTCGAACGCCTGCTGTTCGGCGACATCCTCGGCGTCAGCTGGCACGATCTGCGGCTGATCCTGCTGCTGCTGGTCGTGGCTGCGGGCTACCTGCTGCTCAGCCGCCGCAGCCAGATCCTGCTCACCATCGATGAACCCCTGGCCATCTCCCGGGGCGTGGATGCCGACCGCCATCGCCTCGCCTTCGTGATCCTGCTGGCGGTGGTGGTGGCGGTGTCGATCAAGGCGGTGGGCGTGCTGCTGATCAGTGCCTTCGTGGTGATCCCGGCCTGCGCCGCCCGCCTGGCCTGCGGTCGGTTCACGCCCTACGTGGCCGTGGCCGCCGGCCTGGGCGCCGGTGGGGCGGTGCTGGGGCTGCTGCTCTCGGCCCTGCTCGATCTGCCCTCCGGGCCGAGCGTGGTGGTGGTGCAGCTGATCGGCTTCCTGCTGGTGCTCGCCTTCATGAGCCTGCGCGGCGCCCTCGGCCGCTGAGTCCTACGGCCCCCCGGCCGGAGCCGGGGCAAGAGCCGGGGCCGGGCCGCCGATGCGGGTGGGCTGGGCCTGTAGCCAGCGCAGGCTGGCCCGATCCCGCTCGCTCAGCACCAGCACCGGCCGGGCGCCGGGAACCGCCGCCATCGCATCACCCGGCTCAGGGCTGTGCCCCCACAGGCCGAAGGCATGCCCGAGTTCGTGCAGGGCGGTGGCCTGCAGCCCCAGCGGCCCCTGGCCAGGGCCGATCCAGACCTCCACCCGCGGCTCGATCCAGCGGCTGCCGCCGCTCTCGGCGATCAGCAGCTGGAGCTGGGCACGCCCATGGCTGGCCCGCTGACGACCATCGGGCCCTGGCCGCAGCGGTGGCCGGCGGCGCCACACCCGCACCTGGGCCGCCTCGGGGTCGTCGCTGCGGTCGATCCGCACCAGCGGCTGCCACTGGGCGAGGGCCGCCTCCACGGCCGCCAGCCAGGTCCGCTCACGGATCGCGGCCGCATCAGCGCCGGCGGCGGCCGGCTCCACCCAGACGCACCAACGCCTGAGATGAACCCATCCCCAGGGGGAGGGGGTGAGCTGCGCGCGGTAGTCGGCGGCAGGGAGCGGGGGCGGCGCGACGGGTGCGCTGGCGGTGGCCAGGCGCTCGGAGCCAAGGCCTGTGCTGCCGGCAGCGGCTGGGCTGGCGATGGCTCCCGGACGTGGGGCTGCCGCCATGGGGTCCGCAGGGCCCATGCTGCCGGCCACCAGGCCGAGATCCGGCGGCGGCAGCGGACTGCGGCGATCGGGGGGCCGGCATGCAGTCGAGCCAACCGCCGGCTGTAGCCCCGCCGCAGTGGTCCCTGCCGCAGTGGTTCCCACCGCAGTGGTCCCCACCCACAGGAGGGCCAGCGGCAGGACCAGCGCCGTGCGGGCCGCCGCCGCTCCGGCCAGCCCGGCGGCGCCCATCAGCCCGGCAGGCCCACGCCGCGGGCCATCAGGGTGGCCAGGAAGGGAATGGCGGCAAAGCCCACCAGTTCAATGTTGAGGATCCAGCGCAGTCGGTTGGCCAGGGCCTCGCTCACCTGGGGCAGTTCACCTTTGCGCAGGGGGATGGCCCACAGGATGTAGGTGATGGTGGGGTACAGCGACAGAGCCCCCACCGCCAGGTAGGTGCCCACCTTCACCCAGAACAGCGGGTTTTCGGTGTAGAAGGCGCTGCCCTGGCCGAAGTGCAGCACCCGGGCGATGCCGCTCAGCAGCAGGGCCAGGGCCGCGATGCCGTACACGACATCGGTGATCACCATCAAGGTGGCGTCCTCGCGCGAGGGATTGGCGCGGATCAGGCGGCGTTCCAACACCAGCGCCCCGAAGCAGAGCATGAAACTCAGGTAGTGCACGTAGGCCACCGCGGCGCTGGGGAGCACGGCGCCGGGAAGGGAGGTGGCGAGGGTGGCGGAAACAGCCATCAGCAGGACCGGAGCGGGGTGCGAAGAGCGCTGACCCTAATGGCTGCGCTGCGGAGCCTGGAGCACCCCGGGCTCCCCGGGCCGAAGCACCGCCTCGGGTGCAGGGCCCGCTCAGCGCGCCTCCGCAGGGGTGCCTTGGGGCCCTTGGGGCCCAGCGGGGATGTGAGGCCCGGATGCCACTCAGAGGTGTGCGAAGCCGCTGCGCCAAGCCTGTGCGCAAGACAACAGTGCGCAAAGCGGCAGCGCAAACCGGATGCGGGAACCCGAGCACGAACCAGACATCCACCAGTGCCGCACCGCCCGCAAACCGAGGGGCGCAAACCGCTGGCCGCGAACCGATGGCCGCGAAGTGTTCGCGGGAGCAACAACACGGGAGCAACAACAAAGGAGCGATCGGAGAGAATTGTGCGCCCGCGCACACAGGCGCAATCCCGAAGCTTTGCTGAAATCCGCTAGCGCAAAGCATGCCGACCCGTTAGAAGGATCGCCGGTTCCCCAATATGGAAGCCTTTTGGTGCGTTCGGCATAACGGCGCTGTCAACCCTAGGGTCCGATCAGTGCCGGTTGAATCTCATGGCGAGCTCCTTGAGTGCGTTCCTCGGCGAGATTGGTCGCCATCAGTTGCTGACGCCGGAGCAGGAGCTCACCCTCGGACGCAAGGTTCAGGCGATGATCGCCCTGCAGGAGCGCTGCAGCCTGGCTGGCGGCGTGGGAGAAGCCTGCGATTACGACGATCTGGAGCGCCGCACCCTGCGCAAGGGGGAGCGGGCCAAACAGCAGATGATCACCGCCAATCTGCGACTGGTGGTCAATCTGGCCAAGCGTTATCAGGGCAAGGGGCTTGATCTGCTCGATCTGATCCAGGAGGGCACGATCGGCCTCACCCGCGCCGTCGAGAAGTTCGACCCCACCCGCGGCCATCGGTTCAGCACCTACGCCTACTGGTGGATCCGCCAGGGCCTGAACCGCGCCCTCTCCACCCAGAGCCGCACGATCCGCATTCCGGTGAACGTCAATGAAAAGCTCACCCGTCTGCGTGCCGCCAAGGCCCGGTTTCTCCAGAGCTGTGGTCACGCCCCCTCACCGGCCGAGCTGTCCCGGGTGATGGGGATCCCCCAGGCCGATGTGGAGGAGCTGCTGGGCTGTGAGCTGCGCAGCGTCACCGTCAGCCTGCAGGGTGCCGTGCGCTCCAAGGCCGATCCCTCCGAGCTGGTGGATGTGCTGCCGAGCCTGGAGCCGGCACCGATGGAACGGGCGGAACAGGCCGAGCGCACCGCCACCGTCTGGACCCTGCTGGAGACCGCCAACCTCACCCCCAAGGAGCGCACGGTGGTGCTGCTGCGCTTCGGCCTGGATGGCAGCCACGAATGGCGAACCCTGGCGGAGGTGGCCCGGCAGCTGGCCTGCAGCCGCGAGTACTGCCGGCAGGTGGTGCAGCGGGCCCTGCGCAAGCTGCGCAAGGCCGGTATCGAGAGCGGCATGGTGGAGGAGTGAGGCGCGGCGCCTCAGGCCTCTGGAGCACGCCCGGCCCCGGGCGCGATCGGCCGGGCCTGGTGTGTTGGGGCCTGTGAGCCGGGTCTTTTGCGCAGGATCTTGGATGCCGGACCTGGTGACTGGCCTTGGTGAACAGGACCAGGCGATCCGCGCGTCGCAATCCGGGCATGGCGCCGGAAGCTCCCGAAAGCCGCAGCCCCAGGCCACTGTTCGTGCCTGGGCTGCAGAGGGTGCGCCAGCCCGGCTGGCCTGACAACAGCCAGCCCTGATGCGACTGCCCTGCACGGTTCGCAAGACGCAGCCGGGGCGGACCCACGGCACACAACCCGCAGCGGCACTGAGGCTGCCGGGCGCGATGGCCGGTCCTCCACCCATCCGGTGGGGGCAACCGTCCCTGGTCGTGATGCCGACCAGGTCCTGAGAATGAATGCGTTGTCGCCCCAGGGCGAGCCACCAAAGGAGATTGCCATGTCCGCTGCCCACGCCGCTGCGGGCCCCGATGCCCAGGGTTCCCTCGTCACTGAGGTCATGCCGGGCACCGTTGTCGATGAATCGCTGCTCATGCGCCTGTTGCGCCGGACCGGCCGCACCATTGCCCGACCCGCCATCCAGTGCTTCGAGATGCTGATCGACGGCAGCACCCCCCATCAGGCCCGCCTGACGGTTCTCGCCGCACTCACCTATCTGCTGCTGCCCCTGGATCTGATCCCCGACTTCATCCCGGCGGCCGGATTCAGTGACGACATGGTGGCCCTCACAGCCCTGCTGGGGCTGTGCACCCGTCACATGACCCCGGCGATCCGGGATCGGGCCCAGCGCAGACTGGATCAGTGGTTCCCGACCAACCGCTGATCTGCCGCCGCCGCGATGCCCGCCCTCAGTCCTGACCAGCTCGATGATCTTCAGGCCTTCCTGAAGGACTGGCTGCGCCACACCGGTCGCACCCAGGCTGATCTGCGTCGGGCCCTGAGGGCCAGCTCGATCCGCATGCCCGTGCTGGTGGATGAGCTGCATCTCACCTACGCCAGCGAGGGGCTCACCGGCCTGGCCCAGCGGCTCTGCCGGGTGGAAGCCCTCTGGCAGGGCGAGGATCAGGCCGGCACCACCAGCGCCATCAGCGAAACCGCTGGTGAGGATTCCTCCGAGGCCTTCGCCGCCTCCCTCGGCCAGCTGGATCTCCTGCTGGAGGAAATCCGACGGATCGACGTCGATTCCTCCCTTCCCGACTGATCACCGCCCTGCGGCGTCCTGGAGCATCCTCGCGCCCGTTTCGGAGGAGAGTATCCCCAGCACGAGTCCCCAGGCGGTGTGATGAACCGGTGACATGAGCCCGTGTCACGAACCGGTGTTCCGAGCCGGTGTCACCAGGCCGGTCGGGCGAACCGTTTCGGCGTGCTGTTTCGGCGTGCTGTTTCACGGTTGGCATCCATCCCGCCACCGCAACACCGCATGGCGGGAATCCGCGCCATGCTGACCTCAGTCCAGTCCCGTCATCCCCTCGCGTGATGTTCCTGCGCACCGCCCCCGTTCTGCTTCTCGGCCTGGCGGCGCTGACCCTGCCGGTTCAGGCCCAGGTCGAGGAATACATGCTGCAGCCGGGCAGCACGGTCGGCCCCGAGACCAGGGTCAAGCCCAAGAACTGCGTCACCGCCGCCGATGGTGCCGTGACCTGTGACACCGAGCTGGAGAACAGCCCGGGCAGCACCCCCGCCAAGCCGGAGTTCAACCCCTTCCGCAACTGAGGAACCCGCCGATGCCCAGGACGCCTCGCTGGCTCGGCGATTCCGCCTATCTGCACTTCCTGCATCAGGCCGAACGGCAGCTCGCCAAGCTGCTCGGCCTCGTGCTGCTGATCGTGATGGTGGTGGCCTCCGTGCAGCTCGTGGTGGGCGTGGTGGAATCGCTGTTCATCCCCGGAATCACCTGGTACGGGGAGCGCCTCGTGCGGCTTCTCGGTGATCTGCTCACCCTGCTGATCGCGATCGAAGTCCTGCAGAACATCACCTCCTACCTGCGTCAGCAGGCGGTGCAGATCGAGCTGGTGCTGCTCACGGCGATGACCGCCGTGGCCCGAAAGGTGATCGTGCTCCCATCCGGTGCCGAGAACAAGCCATTGCTGCTGGCGGGGCTCGGGATGGCGGTGCTGTTCCTGGCCCTGGCCTACGTGCTGGTTCGCCTGCCCGTCAGCCAGCCGCGTTCCGGTGAAACAGCGCCAGCCAGATCGTCCCTGGATTCCCATCCGTCGCCACCAGCCGATGGCGGCGATGGGCCCTGATCAACAGCCAGTCCCCTGGATTGAGCTCCCGATCCATCGCCTCATCCTCGAAGCGCAGCCGTGCGCTGCCCTGAACCAGCAGCACCCATTCCTCTTCATCCTGGTCGTACCAGAATCCCTCGGCGCTGGACGCTGCGCAGGAATGGATTCGCTCCAGCCTGAGGGTCGGCGTCTGCAGGAGCAGCGTGATCTCTTCCTGGCCCTCGGCGGGGCACGAGCCCGCCAGCAGATTCTCGCCTTGACGGTGCAGACTGACCGTCTCGCCCCAGCGCCGGCCGATCTCGAAGCCGCAGCGGCGCGCCAGGGCCACCACCTCGTGATGACTGGCACAATCCCGCAGCTCCTGGCGGAGCGCCGGGTTGGCCTCACTGAGAGCCACGAAGGCATTGAGCTGGCGCACCTTCTCGAGGAACTGCTGCAGCTGGGCTTCAGCCATCGTTGTGTCGATCCCGATCAGTCGGCGCCCTGATCATCCGCCAGCAGCCGGCCGATTCCACAGCGAGCCGCAGAGATGCGCCTGCGGCGTGATCAGCCAGCAGGTCGGCACTGCAGCAGACCCAGGCGGCAGCGGCGTACACCTGCCGCGCGCCCTTGCGGCCGATTGCCTGCTCCACCCATCCCGCAATCTGCACGGGGTGGAGAGAGCGGCGCTGGCCGTGAGTAGGTCTTGCCCCTACACGAGCGTGAATGGCTCAAGTGCTGACCTCCACGGCCTGGGTCAGTCAAGCCGGCGACAGATTGCAGGCTGTGGATTGTCGCCTGGGGGGTTGGCACGTGCCCTCGCTGCTGTATCTTTTGGGGGTGATCTAGGGATCTTCCTCCGGCGCAAGCCTGGCCGCAGTCTGGAGACGCAGGCCTCACATCTTGCGAAGCTCCCACACCAACCCTCCCTCCAACCCCACATCTCTTCCCATGCTCACCGGATCTGAATTGCTGGCCAAGGTCAAGGAGCTCGGCGACGTCGGTAAATCGGAGATCGTCCGTGCCTGCGGCTACGTCTCCACTAAGAAGGACGGTGGCGAGCGGCTGAACTTCACGGCCTTCTATGAGGCGCTCCTCGAGGCCAAGGGTGTTGAACTCGGTGCCTCCAGCAAGGTCGGCAAGGGCGGCCGCAAGCTCAGCTATGTGGCAACCGTGCAGGGCAACGGCAACCTGCTGATCGGCAAGGCCTACACCGCCCTGCTCGATCTCAAGCCCGGCGATGAGTTCGACATCAAGCTCGGCCGCAAGCAGATCCGCCTGATTCCCGCCGGCACTGCCGAAGACGACGAAGAGTGATCGCTGCGGCGACAGCCTTGGGGTTCCACCCACGCATCGTCACGGACTGATCCCTTCCCCATCTCCAGCCCACGCCCAGCTCTGCGCTGGCGTGGGCTTTTTGCTGGCGACAATGCCGATGTGTCTCTCTCCCACACCCTTGCCCGGAGCGGATGCGACACCGGGGCGTCGGGGCCGGCAGAGTGGCGGAAGGATCGCGTTGGTTGTCCTCGATGGTTCCCGCAGCTTCCGCCCCAGCATCACCAGCGATCGTGCAACCTGCCGATCTCCAGAACCACAGGCCGGGGATCGTCCATGGCCTGGCGGCCGGATGGCGGGTGCTGGTGCTGGCCCTGATCGGGCTGGCCCTGGCGCTGGCCATCTGCTGGCCGCCGCCGGCCCTCGGGCTGGAGCTGCCCGATCAGGCCTCCAGTGGCGCCCGGCTGTTTGAGAACCACTGCGCCGGTTGTCACATCAACGGGGGCAACATCATCCGCCGCCGTCAGACCCTGCGGATGGCGGCCCTGGAGCGCAACGGGCTTGCGGATCCCCAGGCCATCGCGGCCGTTGCTGCGGCGGGCCGCGGTCAGATGTCCGGGTATGGCGAGGTGCTGGGCAGCGATGGTGTGGAGGCCGTGGCGGCCTGGGTCTGGGAGCAGGCGCAGCAAGGCTGGCCATCATCCTGATCAGAATCTTCGATACCCTGTCTGCAGGGTGTTGTCTGGGTGCGCCGTCACAGCTTCCAGCGGGCCTGCGAAGATCCGCAATTGATTCTCATCGCCGTTTCTGTAGATCCACTCTGTGCCACGGCGATCAGTGTCCATCTGCCGGAGTGGAAGGGAGTGTCGCTATCTAGACAGTCATTGGTGTGAGACCCACAGAACAATGACCCTCAGCATCCGCAAGGCTCTGCTTCGCGGCGTCAGCTTTGCCGCCGCCAGCGGCGCCATGCTTGCCGCTCCCTCCTTCGCCGGCACCGAGCCCGGTGCCGAGCAGCTCCGCATGGAGCCCCAGGCCGCTCCTCAGCTGGCCCAGAGCTACGGCTCCAGCACCACCGTCGACGTGGTCGAGGTGGAGTCCGTCAATGGCTGGTACCTGACCGTGGGTGCCGGCGCCGCCTGGCCCGCCACCATGGGCTGGCGCACCAGCGACCTGTTCCCCGGCGATGAGCCCTCCGGCGATTTCAGCTTCGGCGGCGGCTTCTCGGTTGACGGCGGTATCGGTTACGACTTCGGCGCCATCCGCGCTGAGCTGACCTACGGCTACACCCGCGCCAGCCTGAACGAGATCAACGTCAACAACAGCGATCTCAACTTCGACGCTTCCGGCATCGTCAACAAGAACGATGTCATGGGTAGCCTCTACTGGGATATCGACACCGGCAGCCGCTTCACCCCCTACCTCGGCGGTGGTATCGGCTACACCAACCTCAGCACCCCCAGCCTCGAGGCTGAGGGTTACCGCACCAACAGCGCCAACAAGGGCCTGTTCGGTTGGCAGGGCAAGGTGGGTGTGAGCTACGCCATGAGCTACAACACCGACGTCTACGTCGAGGGCACCTACTCCGGCGCCAGCGGCTTCTACAACGGCGACGTCCACTACGACTCCTACAACGATTTCGGCGCCAAGCTTGGCTTCCGTTACCGCTTCGCCTCCCCCGAGGTGATTGTGGTCGCCCCCGAACCCCAGCCCGAGCCGGCTCCCGCTCCCGCTCCCCAGCCCGAGCCCGAACCCGCTCCCGCCCCCGAGCCGATCCGCGGCCTCTGGTGAGCCATCGCCAGGCGATGGAAACGGCCTTCGGGCCTCTCCATCGCGAGCGTGGGAGCCGGTTCACACCGGCTCCTTTTTTTGTCTGGATGGTGTGCCTGGTTGCTGTACCTGGTTGCTGTGCCTGGGCAGGAGGCTTGCGTGGGATCCCGAGCCGCGGCCGCAGCCCACGGTGGCGCAGGGCTGCAGCCGCGCCAGCCACCCAGCGCCCCCGCAATCAGGCCTGATCAGCCAACCGGAATCGCCGTGAGCGAATCAGAAGGCCTGAATCCACGGGTGGACCTCCACCGCTGTCCAGATGCCTTGGCGCCAGTAGATGTCAGCCTTCACCAGCTGTTCCACCTGCTCGCGGCTCTCGGCTTCATAAATCCCGAACACATGCGTGCTGCCTTCGGTGGGACCGAGGGTCACCAGGATGCCGTCCTGCTGCTGCTGGCGCAGACCGGCCAGATGTTCCTCTCGGAACGGGGTGCGACGCTCGATGGCGTTGTCGCAGTATGTGCCCCAGAGAACGAATTTCACAGCAGGCTGTCGCGGCGAAGGTGAACGCGGATCAGTTTTTCATCCATCAGCCCCGCGCGGGCGTAGGGGGTTTCGTTGCAGTGCTCCAGCACCGCCACCAGCAGCTCGGGGCGGAAGGATTGACCCCGCTGGCCCGCCAGCTCGCTCACCTCCAGCACGCTCTGCATCCAGTTGATCTGCTCCCGCAGCTCCGCGTCCTCGCGGATGTCTCCCAGGAACGCGAACAGGGTCTCCAGCTCCTGGCGCGGGGCACTGGCGATCAGGGCAGACGGATCGCTGGACATCACGGGGCGGTGTCGGATGGGATCAGGTTCCCATGCCTGGCGGATGGCGGCCAGGGCCCTGGCCAGCCGGCAGACGGTCCGAGCCGCAGCTCGCCGGGGGAGATGCAGGCTGGCGCCGGCAGTTCCATCATGGGGCGACCGTGGTCAGGCCTTCCGTGCGCTTCCGCTCCCTCGCGCTGCCTCTCCTGCTCGTCGGCACCGCAGCCCTCTCGGCCCTGCCTCGGCCGGCCTCCGCCGCCCCCACCGCTGCTGCCCAGCCACGGCTGGGAGCCGTGCCCGCCGATGCGGCGGATGCCGATCCCAGGCGTCTGATGGGGGTGTGGTCGCTGGCCGACAACGCCAACGTGCTGTTCAACCTGCGGCTCGAACCGGACGGCCAGGCGACCACCGCCGCCGCCAGCCGTGGCCCGCGGCCCGAGGGAGCCGGGCCCTTCACCGCGGCGGATCTGCTGGAGCGCGGCCGCTGGCGGCTCTGGGGCAACGGCCTGCGCATCGACTATTCCAGCGGCTGGAGCGACACCCTGCTGCTCGGACCGGCGGGGATGGTGCAGTGGTCATGGGCTCCGGGGTCCGATCGCAACGGGCCTCCCACCAATGCCGGCAAGGCGGTGCGGCTTGAGCCGGATCTGGCCGCTGTGGTTGGGGTGTACCGGATCATGCCCACCTCGGCCGCCCAGCCCCCCTGGCTGGTGAGCCTGCTCTCCGATGGCCGCGCCGCCAACACCCTCGACGCCGACGGCCGCGGCAACTGGAGCCGGCTGGGTGATGCCGTGCAGATCGACTGGGTCAGCGGCCGGCGCATCCGGCTGCTGTTGCGCGGTCAGGCTCCGCTGCGGGCCGAGCTGTGGTCGGTGGGAGCCAACCGCGATGGCGCGCCCTCCCAGGTGGCTGGCGCGGTGCGCCTCTGACGCCGGATCCCGGGGCCGGTCCTGCCCAGGGGCCCTTCGGCCCAGGAGGGCGATGGGCGGACTCCTGGGTGTGCTGATTGGAGCCAGGACGGCCCTGGCGGAGAGGACTGTCTGCCCCCCGGCCAGCCCCCTGGACTAGGCGTCGAGCGCCTGACGCAGCTGGCGCGCGAAGCCGGCTGCGGCCGCGGCCACCGGTTGGCCGGCCGCCTGGGCCTCAGCCATCACCCGCACCAGAGCACTGCCAACGATGGCGCCATCGGCACCCCAGTCGCGGACCTGACGGGCCTGCTCCGGACCGGAGATGCCGAAGCCCACGGCCACGGGCGTTCCGCCCTGGTCGCGGAGCTGGGTCACCAACGGCGCCACCCGGTCCTCGAGCCGGCTGCGCACCCCGGTCACGCCGGTGACGCTGACCAGATAGGTGAAGCCGCGGCTGGCGGCGTGGATCCGACCCATCCGCTCGGCCGGGGTGGTGGGAGCGACCAGCAGGACCAGGTCGAGGTTCTGGGCGGCGGCGATCGGCGAGAGCTTTTCGGCTTCCTCCAGCGGCAGATCGGGCACCACCAGACCGGCGGCGCCAGCAGCGGCGGCCTCCCGGCAGAACGCTTCCATGCCCCGGTTGAGCAGGGGATTGCTGTAGGTGAACAGCACCACCGGGATCGTGAGGCTGCCCTTCAGGCCCGCCAGCAGCTCCAGCACCCGCCCCGGGGTGGTGCCGGCGGCCAGGGCCCGCGCGGCCGCTGCCTGAATCACCGGACCATCGGCGAGGGGGTCGCTGTAAGGAATGCCCAGCTCGATCAGGTCAGCCCCTTCCGCCTGCAGGGCCAGCAGGGTGTCCCGGGTGGCCTGCAGGGAGGGATCACCCGCCATCAGAAAGGGCATCAGGGCGCAGCGGCCCTCGGCCCGGAGCGCCGCAAAACGAGCATCAATCAGGCTGCGGCCGGTGGCCGGGTGGGCGAGGGAGGGGCTCATCGGGCGGGCGGTGGGGCGCTCGCTGCCGAGCCTATGGGGTCGACGGCCTGAGGCTGCCCGCCTCAGGTTGTCGGGGCGTCATCGGGAGAGGCGATCTCCGCCAGCAGCCGTTCCTGCTCGTCGGGCGGAAGCGACTGGAAGCGCTGCATCAACTCATCGTCGCTGAGGGCGTTGGCGCTGAGCCGGTGCAGACGGCGCTGTTCCTGGTAAGTCATCGTTCCGGTCAGCACCCGCACCAGATAGGTGCTGGTCCAGATCAGGACAAGGACCATCAGCAGGGCGGAAGCGGCGATGCCCGGTGAAAAACCCTCAAGCCCCCCCGCACGGAAGCCGGCGTAACCGAGACCCCCGAGACCGAAGACGGCAAGGCCGAGCAGCAGAGCCTGTCCCCGCGTCATCCGGCCTTCACCTCGCCCTGGCCCGCCATCCGGAAGTTGAGGAAGGGGGCGAACAGGATCAGACCAGGAAAGAACAGAAACACCAGTCCATAGACACCGGTGCGCTCGATCTTGCCCATCACGGTCCAGCGCCGCTGCATCCAGGCGTAGAGAGCCAGAGGAACGACCACCAGATAGGCACCGGCCAGGGCGGCGTACAACCCCAGAACCAACAGGGTCTGGGTGGAGATCTGGCTCAGGAACGCTGGCATCGCCGGGCCGCGAATGGCTGGTGGGCGGAATCTAAACTCCGCGAGGGGGGGCATGGCGAAACCGGTAGACGCAGCGGACTTAAAATCCGCAGGCTGTAAGGCTGTGGGGGTTCAAGTCCCCCTGCCCCCATCCGATCCGGATCAGCCCGTGTCGGCCATCCCGCTGATCCACCCACCTCCATGAATGCTGAGAAGCGGTCGCGTCGCGCCCTCGAACCCGACCTTCTCGGCCCTCCCCCGAAGCTGAGACGGCGGCGGCGGCGACGGCGTCAATCGGCCGTGTTCCGGTGGGTGATCCAGCCGCCCCTGGAGCTCGCCGAAGCGCTCCGCAAGCTGGTGGTCGGCCCTGGCTCCAGCGAGAAGAACCCGTCCTGGTCGGACTGGCCCGACGCCCAAGACCCGCAAGCCCACGGGCATGGGCATCGCCCCAGGCGGTCGCTGGCCATGCGGACGCTGATCAAGTACGTGATCCAGCCCCCGCTCGACCTGTTCGACAGCGTCCGCAGCCTGCTCTCCGGCTCCCTGCCACCGCTGTTGGTGGGCGCTGCCGTTCTGACCGGATGGTGGTTCTGGCCATGGATCAGCGCCATGACGGGTCTGTCTGGCGCGCGACAGGCCGGGGCCCAGGAGGTGATCACCACCTTCGTGGAGGATCCCCAGCGCACCATCGCCGCCATGCGCCACTGGCAGGCCCGGCCGGGATCGCTGCTCGTTCTGCAGGGACGCCCCTCCAGCCAGGCCGAGAACCAGGCGTTCCTCGAGAGCCAGGACCTCTGGCCGCGGGACCAACGGGGCATGGTGGCCCTGACCCCGGGCTGCGACACCGTGGGGCAGATCAGCGCGCTGGAGAGGCTGCTGCGTCAGCGGCGCTCCCCCGGCCGACTCACCGTCGTCACCAGCCCGGCGCACATGGAGCGCACCCTGGCCATCAGCCAGATCATCATCGGCAGCCATGGCTGGGAGATCCAGGGCCTGCCCGTCGCCACCGGCGACAACCGGCCGGAGAGCATCTGGCGCACCTTCCGCGACCAGGTCCGGGCCCAGCTGGTCCGCAACTTCGCCTGGGATCCGGTGGCCGAGATGGTGTGCCGGACCCGGGAAGACGGGGGTGGCGCAGGCGGTGTGCCCGCCCGCTGAGCACCGGGCGGGCTGCCGGTCGCGCGGGCTGACCGCCGCTTGCGGCCTCGCTAACACGGGTGCAGAGACGCCCCCAGCCCCGTGCCCCCCTCCGCGGCCGACCCGTCCGCCGCCCTCGCCCAGGTGGTGCGACGCCACGGCGCCCGCCCCGACGCCCTGATCGAGGTCCTGCATCAGGTCCAGGAGTTGCACGGCTACCTGCCGCCTGTGGCCCTGCGCGAGGTGGCGATGGCGCTGCGCCTGCCCCTCAGCCGCGTGTACGGCGTCGCGAGCTTCTATCACCTGTTCCGGCTCGAGCCGCCAACGGCCCATCGCTGCGCCGTCTGTCTCGGCACCGCCTGCTTTGTGCGCGGCGGGGCCCACCTGGCCCAGCGGCTGGAGCAGCGGCTGGGGGTCCGCCTGGATGATGTTGGCGGTGACGGCCTCTGGACGCTGCAGCACGTCAGCTGCCTGGGGGCCTGCGGTCAGGCTCCGGTGATCGTGGTCGATGGCCGGCTGGTGACCCGCCTGCCGGTGGATGACAGCGCGGCCCTGGAGCAGCGGTTCGATGCGGCGGGACTTCCGGCTCAGGGCACGACCGTCTGAGTGCCTCAGGCTCCGGGCCTGTCCCAGGGCCGGCTTCACCCGCGGCACCCTCCGGCGGCTCGCGGCCGGTGAGGGGGCGGACAGGGCCCCATTTCCTGGCTAGGACGGAGGCAACCCCTTCGGCCGGATGCCCGTTCCCCTTCCGGAGCGCGCCCCCCGCGCCCCCGCGCCCCCAGCACCCGAGCGGCAGCTGCGCTGCTGTACCGCCAGCGGCTGCCGCTCGGCCGGCGGGGAGGCCCTGCTGGCCGCGCTGCGGACGGCCGCCGCCGCAGGCGGCGCCGATGTCCCCGCGATCCGGCCGGTGGGCTGTCTGCGCCTGTGCGGGCGCGGGCCGCTGCTGGCCTGTGACGGACCCGATGGCACCCGGCTCTACGGGGGCGTGCCGCCGGAGCTGGCCGAAGCCCTGCTGGCCCGGGCCCGCGGCGAGCACCTGCAAACCGAGGGCAGGGTCAGTGCCGAAGCCGGCGCAGGGACTGACGCCTCTGAAGCCGCTGAAGCCGCCGCGGTCGCGGCCTACCGGATCGATCTGGACCATCCCTTCTTCCGGCTGCAGCGGCCGGTGGTGCTGGAGAGCTGCGGCCTGGTGGATCCGGAGTCAATCGCCGATGCCATCGCCCATGGCGCCTACAGCCAGCTGCGGCGGGTGCTGGAGAGCTTCACGCCCCAGCAGGTGCGCGACGAGGTGCGGCGCAGCGGTCTGCGGGGCCGTGGCGGCGCCGGCTATCCCACCGGCCTGAAGTGGGACACGGTGGCCCTGCAGCCCCCCGGGCCCCGCACGGTGGTCTGCAACGCCGACGAAGGGGATCCCGGGGCGTTCATGGACCGCAGCGTGCTGGAGAGTGACCCGCACCGCCTGATCGAGGGCATGGCGATCGCGGCCTTCGCCGTCGGTGCCGAGCACGGCTTCGTCTACGTGCGGGCGGAATACCCGCTGGCGATCGAGCGGCTGCGACTGGCCCTGCAGCAGGCCCGCCGGGAGGGCGTCCTGGGCCGCGCCATCTTCGGCAGCACCTTTTCCCTGACGCTGGAGGTGCGGGTGGGGGCCGGGGCCTACGTCTGCGGCGAAGAGACCGCCCTGCTGCAGTCGATCCAGGGCCAGCGCGGCATGCCGCGGCCGCGGCCGCCCTATCCCGCCCAGTCGGGGCTCTGGGGCACACCCACCCTGATCAACAACGTCGAGACCTTCAGCGCCGTGCCGGCGATCCTGCGCGAGGGCGGTGACTGGTACGCGGCGATGGGCACCGAGGGCAGCCGCGGCACCAAGGTGTTCGCCCTCTCCGGTGCCGTGGTCAACACCGGCCTGGTGGAGGTGCCGATGGGCATCGCCCTGCGCACCGTGGTGGAAACGATGGGCGGCGGTGTGCCGGAGGGGGGGGCGGTCAAGGCGGTGCAGACCGGCGGGCCCTCCGGCGGCTGCATTCCGGCCGAGCATCTCGACGCCCCGGTGGACTACGAGAGCCTGCGGGAGCTCGGCTCGATCATGGGCTCCGGCGGCATGGTGGTGATGGGCGAGACCACGGCGATGCCGGTGGTGGCCCGTCACTTCATGCGCTTCAGCGTCAACGAGAGCTGCGGCAAATGCCTGCCCTGCCGAGCCGGCACGGTGCAGCTGGCGGCGCTGCTCGACCGCTTCGTGGAACACCGAGCCGAGGCGGCGGATCTGGAGCGGCTCGAGGAGCTCTGCGCCATGGTGCAGGCCACCAGCCTCTGCGGCCTGGGGCAGGCGGCGCCCAATCCGGTGCTGAGCACCCTGCGCTGGTTCCGCCACGAGTACGCGGCGGCCCTGCGGGAGCCCTCCCACTGCGAGCCGCCCCTGGCCTGCGGCCTCGGGCCCGATGGCGAGAGCCGGGGGTACGCGCCATGAGTGTGCTGACCCTGCGGGTGGATGGCCGGGATGTGGCGGTGCCCGCCGGCGCCAGCCTGCTGGAGGCCACCCGCGCCGCCGGGGTGGACCTGCCCACCCTCTGCCACCTCGATGGGCTCTCGCCGGTGGGGGCCTGCCGCCTCTGCCTGGTGGCGCCGGAAGCCGGTGGCCGCCTGCTGCCGGCCTGCGCCACGGCCGCCGCCGAGGGGATGGCGATCCGCACGGACAACGAGGAGCTGCGCCGCTACCGGCGGATGGCGGTGGAGCTGTTCTTCGCCGAAGGCAATCACGTCTGTGCCTTCTGCGTGGCCAACGGCGCCTGTGAGCTGCAGGACGTGGCGGTGCAGGTGGGGATGGACCACTCCCGTTTTCCCTATCGCTACCCCCAGCGCCGGGTCGATGCCTCCCATCCCCTGTTCGCCCTCGACCATCACCACTGCATCCTCTGCACCCGCTGCGTGCGGGTCTGCGACGAGATCGAGGGCGCCCATGTGTGGGATGTGGCCCAGCGCGGCAGCGCCTGCCGGATCATCGCCGGGCTGGATGAGCCGTGGGGGGAGGTGGAGGCCTGCACATCGTGCGGCAAGTGCGTCGATGTCTGCCCCACCGGCGCCCTGTTCCGCAAGGAGGACACCACCGCCGAGAAACATCCCCATGCCGAGCGGGCCGAGCAGCTGCGGCTGGCCCGGGAGCAGCACCAGTGGAGGAACCAGTAGTGGAGCCGGAGGGATCAGGCATGGAGACCCCGGAGCTGGAGGCATCGCTTCACTCCGCCGCCCCGGACGCCGTCCCAGCCAGGCTGCGGCTGGCCACGGTCTGGCTGGCGGGCTGCTCGGGCTGCCACATGTCGTTTCTGGATCTCGATGAGTTCCTGTTCGATCTGGCCGAGCGGGTGGAGGTGGTCTATTCACCGGTGGCCAGCGACATCAAGGTGTTCCCGGAGGCCGTGGATCTGGTCCTGGTGGAGGGGGCGGTCGCCAACCGCGACAACCTGGAGCTGGCCCTCACCCTGCGGCGGCGGAGCCGGATCGTGGTCTCCTTCGGCGACTGCGCCGTCACGGCGAACGTGCCGGGCCTGCGCAACCTCTGGGCCTGCGCCCAGGGGGGCAGCCGCCAGGCGGTGCTGGAACGGGGCTACGTGGAACTGGCCGATGTGGGCGCCAGCCATCCTTTTGCCCCGGGGATCGTGCCGGAGCTGCTGGAGCGGGTGCTGCCGCTGCATGAGGTGATCCCGGTGGATGTGTTCCTGCCGGGCTGCCCCCCCTCGCCGGAGCGGATCCGGGCGGCCCTGGAGCCGCTGCTGCGCGGCGAGTGGCCGCGGCTGCAGGGGCCCTCCCAGCTGCGCTTCGGTTGACCGGCACGCCATGACCCGCACGATCACGATCGATCCGGTGACCCGCATCGAGGGTCACGCCAAGATCACCCTCCACCTCGATGGCGAGGGGAGGCTGGCCGATGCCCGCTTCCACGTGGTGGAGTACCGCGGCTTCGAGACGTTCTGCGAGGGGCGCCCGTTCACCGAGATGGCGGGCATCACCGCCCGCATCTGCGGAATCTGTCCAGTGAGCCATCTGCTGGCGGCGGCGAAGACCGGCGACAAGCTGCTGGCGGTGGCGATCCCGCCGGCGGCCCGCAAACTGCGGCGCCTGCTCAACCTGGCCCAGATCACCCAGAGCCACGCCCTCTCGTTCTTTCACCTCAGCAGCCCCGATTTCCTTCTGGGCTGGGAGAGCGATCCTGCAAAGCGCAATGTCTTCGGTCTGATGGCCGCCGATCCGGATCTGGCCCGCGCCGGCATCCGCCTGCGCCAGTTCGGCCAGCAGGTGCTGGAGCTGCTCGGGGGTCGCAAAATCCATTCCGCCTGGGCCGTACCCGGCGGTGTGCGCACGCCCCTGAGCGCCGAGGCGAAGGCCTGGATCCTGGAGCGGCTGCCGGAGGCGCGCGCCACGGCGGCCCTGGCGCTCGCGCTGCACAAGCGGCTGCTCGATGGCCCCCTGCAGCGGGAGCAGCGCTGCTTCGGTGATTTCCCGTCGCTGTTCATGGGCCTGGTCGGGCCCCGGGGGGAATGGGAGTGCATCGACGGGGCGATCCGCTTCGTCGACGCCGAGGGCCGCCTTGTCGCCGATGGGTTGTCAGAGGACGACATCGCCACCTTTCTTGGGGAAGCGGTGGAGCCCTGGAGCTACCTGAAGTTCCCCTATTACCGGCCGTTGGGGTACCCGCAGGGGATCTATCGGGTCGGCCCTCTGGCCCGACTGAATGTCTGCGAGCGGATCGGGACGCCCTGGGCCGACGCCGAACTGGCCGACTTCCGCTCCCGCTCGGCCACCACGGCCAGCGGCGGCCGGATCGTGACCTCCTCGTTTGCGTATCACCACGCTCGGCTGGTGGAGATCGTGGCCTGCCTGGAGGGGATCGAGGCACTGGTGAACGATCCGGAGCTGATGGAAGGGCGCGTGCGCTCCCGGGCCGCGCTCAACCGCAATGAGGCGGTGGGGGTGAGCGAGGCGCCGCGCGGCACCCTGTTCCACCACTACCGGGTGGACGACGACGGTCTGATCACACGGGTCAACCTGATCATCGCCACGGGCCAGAACAACCTGGCGATGAACCGAACCGTGCTGCAGATCGCCCGGGAATTCATCGGCGAGCCGGTGGCGGAGGGCGCCTCGATCCCGGAACCGCTGCTCAACCGGGTGGAGGCGGGGATCCGCTGCTTTGATCCCTGCCTGTCCTGCAGCACCCATGCCGCCGGCCAGATGCCGCTGCGTCTGGAGCTGCTGGATGCCGGCGGGGCGGTGCTGGCCGAGCGCTGCCGCGGATGAGGCCGGTGCCGACCAGTCTGGTGATCGCCATCGGCAATGGGCTGCGGGGCGACGACGGGGCGGCGGCCCATCTGCTGGCAGGCCTGGGGCGGCCGGCGCCGGCGCTGCGCCAGGTGCAGCAGCTCACCCCGGAGCTCAGCGCCGATCTGGCGGCGGTGCGGCGGGTGCTGTTCGTCGATGCCTGGTTGGCGCCGCCGGCGACCGAGCCGCCCGAGCTGCCCGCTGAACGCTGGGGTCACGGCCGCCGGCGCCCCAGCGGTCCGGAACCGCTGCTGCGGCCCCTGGCGCCGCTGGCGGGGGACGGCGCAACGGGCTGGTCGCCGGGCTCTCCGCTGGGCGCATCAGCTCCCTTCAGCCATCAGCTCGCGCCCGCCCAGCTGCTGGCCATCACCGGCCTGTTGTTCGGCACGGCCCCCGCTGCCTGGGAGCTGCTGCTGCCCGCCTACCAGCTGGGTCATGGCGAGGGGCTGTCGGCGGGGATGCGCCGTCAGCTGCCCCGGGCCCGGAGTCTGCTGCGGGGCTGGTGCCGCGGCGACGCTCTCTCGGCTGCGGGCGCGGCGGCTGGCGGCAATGCATGAGCTGGGGCTGATGCAGGAGGTGCGCCGCCAGGCGCTGGCCGCGGCCGAGGCCGAGGGGGCCCGGCGCATCACGGCGATCCGTCTGCGGGTGGGGGAGCTGGCGGGGGTGGAGGCCGACGCCCTGCGCTTCGCCTTCCCGGTGGTGATGGCCGGCACGATCGCCGAGGGCGCGGAACTGCGGCTCGAGCGCGAGCCGGCCCGCTGCCACTGCCAGCCCTGCGACACGCCGTTCGAGGCCCGCGACGGCTGCTGCGACTGCCCACAGTGCGGCACGATCAGCCGCCAGCTGCTCAGCGGCCGGGATCTGCGGCTGGTGGACCTGGATGTGGTCTGAGCGACTGTGCTCAGACCGGCTGTGGCTGCCGCGCGGCTTGGAGCAGGCCCATACGGCCTGGGCCTGCACCCGCTTGCCCCCGCCTCAGGGCGCGGCGCTGCCCTGCGGGGGCGCCGCCACCGGCAACAGACTGAGCGCCTGAGGTGGTGTGGCATCGGCGGGATAGATCAGCCGGACCCGCAGCGAACGCCGTTCCCCGGGCTGCAGCCGCACCTGCCCCAGGGGGGGGCCCTCCTCACCGGCCCGCAGCACCAGGTGAAAAGCCTGGCGACCACTGGCGCGGCCCCCGGGACCATCGAGGCCACTCACCTCGACCGTGCCGCGGAAGGTCACCGACCGGGATGGGCTGGCGGCGAAGCGCAGCCCGCCCAGGGGTTTGTCGTGCTTGAGCGGGGATTCGAACGCCAGCGCCAGCACCTGGAGCCGGTCGGTGTCGTTGCGCAGCGGGATCTGCAGGTCGTAGGTGACGCCGTAGTTGCCGTGGGCCGCCCAGGCGGTCCCGGGGTAGAACACCGCCAGGGGGGCCGTCTGCACCTGGCCCGTGCCGAGGCTGCCCCGCTCCAGCGAAGCGATCGGCCAGGAGATCGGCGCCCGACTCACCGGCAGGTCGCTGGCACCGGCGGCGGTGAGCCGCCCCTGCCAGCGGCTGCCCGCCTGCACGCCGCTCACCCGCGAATAGATCATGGCGCCGGGCGCCCCGCGTGGGGTGGGGGCATGCTCGCGTGGGCTGAGCCCCCCCTCCAGCAGGCGGCTCCAGACCGAGTCGGACGGGGGACCGTCGCCGGCGGCGGGGGCGGCGAGCAGGGCCAGATCCACCGGGCCGTCGCTGAGCAGCTGCAACTGCAGGTTGCGGCCGTTGAGCAGGGGATCGAGCCCGCGCACCGGCAGCGGCAGAGCCAGAAGGGTGGTCGGCTGGCCGGGGGCGAGGGTCCAGCCCTCGGGCAGGCCGCTGGCCCGCCGGCGCTCGAGCAGTTCGGTCGCCACCCGGCTGCCCGGCCCGGACCACACGGGCGTGGTGCTGTCGCTCTGGCGCAGCAGGGTGGGCAGAGGCAGGAACGGCGCCGCCGGATCCCGGCCATCGGGGGACTGGGAGAGGGCGGTCGAGCCGGCCAGCAGCTGCAGGCGCACCGGACGGTCACCACGGGGCTGGGCCACCACGGCCAGCCACAGGGTGGAGTCCAGGCTTTCGGGCCGGCCGGCATAGACGTGATGGCTGAACAGGTCGAAGCGACCGTTGAGCGGATGGTCGAGGTGGGCCGACGGCTGGGCGCGGCCGGCCCCGGCGAAGGTGGACAGCAGGATGCCGGGGGAGCGGATCAGCTCCGGGTTGTTGTCGTTGAGCACCGGCACCGCATCGAGGCCGCCGGCGAGCGGGAGCACGCTGCGGCTGCGCAAGACGCTGGCGGGGGCGCCCGGTGTGGGAGTCGCAGCGCCGGGAGTGGGGAGGGTGGGACTCCCGTTGGCCAGGGCCGCCGCCGGCAGCCAGGCCAGCGGCAGCGCCAGCCAGCGAAGCAGCCTGCTCATGGCTGCTCCCCACCCTCCGCTGGAGCCCCCTGGTTGGGGATCTCAGCGCTGGAGACCACCTTGGTGCCCACCAGCGTGCGCGTCACCGAGGCGGCCATGGCGCGGATCAGATCGCCGGAGCGCGGGTCGTTGAACGGCCCCTTGACCATGAAGGCGGCCACCGCCCGCTGGCCCGAGGGCAGCTGCACCAGAGCCGCATCCGAATAGGCGATGCCGATGTCGCCCGTCTTGTTGTAGGCGGTGATGCCATAGGGCATCAGGTCGTCGTCGGGATCCGAGGATTCCTTGCCCAGCCCCTTGAGCAGCCCCGCCGGGATCAGGGTGTTGGTGCGGGATGTGCCCAGGATTTCGCGGAACAGGTCCCGCACCCGCGGGCTGAGCTTCTCGCCGGTGTCCACCAGGGCGATCGCCTTGGCCAGGTCGCGGGCGCTGGTGGTGTTGGTGCCGTTGAGATCCGGCAGCCAGTTGTTGATCGCCGTGGCGGGCAGCCCCAGGCTCTGGAAGCGGGCGTTGATCTCCCGCCGTCCGCCCAGGCGTTTGATCAGCAGGTTGGTGGCGCTGTTGTCGCTCACCCGGATCATCTCGGTGGCGGCCTCGAAGAACGGGAAGCGGGTGCCCAGCGGTTTGTTCGCCATCCAGCCGGCACCGCCCCCCTGCACCTCCTTGGTCAGGGGCAGGGGCTCGTTCCAACGCAACTTGCCGCGGTCGAGATCCTCAAGGGCGGCCAGCAGGATCGGGGTCTTGATCGAACTGGCGGCGGGCATCGGCCGATCGGCGGCCAGCTGGGCGTAGCGCCCGTCATCGAGGACGAGCAGGAAACCCGAGGCGGTCAGCCCCTTCTGGGCTGCGGCCAGCCGGGCCCACTGCGCGCTCAGTTCGGTCAGCTCCCGGCGGGGATCGAAACGGCCCAGCGCCATGCGACCGCCCGCCGCGATGCGCGGTGCCGCGTCCACCTCGGGCCGGCCCACCGCCCCCTGGGCCAGGCGGGGGGCCAGCAGCTTGAGGCCGGTGCCCACCAGCACCCCCAGCCCCGCGCCCATCACGGCCAGGCGCAGGATCAGCAGCAGGGGTTGGACGATTGGATTGTTGCGCGCGCGGGGTGATCGACCGCTGGTCACGATGGCGCCGGGGATGAAGGAGAGGTTCCGACGCTAGGTGTCCCGTCAATGGGCAGCGAACGGGACAGCGAACGGCGGCTGGCCCAGCGCAGCTGGGCGACCATCCCCCGCAGCAGGGCCACCTCCCGCGATCCGGGCTGGGCGCGCTGCAGCAGGGTGCGCAGCTTGCCCATGCGCGCCCGGCTTGTGTGTGGAAGCAGAAACCCCACCTCCAGTAGCAGGGCCTCCGCATCGGCCAGGGCCGCCTCCAGTTCGCCCCGGGGTGCCGGTTCCGGCGGCGGGGTTCCGCCGGCCTGCGGCGGAGCCGCCCCCCGGGGGGAAGGCCCGCTGGGGTCGGCGGCCGCTCGCCGCTCGCCCTGGCGCAGGCTCTGCCACTCGTGCAGCACCACCGCCACGGCATGGGAGAGGTTGAGCGAGCCGTAGCTGGATCCTGTCGGGATGTGCAGCAACCGGCCCGCCTGGCGCAGCTCGTCGTTGGTCAGGCCCCGATCCTCGCGGCCGAACACCAGGGCGCCGGGCTCGTCCGCTCCCCCGGCCAGGAGCCACTCCAGGGCCCGCTGGGGAGGGTCGAGAGGCAGCGGTTCACCTTCGCCCCGCCCGCTTGTGGCCACCACCCGCCGGCAGTCGGCCAGTGCCGCCTCCAGGCTGGGGTACGTGCGGGCCGCTTCCAGCACCGCCCGGCCGTGCACCGCCATCCGCCGGGCCTCCTCGCCGAGGGGATCGCAGCGGGGGGCCACCAGGCGCAGCCCGGCGAGGCCGTAGTTGGCGCAGAGCCGGGCCACGCTGCCCACGTTGAGCGGGCCGGCCGGCTCGACCAGCACCAGATGGAGAGTCATCGCCTGATCCTGCCCCGGCTCAGGGCAGGCTGTGCAGGAAAGCCAGCAGGTCGGCCATCGCCTGCGGCTCCGGCTGGAAGCGGGGCATCGGCGGCGTGCGGCCGCTGACCACCTGCTGGATCAGCTGACGGTCGTTCTTGCGCCGATCCACCCCGTGCAGATTGGGGCCCACGAGCCCCTGGGCCGCCAGACCGTGACAGCCGGCGCAGTTGAGCCGGAACAGCCGGCCGCCGTTGTCGACCGACCCGCTCAGGGCCAGGGTGGAGCGCGTGTAGGGATCGCTGCGCAGCGCCGGCAGCCCCACCAGCGCAGCGATCAGCAGCGAGAGCGCCAGAACGGCGATCAGCAGGCCGCTGAAGGCACTGGTCCGGGTCGAGGCCACCGCGGGCAGGCTGGCGGCATCCGAGGCAAGTTCGGGCAGGGGAGGGGTTCCGGTCACGACCTGTGGCTGCGGGTCACGGTGAAGGGGCCACGCATGGAAGAATTGTGCAGCGACGCATTCCACCTTCCATGATCGAACCCCTGCTCTGCGGCATCGTGCTCGGTCTGATCCCCGTGACCCTGGTCGGTCTGTTCGTCGCCGCCTGGAACCAGTACAGCCGGGGCAGCGCCATCAACGGCTGATCCGGTCGTTCCGCTCCGTCCTCTGCGGCATCTGGGGCGGCAAACGTCCGCCCCAGGCCACCCTGGGGCAGTCCTCTCAGGGGGTTGAGGGCTGCAGCAACAACAGCGTTGTACCGCCGTAGTCGCGGCGATCGCGCAGCTGCCAGCCCTCGCCGCTGTCGGGCACCGCATCTCTGGCGCATTCCCAGATCATCAGCCCATCCGGGGCGAGCCAGCCCCGCTCCTTCACCAGCGTCCCTACCGAGCCGTAGAGACCGGCGCGGTAGGGAGGATCGAGATAGATCAGATCGAACGGGCGCGATCCGCCGCCCCCGCCGCGCGCCAACCAACGCAGCACCTCCTCCGTCACCAGCTGCACCGTGGGCCGACGGGTCTGCTGCCGATTCCGGTCCATCGCTGGCTGATCCTCCCCTTGTCGATCGATCGTTTGCGGGTCGATCCTTGGCGGATCGGCGACGCCCCGGTCCGCCGGGTGCGCTGGCGCCACGCCTGCAGCCACCGCCTCAAGGTTGGCCCGGGCCACCGCGGCGATGCGCCGATCCCGCTCCACCGCCACCACCTCGGCCACCCCGTGCTGCAGGGCCTCGCAGGCCATGGCGCCGCTGCCGCAACACAGATCGAGCCAGCGCGCCCCCGCCAGCCGCGGCGCCAGCAGGTTGATCACCGCCAGCCGGACCCGCGCGCTGGTGGGCCGGGCCAGATCGCCCTTGGGGCTGCGCAACCGCCGCCCACCGCTGACCCGCAGACTCATGCCGGCGCCACCTGCTCCAGCCAGCGCCGCAGCATCGCCTCACCGGCCAGGCCGGATTTCTCCGGATGGAACTGGCAGGCCGCGATCGACCCCTGCCAGACCGCGGCGGTCACGGGATGGCCCGCATAGTCGACCCGCGCGGTGGTGCAGGCCGGGTCGGTGGGCTCAGCGGCGAAGGAATGAACGAAATAAACCCAGCTCTCCGGAGTACCGGCCGGCAGCAGTGGGCTGGGCGTAGCGGGACGCAACGGGGCCCAGCCCATGTGGGGCAGGGGGTGGCCGGGGACCCGCGGCAGCGCCCGCACCCGGCCGCCCAGCAGGCCCAGGCCGGTGCGGCTGCCCTCGTCGCTGGCCTCGAACAACAGCTGCAGCCCCAGGCAGATGCCCAGCAGGGGACGATCGGCCCGGCACCAGGCCTGCAGCTCCGGCACCAGACCGCTCTGCTCGAGCCGCAGCATCGCCGGATCAAACGCCCCCACCCCGGGCAGCACCAGGGCATCGAGGCCATCGGCCATGCCCGGTCCGCTCACGGGCTGCACCTCGGCACCGAGCCGCTGAAAGGCCCGCTGCACCGAGTGCAGATTGCCCATGCCGTAGTCGATCAGACCGAGGCGGCGCGCAGGCATGGGGAAGGATCGGACCCTGTCACTCTGCCAGCGGACCCGGCGCTGCTGGTCGCCGCAGCGCCACCCGGAGACGCCTGGAGGGGCTCAGAGGCGCTCAGCGGGATGCTGCAGGGCCTCGCTGTTCTCCAGATCCATGCCGTTGAGGTGGTCGATGAACTGGTACAGCCGCCCTACCTTGCGACGGTCGAAGCGGAAGCGCAGACAGGGGCGCAGGATGCCGCGGTCGTCGACATTCTCCCCCGCCTGAATCGCCCCTTCCTCGACGATGTCGGCGAACAGCTGCGTCAGCTCGCCGAGGCGCTCACGCGGAATCGGGGCATTGAGCAACAGCTCGATCCGCTCGCCACCAAGCAGGGCGCTGTGGAAAACGCGGTAGAAGCGGGCGATGTGCGCCACCGCCGCCGCGGCGGATGTGGCTTCGTTGACGATGTCCACATCCTCCGGCGAGATCAGACCGCGGCCGGCCAGCTGATCGCCCACATAGCGCTGCCACAGGGGCCAGAAATCATCCCCTTCCGGGGCCAGCAGCACCAGGGGAATCGGCGGGGTGCGCCCGGTCTGGATCAGGGTGAGAGCCTCGAACAGTTCATCGAGCGTGCCGAAACCGCCTGGCATCACCACCAGGGCATCGCTCTCGCGCAGAAAGAACAGCTTGCGGGTGAAGAAGTACCGGAAGTAGAGCAGTCGTCCCTCGCACTCGCTCACATAGGCGTTGGGATGCTGCTCGAAGGGGAGATCGACATTGAGACCAATGCTGTGTTCACAGCCGGCGCCACTGTTGGCCCCTTCCATCACCCCACCGCCGGCGCCGGTCATCACCTCGAAGCCGGCCTCCACCGCTAGCCGGGCGATCTCCTCGGCGAGCCGATAACAGGGATCGACCTTTTCGGTGCGTGCCGATCCGAACACCGTGATCTTGCGCGCCGTCCGCCGCGGGCGGAAGATGTCCATCGCCTCGCTGATGTCAGCGAGACAACCACTGATCAGGCGCCATTCATCGATCTCGTTCTCGTTGCGGGCCACCTCCAGAAGGGAGATCACCGCGCGCTCGATCAGGCGGCGTTGGGGGTGACCCTGCAACTGCTCGGCAAGAGCCTCAAGGGGACTCTTGCCGGCGCTGCGGCTGGGCCCGGGAGTGGCAGGTGCGGTAGTCAGAGGTACTTGGAAATGGTGCCCGAGAGGGTGGTCTTGGGAACGGCACCGACGACGGTGTCCACCTTCTGACCACCCTTGAAGATCATCAGGGTGGGGATGCTGCGGATGCCGTACTGGCTGGCGACATTGGGATTTTCGTCGGTGTTGAGCTTGAACACCTTGATCTTGCCCTCGTAGTCCTTGGCGATCTCGTCGACGATCGGGGCGACCATGCGGCAGGGACCACACCAGGGGGCCCAGAAATCCACCAGCACGGGCACATCGCTCTTGAGCACGTCCTGCTCGAAGGAAGCGTCGGTGACAGCAGCAGTGCTGGACATTCTAGGCGGGGTTGCGAATGGGCGAAATCTAGCAACGGTCGACGGTCTGAACGCTGAGCGGATCGGCAACGTTGCGAGCCGTTGCGTGACTGGCGAAGCGGAAAGGCTGACGGGGGGAAGCAGCGAGGCGGAACCGGCAGGTGAACAAGGCCTGCGCCCCCCGCGCCTCCGGCAGCCGCAGACAGCCGGAAAGACAAAAGGCCCGGGAACACCGGGCCGGTGGGTGTGAGGAGTGTGTGAGCCGTAGCCCCCACATCTGGAGGTTAACCCCCATGCTCCCTGGCGCAGCTGGCGGGACTCCGCCCCTATTTGCCCATGCCCAGCTGCTGGGCCTTCTGATACACCTTGCCCTCGGTGAGCAGCGACGGGGCGACCACCACCTCCACCTGTTGCATCTCCTTGAGGGTGCGGGCGCCGAGGGTTCCCATCGAGGTGCGGATGCAACCCAGCAGGTTCTGGGTGCCGTCGTCGAGGGAGGCGGGTCCGCGCAGGATCTTCTCCAGGCTGCCGGTGGTGCCCACCTTGATGCGGGTCCCGCGGGGCAGCACCGGGCTGGGGGTGGCCATGCCCCAGTGGAAGCCGCGGCCGGGGGCCTCGGCCGCCCGGGCGATCGGCGAACCGATCATCACGGCGTCGGCGCCGCAGGCCAGGCACTTGCAGATGTCACCGCCGGTGACGATGCCTCCATCGGCCACGATCGGCACATAACGGCCGCTTTCGCTGAAGTAGTCGTCGCGGGCGGCGGCGCAGTCGGCGACGGAGGTGGCCTGGGGGATACCGATGCCGAGCACGCCGCGGCTGGTGCAGGCGGCGCCGGGGCCGATGCCGACCATCACGCCGGCGGCTCCGGCCCGCATCAGCTTCAGGGCCACGTCGTAGGTGACGCAGTTGCCGATGATCACCGGCACGCCGAAATCGCGGCAGAGGGCTTCAAGGTCCAGGCTTTCCTGTCCCTCGGGACCGATATGTTCCGTGCTGACGACTGTGGCCTGGACGAAAAACAGATCGGCGCCGGCTTCGGCGATGGCCTTGCCGAACTTCAGGGCGGCGACGGGGGTGGCGCTGACGGCCGCGATGCCGCCCTTCGCCTTGATCTCAGCGATGCGCTGGCGGATCAGGTCTTCACGCACCGGCTGGCTGTAGAGCTCCTGCATCAGCGGCACGAACTCCTCCTTGCCGACCGCGGCGATGCGGTCGAGGGCGGGGTTGGGGTCGTCGTAACGACACTGGACGCCCTCCAGATTCAGCACGCCGAGAGCCCCCTGGCGGGTGAGTTCCACGCACATGCCCACGTCGACCACGCCGTCCATGGCACTGGCGATGATCGGGATCTCCCGGGTGACGCCCCCCAGGGTCCAGCTGCTGTCGGTGACGGCAGGATCGACGGTGCGACCGCCCGGCACCAGGGCGATCTCATCGATGCCGTAGGCGCGGCGGACAACGCGGTTGCGACCGAGCTGGATGTTCACCGGAAAGCTGCGCAATCGGGCCAAGTTATCAACCGGCCTGACAACCCCTTGACGCGCGCCGCCTCAGGACTCCCCCCGGAACCGCTGCCAGCGTCCCTTGAGATCATCGATCACGGCCTGGCGATCCTCGGTCCGCACCAGGCGGGTGAGGGCGAAGCGGGCCACGCCGATCAGGCCCACCAGCTGCAGCAGCCGCGGCAGCAGGGGCAGATCGCCAAGGGTGTCGAGCAGGGCGTCGTAGAGCCGCAGCACCAGCACCAGCGCCAGCAGCAGCCCGGCGGTCCGCAGCGGGCCGCCGAGGCGGTTCCACCAGTCGCGCAGCTGGTCGCCCTCCAGGAAGGCCACCAGCTTGCCCACGAGCAGCTCCCATTCGCCGCCGTCGCCGGCCTCAGCACCGCCCCCCGGCTGGGGAGGAGCCTCCAGGCTGGCGGCGATGCTGGGCGCCTCGACCGCTGCGGGTGCCGGGGGGGCAGGCGCCACAGCCGGAGTGGGGGCCGGTGGCGCCGGCGTGGGGGCAGGAGCTGGAGCCAGGGGAACGGGAGCGGGTGCCGGGGGGGCAGGCGGAACCTCGAGCACCGGGGCAGCGGGGCTGGGGTCGGCAGGGGTCGGCGGCTCGGCAGCCGGCTCGGGCGTGCTGGCCGACGCGGGTGCACTGGCCGCGGCCGCAGGCTCGGGCGCGCTCTCCGGTGGCGCCTCGACCGGCGCGGCGTCGATCACGGCCTCCCCAGCCTCGTTCGGCGCGTCCTGGGCCATGGCGGCGCTGTCCGGGGTGTCCGTGGGTTCAGGAGCCTCGGGGGAACCGGGAGTCACGGGGAGCTCGGACATGCCTCTGGCTTGGGGATGGCGGGAGCTTACGGCGGTTTCCCCTCGCTGGCTCCTCAGGCCTCCAGGGGCAGCAGACCGGGCCGCTCTCCGAGGGGCAGCAGGGGCGGCCGGAGCGGGAAGCGATCTTCCGTCAGCCGGGTGACCAGCTCGGCGGCCACCGCCGCCGCCAGTCGCGGGCTGTGGGCCGGCGCCGTGCTGATGCGGCGCCCATCGACCGTGATCATTCCCGACCGCAGAGCGGCGTAGGAGACACCGCCGAAGCTCGGCTTGATCCGCCGCGGAATCGACACATCGAGCACCGGGGCCTCCAGCTCCGCATCGCCAACGGCGGCCTGGCGGGCCGTCGCGCCATTGAGCAGCGGGATCGGTGCGGCGATCGCCACCAGCAGGGCGCTGCCATGGCCCTCAAAGTGACAGGCGCGCATCCACTCGGGATGGATGCCGTGCAGATCAACACTCACCGCCGCCACGGCACCGGGCGTGCGGGCATGACCACTGGCCAGGCGACGGGCCGCCGGCTGGTGGCCATGGCCCGCCCCCACCACCCAGCCCACGGCGCCGGCCACCAGCAGGGGCGATCCCGGTCCCAGCAGGCTCAGCCCCGGCATCGCCATGCCGATGCTGTCGGCGCCACAACAGGTGTAGAGAGCGTTGTGAAAGGGGCCGAGCAGGGGGCCGTAGGCACTGCGCAGCACCCCATCGGCACTGCTGAGAGCCACCACCCCGTTTTCGACGATGCCGCGGTGCAGCAGCAGCCGGGCCGAGCCGATCCGGGCCAGATCGAGGCGAGTGTGCAGATCCCGACGGGGCTGCAGGGGGGTGACCTCCCCCACGGCGCCGAGCTCCACCGGCTGACCGCCGATCAGGTCGCCGAGCACCTGGGCACCGCCGCGCCGCTGGCCCTCCGCCAGGCCGCCACCGATCGGCAGGATCAGGTCTCCGCCCGCCCCACCGGCCAGGGCGGGAATCCCGCCCAGCAGCGGGTCCCGCAGCCGGATCGGCGGGTCGGTGGGCCCGAGGCCGAGCACCAGGCAGCCCTGGTCGGTGAACTCCGCCGAGGCGGCGACCACGACGTCGGTGTCGGCGTAGGCCTCCGCCAGGCCCGCCGCGCGCACCAGAGCACGGAAGTCGGCGACGGTACGGACCCGCAGACGCCCCTCTCGCTGGCGCTGACGCAGCTCGGCCTCGTTCCGCGGTTCAAGGGCGTCAACCGGGCTCATGGCGCCTCCTGGCAGCCCCTGAGGGCGTGGGCGGTAGGGGGCTGCAGTCGGCGGTAAACTGGGATCTGCACCAGGCGGTCATGCATGGCGGATCCCACCGGACCCGGCGAAACCAGTCCCGGCGATTCCGACGGACGGATCATCCAGACCGACCTCCGCAACGAGATGTCGCGCTCCTATCTGGAGTATGCGATGAGTGTGATTGTGGGTCGGGCCCTGCCCGATGCCCGCGATGGTCTCAAGCCCGTGCATCGCCGCATTCTCTATGCGATGTACGAACTGGGCCTCACCAGCGACAGGCCCTACCGCAAGTGCGCCCGTGTCGTCGGAGAGGTGCTGGGCAAATACCACCCCCACGGCGACACCGCGGTCTATGACGCGCTGGTGCGGATGGCGCAGGATTTCTCGATGCGGCTGCCGCTGGTGGATGGCCATGGCAACTTCGGATCGGTCGACAACGACCCTCCGGCGGCGATGCGCTACACCGAATCGCGCCTTCAGTCGCTGACCACCGACAGCCTGCTCGAGGACATCGAAAGCGAAACCGTCGATTTCGTCGACAACTTCGATGGCTCCCAGCAGGAGCCCACGGTGCTGCCGGCCCGCATCCCCCAGCTGCTGCTGAACGGCTCCACGGGCATCGCCGTGGGCATGGCCACCAATATCCCCCCCCACAACCTCACCGAACTGATCGATGGCTTGCTGGCCCTGATCGCCAACCCAGATCTCGATGATCGGGCCCTGATGGCGATCATCCCCGGTCCCGACTTTCCCACCGGCGGCCAGATCCTGGGCCGCCGCGGCATCCGTGAGACCTACACGACAGGCCGCGGGTCGGTGACGATGCGCGGCGTCGCCAACATCGAAACAATCGAAGCCAAGGGCCGTCCCGACCGCGATGCGGTGATCATCACCGAACTGCCGTATCAGACCAACAAGGCGGCACTGATCGAACGCATCGCTGAGCTGGTCAACGAGAAAAAACTCGAAGGCATCGCCGACATCCGCGATGAAAGCGATCGCGATGGCATGCGGATCGTGATCGAGCTGCGACGGGACGCCTACCCACAGGTTGTGCTCAACAACCTCTTCAAGCTCACGCCCCTTCAGAACAACTTCAACGCCTACATGCTGGCGCTGGTGGGCGGCGAACCGATCCTGCTCACCCTGCGCAGGATGCTGCAGGTCTTCCTCGACTTCCGGGTCGAGACGATCGAGCGCCGCACCCGCTACCTGCTGCGCAAGGCCGAAGAGCGCGACCACATCCTGCTCGGTCTGCTGATCGCCCTCGACAATCTCGACGCGATCATCGCCCTGATCCGGGCGGCCGCCGATACCGCCACGGCCCGCAGCGGGCTGATGGAGCAGTTCGGGCTCAGCGAGATCCAGGCCGACGCGATCCTGCAGATGCAACTGCGCCGGCTGACGGCGCTGGAGGCCGACAAGATCCGGCTCGAGCATGAGGATCTGCTCGCCAAGATCAGCGACTACAAGGACATCCTGAGCCGCAAGGAGCGGGTGTTCGGCCTGATCGTCGATGAGCTGCAGGCCCTGCGCAGCCGCTACGACTCGCCGCGCCGCACCGAGATCCTCGATCTCGAGGGGGGCCTCGAGGACATCGACCTGATCGCCAATGAGCGCTCGGTGGTGCTGGTCACTGAAACGGGCTACCTCAAACGCATGCCCGTCAGCGAGTTCGAGGCCACCAGCCGCGGCACCCGCGGCAAGGCCGGCACCCGCAGCCAGGGCGAGGAGGGCGTGAAGCTGTTCATCAGCTGCAACGACCACGACCACCTGCTGCTGTTCTCCGACCGCGGTGTGGTCTACACCGTGCCGGCCTACCGGGTCCCCCTGTGCAGCCGCGCCGCCAAGGGCACCCCGATCGTGCAGCTGCTGCCGATTCCCCGGGAGGAACAGATCACCTCGCTGCTGGCGGTGAGTGAGTTCACCGACGACGGGGTGCTGGTGATGCTCACCAGCGGCGGCACGATCAAGCGCACCCGGCTCTCGGCCTTCGCCAACATCCGCTCCAACGGCCTGATCGCGATCGATCTGGTGGAGGGCGATGCCCTCAGCTGGGTGCGGCTGGCCCTGCCCGGCGACAGCGTGCTGATCGGTTCGCGGCTGGGCATGACCATCCACTTCCGGCTCAACGATGAGGAGCTGCGTCCCCTCGGCCGCACCGCCCGGGGGGTGCGCGCCATGACCCTGCGCAACGGAGACTCGCTGGTGAGCATGGACGTGCTGCCGGCCGAGCTGGCGGATCGGGTGGCCTCCAGCGCCGCCTCCGAAGACGAGAGCGAGGACACTGAGGAGGTGGCCGTCAGCGATGGGCCCTGGGTGCTGGTGGCGTCGGCCAGCGGCCTGGGCAAGCGGGTGCCGGTGGATCAGTTCCGGCTGCAGAAGCGCGCCGGCATGGGCCTGCGGGCGATGAAGTTTCGCCGCGCCGGCGATGAGCTGGTGGGCCTGCGCGTGCTTGGCGCCGGGGAAGAGCTGCTGCTGGTCAGCGAGCGGGGCGTGATCGTGCGCACCCAGGCCGACGCGGTGCCCCAGCAGTCGCGGGCCGCCACCGGCGTGCGCCTGCAGAAGCTGGACGCCGGCGATCGCCTGGCCGAGGTGGTGCTGGTGCCGCCGGCCGCGGACGACGAGAGCGACGGCGAGTCGAGTGGCGACCCCGAGGCGGAGGTGATGGCCAGCGCAGGAGATCCGGCCCCGGAGACCGCGACCGCCAGCGCAGCGGCCAGCGATCTGGAAGTGGAGCCGGCGAGCGAGCCCGAGGCTGAGGCCTGAGCCGGGGGGACGCTGAGCCGGGGACGCTAATCCGCCCCAGGTTCGGCAGCCTGGCGAACGCTCCGCCCCGCATGCCGCAGCAGGGCCGCACGCCCAGATCGCCGCTCCGGCAGGGCCAGGCCCAGCGATCAGCCACGGCGGCGCCACCCGGATGGCGCACCAAGCCATCCATCCATCCAAACAGTGGCCGGGCCGTGCGCGGGCAGCGCCGGGTGAGTGCACAGGGCAGGCCAACAATGCGGCAGCCCGTCAGCAGCCCAGGCTGTCAGGTTGGGATGGGATGCATAGCCTGACGGGAGAACGTCTTCCATCCCCCCATGGCAAAGCGTGCTCTCTGCATCGGGATCAATGACTATCCCGGTACCGGCAGCGATCTTGCCGGTTGCGTCAACGATGCCAACGACTGGTCGGCTGTTCTCAGCAACCGCGGATTCACGGTTCAGCGGCTGCTCGATGCACAGGCCACCAAGGCCGGCATGGTGGCGGCATTTGAGCAGCTGATCGACAGCGGCGAGAGCGGCGATGTGCTCGTGATCACCTTCTCCGGCCACGGCACCCTGGCGCCCGACACCAGCGGCGACGAGGCCGACGGCTATGACGAGGCCCTCTGTCCCTATGACATCCATCAGGGCCAGGTGCTGCTCGATGATGAGATTCATGAGCTGTTCAGCCGCCGCCCTGCCGGGGTGCGGTTGATCCTGATTTCCGATAGCTGTCATTCCGGCACCGTGACCCGCAACGCGCCCGCCGATCCCGACAGCAAGGCCCAGGCGCGCATCCGCTATCTGCCCCTGGCCAGCTGGCTGCCGGAGGATCAGCTTCCACGCGGCGGCTGTGGCCGGGTGCTCACCACCCTTCCGGTCCATCAGGTGTTCAGCCCCTGGCTGTCGGTGGTGCGCTCCGCCGGCGATCTGCTGATGGCCGGCTGCCAGGAAGGCCCCGATCACTACAGCTACGACGCGAACTTCAACAACCGCCCCAACGGCGCCTTCACCTACTACGCCCTGCGGGCCCTCAAGACCCTGCCCGCCCGGGCCACCTACCGCGACTGGCACGCCGCCATCCGACGCTCCCTGCCCTCCAGCGACTACCCCCAGAAGCCCCAGCTCGTCGGCACCAAGAGCACCCTCTCCTCGCCGATCCTGCTCTGAGGCGGCGCCATGGCGGAGTCCCCCGGCGCATCCCCTTGCGCCCCCAGCTGGCTGCCGGCGACACCCCTGCGCCCGGCGCCCCTGCCCGCCCTGCTGAGCGGCGTCTGCCGGGAGAAGGCGCCGGCAGAAGCGACGGGATCTGGAAGAGGGGCGATGGCGGAGGCGCCGGCCGGCGCCGGTCTGCTCGCCCCGGCGTTTGTGCAGGTGGAGAAAGCCTTCCGCTTCGGGAGCAGCGGCCGGGGCGAGCAGACCGGCGCCGGCCCGGCCGTCGATCCGCTGGCCGGGCTGGCAGCAGATCAGGTGCTGCTGCTGGAGCCGGACGATGGTGGCGTCGGCCTGACGACCGTGGCGGCACTGCGCCAGGCCCGCCGGCGGGGATGGCGGCTGGAGGAAGACGCGGCGGCCCGCGACGCCGAAGCGGCGGCCGTGGCCGGCCATCTGTTCAGCCTGCGTTTCGGTGACGACGGGCTGATCGCGGAGGTCCGCCAGCGGCTGCGGACCAACGCCGGCGAGCGGCTGCTCGAGGAGGGGCGAGACCCGGGGGAGTTCGGGAGCTCCTGGTTCGCCACCCGCGTTCTGCTGCAGGTGATCGAGGAGCGCCGCCCGCTGCCCCCGGGTCTCTACCGCTGGAGCGGCTCCACCCTCACGGCCGATCAGGCTGTCGCCGCCGACGACGGCCGCCTGCGACGCGATGCCGCCCAGGGGATGCTGATCCTGGTGCATGGCCTCGGCGGCAGCACCGAGACCAGCTTCGGCGATCTGGCCGCCGGCCCCGGCGATCTCTGGCCGGTGCTGGCGGAGCGCTTCAGGGGGCGGATCTACGGCTTCGAGCAGCACACCGTGGCGGCGAGCCCGATCGACAACGCCCTGGTCCTGGCCCGCAGCCTTCCCGATGGTGCCTGCCTGCACCTGGTCAGCCACGGCCTCGGCGGCCTGGTGAGTGATCTGCTCTGCCTCGACGGCATCGACGAGGAGCTGATCGGGCGCTTCCAGTTCCGCGGCCCGGAAACCGGCAGCCTGGCCGCGCAGCTGAAGGCGGCCCAGAGCGATCAGCAGGAGCGCCTGCGCGAGCTGCGGGATGTGCTCGAGCGCAAGGCCTTCCGCATCGAGCGGGTGGTGCGGGTGGCGGCACCAGCCCGGGGCAGCCTGCTGCTGGGCCGGCGCCTCGATCTCTACCTCTCCGGCCTGCTGACCCTGATCGAGGCCCCGCCGGGGCTGGCCGGCAACCCCCTGGTGGCCGTGCTCCGGCGGCTTGTGCTGGAGATCGTGCGGCGGCGTACCCATCCGGGGCTGGTGCCCGGCCTGGCGGCGATGCTGCCCGAATCGCCCCTGGTGGATCTGCTCGCCCGGGCCAGGCCCCGCGCCGGTCTGGCGATGCTGACCATCGCCGGCGACTGCGACGGGGACCATCCGCTGCGGCGGCTGGCCCTGCTGCTCGGCGACGCCCTGTTCTTCGAGCGCTGCGCCAACGACCTGGTGGTGGACACCAGCGCGATGGAGGCCGGAATCGCGCCCCGGGCCGCCGCCCACGGCCTGCGGGAGCACGGCAGCGGCGTCACCCACCTGCAGGTCTTCCGCCGGACCGCGCCGCGGCGGGCCCTGTTGCGCTGGCTGACCGAACCGGATCCCCTCGCCATCAGCGCCTACCGGCCGCTGCAGACCGGTGGCGCCCAGAGCGAACGCAGCCGCCACCGCCGCGATGACGAGGAGGAGGACAGGGCCGCCGCCCGCAGCCGCGGCGCCCGCCTCGGCAGCCGCCAGCCGGTGGTGGTGGTGCTGCCGGGCCTCCTCGGCTCCCATCTCTGGGTGCGGGCCCAGCGGAACCGCCTCTGGCTCGATCCCATCGATCTGGCCTGCGGGGCCCTCGATCGCCTGCGCGACATCCGCGATGTGCGGATCGAAGCCGAGAAACTGTTCGACCTCAGCTACGGCGCCCTCTGCAGCGAGCTGCTGCGCAGCCATCGGGTGGTGCGCTTCGCCTACGACTGGCGCCAACCCCTCGACGTGCTGGCCGAACGCCTGGCCGCCACCCTGCGCCCCCTGCTCACCGATCCCGATGGGGAGGATCAGCCGGTGCGGCTGCTCGCCCACAGCATGGGCGGCCTGGTGGTACGCGCGATGATCGCCCGGGAGCCCGAGCTCTGGCGGCTGCTGATCGGCCGGGAGGGCGCCCGCTTCCTGATGCTGGGCACCCCCAACCAGGGCTCCTACCAGATGGTGGAATCGCTGCTGGGCAAATCGGATCTGATCCGCAGCCTGGCCCGCTTCGATCTGAGCATGGGGCTACAGGAGCAGCTGGATGTGCTGGCGGGATTTCCCGGGGCCCTGCAGCTGCTGCCCCGGCCCGGCTTCGAGGAGCCGGGGCCCTGGCCCGGCCCGCGCGGCGGCGTTAAGGGCCAGCCGCTGCAGCTGCCGCCCGACGGCTGGTACGACCCCACGCTCTGGCATGCCATCAAGGGGCGCAACCGCGATGCCTGGCTCGGCGATGGCCTCGGTGCGCTGCCCGAGGCCATGATGCTGAGGGCCGGTCGCTGGCTCTGGGATCAGCAGGCGGCAGAGGGTCCGCGCATTCCCGGGGACCACCCGGATCGGGTGATCTTCATCCATGGACAGGCCGCCAACACCCCCTGCGGCGTGACCCTGGTGCCAGCGCAGGGGGGCCAGACGGGGAGCGAGGAGGCCGAACCCCTGATGCTGGGCACCGCCGAGGGCGATGGCTCGGTCACCTGGCGGTCGGGGGCCATCGACGGCATCGGCAGCTTCTATCTGATGGATGCCGACCATGGCGGCCTGCCCTCCCGCCGCCGCCACTTTCCCGCCCTGGTGCAGTTGCTGCGGGAGGGGAGCACCAATCTGCTACCTCGGGTGGCGCGGCTGCCGGCGCTGCGATCGCCCCAGCCGATTCGGCCCTATGAACCGGGCCCGGCCCCGCTGCTGAGCGAACAGGAGCTGCTACAGGCCCTTGTGGGCGGTGGAGGCGACGGAGATGCCGCCGATGCCGCACCGTCGGCGGTGCTGGCGGTGGGCTGCCATGCCATGGATCTGCGCTACGTCAGCCAGCCCGTGATGGTGGGCCACTACATCCAGGACCCGATCGCCGGCGCCGAGGCGCTGATCGACCGCGCGATCGTGGCGGGTGAGCTCAGCAGTCGCGAGCGCCTGGGGCTGTACGCCGGCCCGCTCGGCAGCGCCACGGTGGTGCTGATGAACCGCAGCCAGGAGGAGCTGCACCACGGCCGCTGCCGGGGCGCGGTGGTGATCGGTCTCGGTCCGCTGGGCGACCTCTCCGCCTCCACCCTGACCGAGGCGGTGCAGGCCGGCACCCTGCGCTACCTGCTGCAGATCGTCGATCGCCATGGGGGCGGCCGGGTGGAGCCGGTGAACGTGGGGCTCGCCACCCTGCTGCTGGGCCAGAACTCCAGCGGTGCCATCAGCATCGAGGATTCGGTGGCGGCCCTGGTGCACGGGGTGCTGGCGGCCAACGGCCAGTTCGCACGGGTGTTCCCGCACCTGTCGGTCCGGGTGGGGCGCCTGCAGATCGTCGAGGTGTTCCTCGACACCGCCATCACCGCCACCCATGCCCTGCGTCGCCTGGCGGACACCCTCAACGGCGCCGATGGCCCCCGGCTGGAGCTGGAGGACGAACTGCAGCTCGGCCGCGGCTGGCGCCATCGGCTCGATGCGGCTCCGGCCTCGGGCTACTGGCCGCGGCTGCTGGTGCTCGGCGATCCCCCCGCGTCCGGCGGTCGTCCCGGGGGCGAGGCCGACCTGCTGCACTTCGCCTTCCTCGGCGAGCGGGCCCGCGCCGAGACGATCGATCACCCCCACCAGCGCTCGCTGGTGGAGGCCCTGGTGGCGGCATCGATCGACAAACCCCTCTACAACGAGGATCTGGCGCGCACCCTGTTCCAGCTGCTGGTGCCCCATGCCTTCAAGGACATGGCCCGACGGCTGGATCAGCTGGTGCTGGTTCTCGACGGCAGCACCGCCGACCTGCCCTGGGAGCTGCTGCTGGCGGACAGCCAGCCCCTGGCCCTCTCGGTGGCGATGGTGCGTCAGCTGCAGTCCCCCCGCTACCGGCTGCGGGTGCGGCCGAGTCCGGTGCGCAACGCCTGCGTGATCGGCAATCCGTCCACCAGCGGTTTCACCGAGGTCTTCGGCGGAGCGGCCAATGGTGGCGACACCGGCCTGCCGAGCCTGGAGGGAGCCTCCAGGGAAGCCGAGGCCGTGGTGCGGATCCTCGACGAGCACGGCTGGGATGTCGACGCCTCGATCGAGGAGCCCAACGGAGTGGATGTGATCAACCGGCTCTACCGCCGCCCGAACCGGATCCTGCATCTGGCGGCCCATGGGGTCTTCGAGCAGGCCACCCGCGACGGGGAGCGGCGATCGGGCGTGGTGCTGGCCAACGGCATGGTGATCACCGCCGCCGAGATAGAGGCGATGGAGGTGGTGCCCGATCTGGTCTTCCTCAACTGCTGCCATCTGGCCCGGGTGACCGGGGCCGATGGGGGCGATCCCCGGATGCCGCCCTTCCACCGGCTGGCAGCGAGTGTGGCGCGTCAGCTGATCACGATGGGCGTGCGGGCGGTGGTGGCCTGCGGCTGGGCGGTGGACGACCGGGCCGCCGAGGTGTTCGCGGAGGCCTTCTACCGGGCGATGCTGCAGAACCGGCCCTTCGGCGAAGCGCTGTTCCGCGCCCGCCGGCTCACCCACGAGGCCGCCCCGCAAAGCAGCACCTGGGGGGCCTACCAGGGCTACGGCGATCCGGCCTACGTGCTGGAGCCCACCCATGAGGGGAGCGGCGAGACCGCGCCGCCGCCGCCGGCCAGGGAGTCGCAGTTCTGGCGACCGGTGAGCCTCCAGGAGCTGCTGGAGCAGCTGCGGCAGTGGGATCTGCGGCTGGCGGACACCGCACCCGGGCCAACGCAGCAGGCGGCCCTGGAGGAGCTGGCGGCCCTGCTGCGGGGGGTGCCGGCCGGCTGGCTGCGCCAGGCGCCGGTGACCATCGCCCTGGCTGATCTCCATGCCGGTCTCGGCGGGACGGCGGATGACGAGGCCTGCCGTCTCTACCGCGAGGCGCTGGCCGCCCATGGCGGCGGCGATGGTCTGCCCCTGCAGGCGATCGAGCGGTGGGCCGCGGTCGAAGCCCGCCTGGGCGAGTCCCGGCTGGACGAAGAGCCGATCCGGTCCGCCCAGCGGCGCCTGGAGTCGCTGATCAGCCTCTGCACCGATGGCGCTGCCGCCATGCCCCCCGCCCAGGGCCGGAGCGGCGCTGGCGGTGAGCGGCTCGGCACCGTTCTGCGGCGCCTGGCCGTGGTGCGGGCCCGGCGGATCCTGGCGGAGGGCCGCTCGGCCGCCGCCGGCCAGACCCGGATGCTGCAGGCCCTGGATGCCGCCATCGCCGCCTACGGGGCGGGTGCGGAGATCGATCAGCTGCTGCCCCGCCTGCAGTTGCAGGGGGTGCGCCGCCAGGGCGGCGCGGTCGATCCGGCCCTGACCGCCGCGGCCCTGGCCCTGCAGGAGGATCTCGGGGTTCAGCCGGGCCTGGACGGGCCGCCCGCTGACGGACTGGCCCGGTGCGAGGCGCTGCTGGCGCTGCGGTTGCTCGACGGTGGCCTGGCGGCGGCAGGAGCCCCCGGGGAGCAGGCCGCCACTGCGGTGCTGGAGGCCTTCCGCACCGAATTTCAGACCCTGCCGATGCTGCTGCGCGAGCGCTGCGCTGCCCTGGAACGGCTGCAGGCGCTTGAGGATCTGCTGGCGGCCCGGGCGCTGGCGCGTGGATCCCGCGCGGAGGCGAGCGCAGCCTGCGGCGTGGTGGCCGGCCGGCTGGCCAGCCTGCGGACGACCCTGGCGGCCGAGGCCGGGCTGGGGGCCGCGCCCGGCTCCCCGGCGACGGCTGACCCCGCGGCCGATGGGGAGGAAACCCTGGAGGTGCTGGGCTGACGGGTGGATCGGCCCGGTCGGGGACTGGCGGGCCGCGGGAGCTGGTGGGCCCTCAGGCCTGCTCCGTAGAGTCCGGGTCCCGATGGAGGTTGCGGTGCCCGCGGTTTCCCCCGCCGATGCGCTGGTGATCGGCGCTGGTCCCGCCGCCCTGGCGATCGCCGCCGAACTCGGCGGCCGCGGCCTGCGGGTGCAGGCCCTGGCTCCCGATGCGCCCACCGCTCCCTGGCGCAACACCTACGGCATCTGGGCCGATGAGCTGGAGCCCCTGGGGCTGGCCCATCTGCTGGCCCACCGTTGGAGCGACACCGTCAGCCACTTCGGGCCGGGGGGCGGCCCCGACCGTGCGGACGACGGCACCATCCGGCACGGATGCGACTACGGACTGTTCGACAAGGCCGCCCTGCAACGCCACTGGCTCGACCAGGCCGAGCGGGCCGGGGTGGACTGGACCCGGGCCCGGGCGGCAGCGATCCGGCACCACGACGAGCACTCGAGCGTCACCACCGGCGAGGGGCAGGAGCTGGAAGCCCGTCTGGTGATCGACGCCAGCGGCCATGAGCCGGTGTTCGTGCGCCGCGGCAACGATGGCCCGGTCGCCGGGCAGGCCGCCTACGGCATCGTCGGTCGCTTCAGCGCACCGCCGATCCCGCCCGGTCAGTTCGTGTTCATGGACTACCGCTGCGACCACCTGACACCGGCCGAGCAGCGGGAGCCCCCCACGTTCCTCTATGCCATGGACCTCGGCGACGGGCTGTTCTTCGTGGAGGAGACCTCCCTGGCCCTGGCTCCGGCCGTGCGCTTCGAGCAGCTGCAGGCCCGGCTGCACCGGCGCCTGGCCCACCGGGGGGTGGAGGTGGTGACGGTGCTGGAGGAGGAGTTCTGCCTGTTCCCGATGAATCCGCCGCTCCCCGACCTGCAGCAGCGGGTGGTCGGCTTCGGCGGAGCCGGTGGGCTGGTCCACCCGGCCTCCGGCTTCATGGTGGGGGGGCTGCTGCGGCGGGCCCCCGATCTGGCTGACGCGCTGGTCGGCGCCCTGGAGCGGGGCCAGACCGGCGCCCGACTGGCCGAGGCCGCCTGGGCCGGCCTGTGGAACCCGGCGCTGCGCTGGCGCCACGCCTTCTTCCGCTTCGGGCTGGAGAAGCTGATGCACTTCGATGAGGCCCGGCTGCGCCACCACTTCGCCACCTTTTTCTCCCTGCCCCGGGAGCAGTGGTACGGGTTTCTGACCAATACCCTCACCCCTGCGCAGGTGCTGGCCGCGATGGTGCGCCTCTACGGGCAGGCCCCCTGGGATGTGCGCTGGGGGCTGATGGCGTTGCAGGGGCGGGAGGCGGCCCTGCTGGCCAGGATGCTGGTGTCCTGAGCCCTGCCGATGCCCTGCGATGCCCTGCCCCTGGTGCGCACTGCACCTAGCGTTCGCGGGATCGGCGGCTGTGATGGATGCAGAGCGTTGACGAGGATGCCACTGGAACAGCGGGCGCCGGCGCGGCGGCGCAGGGGGCAGTGCCGAAATGGCATCTGTTCCTGAAGGTGGTGCCGCTCACGGCGCTGTTCGCGCTGGCCAAGCTGGGCGTGCATGCCCTGGGTCTCGAGCCCTGGGAGTTCGATTCGCTCACCGGCTCGCTGTTCGGGGCCTCCACCTTTGTGCTGGCGTTTGTACTCAGCGGCACCCTGGTCAACTATAACGCCAGTGAAGATATGGTGCTGCAGATCATTCAGGCGGTGGAGGCGATCGATGACATCAGTCGCTATGTCACCGTGGTCCATCCCGCCCACACGGGCAGGGAACTGCGGGCTGCCCTGGTGGATCTGCTCCTGCTGCTGCAGCGGTGGCTGGCGGAGGCCCAGCCCCTTGAGACCGTGGAGCAGGGCCTGGACGCCATCGGCCGGGAGCTGGCGCTATTGCGCCAGCAGAGTGACGATTCGGTGAGCGATCGCACCCTGCCCGAGCTTTCGCGGCTGCGGCTGCTGATCACCAAGATCGCGATCAATCGCGACACCGATTTTCTCGCACCGGCCTACGCGATTCCCGAGATCTTCCTGGTGGGGGTTGTGGTGGCGCTGCTGCTGATCGGTGCTGAGCGATTCAGCGAAAACCTTGTGGTCTCCTGTTTCCTGTTCACCTCTTTCACCTATCTGCTGCTGCTGATCCGTGATCTCGACAACCCGTTCCAGTACGACGGTTCGTCCTGTGTCGATGTCGATCTGACCAGCCCCAGCGCCAGTCGCGAACGGCTGATGCGGGCCGATTCCCCCGCGCCATGAGCGGGCGACGGCTGCCCGATCAATCCGACCGCAGGCCCAGTCGTCCTCAGGCCCAGTCGTCCTCAGCCGCCTCGCCCTCTTCGTCCTCCGCCGGTGGCCAGTCGAGATGGACCACCACCGGCACATGGTCGCTGGGCTGTTCATTGCCCCGCACGGCCCGGTGGATCACGCAGCCGGTGGCCAGGTCCGCCAGATCACGATCCAGGTAGATGTGATCGATGCGCCAGCCGCGGTCGGTGTCCCAGGCGCCGCTGCGGTAGTCCCACCAGCTCCAGTGGCCCGAGCCGGCCTCGAACAGGCGGAAGGCGTCGATCAACCGCTCTTCCAGCAGTCCCGCCAGGGCCTGGCGTTCCGGTTCGCTGGCCATGATCCCGCCGGTGAGGCGTTCCGGATCGTGCAGATCCCGGTCCTCGGGGCCGATGTTGAAATCGCCGAGCATCACCAGCGGCTCCCCCTGCGGCTCCTGGACCGCCAGGTAGCGCTGCAGGCAGGCCAGCCAGGCCAGCTTGTAGATGTACTTCTCCGAGACCAGCGAGGAGCCGTTCGGCACATAGAGGTTGAGCACCCGCAGACCGTCGATCCGGGCGCTGATCACCCGCTTCTGCTCCTCCAGGGAACGGGCCTCGGCATCACCCGGCAACAGGGCCGAAAAGCCCACCTGCACGTCCTCGATCGGCAGCCGACTGAGAATCGCCACGCCGTTGTAAGCCTTCTGACCGCTCACCACCGCCGTGTAGCCGAGGTCGCGGAAGGCGTCGTGGGGGAACAGCGCGTCGGCCACCTTGGTCTCCTGCAGGCACAGCACCTCCGGAGCCTCGCTGCGCAACCAGTCCTGCACCTGGACCAGGCGGGTGCGCACCGAATTCACGTTCCAGCTGGCGATCCGCATCCGTCATCGTGGGCAGCGCTCCTAGATTGCACCCCAACCACCGGATCGGCGGCGCCCATCGCAGCGTCCACAGTCGTATGGCCCCCCTCATCCCCACCTGCCGCGCCCGAGCGGGCTCTGCCCTGCTGCTCGCGCTGATCTCCCTGGCACCGCTGGCCGGGACGGCCCGGGCCCAGCAGAGCGGCTACGGCCAGACCCTCGGCACCCAGCAGCAGCAGCAACAGCTGCTCGATGGTGGCAACACCCCCTCCGGCCGCAGCGGCTCGATCCTGGATTCCACCAATCCGATCGACCTGATGAACAAGCTGCGGCGTGCCAGTGCGATGAACGACGCCACACCGCCAGGCACGGCGATCGATCAGGCCCTCAAGGAGTTTGAGGCGCAGGCGACTCCGGCTTCGACTCCGGCGACGCCTTGAGCGGCTTCAGGCCCCATTCGGCGGCCAGCTGATCGAGGATCCTGCCCTGGCGCGCCGCGCTCTGCCCGCTGCGCTGCCGGGCCGCGGCGAGGGCCTCGAGGGCGCCCCGGGTGTCACCACCCTCCCGGCGCAGCAGGGCCAGGGCGAGCAGCGGCCGCTGATCGTTGGGGAACTGTTCGGCCAGCCGGCTCAGGGTGGCCTGGGCGGCAGGCCTCTGCCCCCGGCGCTGCTGCAGCTCCGCCAGCAGCAGACCCAGGCCGAGGGCCTGGGGACGGATGGTGTTGCGGATGGCGGTCTCGTAGGCGCTCTTCACCCGCAACTCGGCTTCGCTGCCACGACCGCTCTCGAGCAGCAGCAGGCTGAGCAGCTGCAGCGTCTCCTCCTGGAGGGGGTGGCGGGAGAGCACCTGGCGCAACTCCCGTTCGGCACCGCGGCGGTCTCCCCCATCCCGGCGCAACTCCGCCAGCATCAGCCGCAGCGACCAGCGGTCGGGTTCCCGATCGGCCATCGGTTCCAGCAGGGAGATCGCCTCGGGCTTGCGCTCCAGGCCCACCAGCAGCTCCAGCAACCGCTGCCGTTCGGCATCGCTGGCCTGGCCGCGGTCCAGCCGTGCACGCAGCCGATCGGCCTCCCGCAGCAGCTCTTGCCGCTGGGGGTTGGCGGAACCGGGGCCGGCGGTCCGCCGACCCAGCCACCAGCCGCTGCCGAGGGCCAGCAGCAGGGTGAGCCCGAGCGCCGGCATCCACCAGGCACCCTTGAGGCTCGGCTTCGGCAGGCGCATCGGTGCAGGAGGCGGAGCGATGGCTCGGTGGGGATCGTCGCGCTCTGCGGGGAGGTTACCGCCGGGGCTGGTTACATTGGCGCCGCCGGACATCCGTTCCGGCGGGAACTGTCTCCCCCCTCCATGCGCCTGCACCCCATCCCCCCAGTCACCGAAGCGAACCAGTACCGGGCCATCGGTGTCGTTCGGGGCCTCTACGTGCCGGCGGATCCCGACGCCCCGACCCGTGGCCTGATCCGCACGGCGGACGGCGAGGAGATCGAGGCGGTTGTGCTGGGCCGCCTGCTGACCCTGATGCGGCGCCATCTCGACCCCAACGAACCACACCTCTGGGTCGTCTACCCCCGCTGCCGCGAGGAGGGGGCTCTGCATCTGCAGATGGTGGGTGTGTGGGAACCGAGCACCCTGTCACCGGCGGACGCCGACACCACAGGTGATGTCCTGCCGGAGGGCGATGACTACTTCTCCGTGCGGGGTGAGCTGATCTTCACCCGACCGGAAACCGGTGATCTGGTGGTCAAGGTGCGCCAGCAACCCCGACCCGACGGCAGCCGGCCGATTCCGTTCAAATTGCAGCTCAAGGGCACCATTCCCCTCGAGCACCTGCGTCATTTCGTCGCCCTCGACCTGCGCCGTCAGGGTCAGCACCTGGTGATGGAGTCGCTGGAGGTGATCGGCCCGCTGGCCCAGCGCGGCAACCGGGGAGGCAAGGGTCGCCGCGGAACCGGTGAGCGCCCCGGCGGTGAGCGGCGCGGTGAGCGCAGCGGCGAACGCACGCCCGAACGCAACGCTGAACGCAGCGCCGAACGCAGTGGTGGAGTCGAGCGGCCGCGGGCGCCGCGCAGCCATGGTCAGGCGGTGAGCCGTCCGGGGCGCTGAGATGCCGGACGCCCTGAGGGCCGGTGCCGCGGTGGCCGCGATCAGCCTGCTGGCTGTCGTCGGACCGCTGCTCGGGATTCCCGCCGCCGCCATCGCCCTGGCCGCCGGTCTGCTGCTCGCCCTGCTCACCCTCGATGCGGCGCGCTTCGGGGGGAGGGGCGGCCATCTGCTGGCCGAGGCGCTGCCAGGCGGCCAGGGGCGCCTGCGGCGCATCGCCGTGCATGAGGCCGGCCACGCCCTGGTGGCCTCCGAGGAGAGCCTGCCAGTGCAGCGCGTTCTGGTCGGCAGCCTGGCCTGCCTGCAGGCCGGTGTGGCGGCCGGAGGGGTCACCGAATTCGCGATCCCCGAGCGGGCCAAGATGCCGCCCGAGGAGCTGCGGCGCTGGAGTCGGGTGCTGCAGGCGGGCATGGTGGCCGAGGAACTGATCTTCGGCGAGAGCACCGGTGGGGCCGACGATCGGGCCCTGCTCGGCCGGCTCTGGGGCCTGTCGGGCTTCGACGCCCCCACCGCCCAGCGCGAGCAGCGGCAGGCCCGCCGGGAGATCAGCCAGTGGCTGCGCCAGCGCCGCGACGCCCTGGAGAGCGAGGCGGAACGCCTGCTGCAGGACGCCCCGCGGCTGGGTCGCCAGGCCGCCTCTCCCCTCTCCCCCGAAGGTCCACAGCCCCCGCTCGGATGACCCTCGCGCTGCTCGACGTTCCGACCGGGATCGCCGGCAACATGCTGCTGGCGGCCCTGCTCGATCTGGGGGTGCCCGAGGCGGTGATCCATCAGCCCCTGGCACAGCTGGGACTGGCCGGCCGCTACCGCCTGGCGGTGGAACCGCGCCGCAGCGGCGGCCTGCGCGGTCTGCACCTGGCGGTGGAGGCCACCGAACCGGAGCCCGGCCATCGGGCCTGGGGTGCGCTGCGGCCACTGCTGGCGGAGGCCCCCCTGAGCCCGGAGCTGCGGGAGCGGGTGCTGGCGGTGTTCACGCTGCTGGCGGAAGCCGAGGCGGCGGTGCACGGGCATGCCCCCGAGCAGGTGCACTTCCATGAGGTCGGGGCGATCGATGCCCTTGTGGACATCGTCGGCGTCTGCGCCGGCCTGCTGCATCTGGGGGTGGAGGAGTTGGTGGTGGGGGTGCCTCCCGCCGGCCACGGCACGGTGGTGACGGCCCACGGCACCCTGCCCCTGCCGGCCCCGGCGGTGCTGGAGATCGCCCGCTGCCACGGCCTGCCGCTGGGCTCCAGCGCCGGCTTCCCCCCCGGCGAGCTCACCACCCCCACCGGCCTTGCCCTGGCAGCGGTGTGGGCCAGCCGCTTCGGCGTGGCACCGGCCGCCGTGCCCCTGCGGGTGGGGGTGGGCCTGGGCAGCCGCAGCCTTGATCGCCCCAACCTGCTGCGGATGGTGCTGGCGCGGCCGCTGGAGTCGCCGCCCGCCGACGCGGAGCATGGCGAGGCGAAGCCTGGCGCAGGGACGGATGAGGAAGCGATGGATGGCGAGGCGATGGATGGCGAGGCGATGGAGACCGTGCTGGTGCAGGAGGCCCTGATCGATGACGCCACTCCCGAGGATCTGGCGTTCCTGGCGGAGGAACTGCGCCGTGCCGGGGCGATCGAGGTGTTTCAGCAGCCGGCATTGATGAAGAAGGGCCGTCAGGGCACGCTGATCACCGCCCTGGTGCCCCCCTCCCGGGGGGGCGGGCTGCGGCGGATCTGGTGGTCCCAGGGCAGCTCGTTGGGGTTGCGGGAGCAGGAGCAGCGCCGCTGGCGGCTGCCGCGCCGGCTGACGGTCGTGCCGACACCGCTCGGCCCCGTCAGCGTCAAATGGGCCGATCGTCCGGGGGGCGCCCGCGCCAAGCCGGAGCACGACGATCTGATGGCCCTGGCCAGGCGCCATGATTGGCCCCTGGAGCGGGTGCGTCGCGTGGTGATGCTGGCGATCGGGGATCCGGCGATGGAGGATCCGGCCCTTGACGATCCGGCCATCGCCGAGCGGGCCCCGGCGCAGTCCGAAGACCCCTCTGGGGAGGCGCCATGAGCACACCGGAGTCCGCCCCCGAGCCGATGCCGCCCGAGAGCCGGCCCGACACCCCCGCCGCTGGCCAACGCCGCCGGTCCGGCCTGGGGCGGTTCAGCCCCGCCGGTCTGGGGGCTCTCGCCGGCCGGTTGCCGCAGCGGCTGCGCGGGCTGGACCAGGGCCTGGCCGGCGGCCGCGGGATCCCCTGGCGCGGCGGAGCGGGCCCCCTGAGCCGGCTGCTCGCTCCGCTGGCGGGCTGGCGGCCCCCGGGCGGCCTGCGCCCCTGGGTGACCCTGGCCAGCCTGGCGTTCGTGCTGGCGGCCCTGTTCCAGCACGGTCGCCAGCTGCTGGCCCTGCGCCTCGATCTGCAGGGCTGGCTCTGGCTGACGCTGGGGGTGGGGCTGAGCCTGCTGAGCCTGGTGGTCAACGGCGTGGCCTGGGGCGTGCTGATGCGCTGGCTGGGTCTGCGGCCCCGCTGGGAAGCCACCGTGCGGCTGTTCATCAGCACCAACCTTCGCAAATTCCTGCCGGGGGGGATCTGGCACCTGGCGGGCCGGGTGCAGACCCTGCGCGGTCCAGAGACGCCGCTGGAGGCCCCCCTTCCCGCCACCCAGGCTCTGGTCACGGTGCTGCTGGAGCCCCTGATCGCCGCCGTGGCGGCCCTGGCGCTGGTGACCCTGGGAGGCTGGCAGGGCGGGCTTGGGGTGATCACCCTGGTTCCGCTGATGCTGTTGCAACCACGCTGGCTGCTGCCGCTGCTGGAGCGCCAGGAGCTGCGCAAGGCACGCGAGCTGGGGCTGGTCGATGCGCTGGCCGGCGAGCGGCTGGCGGGGATCTCCCCCGCCCTGAGCCTCCATGGTGTGCCCTGGCTGCCGCTGCTGGCGGAGCTGGCCTTCGTGCTGCTGCGGTTCGCCGGCTTCGCGGCCTGCATCTGGGCGTTCGATCTGCAGCTCGCGGTCGATTGGTTCACCTGGCTGGCTGGCTTTGCCCTGGCCTGGACGGCGGGGCTGGTGGTGCCCGGGGCCCCCGGGGGTCTGGGGGTGTTCGAGGCGATGCTGCTGCTGCGTCTCGGTGGTGCCCTGCCGGAGGCCTCGCTGCTGGCGGTGGCTCTCAGCTACCGCCTGATGGTGACCCTGGCCGATCTGCTGGGGGCGCTGCTGGTGCAGGCCGATGAACGCTGGAGCCTGAGCCAGCGGGATGCCCTGGAGGAGGGCCAGGGAGAGGCAGCGGTTCTCAATAGGGATTAGTCTTGCGAACAACCGGCTGGGCAGAGTGCCGCCGCCAACGCCCGACTCCCAGCCCAGCGCCCTGCGCAGCAGCCTGCATGACAGGGGCCAGCGGCTCACACCCCAGCGTCAGCGCGTTCTGGGTCTGTTCGAGCGGATCGGTGAGGGCAGCCACCTCAGCGCCGAGGAGGTGCACCAGCGGCTGCTGCGCTCAAGTGAGCGGGTGTCTTTGGCCACCGTGTACCGCACCCTGCGGCTGCTCAGCTCGATGGGGCTGCTCCAGGAACTGGAGCTGCCCGAGGGCGGGCGTCGCTTCGAGCTGGCCAGCGATGCCCATCCCGACCACCACCACCTGGTGTGCGTGCGCTGCGGCCGCACCGAGGAGTTCGAGAGCGGGGCGGTGATCGCCGCCGGTGAGACCGCAGCCGGTCAGCACGGCTTCCGGCTGCTGGAGTGCGTGCTCAACGTGCGGGCCCTCTGTCCGGTCTGCGCGGCGGTGGAGCAGGCCTGAGACGCGCCAAGCCCACCCCCAGCGCCAAGGGGCGCCCCCGCTGACGGAACCGGTGGAGAGACAGGAACCAGCGGAACGACGGAGCCGGCTGACAGAGGCCAGGGACTGATGCCAATCACTGAGGCCACCCACAGCGCGCTGGACCGGGAGCGGAATGCCTCGTTTGTCAGCACCCCGTGATCGTGTTTGCGTCCAATGGGCGCCGAGCCAGAAAAACCTGAGCAGAATCCCGGCAACGGCGCCTGTGGGTGCCCGATTCCGCTGCCTGCGCCGCTACGCCCGATTTCCCCTCGCCCCGGCACTGACGGCTCCCGGTTGCGAATCCCTGACCAGAACCCCGACGACGAACCGATGCGAATCGCTCAGATCTCCCCCCTCTGGGAAAGTGTGCCTCCCCAGCGTTATGGCGGCACCGAACGGGTGGTGCACTACCTCACCGAGGAACTGGTGCGCCGGGGTCATGAGGTGGTGCTGTTCGCCAGCGGCGATTCCCGCACCAGCGCCGAGCTCTGCGCCACGGTTCCGCAAGCCCTGCGGCTGGGCGGCCACAGCGGCGATCCGACGATCCCGGAGATCATTCAGCTCGACCGGGTGATCGATCAGGCCGATCGCTTCGATGTGCTCCACTTCCACACCGGTCACTTCCATCTGCCGGCCGCCGGCCGCCTGGGCGTTCCGTTCCTGAACACCATGCACGGGCCGCTCGATCATCCCGACCAGGCCCGGGTCTACAACCACTTCAGCGCGGCGCCTCTGGTCTCGATCTCAGAGTCCCAGCGGGCGGCCCTGCCCCAGGCCAACTGGCTCGGCACCGTGTATCACGGCCTGCCGCTCGACCTCTACCAACCGGTGGCCGAACCCAGCGAGTACCTCGCCTTCGTCGGCCGGGTCTCGCCCGAGAAGCGCCTCGACCGGGCGATCGCCATCGCCACCGCCGTGGGCCTGCCCCTCAAGGTGGCCGCCAAGATTGACAGCGTCGATCAGGCCTACTGGGAAGGCACCATCGAGCCGCTGGTGCGCAGCAATCCGCTGGTGGAGTTCATCGGCGAGGTGGATGACGCCGGCAAGCAGGAGCTCTATGGCGGTGCCCTGGCGCTGCTGTTCCCGATCGACTGGCCCGAGCCCTTCGGTCTGGTCATGATCGAGGCCAACGCCTGCGGCACCCCAGTGGTGGCCTGGCGCAACGGCTCCACCCCGGAGGTGATCCGCGACGGGGTCAACGGCGTGCTGGTGGAGTCGATCGAGGCGGCGGTGGCGGCGGTGCAGCGCATCGATCGGCTCGACCGCGGCCTGGTGCGTGCCGACTTCGAGACCCGCTTCTCAGCGGCGCGGCAGGCCGAGGACTACGAACAGCTCTACCGTCATCTCATCCAGGCCCGTCGCAGCGGCGCCGACCGCGGCTCCGGGCGCTCCGTCGTGCCAATGCTGCATGCCGCATGATCAGCTCCCTCCGTTCGTCCTCAAGGACGGCGAAACCTTTGCGATGCTCGATCCGCGCGGGGAGATCCGCCCGGAAACCCATCCCGACTCCGGCATCTTCCATCGCGGTGCCCGCCATGTGAGTCGGCTGCAGCTGCTGCTCTGGGACAAGCCGCCGGCGGTGCTCAACGCCACCGAGCGGCGGGATTCCGGCCTGCATGTGAGCCACCTGAGCACGGCACCCGCTCCCCATGCCGGCGGCGACGCCCCGCCGCCGGGGGCTGTGCATCTGGAGCGCACAACGGTGCTCACCCCCACCGGCTGCCTGCAGCAGCTGCAGTTCACCTGCTATGAGGCGGCGCCGGTGACGATGCCGCTGACCCTGCGCTTCGACGCCGACTTCCGCGACATCTTCGAGGTGCGGGGTGTGCGGCGACCCAACCGCGGCAGCAGCGTCCAGAGCTGCTCCCCGGACGGAATGATGTGGATCTACAGCGGCCTCGACGGCGAGGACCGGCGCACGATCCTGCGCTTCGGTGGAGCGATCGATGAGGTGGGAGAGACCCACCTGTCGCTGCGCCTTGTGCTCGAACCGCGCTGCTCCCGTCGCCTCTGCCTGGAGCTGCAGTTCGATGGCGACGCCGAGCTTGCCCGCACCCCGGAGGAGGCCTTCGACGCGGCCCTCGACGCCACGATCAGCCGCTTCCGCGACGCCCGGCGGATGGCGTCCTCGCTCACCACCGACAACCCGGCCTTCAACAGCTGGGTGGCGCGCTCCTTCTCCGATGTCCATCTGCTCTCCACCCGGCTCGACCATGGCCTCTACCCCTATGCGGGGGTGCCCTGGTTCAGCTGCCCCTTCGGCCGCGACGGCCTGATCACCGCCCGCCAGATGCTGCTGGTGGAGCCGCGGGTGGCGCGGGGGGTGCTGGGGTTCCTGGCGGAACACCAGGCGGATCACACCGATCCCACCAGCGACGCCGAACCGGGCAAGGTTCTGCATGAGGCGCGCCTGGGCGAAATGGCGGCCCTGGGGGAGGTGCCGTTCCGCCGCTACTACGGCTCGGTCGACGCCACGCCCCTGTTCGTGATGCTGGCGGGCGACTACCTGACCCGCAGCGCCGATGAGCCGTTCCTGCGCAATCTGCTGCCGGCCCTGGAGGCGGCGATGGCCTGGATTCAGGGAGCCGAGTCCCGCAGCAGCGATGGCTTCCTTCGCTATCTCTGCGCCGCCCAGGGGGGCCTGCGCAACCAGGGCTGGAAAGACTCCGACGACGCCGTGCACCACGTCGACGGGCAGCTGGCGGAGGGCTCGATCGCCCTGTGCGAGGTGCAGGCCTACACCTATGGCGCCCGGCGGGCGATGGCGGCGATCCTGGAGCGCTTCGGACAGGGCAGCCGGGCCGAGGAGCTCCGACAGCAGGCGGAGGAGGGCCGCCGGCGGTTCCACCGGGCCTTCTGGGTCGATGGCATCGGCTCCTATGCCCTGGCCCTCGATGGCGCGGGAAGGGCCTGCGCCGTGCGCAGCTCCAACGCCGGCCACTGCCTCTGGACCGGCAGCGCCCCGCCGGAGGCGGCGGCCTCGGTGGCGCGCCAGCTGCTGGCCCCCTCCAGCTTCAACGGCTGGGGCGTGCGCACCCTCGATGAGCGCGAGGCCCGCTACAACCCGATGAGTTATCACAACGGCTCGGTCTGGCCGCACGACAACGCCCTGATCGGCCTGGGGCTGGCGCGCTACGGCCACACCGACGCGGCGATGCGCATCCTGATGGGAATGTTCGACACCGCCCGGGAGATGCCGATGTACCGGCTGCCGGAGCTGTTCTGCGGCTTCTCCCGCCGCGACGACGAGGGGCCGACCCACTACCCGGTGGCCTGCAGTCCCCAGGCCTGGGCCAGCGGCACGGTGTTCGGGCTGCTGGAGGCGATCACGGGGATGGGCATCGGCCGGGATCCCGAGAGCGGGCGGGTGCGGGTGCTGTTCCGCAATCCGGTGCTGCCGGCCCGCATCGACCGGCTGGAGATCAGCGGGCTGCGGCTGGGGGAGGAGGAGATCGATCTGCAGCTGCACCGCGGCGAGCACGACACCGGCGTGGAGGTGCGGCGGCGCAGCTCCGGGGTGGATGTTGTGATCTATAAGTGACGGGCAGGGGCTGGCGGCGGCCGGCGGCCGCCCGGGCCGGATGACCAGATCTCCTGTCAGCGCCGCAGGCGAGACGGGCGCTGGCACGGCAGTGGGGGGAACGCGTGGCGGAGCGAGGCCGGCGATGGCGCGGGGAGCGGACTGCCGGATGGTCCGGCGCGCGCCACCCCCCTTGCATTAGCTCTCGCTATTGAGAATCGCTTGCAAAGACGCCACCAACCTGGTTAGGTTGCGACTCATTCGCAGGAAGCACCCTCGCTCCCATGGCCCAGCCCCTCGGCGACGACAGAGAATCCCCTCAATCCGCCGCGCCCCAGCCCGGCCGGGCGCCTCTGGTCGCCACCAAGAAAAAGGGCTGCAAGCGCAAGAAGTGCTCCAACTGGAAAGGCGGCAAGTGCCGCTGCGGCCGCGACTGAGCGCCTCGACGACCGCTTCGGGGCCGCCTGCAGAGCTTCTGGCGGCGCACGGCCTTCAGCCCTCGGGGCTGCGCTCCGGCCTGCGGTCGAGGCTCTCCAGCTGGGGCA
>Ga0068877_10000129_pt1 | contig 64097 bp, 53 predicted proteins | sample NOAtaG_FD_66437 | JGI IMG/M metagenome (GOLD analysis project Ga0068877, IMG submission 66437) | Freshwater lake microbial communities from Lake Erie, under a cyanobacterial bloom - NOAA_Erie_Diel6S_1000h metaG | ecosystem: Environmental > Aquatic > Freshwater > Lake | place: USA: Ohio, Lake...
GTTCGAGGCCGTCGACATTGAGGGCGACGGGCATGCGGGCCAGACGCGGCAGCCAGGTGTAAATCGCATTGGCGCCGTTGCAGTAAAGGGCGACGTCGGCGCGGTGGGCGAGCAGGTGGAGGGTGGACAGGCCGGTATGGGCGAGCGTGTCGAAGTATTTGTGGCGGATGGTAGGGAGGTATTGGCGGTGGATGCCGCGGTAGAGGCTGCCCGGGGCGGACTCGCGGCAATACACGGTGACGGTGTGGCCACGTGAGACGAGGCGGGTGGACAATTCCTCGGCGAAGGTTTCAAAGCCGCCGTATTGAGCGGGGATGCCACGGGTACCGAGCAGAGCGATGCGCAAAGAACCAGTTTAGGGCAGCTTGTGTTGTGGGGGGGAGAGGGATTAGCCGCGGATGGCTTTGGCGCGGGCGGGGACGCGGACGGTTTTCGGAGCGGGTTGGCTGACGGGCTGAAACTGGAACCAATTGGCGATGTACTCATCGCTGACTTTACGGTGAGCCATGATGACGCGGCGTTTGGCAAGGAGGCTCTTCCATTTTTTGGCGAGGATCCAGAAGGCTTTGAGCGAGGAGTGTTCCTGCAGGAGACAAGCGCCGATGACAACGAGATCGCGGAAGGTGATGGGGAGGAAGTTGCGCAGGTAAAGATCGGGAGTCATGTTCTTGACGCGCATGAGGAAGCGGTTCTTAACCGAATGCATGTTGATGGCCGAGGGCAGGGCACGGCGGTTGCCGGGAAGGACACTGCGCACATGGTAGCCACGGGCATGAGGGGTGTAGAGAGTCTTCCAACCGTAGAGCTGAGCTCGCCAGGCGACATCGGCATCTTCGCGGTAGACGAAGAAATCGCTATCGAAGAATTCGCCTTCGATTGAGATGTCATCAATCATCTCGCGGCGGTAGAGAGCGGCGGCGGCGGTGGCGCCGAAGACGTATTCAAAGTTGAGATAGTGGCCGTTGTCGACATCGCGGCTGCCGCGGTCGAGGTGGCGGAGCATGGGGTTGAAGTAGATGCCGGTGGAGTCGACGAGAGGTTTTTCGGGGAGGTCGAAGGTGGCCATCATGGCTAGGAGCTTGCCGCAAACGGTGCCAATCTGGGAATCGCGGTTGCCGGCGTCGACGAGGCTTTGGATGAAGTTGGGCATCAGGAGCACGTCGGGGTTGAGGGTGAGGATCCACTCACCGCTCGCCATTTGGATGGCTTGGTTTTGGGCGGCGGCGAAGCCGACATTTTCTTCGTTGGTGAAGATGCGGATGCGGTCGGCGAACTGATCGAGGATGTCGAGGGTACCGTCGGTGGATACGTTATCGACGACGATGACTTCCTTGAGGGGATAGCGTTGGGCCAGTACCGACTCGAGGCAACGCTTGATGAAGCGGCCGCTGTTGTACGTAACGATCGTGACTGAGACTAAGCCGTTATGCATTTTCGAGTTGATCTGCGCCTTCTAACTGCCGGCCAAAGCGGCGGATATCCACCCGGCCTGTTACGAGGCAGATCCACGCTAAAGAAAAGACTCTAGCGTAAACACCAAAGGCACGAAGGCCTTGGCGCCGAAAAACAATCCCCGTAATCGACCTTGGGACGGACGCAGCGGCAACAGCCAAACCGACCAGACGCCGGGCAAGCCACCCGAAATGCAGGGTAGCATATCTTAGAAGGCTACCATACCACGCCAACTCTTTGAAGGGCCAATATATGCGGTTGACGCTTGCGCCACCGCGATGGTGGGCGCGGGCTTCGGGGGTATAGCGGATGCGGTAGCCGGCGGCCTGGAGGCGGGCGCAGAAGTCGACATCCTCGAACCAGACGGGCCAGAAGCCTTCATCCATGCCGGCGAGTTGGTGGAAAACCGACTTCTTTACCAGGAAAAACGCACCGGGGGGCTGTTCGACGTCTTGTGGGAGAGCCGTATCAAAATCAGCGCAGCGGTAGTGGCGATTGACGGGGTTGGCTGGGAAAAGGCGATTGATGCCGAGAACTTCGAAGACGAGGGTGAGAGGTGTGGGAAGGCGGCGGGCGGCAAAGCCGGCCTGCCAGGCGCCGGCGAAATCGAGGAGGCGGCCCGCGGCGGCGCCACCGGAGGCGGCTTCAAGGAGAGCTGAGATGCCGGACTCGATATAACAGTCGGGATTGAGGATGAGGACGTAATCGGTGGTGAGGGCTTGAACGCCGCGGTTGACTCCGCCGGCGAAGCCGGTATTGCCGGGACAGGAAATGAGTTGGACCGTGGGGAAAGAGGCAACGATCTCGCGGCTGTTGTCGCGGGAAGCATTATCGACGACGACAATCTGATCGAGACCGGCGGCGAGCGTGGCGGAGAGGCAGGGGGCGAGGTCGGAGGCGGAATTCCAGGAGACGATGACCGCGCCGGCACTTGGCTTCATAAGCTGAGGGCCCAATACCAGCGCCAGAAGAGCGAGATGCCGGTGATGGATTCGACGGCGAACAACTCGGCTTCGAGATCGTTGAGTGTGGACTCGCCGGTGCCGAAGGAGGAGATTTCGCGCCAGGCTTCATATTTGCCGCGGAGCCAGGCGGCGCCGCAGCCGTGGCGGGCGGCAGCGAGCCCCCAAAGGGCCTGGCCGATGAAGATGCGCGGCCAGTCCGGGCGGCCATGACGGGCGATGAGGCGGAGTTGGTTGCGGGCGCTGAGCCGCACTTGTTCGGGGTGCCACGGGCCGAGGGTGGAGCTGCCGCGATGCCAGCACAGGGCGGTGGGTTGGTAGCTGCCGCGGAAGCCGAGCTTATAGCCGCGGAGGCCGATATCGACATCTTCGAGGAAGCTTTCGAAGGAGGCGTCGAGGCCTCCGGTCAGTTGCCAGTAATCACGGCGGATGACGATGGCGGTCCAGGGGGCGAGGGCGATTTGGCGCGGCTGATTCCAGTAAGCCGCGTCGGGGCTGCCTTGGCCGGCGCGCTGGGGGATGCCGGAGGCGCTGATGAGATCCCAGGTGGCGTCGATGCGAGGAGGGCCCTCCCAGGCGAGAACCTTGCCAACGGTGAAGGGGGCATCGACGGCGGCCATGGCTTCGAGCCAGCCGGGGTCGAGACGGAGATCGTTGTTGAGGATGGCGATACGGTTGGCCGTGATGGCATCGACGCCGTGGCGGACGGCCGCGGCGAAGCCGCGGTTTTCTCCGAGATCAATGAAGCGGGCGCCGTGTCGTTCGGCGAGTTCGCGTGAGCCGTCGTGGGAGCCGCCATCGACGATGGTGATGCCGGCGGGGGCGAGCCGTTGGTTGGCGAGCGAGGGCAGCAGAGTGGCCAAGTGGTCACGGCCGCGCCAGGTTGGGATCAGAACGTGAATCGCTTCTTGACCAGAAACCATAGGTTGTAGAAGCCATCGCGCCAGGGGTTGAGTTTGATTTCGCCCAGGCGGGAGGAGTATTGAATCGAAATTTCGGCGAAGCGGACGGTGGGATTTTTGAGGGCTTCGATTTTTATTTCTTCGCTAAACGCCATTCCGTCACTCTCGAGCGTCATTTGATTGAGGATGCTTCGCTTGAAGACCCACATGCCGCTTTGCGAATCGCTGACCCAGCGGAAATACAACAGGCTCATCGCGAGAGAGAGAATGAAATTACCGATCTTGTGTTTGAAGCTCATCGCCTTGGGGTCGCGCACGGGGAACCGTGAGGCATTGAGGAAGTCGACTTCGAGATGACGGAAGGCTTCGAGCAGGTAAGAGATTGCGTCGGGGGGATAGCTATGGTCGCCATCGAGAGTCACGATCACGTCGCTGGTGGCGAAGGCGAAGCCCTTTTTGTAGGCCCGGCCATAGCCGCGGGCGTCCTCCCGGATCACGCGAGCCCCGAATTGAGCGGCGACTTCGCTGGTGCGATCGGTCGAGCCGTTATCGACGACAATGACTTCGTCGACAAAAGACGGCATTCGCCGCATGACCTGCTCGATTCCCTGCTCTTCGTTGAGGCAGGGCATGATCACGGTGATGCTTTGGTTGTTATACATCAGAAAAGGAAGTTCCAGAATGCCATGCGCACTCTTGCTCTACTAGTCTCCATCAATCTTGGCGCCGGTGTCGCGGCGTTTGCACAGGCGAATGCCGAACTGAGCCAGGTACAGACGGTTTATGTCATGCCGATGGCGAATGGATTTGACCAGTATCTCGCCAACCGGTTGCGAGCGGCGGGCCAAGTTCGAGTCGTGACCGATCTGATGAAGGCGGATGCCGTCTTTACCGACAAGATTGGCGTTGCGTTTGAAAGCCGGATGCAGGAGATCGAGGACGAAGCCAAGGAAAAAGAGGCGCTCTTGCGGCCGGCGGCGCCTAAGACGGAAGCGGAAGTCGCGCAAAGCAACCGGGAACTGAAGTTCGCTCCGCGAGTGGTATCGGCGATTGGGCGAGGCCGCGGAACGTATTTTCTGGTGGACCGGCGCTCGCGCATGGTGTTGTGGTCGATCTACAGCAAGCCGAAAAATATGCTGCCGGATACGTTGAACCGCAACGCGGGTAAAGTAGCGGGTGAATTCGGCAACGACTTTAGCGGAAATAAGAAGTAGGCGCGTTTTTGGCCGCGAGGCCAGCCGAGTAAGAGGCGGCGAGACGGGCGATGACGACGCGGGCGTCCCATTCGCGGAGAACATGATCACGGGCGCGCGCGCCCATCGCGGCGGCGGCTTCCCGGTTGCGTAAAATGTCTTCCACAGCGCGGGCGAAGGCGGCGGGAGTCGCGGCCAGCCGGCAAACATCGCCATCCGCGGTTGCGAGACCCTCGGCGCCGATGGGAGTAGAGACGACGGGGATGCCGTAGGCGAAGGCCTCGAGCAGTTTCACGCGCACGCCGCTGCCGGCAAGAATGGGGCAAATGAATACGGCGGCCTCCCGGAGATCTTCGGCGATGCTCTCGCGGTAACCGGCAAGCTCGAGCAGGCCGGTGGAGTGGGCGAAGGCGTAGGGCGGGGGGGGATCGATGCCAATGGCGCGGACGTGGAAATCAACCCCGCGCGATTGGAGCAGCGGCGCGACTTTGGCGAAAAACCATTGTAGAGCTTCGAGGTTGGGCGCGTGGCGGAAACCGCCGACGAAAAGCACGGTGTTGCCCGTGCGGGGCTTGAGATTTGGCGTAAAGCTTTCAACTTCGATCCCGGCGCGTTGGCCGGCGTAGACCTTGGGGCCGAGGCTTGGATCGAGGCTGAGGAGGTAGTCGCGATTGGTATTGGTGCAGACCTGAACCTGATCAAAGCCAGGCAGCATTTTCATCTCCCAGCGGAGGGCGCGCAGGTATTCGATCGCGGCTGGGATGCGGAAGAGCCAACTCTGGTTGGTTCTCAGCTGACGGGCGATTGACTGGAAGTAGATATCGTGCTCAAACAGAGCGGAGAGCATGTGATCGAAGCGGCACCCGTATTGTCCGAGACTGGTGTATTCGATCTGGAGGACGTCGATTTGGCGGGTGGCCATGGTGCGATGCAGGAGCCAGTGAAAGTCGTTATTGGTGTATTCGGTAACGGCGCCGGGAATGAAGGTGAAGGGCACGCGGGACTGGCCGGGCATGCGCACCATGAATTCCATGCTTTCCACAAAGGGGCGGAGCACTTCGTGTGCGGCGCGCTCCCATTCTTCGTCGAGCAGAGCGACGAGATGGACTTCGCAATAGCGGCTCAATTCGCGCACGGCAAACTGCATGAAGACGGCGCCGCCGTGCGAAGCCGGAGCGAGGCCATAGGGGCTGACGAAGAGTACGCGCGGCCGTGTGGAACGGACAGGAGACAAGGGAAAGCGATCGCGGTAATAGCCGCCGAGCGGGCGGCGGAAGGCTTCGCCATCCGTGATGGCGGCGCGCGAGCGGGCACGCCAGCGCGCTGCGCAGGCTTGGGGCAATTGACAAAACGCTCGCCAGAGACCCGAGAAATTGGCCCGGCCGGGGGCATCGCCGCTGATCAGGGCCACGACGGCCTGGACGTGGTTAGCGAAAAAGTTTTCCGCCAGCATGCGCGGGTTGTGAATGTTCTTCCAGGCGAAGAGCACAAAGTTTTTGCGGATCACAGATTGGATGTAGCCGGGGGAAAACTTCTTGCCGATGGTGCCGCGGTGCTCATGCCAGACGTGGCTCTGCGGCTGATAGAGAACTCGCCAGCCGCGTTTCCAGGCGAGGTAGCCGAGATCCGTGTCTTCCAAATAGAAAGGACGCAGGAGTTCATCGAAGCCGCCGAGTTCAAAGAATTTGCGTCGGTCGAAAGCACAGGATCCGCCTCCGCCGTAGAAACAGGGAAAGAGGTCTTTGACTTCGTCGTCGATGCGGTGGGCAATCTCGATGGCGCCACGGCGCCAGCTGGCCTGGGTGAGGCCCGTTTCTTCGCGGTGTTTTTTGGGGTCGGAGAAAAAGATTTGGCACGAGACGGCGAAGACATCCGGGGCATCGAAGCCGGCCAGCAGGGGCTCGAGGAAATCGGGGGCGACCCGCATGTCGCTGTTGAGCAGCACGACGATGTCGTTCTTGGCCTCGCGAAAGCCTTTGTTCGAGCCGCCGCCGAAGCCGAGATTCTGGTCGAGAGCTACGAGGCGGACCTGGGGGAATTGTTCGCGAAGGAAGGCAGCGCTGCCATCGGTGGAGCCGTTGTCGACGACAATCAGTTCGTTATCGGGATGGCCGCTCATGGCGGCGATCACACTTGGCAGGTATTTTTCGAGGAGGTCTTTTCCGTTCCAGTTCGGTATGACGACACTCGCGCTGTTCCGGTTGGGTTGGGTGCTTCCGGGTAGAGTTTTGTTTCCGCTGATCGACCACAACAGGTCGGTGAGCCAGAGGGCAGCCAATTCGACAATCAGCAATATGGGGGAGAGAAGTGCGATTGGTGCTTGCCGGAGGAACCTGAGCCACCCACTCATGAAAGTTTGGGCCCCAGCCCAAAAGCCTTGCCCATGCGGATCCAGCGTGAAGCTTCGACGGCGGAGAGCTTTGCTTCGGCGGCTTCGCGTGCTTGTTGTTCCCGCAGTGCCCACTCGGTTCTTTCGATCACGACTGCTTCTGTTTCATCCAGTTTTTTCTGATATTCAGAAAGTTGACCGTCGGCACGCTGGATTTCTGTATCGAGCTTCTGAATATGCGAGGAAAGCTGCTGCATTTGCTGCTCGAGCGCTTCTTCGTTTTTTTGGTGCCATCGGGATTGTTCGGTCGCTTCGGCTTCGACGGTTTTCAAGCGGTCTTCGTAGGCGGTGACGACCTGGTTGGCCTCATCGTGTTGGGAGGCGAGTTCCTGTTCGAGTCGGCTGACGGCTGATTGTGCTTCGGCTACGCGTGCGTTTTGCTCGAGAGCCCACTGGTTGCGGGTTTCGAGTTCCTGTTGCAAATGCCGGAATTGGTCGACGAGGGTTTTGTGTTCAGAGCGGGCTTCGTTGAGCCAATTGTTTTTCGTATTCAGCTCGGATTCGAGCCGGGCGATGTGGTGTTCGCGTTCGCGGAGCACATTGGCTGCCGAAGGCATGTAGACGAAGCTGGGGGCGCCAAGCATAGGCTTGGCGGCGCAAACTGCCAGGAAAAAGTGAGCTTGTTCGGGGCGTGGGGTTTCCGGTTCCAGACGGAGTTCTGCACCGGCGGCGGCAGTGACGGGAAGGAAGACGATTCCACTGGAGTGATTCTGTACAAAAAAGGTTTGATGAGCGAAGAACTCGCTTAAGATTTCTTGAAACTCGTGGTAACGAAATTCGTGGACATGGAATGGATTGGGGCCTTCGTGCTTACGACTTTCCGCGTAGAAGTCGAGATTAGGAGTGGAGATGATGAGCTGTCCATTGGGGGAGAGGACGCGACGGGCTTCGGACAGGAGGGCACGATAATTTTCCAGGTGTTCGATGACTTCAAAGCAGACACCCAACTGGAAGCTGGCATCGGGGAATGGCAGGTTCTCGAGGCTTGAGACCTCGAAGGAGAGGTTGGGCAGGGTGTAGCGCTCACGGGCTTCGGCAATGGCCTCCTGGCTGATATCGACACCGGTGACGAGTTCGGCCTGACGGGCGAGTTCCGCCGAGCCGTAGCCGGTTCCGCAGCCGAGGTCGATGACGCGTTTGAAGCGGCAGAGGCGAGCGGCGAAGAGGTAGCGGGAGAGGTGTTCGTTCCAGAGATCGATATCGACTTTGCCGGGTATGACCCGTTCACCGGTAAACTCAGCCACGTTTGACTTCGACCTCCCCTCTCCCTAGCTTCGCATTGACTTCGATGCGGCAGGGCAGATGCAGGTAGCCATAGATCTGACCCTCTGCATGACCCATTTGGAGGATGAGGGCATTGTCGATCCAGTCGCAGATGCGGTAGTTGAGAAGGGTACCGTCGGCGATGGCGGGAGAGAACGAGAAGTGCGAGGGGTAGAGTTCGGGGAACTCGATGTGGAAGTCGATGGTGAGGGTATCGCCGGGTTGCATGGGGTCGAGTTCATAACCTTCGCGGAGAGTGTTGGAACCGGCGAAGTCGATGCCGAGGTGGTTGCGCATCATGAAGCCGATGTTGGGCAGGGCGATGTCCTGGTGGGCGCGGGCACTGATGCGGACGATGGCTTTTGTATTGGGTTCGAGCATGCCGGCGGGCTCGCCGTGTTCATTGAGGACGGCGATACCGATGATTTCGGCGCGGCCGTCGCCGTGGCGGTGGTCGATGTTTGGGATGGAGGTGACGAGTTGGGGGGGCTGGCTTTGAGAGCGGGGTTGGTCTTTGCGGTGTTCGGCCTGGTGCTCGACGAAGCTGGAATCCTTGGCGTTCATCTCGGCGAGGTATTTACTGATGACGAGGTCGGTAGTGCCGAGATCACGAACGCTGCCGCGGTCGAGCCAGAGGACACGGTCGCCGATGGCTTTGATGTCACCCATGGAGTGGCTGACGAAGAGGATAGTGACTCCATGTTGGCGGAGTTCATGGACCTTACGGAGGCAGCGCTGGCGGAAGTAAACATCGCCGACAGCGAGGGCTTCGTCGACGAGGAGAATTTCTGGATCGACATGGATGGCGACGGCGAAGGCGAGGCGCACGGCCATGCCGCTCGAATAAGTTTTTACCGGCTGGTCGAGGAAGTCTCCGATTTCAGCGAACTCCTCGATGGCGTGGAATCGGCGTTCGGTTTCCGCATGGGTCAGGCCAAGGATAGCGGCATTGAGGTAGACGTTATCGCGGCCGGAGAATTCGGGATTGAAGCCGCTGCCGAGCTCGAGCAAAGCAGCGACGCGGCCCTCAACCTGGACGATGCCGGCGGAAGGCTGGAGGATGCCGGCGATGATTTGCAGCATGGTGCTTTTGCCGGAGCCATTTTCTCCGATGATGCAGAAGGTCTCTCCGCGGCGGACGGAGAAGGAGACATCGTCGAGGGCTTTGAAATCGCGATGGCGTTTGAGGCGCCCGAGGGTGGCTAATTCGCGGAGCCGGTCCGAGGGGCGTTCATAGATGGCATAGCTCTTCGAGACTTGCTCGAAGCGGATTACGGAATCTGATTTGCTGCCTGCCACGATTGATGTGCTGCTTCTGGTTTGACAACCATGCGGTCTGGCCTCTAGCCTAGATAGGGGGGCTGCTTTGGCAGCCACTCTACGCCGGCGTAGCTCAGAGGTAGAGCGAGGGTCTCATAATCCCTAGGTCGTAGGTTCGAGTCCTACCGCCGGCACCACCCAGCCTTTTTCCTTCCTTCTAATTTTCCCCCGTCAATTGCTGATACAGCCGGTCGAGTTCATCTGAGGAATAGTATTCGATTTCGATGGTGCCGCGTTTTTCGTTTTTGCGGTTGATGGTGACGCGGGTGCCGAGCACGCGCATGAGTTCTTCTTCGGCGGCCCGGACATTGGGATCGATGGGGGTTTTGATCTTGTCGCTGACTTCGCGGGGCTCGGTGATACCCTGAATCAGCTTTTCGGTGGCGCGAACGCTGAGGCCCTGGCTGACGACCTTTTCGGCGACAGTGCGTTGCAGTTCTTCGGTGGGCAGGGCGAGAATGGCGCGGGCCTGGCCCATGGAGAGGCGGCCGTCGCCAATCATGGTCTGCAGGTCTTCGGGGAGGCGGAGCAGGCGCAGGAAGTTGGTGATGGTGGTGCGTTCCTTGCCGGTGCGGCGGCCGATTTCCTCGTGGGTGAGGTTGAGTTCGCGGCTGAGGCGGTCGAAGGCGACGGCGGTTTCGATGGCATTGAGGTCATCGCGTTGGATGTTTTCGATGAGGGCGAGGGCGAGGATGTTGTCGTCGGCGATGTCCTGGACGACGACGGGCACGGTTTCGAGGCCAGCGAGGCGTGCGGCGCGCCAGCGGCGTTCTCCGGCGACGATCTCGTAGGCTTCTCCGTGTTTGCGCACGAGTAGGGGCTGGATGATGCCATTGGCGCGGATGCTGTCGGCAAGTTCGTTGAGTTTGTCCTGGTGGAAGACGGTGCGGGGCTGGCGGGGGTTGGGTTCAACTTTAGCGAGGGGGACCTGAAGCAGGCCACCGGACTGATCCGGGCGCGTGGTTGAGGCGCCGGGAGCCGCCGCTGGGCTCGGGGGAGGCGGCGAGACGGGACGTCCGGGCAGGAGTGCCGAAAGGCCCTTACCCAATACGCGACGCGGATCTTGCGGCTTGCTCATTGGCGATGATCTCCTTTGCCAGTTTAATGTAGCTTTCCGCTCCCTTGGAGCGAACGTCATAGGCGATTACCGGTTTGCCGAAGCTGGGGGCTTCGGCTAAGCGCACGCTTCGCGGGATCACGGTCTCGAAAACCTGTTTGCCGAAGAAGTCGCGGAGGTCATTGGCGACCTGGCGAGTGAGGTTCGTGCGGTCGTCGTACATGGTGAGCAGGACGCCTTCGATGGGCAGATCGTGCTGGAAGCCTTCGCGGATGCGCTGGATGGTGTCGATCAATTGGCTGACGCCCTCGAGCGCGAAGAATTCGCACTGGATTGGCACGATGATGGAGTCGGCGGCGACGAGGCTATTGAGGTTGAGCAGGTCGAGAGCGGGCGGGCAATCGATGAGGATGTACTGGTAATCGTTCTTGACGGCGGCGAGTGCATCGCGGAGTCGGAATTCGCGCTCTTCGAGGTCGACGAGGTCGATGTTGGCGGCAACGAGGTTTTTGTCGGCGGGCAGGAGAAAGAGGCCTTCGAAATTGGTGGGGATGATGGCATCGTTGGCAGGAATGCCCTGGCAGAGCACATCATAGCAACTGTACTTGAGGTTGTCTTTTGCAACTCCTACACCACTGGTAGAGTTGCCTTGGGGGTCACAGTCGACTAATAGTACCTTGAGCTCATTGAGCGCCATGGAGGCGGCCAAATTGATCGCGGTTGTAGTCTTTCCGACGCCACCTTTTTGATTGGTGATCGCAATGATTTTTCCCACGGGCTTATGTTAGCATTCCTTCCAAATTTGACTGTTCCACGTGAAACATCTCTAAGTGCTGTTCCACGTGAAACGTAGACTGAAAATCGTTTCGAGTTCCGAAGCGGCTCAATGGGCCACTTGCGGCATACTCAGGTAAACATCCAAAATCGCGATCGCCGCGGGGGTGACACCGGGAATGCGGCTTGCATGGCCCAAAGTTTCGGGCTGGACGCGCTTGAGCTTGTCCTGTACTTCTTTCGAGAGGCCGGGAACGGAGCTAAAGTCAAAGTGGGGAGGAATCTTGCGGGATTCGCCTTCCTTCAAGCGCTCGACTTGCCGCTGTTGTTGCTGCATGTAGCCTTCGTACTTCAATTCAGTTTCGACAGTCGTGAGTAGGCTCTCCGGAATTGAGGCGGAAAGCTGTTGCTCGAGGTAGGGAAGGATCTTGCTGATCTTCGCCTCGGGGCGCCGAAGCCAAACGCCGAGCATGGGGCGGTCATCGAAATCGAGTTCCAAACCTTGAATTCGTCCCGGGGCAATGCGCTGGTCTTGTAGGAGCGAGAGTAGCCGGGACTTGAGAGCGAGTTTTTCGGAGAATCGGCGGGAGCGCTCAGCGGATGCGAGTCCAATGCGAGTGGCGATCGGCGTTAAGCGCTCGTCGGCATTATCGATGCGCAAGTGCAGACGGAACTCAGCGCGTGAAGTGAACATGCGATAGGGTTCGTCAGCACCCTTGCTGACGAGATCATCGACGAGAATGCCACCATAGGCTTCGTTGCGAGCCAATACAACCTCACCACTGTTGCCGACTTTAAGTGCGGCATTGATGCCGGCGAGCAAACCCTGGATGCCGGCCTCTTCGTAGCCACTGGTGCCGTTGATTTGTCCAGCCAGGAAGAGACCGGGATAGCGCTTGACTTCGAGGCGATGGTCCAATTCGCGGGGGTCGATGGCGTCATATTCAATCGCATAGCCGGGCCGAATCATTTCCGCGTCTTCGAGGCCCTCGATGGAGGCGATCATGGCTGTCTGCACGTCAATTGGCATACTGGTGGACATGCCATTGACGTAGACCTCATTGGTGTCGAGGCCTTCGGGTTCGAGGAAAATTTGGTGGCGAATACGATCCGGAAACTTGACTATTTTGTCTTCTATGCTGGGGCAATAGCGGGGCCCGACGCCTTCGATCTGACCGCTATACAAAGGACTGCGGGGGATGGCGGCAGAGAGCACGGCGTGGGTCTGTTCATTGGTGTAGGCGAGGAAGCACTGAATCTGGCGGCGTTCGATGCGGCTGGTGAGGAAGCTGAAGGGAGTGGGAACGGTGTCGCCATCCTGGGGCTCGAAGCGTTTCCAATCGATGGTACGGCCGTCGAGGCGGGGCGGTGTGCCGGTCTTGAGCCGGGTCCAATTGAGACCGAGACCGCGGAGCTGCTCGGCGAGAAGATTGCTGGGGGCCTCGCCGTTGCGACCGCAGGAGTAAGTAGTTTCACCCACATGGGCGATGCCTTTGAGAAAGGTGCCGGTGGTGACAACGACGGCGCCAGAGCGCAGTTGGCGGCCATCGCCGAGAAGAACGCCGCGGACGTGATTCTGTTCTTCGATGAGGAAGGCGGCGACCTCGGCCTGCAGGATGCGGAGGTTGGGTTCCTGTTCGAGGACCTCCTTCATGTGGATGCGGTATTGCTTCTTGTCGCATTGAGCGCGCGGGCTCCAGACGGCGGGGCCGCGGCTGGTATTGAGCAGGCGAAACTGAATGCCGACGGAATCGGTGATTTCCCCCATGACGCCGCCGAGGGCATCGATTTCACGCACGAGATGGCCTTTGGCGATTCCGCCGATGGCGGGATTACAGGACATTTGCGCGATCAAGTCGATATTCATGGTGATCATGGCGGTACGCAGGCCCATGCGGGCACAGGCGCGGGCGGCCTCGCAGCCGGCATGCCCCGCGCCGACCACGATCACGTCATAACGGCTTTGCTTGAGGGGGAACAGCATTTTTTGGGGTCTTCAGCCTTATTCTAGCTTTTGGAGGCAAATTCTCACTTGAACATCCTCGTTGTCGGTTCGGGCGGACGGGAACATGCGATCGCCTGGCGGTGTGCCGCGGAAGGACATAAGGTTTGGACCGCGCCGGGTAATCCTGGCATAGCGGCCGTGGCCGAGTGTGTGCCGCTCGAATCGCAGACGCCTGAGCGCTATTTGGAAGTGGCGAATCTGATCAACGCCGATTTGACGATTGTAGGGCCGGAGGCGCCGCTGGTGGCCGGGATCGTGGATTTGTTTGAATCGCATGGGCGGAAGGTCTTCGGGCCGCGGCGGGAGGCGGCGCAACTGGAGGGCTCGAAAGCGTTCTCCAAGGAGTTTATGGCGCGGCACGGGATTCCGACGGCGCGCTTTCAAATTTTTGATTCTCTGGCGGAGGCGCGGGCGGCGTTGGTGCGCTTTGAACTGCCGGTGGTGTTGAAGGCCGACGGGCTGGCGGCGGGCAAGGGAGTGGTGATCGCCAAGACGCGGGCGGAAGCCGAGGCGGCGCTCGAGGGGTTGTTTTCGGGGGACCTGGTTGGCGCGGCCGGATCCCGGGTGATCATCGAGGATTTCTGGCGTGGGGAGGAAGTGAGCTTTATCGCGATTTGCGATCAGGACCGGGCGCGGGCGCTGCCGCCATCGCAGGACCATAAGGCGATCTTTGAAAACGATGAAGGGCCGAACACGGGGGGGATGGGCGCTTATTCGGATGACCGCATTTTATCGGGCGAGCAAAAGGAATGGATCCTGAACAACGTAATCCTCCGCACGCTCGAGGGGATGGCGGCCGAAGGGATGCCGTTCCGCGGGTTTCTTTATGCGGGGCTGATGATGACGGCCGACGGGCCGAAGGTGCTTGAGTATAACGTGCGGCTGGGAGACCCGGAGACGCAGGCGCTGCTGTATCGCATGGAAGGAGGATTCGCGGAGACGATTCTGGCGGCGACGGAAGGGCGGCTCGATTCGGCACGGTTGCGCATTGGCGCGGGGGCGAGCGCGTGTGTGGTGCTGGCGGCGGCGGGCTATCCGGGCAAGGTGCGCTCCGGGGATGTCATTGAGGGACTCGATGAGGTGGAGGGGGCGACGGTGTTTCATGCCGGGACGCGGCGGGAGGGCGATCGGATCGTCACGGCGGGCGGGCGCGTGCTGGGCGTTACGGGGCGGGGAGAGAGCCTGCGCGCGGCGCTCGATGCGGTGTACGGAGCGGTGCGGCCGATTCGCTTTGAAGGCATGCAGTACCGGCGCGATATTGGACAGAAGGGTTTGAAACGCTACACTGATTAGCAAGTGGGGACGTAGCTCAGCTGGATAGAGCGTCCGCCTCCTAAGCGGAAGGTCGGCAGTTCGAATCTGCCCGTTCCCACCACTTTCAGTTTGAGTTGAGAGGGCCGGTAAAGAGGGGAAGCGGGGGACTGGCCGCGCCGCTGACGATGATTTCGAGGCGGTGCTCACCGGGCGACAAATTCGTTGGTACCGCAACGTTTGCCTGGCCGAGGCCGAGGAAGCCGGGAGCTGGGCCGAGAAACAGACCTTCGGCCGGGGCGCCATCGATGCGGACTTCCCAGGGCAGGGCGCGGTTGGCGCCGATACCGGTGAGGTAGATGATGAGGGGACGGCCGGGGCGCACGGGGCGGGAGGCGGAGTGCAGGCTACCGTCATCGAAGTTCTGAGCGGCGAAGATGGCGGGAGCGGCTTCGGTAACCCAGATCATGGTTTCGGGGCTGCGGATGCCCTGGCGCACCACTTCGAGGCGGGCGCTGCCGGTTTGGGTGCCGGCGGGGAGCGCGAAATTCAACTGTCCGGGAACGGCGCCAAAGACGGTGGCGGCGCGGCCATTGACCGTGACGGAGGGCGGGGCGCCTTCGCGCCACAGGTCTTCACCAAAGAGGCTGGCGATAGAGCCGAGGGCGAGGGGGCGAGCGTCGAAGCTAGCGGCATTGACCACGCCGCCGCGGGCGACGCAGGGCAATTGTTCAACGCCGGCTTCGGCCTGGGCCACCTGGATGACGCTGCCGCCAATGCGCAGGTCGGTGCCGCGGCGGGCCGGAGCTGGGTTGGGGTCGGCGATGAGGCGCCCGTCACGGACGCGCACCCACTCGGCGCCCCCGCTGACGCCGATCTCACAGCCGGGATTCACTTCGACGGCGATGGGGAAGCTGCCGCCGGCGCCGCCGAAGCAGTAATTGCGGCGCTCGAGTGAAGGGGCGCAGGCGCGTGTGCGCTCGATGCGATTCCGCAGGGCGGGCAGCCAGGTGTAAAGGCCGTTACCGGGGCATTCGGTTGCGCCGCTCGCGCGGGGGCTCAAGCCGGCGTCACGGTGTCCGCTGATGACGTTGAGTGTGAGGCCGCTGGCGGTGTGGAGGGTTTGGCCGAGGGGGTCGAGGCTCCAGCGCTGGGCCTGTTGGCCGAGCAGGCGGCTGAGTGAGTCGAGAGCGGCGGCCGAAGGCGGGACCGTGCTGTAAGTACCCATCAGGCAAACCCCCATGGTGCCGGTGTTGACGCCGGAGAAATGAGCGCCGACGACACCCTCGCCGCCGGCGCGGCCTTCGTAGGTGACGCCATTGGGATCGATGAGATAGTTGTAGCCGATATCGTTCCAGCCATTGCCGCGGACGTGCAGAACCCAGATGCTGCGCACGATGGCGGCCCAGTCGGTGGCGGAGTTGCCGCCGGCGGAATGGTGAACGACGAGGTGAGTGACGGGGGCGTATACGGGAGGGCTGGCGGGGTTGCATTCCGGGCCGCAGCCCCAGCCGGCGCGGCTGACGATGGGTTCACTGGTGCTTTGGCGGCTGGATGGGCCGGGGTCGATGAACAATACGCGGAGCGTGGAGCCGGCCTGGAATTCGACCTCCTGGACACCCTGTTCAAACCAGACGACGGTGCCGCCCTCGTGGCCGAGGACGACCTGCTGCCAGGGACCCCAAGTGGCGCCGTCGCGGGAACCGCGCAGGGAGGCATGAGAGTGTTCAGCGGCGATCAGACCGATGGCGTTGACCGGGCGGGCGGCGGCGAGGCGCCGCACGGGTTGGTCATAGTCGACGGCAAAACGTGCTTCCTTCACAACGCGTTGGGCGCAGAGGGAAGACATGGCGAGGAAAAAAATGATTCCCGTTCTCACTAACGCATGTTACCCCGTGGCGGAGCCCGGTTAAAATGAAGGGCGGCAGGCGGGGTCCGCCACCGCCACTCATGCCGCAAGCAAGATCCATCGCGTTAGAGTGTCACGGCTGCTTCGACATTATCGGCGACGTGCATGGCTGCCATGACCTGCTGGTGCGGCTGCTCGAAGAGCTGGGTTATCACGAGGGGGTGCACGAGCAGGGACGCTGCCTTGTTTTCGTGGGGGACCTGGTGGACCGTGGCCCAGAGGTTTTGGCGACATTGCGGCTGGTGCGATCGTTCGTGGAAAGCGGGCGGGCCTTGGCTGTTATGGGCAACCATGACGATAAGTTGCGCCGGTGGCTGATGGGACGGCGCGTTCAGGTGACGCATGGGCTGGACCGCTCGATTGCGGAATTGTCGGGGTTGACGGCGGTGGAAAGGCAGGGCTTGGCCGAGTTTCTCGGTGGTCTGCCGACGCAACTTGTGCTTGATGAGGGGCGGTTGGTGGTGGCCCATGCGGGGTTGTATGAGGAGCTGCAGGGGGTGGATTCGGGGGCGGCGCGGCGAATGGCTTTATATGGAGTGCCGACAGGAGAGAAGACGGTGGAGGGGCTTCCGGTGCGGCGGGATTGGGCGGCCGATTACCGGGGGCGGGCGCTGGTGGTGTACGGGCACACGCCGGTGCCTGAGCCGCGCTGGCTCAACAACACAGTGAATATCGATCTGGGGGCAGTGTATGGAGGGGCGCTAGCGGCGCTGCGTTATCCGGAGAGGACCGTGGTGCGAGTGGCGGCTAATTCGTCCGGATCCGCAGATTCCGGTTCATCCCGCTGCAATCGTTAAACAGGGCCGCAAGCCAGGTTTGGCGCCAGTTAGGCCAAGGGTCGTAGCTCAACATCTGGTCTTCGCGCACCACCCAGAGATGGACCGTATCCTTGCCAAACTTCCAGCCGGCGCCATAGCCATCCTTGCAGGTCACCTTGCGCACCACCTGCATGGTGTTGAAATCGGTATGGCCGCTTTTCTCACCCCAGTCCTCGAGAAATTTTAAGTAGGGGTAGTAGGGGCAGGGCTTTTCCGGCGTGCATCCCCAATGCTGGTAAGCGCCTTGGTAATCTTTTTTCTCGAGCAGAGCGCGAAAATCGCTAAGGCGATTCTGCTCCTTCCAGTTACGCAGCACATAATAGCCGCCGACAGCGACGGAGAGCAGGGCCAATAAAGCAAGAACGGCGCGAACAATCAGCTTGTTGCGCCGCTCTTCACCAGCTCCGTATTGGTCGAGAAAAGAACTCATTCCACCCTACTTGGCGGGATTTGCTTTGTCGTAAGCCGCCGTGGCTTCCGCCGTGATCTCGAGCGTGGCCTTGAAGTGGACTGCATTCGAGGTGTCGAGCACTACGTCGTAGCCCTTTTCCTCGGCCAGTTTCTTGACCACTTCCTGCATGCGCTGGCTGGCGCGCAGGAGAATCTCCTGGCGGTCGCGCTCGACCTCGGCCTGCAGGTCTTCCTGCTTGCGCTGCAACTCGCGCTGCTTGCGCTGGCCCTGGGATTGCAGGTCGGCTTCCACTTGCGGCGTCAACTTGCCCGCTCCCGCGTTGAGACGGGTTTGGATGTCGTTTAGTTCCGTGTTGAGTTTAGTCAGCTCATCGGTGCGCGGTTTGAACTTTGCCTCGAGGTCGGCTTGTGCCTTCTTGATTTCGGCCGTGTCGAGCAAGGCCTTCTGCGTGTTCAAAATGGCAATTTTGGCCTGGCCGAACAGCGCGACGCTCATCATCGCACCGAGCAAAACGCGGGTCATCATCTTTTTCATTGTCCTGACGTCTCCTGCTCTCTTCCGCGCTTGGCCCTAGCCGAGGACGGCGAGAATTTCACTTTCCCTCAGAATGAGAAACTCCTGGCCATCCATTTTGGTTTCGGATCCGGAGTATTTGCCGAAGAGGATCCGGTCGCCCACTTTGACTTCCATTGCCACGCGGCGGCCGTCCTTGAGTTGCTTTCCAGCACCAACAGCGACCACTTCGGCTTCTTGCGGTTTTTCCTGCGCACTATCCGGCACAAAAAGACTGCCGATTTTGTTTCCTTGTGATTCAATTCGCTTAACGAGCACGTGATCGTGCAAAGGCCGTAAATTCATTGCTTGATTCCTTGGGATCACAACCAATCTAGCAAACCAGCGCCCTAATCCGCCGGGATGGCGAAGCGGTCGCCGGTATCGGCGGCCCAGGCGCGGAGCCGCGTGATGAGTTTTGACCGTTCCGCGCGGTAGGCGTTGTTGTGCGCGAGGTTCATCTGTTCATAGGGGTCTTCGTTCAGATTGAACAAGAGCCAGCTGGTGTTTTCAAAGCAGGCGTACTTCCAACCGTCGCGTGTGACGAGGCCGCGCCAGGCTTTATTGATGCTGTGATTGTGGCCCGTGGGCACGACCGACTGCAGATAGGCGCTGTCTGGCTCGCCGCCGCGCTTGCGCCGCGTGAGCCGGTAGCCGGAATAATCAAAGCCGCGCATGAAAGCGGGTTTTTCAATACCGCAGAGGCCGAGCGTGGTGGGGGCGATATCAACGTGATTGAGCGGCACGGGGAATCGGCCCGTGGCTCGGCCCTCGTACACGGGCTGTTCGCCGCCGAGGATCATGGGCACGCGGATGCTCTCCTCATGAACGGTCATCTTGCGGAACATGCCATGACTGCCGTGCATATCACCGTGATCGCTGAAGACCATCAGGTGGGTACGAAAGCTGATGCCCTCCTGATCGAGCACGCGGCGGAGGCGTCCGATATTGCTATCCCAATTTTCGATCATGGCGTAGTAGCCGGCGAGATCGCGGCGGGCCTGGGCCTCGAGGCGAGCCACGCGGGGCACGTTGGGCCGCAGTTCGATGCGGGCGGGGTTATAGCGGGACATGTACTGTTCAGGGGCGGCGTAGGGGTCGTGCGGGGGTTGGACGCTGAGGCAGGCGAAGAAGGGTTTGCCCCGGCCCTCGCGCTGTGCGTGGGCCTGTTGGCGAACATAGTCGATCATCAGGTCGGTGAGAGCGTCGGTTTCATAACCGGGCAGGCGTTCGAGAAACGCATCCTGACCCTGGCCGCCGTGCACCCAACAATCCCACTGGCTATTGTTATTCTCATAGCCCACCCATTTATCAAAGCCGCCTCGCAGATCGGGGGGCACAATGAACTTCGCCGCCCGGCCATCGCGTTCGTGAAAGCCGCCGAGATGCCATTTTCCGAACCAGGCGGTTGTATATCCAGCCTCGCGCAGCGGTGTGGTGATCGTGGGTTGGCCCTTGGGTAGAGGGTATTCGTGGCCCGGCACGCACTCATGGGGATACTTGCCCGTAAGCAGACTGCCGCGAAAGGGACAACACAAGGGCATGCCGCTGACGGCGGCAGTGAAATTGACGCCACCGGCGGAGAGGCGGTCGAGGTTCGGCGTGTTCGCATTCGGGTCACCATTGGCGCCAATGGCTTGCCCCCGATGCTGGTCGGCGAGAAGCCAGATGACATTGGGCTTGTCGCTGGTCAGGTCCCGCGTGCGCGTTGTCTGCGCCGCCATTGCAGTCAGAAAATCTCGCCGGAACATTGTTTCGTAATTTTAAATTCAAACGCGGAGGAGCAAAATAGAAAAAGCCATGCGTTTGTTTTTCGTTCTCCTCACACTCGCGCTGTCGCTTGCCGCCCGCGACGATTACTTCTTCGAGACGCCTTATCTGCAACTGGGAAAGCGGCCGGCGGCGACGAGTGGCGCGCTGGATCTGATGTGGCTGGGCCACGACAAGGATGTCGATTTCAAGGTGGAGTACAAGAGCTCGGGTGGATGGATGCCGGCGGCGGTGAGTCAGGTGCGCCGCGTGGACTTTGCCGGAACGCCGCCACACCGGGTTTACGCCGCTTCGCTCGAAAAGCTGAAGCCCGGTGTACGCTTCTCCTACCGGGTGTCGGTGGGGGGCAAGACGGTTTTTGAAGCGGCGTCGATGTCGCGCAAGAGCGCCAATCAGAATACGCACTTTGTTGTTTTTGGGGATTGCGCGGCCAAGACCGGCGGGCAGCGCGCGGTCGCCTATCATGCTTCGCTCGAGAAGCCCGACTATATTTTCATCACGGGTGACATCGTCTATAGCCGCGGACGGGTGTCGGAATACCAGACGAATTTCTGGCCCATCTACAGCCATGCCACCGCGGATCCGAAGAAGGGCGCCCCGCTTCTACAATCGACGTTGTTCACCGCCGTGGTGGGCAATCACGATTCACAATCGCCCATCGAGTTTGAGAAGAACCCCGACCCGCTGGCGTTTTATCTTTACTGGTCGCAGCCGGTGAATGGTCCGGCTACCGGGCTCGATCATCCCTCGGTGCCGCAGTTTAAGGGAGATGCCGCCCTGCAGGCGAAATTTCTCGCGGCGACGAAAGACACCTTTCCCGGCATGGCGAACTTCTCGTTTGATTACGGTAACGTTCACTGGACGATTCTCGATTCCAACCCATATGTGGACTGGTCGACGCCGGCCTTTCGCCAGTGGGTGCTCAATGATCTGAAGGCGGCGGCGAAGGCGAAGTGGCGCATTATCGGCCTGCACCATCCGCCCTTTAACTCCTCGAAGGCGCACTTCAGCTACCAGCGCATGCGGGTTCTCGCCGACATCTTCGAGCAGGGCAAGGCCGATCTGGTGCTGGCCGGGCATGTACACAACTACCAGCGCACGCATCCGCTCACGTTCGCCGTCGAGGCGGGCTTCGAGCTGGGCAAGAAGCAGGAGGTACCCGGCAAGTGGACGCTCGACAAATCCTTTGACGGCGAGAGGAATCAAAAGCCGAAAGGCGTGATCTACATCGTGACCGGTGCGGGCGGGGCAAGCCTTTATAACCAGGAGCAGACGGCCGACAAAGCGAGCTGGCAGGAATTCACGACGCGCTTTGTATCGACGGTGCATTCCTTTTCGGTGATCGACACGACGGCCAAGCAGCTGCGCTTCCGGCAAATCGGCGAGGACGGCAAAGAGCTGGACCGCTTCACGATTTCGCGCTAGGCGGCAGACTTATCGCCAGCCGCTAAATTTCCAGACGAGTACAGCGAGGGCGACGACGACGCCGCGCGGTAAAGTGCGGCCGAGACCGGTGGTGACATCGAGCTCGGGCTGGGCGAGATAGGGCGCCTGACCGCGGGCCAGAGTGCGCAACACGTGCCCAAGGCGCCTAGCGGTTTCGCGGCCAGCGCCACGCCAGAGAACCAGGGCCAGGGCTACTACGCCGCCGAGCACGGCATTAAGCAGAAAGACGCGCAGCCAGGTCTCCCAGCCGAGCAGCGCGCCGAGGGCGGCCATCAGCTTCAAGTCGCCACCGCCGGTAGCACGCAGGGCAAACAGCGGCAGATGGATCGCCAGCGCCAGGCCGGCGCCCGCCAGGGCGCTCCGCGTGTCATTGACGAGAAATCCGGCGAGGAGCCCGCCGAGGCAGAGCCAGTTGGGGATCCGCCTGACGCGCCAGTCCCAGGCTGCCGCGCCCAGACTCAGCAGCAGCACCAAGGCATCGCGCATTCAGGCCCCGGTTGCCTTCCAGGCGTCGTAGCCGCCCGTGAGATTGGCGAGATCGGCCAGGCCGGCGCGCTGCAGCAGACTGGTGGCGATCGAGCTGCGGTAGCCGCCTTTGCAGTGAACAATCAGCAGGCGGTCACGCGGCAGCTCGCCGAGCCGCGACTCGAGTTCACCCAGAGGGAGTGAAAGCGCGCCGGCAATGTGGCCGGCCTCGAACTCGCTGGTCTCGCGAACATCAAGAATGCAAACCGGTTCCTTGCCCAGGAGTTCGCGCACTTCGGCGGCGCTGATTTGAGGGATGTATTCGAGGCGGCCGCCATCGCGGACCCAGCCGGCCAGGCCATCGCGCAGATAGCCGTGTACATTCTCCACACCCACCCGCGCCAGCCTGAGGCGCGACTCGTGTAAATGCCCATCGTCTTCACAGCACAGAATCAGTTCGCGGTCGAGGCCCAGAATGCGGGCGGCCCAGGAAGCATATTGGCCGCTGAGGCCGATGTGGATCGAGCCGGGAACATGGGCGGCGGCAAACTCAATCGCGGGCCGGGTGTCGACCACGAGGGCGCCGGCCTGCTGGCGCTCCCGGACTTGCGCCGGGCTGAGTGCCTCGAGTTCTTTCAGCTCGGCGAGAGCCGTGGCGCCGCGCCGGTTCAGATCGACGTCGCGGGCAAAGTACTCCGGCCGTGGCGGCATCTCGGCGGTGAGCAAATGAACGAAGTCCTCACGGCTGCCGGCGCGCAGGGCGTAGTTTGTCTGTTTCTGGCGGCCGAGGGTCGACCAGCTTTCCGGGCCCAGTTGCCGCCCGCAGAGTGAACCCGCGCCGTGCGCCGGATAAATGACCGTGTCGTCGGGCAGCGGCATCAGTTTCTGGTGCAGGCTGTCGTAGAGGATGGCAGCGAGCTGTTCCGGGGTGTGCGTGGGAGAAAGATCAGGCCGGCCGACGTCGCCGGCAAACAGAGTATCGCCGGAAAACAAAACCATCGGCTGACCGGGAGCGCTGAGGTCCTCCATGAGCACGCAGACGCTTTCGAGGGTGTGGCCGGGGGTTTCGAGAAAGCGCAGACGGCAATCGCCAAAGCGGATTTGATCGCCATCGTGGACGGCCACATGATCAAAGAGAGCGTTGGCGGCGGCGCCGAAGTAGATTCGCGCTCCGGTGCGCTCGGCCAGTTCGCCGTGGCCGGAGACGAAATCGGCATGAAGGTGGGTCTCGATGACGTGGCGAATTTGCCAGCCACGTTCGGCGGCGCGCTCGAGGTATTGGTCGATGTCGCGCTGCGGATCAATGACCGCCGCTTCGCCGCCGGAGCCGACCATGTAGGAGGCATGGGCGAGACAGCCGAGATAGAAGCGCTCGAGCTCGACGGCCATGGCTTAAGCTCCGGGGCGGCGTTTGTGCCAGTCGGTGCGCGCCTGAAAGGCCTTGCCGACGGCAAGCAGCGCGTTTTCCGTGAAGGCGCGCCCCATGAGGGTGATGCCGAGCGGTAGGCCGCCGGCAAAGCCGCAGGGCAAGCTGAGCGCGGGCAGGCCAGCTAGATTGCCGGCGGGGATGTGCGCGGCGAGTCCCCGTTTGCGATTGGCGGGTGGAGGGCCATTGCGCGGGGGCGCATCGAGCGGGGTATCGACACGGTTGGCCACACCCAGGCGCGTCGGCGCGAGGATCATATCTGTTTCGTAGAACAGATCGCGGAATGCATTCAGCACCAGGCGCCGCACGCGCATGGCCTTCAGATAGTCACGCGCCGGCAGATCGAGGGCGGCCTTGAGACCGGCGGCTTGTTTCTGATCGGCAATCTCGTCGATGCGCCCGCTGGCGATGAGGTCTTCAAAGATGCTGCCTGCTTCGCCGGAAAGAATCGTGCTGACAAGGGGGCCATAGGGGAAGTCGGGCAGTTCGGCTTCCTTCATCTTGACGCCGAGGGAGCGCACCACCTCGAGCGCCTTTTCAAAGGTCTCGCGCGTTTCCGGCTCCGCCCATTCCTCCCAATCCACTTTGGCGTAGCCGACGGTGTAATCGCTCAAAGGCCGGGCGAACTGCGGAGCGTAATAAAACCCCTTGCCGGCGCTCATCGGGTCGGCGCTGTCCCCGCCGGCGATGGCTTCGAGGATGATGCCACAATCTTCGGCGCTGCGGGCGAGGGGGCCGATTTTGTCGAGAGTCCAGCTGAGCGCCATCGCACCGGCGCGGCTTACCAGGCCGTAGGTGGGGCGCAGACCGGTGACGCCGCAGAAGGCGGCGGGCGTGAGAATGCTGCCACTGGTTTCACTGCCGAGGGCAAAGGGCACACAACCGGCGGCAACGGCGGCGCCACTGCCGCTCGAGGATCCGCCGGCCCAGTGGGCTTTATTCCAGGGGTTGAGGCACGGCCCGGTGAGCGAGGCGGCGGCGTAGCGATAGCCGCCTCCGCCCGCGAGTTGAATCATGGACAGCTTGCCGATGAGCACCGCGCCGGCCTTGGAGAGTTTCTTCAGAACGGTTGCTGGTTCCTCCAACACCTGCGTTGCATAGGGCTTGGCGCCCCAAGTGGTGGGATGGTTGGGCCAGGCGAGGAGGTCCTTGGCGCCGAAGGGCACGCCTTGGAGGCGGCCGCGAAGGCGTTCGCGCTTGCGCTCTTCATCGACTTCCTTGGCTTTGCGCAGCGCTTCCTCACGCAGGCTGAGCGCGACTGCGTTGTGCGCGGCGCCCTGTTTCTCGAGCCGGTCGAGAAAAGCGCGAGTCAACTCCTGGCTGGAGTAATCGCCTTTTTTCCAGCCGGCGTTCAGTTCCGCGGCTGTTTGAAAGAAGAGGTCCTCGCCCGCGAGTGCCATGGTGTTTATGCCTTGAAATGGAAGGCGGGCTCGGCCGCCATGGGGAGCAACACTTTGTCCAAGGCCTCACGATTGCTTTTCTGCGTGCGCCGGGCCAGATCGAGCAGATCGCCGCTGGGGGCTGGGACTTGCGCCGGGGCCTGCTGGGTACTGGCGGCCGCGGCGGCAGCCACAAGGATTTCTCTGCGCTTGAGCTTCATTTGAGGGCCTCCCGCGCGGCTTTTTCCATCACACTGGCCGGCGCGCTTTCTCCGGTCCAGATTTCAAACTGTTCGGCGGCTTGAGCCAGAAACATCTCAAGGCCGGGAATCACGGCGCTGCCTTGAGCGCTTGCCCGGCGGATGAGTTCGGTCTCGAGCGGGTTATAGACCATGTCGAAGACGACGTCGGCCGGAAGGTCGCCATCGAAGAAACACTCGTTGACGTGGGGAAACATGCCCATCGGAGTGGCATGAACGAGGGCGTCGAACTTGCGGTCTTTCAACTCGGCGCGCACCAGCGCTTCGGCGCCGCAGAGCTTGGCGAAGGCCCGCACGCGGTCGGCATTGCGCCCGGTGATGACGACCTTGGCGCCCGCGTCGGCCAGGGCAAAGGCCGCGCCGCGGGCCGCGCCGCCATTGCCCACCAGCAGCACCGTGCTGCGGTTGAGCTTGATGCGCTTGCTGAGCGGTTTAGTGACAGCCAGGGCGTCCGTATTGGTGCCGCGCCACTTACCGGCTTTCTTCCAGACGGTATTGACGGCCCCGATGCGGCGCGCCAGCGGCTCCACCGCGTCAAGGTATCGAATGATCTTCTGCTTGTGAGGAATCGTCACGCTGAAGCCCTGCACGGGCAGAGACTCACAGAAACCGAGGAAGTCCTTGAGCTGCGCCGGCTTGACCAGAAACGGCAGATAGACGGCATCGAGGCGGCGGGCCTGAAAGGCGCGGTTGTGCACGTTGGGTGACAGGGAGTGGCGCACGGGGTCGGCAACGACGCCGTAAACCTTGGCGGCTTTCGTAATCTTGTCGATGCGATAGAGCTGCCGCAGCAGACGGGCACTAACTTGTCCCGACGCCGTGCCCTCCACCGCGTTGGGCGCGGCGTAGGTGTAGAGGCTGCCCTGGGCGTTGCATAAAACGCGGCTGGCAAAACCGGTCTCGCTCATGGCCAGCAGGATAAGCGGCACCTTGGGATGAGCTTTCTTGAGCGCAAGCACGCGGGCGGCATCGCTTGGTTTGCGTGCCGTGGTGACTACCTTGTAGCCGTCGGCCGGCACTTTGAGCATGCGCCGCAGCACCGGCTCGAGCGGCGGAGTGCCTTCGTAATCATGCCAGCTGACGATCAGGTGCGCCTTGGCGCGCATGGGCTCAAGACGGGCCACGATCTTTTCGGCGGTTTCGATTTCGACATCGATGGCATGAGCGCCGGCATCGATCGCGGCATCAAGAATACGGATCTGGTCTTCAATCAGGCCGTCATACTTGCCATGGTTCTGATGACGCCGGCAGGTGGCCAGAAGCGATACATCGGGGTGCTTACCGAGAAAGTCCTGGATCGCCTTCAGTCCGGCTTCCGGCCGAGGCAGATAGTCGAGGCGGAATTCGAGAAAAGACTCACCAGCGGCGACTTCCTTGCTGGCCTGCTCGAGAAGTTTATCCACCGTGGGTAGGCCCAAAGCAATACAAACCTTGGGAAGTGCCGCGCGCGTTGACATAGGAGTTAGGAAACGGAAACGTCCCTTAGCTTACCACCGCCACCGGGGGCTCTTGTTGGCGGCGCAGTTCCTCGAGATGCAGCTTCCAGCTATCGAGCAGCGGCCCCGGATGCCGCACGCCAAAGCGGGCGACTCCGGCTTGTTTGAGGGCCAGGACCTCGGACAAGGTTTTGCCATCGACCATCAGCTTGAGTTCCACGTGCGGCGCCAGCTTGGCGAGCATCTTATCCACCTGCTCGGCGCGGTACTCGCTGGCGCTCAGCATAGCCACGCCGCCGCGTTTGGCCATCTTGCACAGAATCAAGGTCCGCTCCTCATCGAGCATGCTGACGTCGCAGCTGGCGACGAGCTTGGCGAGGCCCTCCTCACAAGTCTTCAGCAGTTGCATCAGCTCGATCTCGACGTATTGAAACTGGCGGCTCATCATCTTGGGAAGGTTGATTTTGGCCTCTACATCCACGGCGCCGCGGCGCAGCATGTCGCGGACTTCGAACTGCTTGACCGCCGTGGTGGCGTCACCTGGCGCGGCGCTGGTGCGGCTGCCGAGGCGCACTTGGGTGCCGGTCCATTCCTTGGCCAGATCGAGATCGCAAGGGCGTACAATAACGGCCCGCACGCCATAAGCAGCGGCGGTGACGCAACCCTCATGAACCTGCTCTTCGGTCATTAGGGGACTGGACAAATGATAGTCCACCAACCCGGCCAGATCGCTATAGTGCATCTCTTAGTTATATAAGGAATTTATGAGTAAATTGATTTTCGCCATGCTTTTCGCTGCGCTTGCCTTTGCCGCGCGCAAGCCAATCACGCACGAATCGATGTGGCTGCTCAAGCGCGTGGGCGCGCCGAGCCCTTCACCCGACGGCAAGTGGGTAGTCTTTCCGGTGACGCAGCCCGCCTATGATCCCAAGGAGCAATCGACCGATCTCTGGCTGGTTCCCGGCGATGGTTCCGCGCCGCCCCGGCAGATTACCTTCACCCGCGCGATGGAGTCATCCCCCGTCTGGTCGCCCGACGGGCGGCTTCTCGCCTTCACGGCCACGCGGGAGGGCGACAACGAAGCGCAGTTGTATGTGCTTGATGTACTCGGCGGCGGCGAGGCGCAGCGCTATACGCAAATCGCCACCGGAGTAAGCGATCCGCGCTGGTCTCCGGACGGACGCAGGATCCTGTTCACCTCGATGGTGGCCGCGGGAGAAGCCCCCAAAACAAAATCAAATGCTCGCGTTTTTGAGTCTTTTCCGGTGCGCATGTGGGATCACTGGCTGGACAACCGGCGGGCGCATTTGTTTGTAATGGAGTCGAGCCCCGGGGCGGCGCCGAACGACATTCTAGCGGGCACGCAGTGGGCTTCGACGCCCGGCATGGGTGCGCCGCTGGCCAACTCGGGAGAAGACTTCACGGCGGTATGGACGCCCGATTCCCGCTCGATCGTGTTCGCCAGCGACATCAACCGTCATGAGGCCGCTCACGCCTTTGTGAAGACGAAGCTCTTTCTGATTTCGGCCAGCGGCGGAGAGCCGCGGCCACTTACTTCCGGAGCTTACTCCTACTCAAGCCCGCGCTTCCGGCCCGATGGCAAGGCGCTCTACGCGATCGAAAGCCGGGAAGGGGTAAACAACGCAACTTACTCGCTCAACCGCCTGGCGCTGATTCCCTGGCCGCAGGCGGGGCTGCCGCGCACGGTGACGGAAAACATCGACCGCTCCGTCGAGAGCTTCGTGCTGACGCCCGATTCGAAGTCGATCTTTTTCGCGGCCGACCAGGGCGGCCTGGGGCGGCTGCAGATGATCCCAGCCGAAGGCGGTGCGCTCGCCGAGCACCCGCAGACAGAAGGTAATTACGCCAATCTCGCCGGCGGCGGCAACCTGCTTTTCGCCAACTACGACAGCGCCACCAGCCCGGCGGAAATCTACCGCTTCGATCCTATCTTGAAGCAGATGAGGGCGATCACCAGCTTCAACGCCGCCACACTCGCGGAACTCGACTTATCCGCTCCCCGGCACTTTTACTTCACTTCGAAGAAAGGCCGCCTCATTCACAACCTGCTGATTACGCCGCCCGGCTTTGATGAGACCAAGCGCTATCCGCTGTTTGTGTTGATCCACGGCGGCCCGCACGGTATGTGGAAAGACCAGTTCTTTCTGCGCTGGAACTACCACCTGATCGCCAGCCCTGGCTATGTCGTGTTGCTCACGAACTATACCGGGTCCACCGGCTTCGGCGAAAAGTTCGCGCAGGCAATTCAGGGTGATCCGCTGGCTACCCCGGGCGATGAGTTGAACGAAGCAGCCGATGAGGCGTTGCGGTTGTTTTCGTTTATCGATCCGGCAAGGCAAGCCGCTGGCGGCGCCAGCTATGGGGGGCACTTGGCGAACTGGCTTCAGGCCACGACGGCCCGCTACAAATGCTTGGTGTCTCATGCCGGGTTGATCAATCTCGAGTCGCAGTGGGGCACCAGCGACAGCATCTATCATCGTGAGATCAACAGCGGCGGCCCAATCTGGCAACAGGGAGAAACATGGCGGAAGCAGAACCCGATCCGCTATGCGGCCCAATTCAAAACTCCCGCACTGGTTACGGTTGGCGAGAGGGACTTCCGCGTGCCGCTCAACAATAGTCTTGAATACTGGTCGGTGCTGCAGCGCCTGCGCATTCCCTCGAAGCTGATTGTTTTCCCCGATGCGAATCATTGGATTTTGAAGGCCGAAGACTCACGCTTTTTTTACTCGGAGTTACTTGACTGGCTGCAGCGCTGGCTGCGCTGAGGGCATGCCGCGCCGTCAGTTTCGGAATCGGGGGATTGCTTAAGGTATACTTCAGGGGGGAATTTCCCTTTCCAGGAGACGGATGAGCAAAGAAGATTCGATTGAAGTGACCGGAGTGGTTGTGGAAAAACTCCCGGATGGCAAATTCAGCGTGCAACTGGATCAGGACCGGCTTGTGCTGGCCCACTTGGCAGGCAAACTTCGTCAGAATCGCATTCGTGTACTGGCCGGGGACCGGGTCACGCTTGAGCTCTCCCCCTATGACCTGACCAAGGGTCGCATCACCTATCGTCACAAATAGGCGTTCACGGTTTTTTTTCGCGCGCCTACTTTTTCGCTAATCCCAATTAATACAATCATTTATCACTGAGCCGCACGGCCCGCTGCAGCTGTCGGGCGTCCTTTTGCTCTCCCCCGTTCGCCATTCTGACTCGCAAGAGGAGTCAACCCCATGGCAACCTACGGTTCACAGAATTACAACAGCAACTTCCGCCGCAACATGAACGACCTTCCGCTCGCGGCGGAGTTTGAACGGCTGCTCGTCGGCCAACCGGGTGTAGCCCGGCAGATCCTGCCTTACGTCGAAATGTTTGCAGCGGGACTTTCACCCGAAGGCCGGCCGGCCGGCGTCTTTCTTTTGCTTGGCCCGACCGGTACGGGCAAGACGCGTTCGGTGGAAGCACTTGCGGAATCCTTGCACGGATCGAACCGCCACATTCTGCGTATCGACTGCGGCGAGTATCAGATGGATCATGAGGTGGCCAAGCTCGTTGGAGCCCCTCCGGGATATCTGGGCCATCGCGAGACGCAACCCCTGCTTTCCCAGGCCCGTATCAACTCGGTGGCGAGCGAGCGTTCGACGCTCTCGATTCTTCTGTTTGACGAAATCGAAAAGGCGGCGCCTTCGATGATGCGCATATTGCTGGGTGTGCTCGACCGCGGCATTCTGCGCCTCGGTGACAACAACCTCGTCAATCTCGAACGAACGATGATCTTCATGACGAGCAACCTCGGCGCCGACAAGATGCAGAAGGAACTAACCCCGACCCTGGGCTTTGCCGCCCCCGTGGCGCAAGGCAAGGCAGCCGCCGCGAGCCGCCTCGAGTCGATCGGCCTTGCCGCGGCCAAGCGCAAGTTCTCACCCGAGTTTATGAATCGAATCGATGCCACGATCGCCTACCAGCCTCTTGATGACAAAGCACTCCATCAGATACTTGATTTGCAACTGGACCGGATCCAGCGCCACGTCGACGCCCGTCTGGGCGCCCGCTCCTTTGAGCTCGAAGTCACTCCGAAACTCAAGAAGTTTCTGCTTGAGAAGGGCACGAGCCTCGAGTATGGAGCACGGGAGTTGAAGCGTACAATTCAACGCTTTATTCTGCAGCCGCTAGCGGGAGTAATCAACACCGGGCAGATCCCGCCAGGATCCCTCGTCGACATGGATCTCAAAAACGGGGAAAAAATCCTGATTCGCATCCATACCGACGACGAGGACAACTAGCGGCCGTCCGGGATGTAGTTGGCCGTCTCGATGAACTGTGTACCCTGCCGGGTGTTGACCTCGAGCCGGAAGCTAACCCGGTTGTCGGCGCTCATGTACAGCACACTGCCATTGCGCAGTTGGCGCTCATCGAGAGCCACCATTTTTGAGTACTGGCCATCCAGGATGCGCAGCGAACCACTCTGCGCATTTTGGATGGGAGCCGACTCGCGGTCCCATCGGACAGCGATCCTATCATTCTCCCAATCCGCGGTCAGCCCGAGGGAGAAAGAGCGTTTCGAGGCCCGCTCCACGTCCTGCCGGTTTAACAGCATGGCGATCTGAAAGCCGGTCACGACACCCACGACGAGAAAAACAAGGGATAGTGGCACCCAGACCCAGCGTTTGCGTAAATTGGCTGTTGAGTTATCGGAATGCAAAGCCACTGGAACAGCTTCCACATCCGTCAATTCAGCAGGCTTTCTTGGTTCCCCCCGATGGGTTTTGATCCAGTCCCGCAGATCGGGTTCCGGATGCGCGAATGGCGTATTGACGGACTCTGGCAATTCGGGCGGAGAAATTCGCGCGGGCGGCGGATTGCCTCCGCCCAGATCTTTTCTCCGGAAAGGGAACTCGCGGTAAGAATTTTCACGGTGGAATTCATCGCCTTCCTTGATGAAAAATCCCCCCAAGCTGGTCTTTGCCGCGAAAGGCCGCACAAGAAGAATCACCTGCCGGTTTTGGCCGAAGTACTTCTCAAAAAGAGCAACGTCCTCGTCGGCGAGCCCGAATCCTTTCCGCGTATGGCTGCGAAAGAATCCCACGGGAAGCAGATCCTGGGTTTTTGCCCTGGCAACGGATTCCGCAAAGCGAGACTCATCGTTTTCAGTCAACAAGTAGGATGGGCCGCGCAAATAGTCGCAGGCCACCAACTCAAAGTCCTGAACCTTCACCACGGTCTGGCCTTCCCATTCCTCGAAGCTGCCGAGTAAGATGCCGCCAACCTCCGCACCCCGCTTGGGCACAGCGCCAAAGCCACGCATGACATCCGAGGCAATGCGGTCCACCACGCCAAAATCGAGGTGGATGGTGATCGCTTTGCCTTCTACTGCCCACACAAAGTGAGTTGGCGTTTGAACTACATCTTTCATGCAGCTATTCCCTACTATGCTAGTTGGCCCGGGCATAATCCTCAAGAAGCATTGTTGCGATTCGTTATCATCAACGGGTGCCTGGAGTTCTCTACGTTGTTGCCTCGCCGATCGGTAACCTTGATGATCTCACTACCCGGGCCCGGCGGATCTTGCGTGCTGTCTCGCTAGTTGCGTGCGAAGACACCCGCCAGAGCGCAAAGTTGATGGCAGCGGCGGAAGCGGCCCGGCCCCTGGTCAGCCTGCACGAACACAATGAGGCCACCCGATGCCATGAAATCCTGGACCGCTTGAGTCAAGGCGAGGATGTTGCTTTGATTTCCGACGCGGGTACGCCGCTGATCTCCGACCCGGGCTATCGCTTGGTGGAGGCGGCGATTGCCGCCGGCATCCGTGTCAGCCCCATACCCGGTCCGAGCGCGGTGATATCGGCTTTGTCCATAGCCGGCCTGCCCACCGACCAGTTTGTCTTTATCGGGTTTCTCCCACCCAAGCCTGCTGCCCGCCGCGCCCATCTGGAATCCTGGTCTACCGCTCCCGCCACGCTCGTCTGCTTTGAATCCCCGCACCGAATCCTCGAATCTCTCGCCGATATCGCCGCCCTTTGGCCCGCGCGGCGCATGGCCGCTTGCCGCGAGTTAACGAAGCTGCATGAGGAGATCTTGCGCGGAAGCGCGGCGGAAATCGCCGCCCGGCTCGCGGCCCGCCCCTCGATCAAGGGAGAATTTACGCTGGTCATCGACCGCGGCAACGAAGCAATTTCCCTCGACTCGTCTCCCGCTTCTCTCGCCGCCCGTGTCCGGCAACTGCAGCAGGATGGTCTGTCCCGCATGGATGCCATCAAGCAGGCAGCCCGCGAAGCCGGGCTCAACAAACGCGCGGCCTACGATCTGCTTGAGAAAGAAAAAGCCTAGCCCCCTGGCTCCTCCTCGTCGCCGCCAAGCGCCGCCTCCTTAATCTTGCCGTCCACTCCTTGGATCCACTTCAGTTCGCTGCCCGAACTGGCATCCGGCCACAGGCTCTTGGACTTCGTCACCGCGGCGGACACTTCCGCATGATGCGCGGACTCTTGCCTGAGAAACTCCAAACCGTTTGAAAGCCACTGTGCCAGACTTGGCTGCAACAGCCGATAAAACACATGACGGCCCTCTCTACGCTCCATTACTACATGGTGCGACCTGAGTACGGACAGATGTTGAGAAACGCGCGAATGACTGATCTCCAGAACCGATTGCAGTCCGTTGACGTCCAACTCCTTGTTACGCAGCTCCTGGATGATCCGGATCCGGTGGGGGTGTGCGAGAATTCCCAAGAAGTCCCCCATTTCCTTAGTCAATAATGCACGCCAAGGCATAATTGCCCTTATTTCTTTCCTCGACCCACATTATATCTGAAGTTCCGGACTGATACCGGGTTTTGCATGTTAAAATACATGCATGCGTCGTGAGAGGGTGGATCCGGTTGTATTGATCAAAATTATTCCCATCGAATAGATCCTTTCTCTCCTGAATTGAATCCATATCATCAGGTAGTGATGTGGCTGCTCGGCGGTCAGAGTCAACCAAATCATCCCTCACCGCAACAACTATTTCTATGGCACAAGCAAACACGCATGCGGCTGCGCACGAGCATCCTTCGCCGCTGTCCCGGCTGCGGGGTTGGATGGCATTCGAGCGTACCGATATTTGGGTTGTCGTGATTTACTCGGTTGCCATCGGGTTGCTTTCGTTGGTGGTGCCGATCGCTACACAGTCGCTTGTGAACACGATCGCCTTCGGCACACTATTGCAGCCGCTCGTGGTGCTGTCCTTGCTGGTGCTTCTCGGCCTCACCTTCGCTGCCGTGCTCAAGGTGCTACGGAGTCATGTGGTCGAAGTGATGCAGCGGCGCATCTTCGTGCGCGTGTCCAACGACACGATCGAGCGGCTGTTGCGAGTGCGTATCCAAGCCTTCGATGACGACCACGGCCCAGAGCTGGTCAATCGCTTTTTCGAAGTGGTGACACTGCAAAAAGGCGGAGCAACTCTCCTGGTGGATGGGCTCGAAGTGATTATGACCACACTGATTGGCATGATCCTGCTGGGCGTTTACCATCCGGTGCTGCTGATCTTCTCGGTGGTGATGACCGTGAGCATAATCGTCGTGCTTTTTCCCCTCGGCTACGGAGCGATACGCACCGCCATCAGCGAAAGCAAATCGAAGTACGCTCTGGCGGCGTGGCTGCAAGAGTTGGCGCGCCACCCCGCAACCTTCAAATCGCTGCCAGGAGCGAGCTTCGCCCTCAAGCGGAGTGATGCGATCATAGCCGATTACATCCAGCACCGGCGTGCCCACTGGCGCGTGCTGGTGCGGCAAATTATTGGCTCGCATGCCATGCAGGCCATCGGCACGGCCGCTGTACTGGGTGCTGGCGGTTGGCTTGTCATGCAGCGCCAATTGACCCTCGGCCAACTGGTTGCCGCCGAGCTTGTTGTCGCCGCTTCACTCGGCAGCTTTTCAAAGTTCGGCAAACAGCTTGAGACGTTCTACGATCTGCTGGCCGCCGTCGACAAGCTCGGATACCTGACAGACCTGCCGATGGAAGAATCTGGCTCGGAGCGGACGAACCAGGGTCAGGCGGCGGCGATCGAGTTTCGCTCGGTCTCCTTTGCTCACCATCCCGGCCATCCGTTGCTCGAAGACCTCGATCTGACGATCCCCGCCGGTAGCCGGCTTGCGATCACCGGTGGCCTTGGGTCCGGCAAGAGTACGCTGATCGATCTGATCTACGGGCTGCGCGAACCGTCGCAGGGCACCCTGCTGTTTGAGGGCAGCGACTACCGCAAGCTCAAGCTATATGACTTGCGGGGGCAGATCGCGCTGGTTCGCGGCATTGAAATTTTTCACGGCACGATTGAAGACAACATCCGTCTCGGCATCGCTGAGTTGAGCTCACACGATCTCCGCCACATCCTTGAGACCATAGGCCTGCTCGAGACCGTGGAGAGTTTGCCGGAGGGCCTGCAGACGATGCTGACCACCGGCGGGCAGCCGCTGACGCAGGGCCAGAGTTACCGTCTAATGCTGGCCCGGGCCATGGCCTTGCGGCCGCGCGTTCTCATCCTCGATGAGATTCTCGACCGCATGGAGGACAGCCCGGAGCAGAACGCGCTGATGCAACGCTTGACGGCGCCGGAAAACCCCTGGACGCTGATTGTTTCCAGCCGGTCGCAGTTCGTGCTCAAGCACTGTCAGAACCACATTCAACTGGTTCACGGCCAGATTCGCGGCCAGGAGAAACACTAGCTATGAGGCCCGAAATTGATTTCCGTCTCCCCGCCATGAGCCAAGTCGGCTATGCTGGCGGTTCCCGACTGCTGGCCTGGGCGCTGGCGCTGATTTTTCTCATTGGCATCCCCACGCTCATCTTCGCCCCTTGGGTGCAGAATGTGTCGGGCGTTGGCAAGGTAGTGGGCACCACGCCTTTCGAGCGGCAACAAACCATTGACACGCCGGTCGAAGGCCGCGTCGTCAAGTGGTACGTGATTGAGGGTTCCAAGGTGAAGGAAGGCGATCTGGTCGCTGAAATCGCCGATAACGATCCGCTGATTCTCGAGCGCTTGCGCGAGGAAAGCAATCTGATCACGATGCGCCTCGACCAGGCCAAGAGCCGCGTCACGGCGCAGGAAATCGCCCTCGGCCAGCTCGAGCTTTCGCGTCAAAACGCCCTCGAGAGCGCGCGCAGCCGAATCAAGGTCGCCGAAGACAATATCAAAGCGGCGCAGAATTCGCTTCTTTCCGCCGAAGCCATACTCACCGCCAACAAGTTAAACCTCGATCGCGTAAAGGCTGGCCTGGCCAGCGGCTTGTTTTCCCAGCGCCAGTACGAACAGCAGGTGCAGGCCAATGCCAGCTCAGAGGCTGACGTGGACCGGGCCAAGGCCTCACTGCAGGCGGCGATCAACGAAAAATTAGCACGCGACGCCGACTACCAGCGCATCGAGACCGACTTTCAGAATTCCCTTGCCACTGCCAAGGCCACGCTGGCCGCCAGCCGCGCGGATATCGCCAACATCGGCGCCGAAAAGCAGCGCGTCGACGTGCGCGTGGCCCGCCAACTAACCCAAACGATTCGTGCCCCTCGCAACGGCACGATCCTCCGTCTTCTCTCACAGCCGGGTGGAGAATTGCTGAAGCCGGGGGACTCGATAGCTGCTTTCGTGCCGGAGACGGCCAATCTCGTTGTGGAGCTTTGGATGGATGGCAATGACGTGCCTCTCATCCACTCTGGGGATCAGGTGCGGCTGCAGTTTGAGGGCTGGCCGGCGGTGCAGTTCACCGGTTGGCCTTCAGTCGCCGTTGGCACCTTCGGCGGCCGCGTCATGCTGGTCGATGCCACCGATAACGGCGAAGGCAAATTCCGTATTCTGGTCGAGCCCGATCCGAAAGATGAGCCCTGGCCTTCCAACCGCTATCTCCGCCAGGGCGTTCGCACCAACGGCTGGGTCCTGCTCAATCAGGTCAGCCTCGGATTTGAGCTTTGGCGGCAGTTCAACGGCTTCCCGCCCACGGTTACGCCGCAGGGGGACGCCACCTCGAAGGGGGATAGCAAGAAAAAATGAGGCCGCTCGGCGCTCTGATTCTTCTTCCGCTGCTCAGCGTTGAGGCCCAGCAGCAATTCCGCTTACCGCAATCGCGGCCGCTCAACAACCGGCTGTCGAATTCGAAGGCGCCGATCGAAACTCGCATGCTGACTCTGGAGTCGGTTCTTGAGTCTGTCAACAAACATTACCCGCCGTTGCGCGCCGCCCTGCTCGAGCGGCCATTAGCCGAGGCCGAAGTACTGAATCAGCAGGGCCGCTTCGACCTCGTGTTGCGAAGCAGGCTCGAGACACAAAATTTTGGGTTTTACCAGAACGAGCGCTTCGATATTGGCATTGAACAGCCGACCACGCTCTGGGGCGCTACCTTGTTTAGTGGTTATTCCATCAGCCGTGGCCGCTATCCGGACTATGACGGCAAGGCCGTCACGAATGAAGCCGGGCAATATCGCGCCGGGGCTCGTGTACCTTTGGCGCGGGACCGGGTGATTGACAATCGCCGCGCCGATCTGGGCAAGGCGCGCATTGGTCTGCGGCTCGCCGACCTTTCCATTGACCAGCAGCGGCTTACTATTTTGCAATCGGCCACACGCCGTTACTGGGATTGGGTGGCTGCCGGGCGCCGGCTGCTGATTGCCAATACCCTGCTCGATGTCGCCCTCGGCCGCGACAGCATTCTTTCGGAGGCAGTCAAAATCGGCGCGCTGCCGCAGTTTGAACAACTCGACAACCAGCGCATTGTTCTGCAGCGGCGCAACAATGTCGTTGAGGCGCGACGCAGCCTCGAAAACGCGGCAATCGAACTGAGCCTATTCCTTAGGGATGACCAGGGCCAGCCTCTCGTGCCGGAATCGGACAAACTCTTGCCCGGCTTTCCCGATCCGGCTGAGCTGACCGAGAGCCAGATCTTCGAGGACATGACGGCCGCGTTGAACCGCCGGCCGGATGTGCTGCGCTTCATGTTTCAACGCGACCAGGTTGAGATTGACAAGCGCCTGGCGCAAAATCAACGGCTGCCCAATGTCGATCTATTCACCGAGTATTTGCGCGAATTTGGGGCTGGTCCCGTGAAGCGGGGCCCGAATGATCTTCGTGTTGGCATCTTGTTCGATCTGCCGCTGCAGCGGCGTCAAGCCACGGCTCGCCTCGAGAACGCCGAGGCCCGCCTGGGTCAGATTCGCCAGCGTCTGCAGTTTCAGCGGGATCAGGTAAGCGCGGACGTGCGCGATGCGGCTTCGGCGGTGCGCGCCGCCTATGAGCGATCGCTTGTGCTCACCCAGGAATTACAGGTGACACGGGATGTGGAAGCCGCGGAGCGCCTGCGCTTTGAGTTGGGCGACAGCACACTGTTCGTGCTCAACCTGCGTGAGCAGGCCACGGCCGAAGCAGCGGTCCGCGAGGCGAATGCCTTGGCGGATTACTTCCGCGCCTACGCCAGCTATGAGTTAGCCATCGCTCGCGCCCTTGTACCCGGCGCCAAGCCCTCCTTCACTTCACCGGTGAATACAGCGACGCCTTAAACAACGAAATCGTGATCACGCGCGGGGCAAAGCCGTGGCTTTCGATCGAAGCCTGGCGCACGCGTCGCCATTCCGGGTCTGCCTGAAAGCGGCTCCAGGCAGCCTCGCGCCCGGCGAGGCTGTCAAAGGGCGTCAGGTAAGTCAGGTTCGGCATCTGGGCGCCGGCAATCGTCGTGGCATAAAGCAGCGGGTGGATGCCGCAGCGGTGAAAGATCGGGATCTCCGGCCCGGCAAAGCGTTCGTGCACGCCATTCAGTTGCCATTCACTTGCCGCTTCATAAACGCGCATCTCAAAAACACGCTGGGCGCCCTCGATGCCCTCGAGCGGCGGACAGTAACCCGTCGCCGCCAGCAGACTGACGCCGTGAGAGCGGTAGGGGTTCGCCTGGGACCACGCATCGGTGGCGGCGCGCAGTGCTTTGTCCTCCTTCAACTGGAGGCTCACCTCCCGCCAGCTGGCCACATCGGCAAATTGCTGCAAAAAGACCACCTGCGGCTGATGAGCCGCCACGATCGCCTCGAGCACCAGTTGCCCCGGACCGGCGGCTTGCCGCAGCGCCGGCAGTAGAGCATCCTTCAGGTACGCATTCAGCCTCCCCAACTGCTCGCCGTTTTCCAGAAAGAACTGCTGCATCGCATACACCGGCCCCGCCTCATAGCACCGATCAACTCCAACCATCGAGCTTCCTCCCGTCACCAGTTCCAAGAATTCGCGGCGATCGATTGATTCTGACATTTGCGCCGCGGGTGGGCTACTCGTTAGAGTACCTTTGATGCCCCTTCGTTTGTTCTGCCTGGCCCTGAGCGCGTGGTTTCTGTTGGCTGGCGACTTCAAGACCCCGGCCGGAACCGAAACCGCCGCCCGTCGCCCCGGCGCACTTACGATTCTTCCCGGCGGGCGCTTTGTCACTCCCCTCGGTCAAACGCACATCACCGGCCCCGGTCCTTTCGGAGTGGCCGTGAACTCCAAAGCCGACATGGTCGTCTCCGCCGATGGCGGCCCCAATCGCTTTTCTCTAACCATTGTCAAAAAGACTGGCAGCTTCTGGCGCACCCGCACCATTCGCGGCAAGAAGGCCAAACGCGACGACGATGAAGACGAGCCCGAGGAGGAGGGCTTCCACAGCGTCTTTCAGGGGCTTGCCTTCGATGGCGATTCCGGACTTTTTGTCTCGGAGGGCAATTCCGGCACGGTGCGCCATCTCGATGCCGACAATGGCAAGACGCAATACAAGCTGGAACTCAACCAGGGTGATTTCCGCGACAGCTACTCGGGCGACCTCGTCTTCGATGCCGTGCGCAAGCTGCTATATGCCGTCGATCAGGCCAACTTCCGCGTTGCCATTTTCGATACGGCCAAACGCCGCCTGTTGCAGAGCGTGAAAGTAGGACGGCTCCCCTTTGCTCTGACGCTCTCCCCCGACCGTCGCCGTCTCTATGTCACCAATCTGGGCATGTTCGAGTATTCAGCCCTGCCGGGGGCGGACCGCGGCAAGGCCCGGCAAACCGGCCTGCCCTTTCCCGCCTTTGGCTTCCCCTCCCAGGAATCGGCCGCTGGCGTCGACCGCGAGACGGCGATGGGCAAGGTGCGTGTGCCTCCGTTGGGAGACCCGAACCGTGAAGAATCGAACTCCCTGGCGATTCTGGATGTCGCCACTCCCGGGGCGGCGCGGCTGCTCAAATTCATTCGCACCGGCTTGCCCTTCGGCGGACAAAGTCTGGGCGGCAGTTCACCGAGCGGCGTCGTCGCCACCAGTGATCGCGTCTTTGTCGCCAACGGGCACAACGATTCCATTACGGTCATCGACGCGCGGCGCCTCGAGCGGCTCGAGGAAATCCCCATCCGCATCCCGAAGCTGGAGCGTCTGCGCGGCGTTTTGCCCGTCGGCCTTGCCTGGCACGAGGCGAGCAAGCGCCTGCTGGTTGCCGAAGCGGGCATCAACGCCATTGGCGTGATCGATCCGCAATCACGCCGCGTGCTGGGCCACATCCCCAGCGCCTGGTTCCCCACCGACCTTGCCGTGCACGGCAACCAGGTTTTCGCCGTCGCCGCCAAGGGCTTCGGCACCGGCCCCAACGCCACCTCGACGGTCGCCTTCGAGCGCAGCTTTCAGGCCGAGTTGCGCCGTGGCGTCATTCAGCATTTCGATCTCCCGTCGGACTCGGAGTTCCCCAAGCTCACTGAAACCGTTTACCGCAACAATGGTTTTCTTGAGGCGGCCGAGCCGCCCTTGCCCTTGCCGCCGATAAAGCACGTTGTCATCATCCTCAAGGAAAACCGCACCTTTGACGAGGTCTTTGGTGACCTTGAAAAAGCGGGCAACGGCGAGATCCGCGGCGCCTGGCTGTTGGCGCGCTACGGGCGCTATGGCATCGTGCAGGTGGAGCGCAACGCGCTGAAACCTCGCATCAGCCAAAAGGGCCAGGTAATCAGCCCGAACCATATCGCGCTGGCCCAGCGTTTTGCCATCAGCGATAACTTTTACGCCGACAGCGAGGTGAGCGTGGATGGCCATCACTGGATCGTCGGCAGTTATCCGAATGCATTCACCGAATCGACGCTGATGGCCGCCTATGGCGGGCAGAAGGATTTTCGCCTGCCCACAAGCGCCCCCGGCCGGTTCCTATTTCCCGGCAGCAATTCAAGCGTCCATCCCGAAGAACAGCTCGAGGGCGGCGCACTCTGGCACCACCTCGAGCGCCATTCGATCTCCTTCCGCAATTATGGGGAAGGCTTTGAGTTGGCCGGCGCCGACGAAGGCACCGGGCTGAAGCCCACCGGCGCCCGCTACCTCACCAACGTGCCCATGCCCGATCCGCTCTATCGCAACACGGCCCGCGACTATCCCAACTACAACACCAACATCCCCGATCAGTTCCGCGCCGACCAGTTCATTGCCGATGTTAAGGCCCGCTTCCTCGATGGCGGCCAAGAGCTGCCCCGGCTCATCTTCATCCACCTGCCGAACGACCACGGGGCCAAGCCCCGCCGCGAAGATGGCTATCCGGTGCCGGCCAGCTTCATGGCCGATAACGACTATGCCCTCGGCCGAATCGTCGACTTTCTCTCCCACACAAAGTACTGGGCCAACATGACCGTCTTTGTTACCGAGGACGATGCCCAGGGCGGTGTCGACCACATCGATAGCCATCGCACTGTGTTTCTCGCTCTCGGCCCATACGTGCGCCAGAATTATGTTTCCCGCGTGAACACGAGCTTTCCCGGCCTGCTCAAGACAACATTCCGTCTTCTTGGCATCCCCTCACTGAATCTCTACGATCATGCCGCGCAGGATCTAGCCGACCTCTTCACCCTGAGCCCCGATCTGACGCCCTTCGAGCTGCGGCCCGCCAACCCCGAAATCTTCGATCCAGCCCGGGCCAAGGAGCCCAGGGACCCCACACCCGGCCCGCGCATGGATGACCCCTTCTACCTGCGCCGGGAGCACGAGAAGCCAAAACCATGAAATCCAGTCTGATGTTGTTGATTGCCGCGGCTCTCGCCGCGCAGACGCCGAAGCCCTTGCCGCCACCGGGCGTGCCCATTCCCGACGCAGTGCGCGCCACACTGACAGCGCAACTGCGGGAACTGAACGCCACCCTAGCCCCGCTCAGCCAGCATCCCCTGCTGCCCGACGTACTCATCTTTCGCGAGGCGGCCCGCTATGCCCTCGACTACAACGAGTTCTTCAAACCGGAGGAAGGCGCCAAGGCCGTTCGACTCGTCGAAGAAGGCTTGTTGCGGGCCCGCCAGCTCGCCTCGGGGCAATCCCCCTGGACAACGGCCACCGGCCTGGTGGTGCGGGGTTATCGCTCGGAGATTGACGGTAGTGTGCAGCCCTACGGCCTGGTGATTCCGCCCGGCGGCGCGCGCCGGCTGGATTTGTGGTTTCACGGGCGTAGCGACACGCTGAACGAGATCAACTTCCTCACTGAACGCATGACGCGGCCCGGGGAGTTTACCCCGCCCGATGCCATCATGCTGCACCTCTATGGCCGCTACTGCAACGCCACCAAGTTTGCCGGCGAGGTGGACGTGCTCGAAGCCCTGGCCCACGTTCGCCGTCATTATTCCATCGACGAAGACCGCATCTTTGCCCGCGGCTTTTCGATGGGGGGCGCCTCCACCTGGCACATCGCCGCTCACCATGCTCATCTCTTCGCCGCCGCCGCGCCCGGCGCGGGGTTTGCCGAAACACGCGAGTACCAGGATCTGGCGGCCAAGGGTGACGTTCGTCCCTGGTATGAGCAGAAGCTCTGGCGCTGGTATGACGCCACCGAGTATGCCGCCAACTTTTTCAATCTGCCACTGGTGGCTTATTCCGGCGAGAAAGACCGTCAGATTCAGGCCGCGCAGATCATGCAGCGCTACCTCGCCCAGGAGGGGCTGGAGCTGGCTCACGTCATCGGCCCCAACACGGAACACAAGTACCACCCCGAGGCAAAACCGGAAATCGAAAAACGTCTGGCCGGCATTGCGCGCGCGGGCCGCAACCCCTATCCCGACCAGATTCGCTTCACCACCTACACGCTGCGCTACAACCGCATGCGCTGGATCGTCGTCGACGGTCTAGACCAGCACTGGGAGCGGGCGCGCGTGAACGCGCAGATCCTCGACAGCGGCGACATACAGATCGAGGCGAGCAACGTCAGTTCGCTGACCATTGATTTCGCCGCCGGGGGCTGGCGCTATGCCCTCGATCGTCCGGCTACCGTGCGCATCAATGGCCAGCGCGCCGCCAGTGTTACACCGAAGACCGACCGCGGTCTCCGCGCCAGTTTCGTGCGCCGCGGTTCCAGTTGGCAGTTGGGCGCCGACGATGCGCCGCTGCGAAAGCGCCACGGCCTGCAGGGTCCGATTGACGACGCCTTTCTTGCAAACTTTCTCTTCGTGCTGCCCTCGGGGCCGATGAGCGAGTGGGTGAAGGCGGAAAGCGAGCGGGCGATCCGGCGCTGGCGCGAGTTGTTTCGCGGCGAGGCGCGCGTGAAGAAAGATAGCGAAGTGACCGGCGAGGATATCGCCCGGTCTCATCTCGTGCTTTGGGGTGAGCCCGGCACCAATACGCTAATGGCCAAGGTGCTGCCAGGCCTGCCCCTGGAATGGAGCGCCGGCAAGGTCAAGCTCGGCCAGGAAGAATGCACGAACTGCATGCCCGTGCTCATCTACCCCAACCCGCTGAACCGCGCCCGCTATGTCGTGCTTAATTCCGGCCCTACCCTGCGCGAAGATTCCAACGGCACAAACTCCCTGCAGACTCCCCGCCTGCCCGACTGGGCTTTGGTGGGACTCGACGAAAAGCCCGGCCCAGCGCGCCCTGGCCGCATTGCCGCTGCCGGCTTCTTCGACGAATTTTGGCGCCCAGCCGCTACCACTCCGCGGTAAAGCTCAGGTTGCCGCCGGCAGTGAGGTGGAAGTTCAACACCTCGACCTTCTTGGGTCCCTGGGGCAGCTCGATGCGCGTCTCGGCGTTGGCATGAACGAAGACTGTTTCCTGGCCAACCTGGAGCGAAAGCGGAATCGAACCCCGATTGCGGAAGATCACCAGTTTGTCGGCCCGCCGCGCGCTGAGCAGGCTATCGGCGAGCGGACGCAGCAGATTGGGCTGGCCCCAGAGCTCATCGCGCAGCCAGGCAAGCGTGCGGCGCTGCTTGAGCGCTTCGCGGATCCCGTCGAGGTCGCGGCTGCGCGCAAACACGAGCGTAATACTCTCGCGGTGCTGGCCGGCTGGGATCTCAACCAGCTCGTGGATGTCCGTATTGGAGAGAATGGTGAGATTCTTCGGCCCGATCCAGCCGAGCGTCTGCGGCTCGAGCTTGCCGAAGTTCACCACTTCCACGCCGTCGAGCAGCCCCTGCCGGTGTGCCTCGTCGATCTCCGGATACCAGTCGAGCCGGCCCTTCCAGCCCGGATGATTCCAGAACGTGAAGGCATTCTGCCGCTTGGCCTCGCGCAGGGATTCGAGCAACGGTTTGCCGGCCGTGGCGTTGAAATCAGTCACAAAGAGCGCATTGACATGCAGGTCGCCCTTCGTGATCTCGATGCCAGGAACCAGCACAAGCCCGAGGCGCCGCGCGAGCGGCGCGGCGATGGCGTGCGGCTTGCTGAGATCCGTGCTGACGGTTTCCTTGTGCGGGTGGTAATCGTCATGATCGGTAATGGCGAGGCAGTCGAGGCCATCGCGCCAAGCCTCGGCCACGCGCGTCTCGGGCCAGACCACCCCATCGGAGAAAACCGTGTGCATGTGAAAGTCGCACTTGAGCGTCGAGTAGCCGGCTATATCGGGAATAGGCAAGGGATTGCGGCGCTCCCCCTGAGCGAGCAGCGGCAGCACAAGGCAGAAAAGAAGGATGAGACGCATCACCTCAAATAAACAGTTGAGCTACCGCGGCGGCGGTGGTCGCAAAGGGATGCCGGGCGGCATAGGCCCGCGCCGCCGCGGACATGGCCGCACGGCGCGGCGCATCGTTGAGAAGTGCCGTGATCGCCTCGCGCAGTTGCGCGACAGAGCTGACCAGCACACCGAAGGAGGGATCAATGATGGCGCGGGCGCCATCATGATCCCAGGCAATGACGGGCAGGCCATGGGCCAGCGCCTCCATCAGCGTCAGCCCGTAGCTCTCCGAGACACTCGGAAAAACGTAGAGCGCCGCCGAGGCGAAAGCGGCGGTTTTGGCGTCGTTTCCCAGGTGGCCGGCAAAGACTACCGGCAAGCCCCGGGCCAGCCGCCGCAACTTACGCGCGTAAGCGGCGCCGCCCATAAAAGCCGCCGCCCCGGCAATGGTCAGCGGTGGCGGGCCCGCCATGCCGCGCAGTGCCTCCAGCAGCCGGTGCTGTCCCTTTTCCGGCGAGATGCGGCTAAGCGTGAGCAGGCGCGGCTCGCGCGCGAGTGAGCCAAGCGGCGGCAAGTCAACACCCCAGGGGATGACGTGTATCCGCGCCGGGTCCGTGCCGGGATAACAGGCGAGGATGGTTTGTTTCATGGCGACTGTCATCACGATGTGCCCGGCGCAATGTTCGACACAGGCGCGCTGCTTGGTAAAGACAAGATCGAGCGGCCCGGGGAGATAGCGCTCGAGTGGCCGCAAGCCGCGCGTCAGTGTCTCGGGGCGCCACCAGCCGCCGAGGTACATGCGAGCCACAAACGCCACGACATCGACATGCCAAATCGTGAACACCTGGTAGCCATGGCGGGCCAGTACCGCGAAATCAGGGCCTTCGCTGATGTCGTTGACGAGCACGCGCGTCCAGGCCGGATCCTGGCTGAGAATGCGCGAAGTAGCTTCGCGGCAAAAGCGCCGCGAGAATTGGGCGTATTCCAACGCCGAGTAGCGAATGATCTCCTCGGGCGGTTCCGGCGGGGCGATCACTTCGAGCGCGAAGGGCGAGGTGGTGTTCCAGGCGGCCACTAGTTGGCGGGCAATCGCTCCCCCGCCGCCGATCGAGACGCGGGAGGCGGCGCCGCTGTGCGCGGCCGTGTACAGAACCTTCAGGGCCACGTGACGTAGAGCAGTGTGGTGGCTCGCGCCGGTTCGATCGTGACATTGCGCAAGAGCCGCCAGCCCTCGCCCTTTTCATAGAGCTCACCGGCGATCTTGCCGCTGCCCTCGAGAAACATCACCACCGCGCGTGGTCCACTCAGGGCCAGAGCATCATCAATGCGCAGGCGCTCGGTGCGAAAGTAGGTGCACTCCACTGGGCTCGAACGCAGCCCGTCGTAGACATCTGCGCGGCTCACGGCCATGCCGCGATCGAGGTGCAATTCCCGCGGCCGGCCATAGTCGTAGAGCCGGTAAGTGATGTCGGAGTTCTGCTGGATCTCGCAGATGGCCAGCCCCGCCCCGATCGCGTGCACGACGCCGGCTGGCACGAAATAACTTTCGCCCGGGTTGACCGGCTGCCAGCGCACCATCGTTTCAATCTCACCCGTGAGCGCGCCAGAGCGGACCTGCTCCGGCGAATAGGCGCCCGTGAATCCCAGGCCGATCGTTGCGCCCGGGTCGGCCCGCAGAATGTGCCACATCTCGGTCTTGCCGAGCGAGTTCTCATACGCGCGGCCATATTCGTCATCCGGGTGCACCTGAATCGACAGCCGTTCGGAGGTAAACAGAAATTTGAACAGCAGCGGCAGCCGCTCTTCGTCCTCGAGCCAGATCTCACCCACTTTGTTGGGCGCCGGCGCGAAAAGGGGGCACAAATCCGTTGTCCCCCACACTTTTTCATAGCGGGTTGCCTTCAGGCGCCGCGCGCCGGGTCCGATCGTCATGCCAGCTTCTTGACAAACTCTTCGATGCGGTCGAGGCCCTTCTTGAGGTCGTCCATGCTCGCGGCATAAGAGATGCGTATGTGTTCCTGCGTGCCAAACGCCTCACCCGGCACAACCGTCACCAGGGCTTCGGCAAGCAGCCGGGAGGCAAACTCCATCGGCGTGTTGATCCCGCCCTTGCCGAATACGCCGCTGATATTCGGGTAGGCATAGAATGCCCCCTGCGGGGTCTGCGCCGTAAAGCCCGGAATCGCCCTCAGCCGCTCTAGCGTATAGTCGCGCCGTTTGCGGAATTCCGCCAGCATCTCCACCACCGAGTCCTGCGGACCCGCAAGCGCCTCAACGGCGGCCTTCTGAGCAATCGAATTCGGGTTTGAGGTCGAGTGCGTAAGCAGCTTGCCGCAGGCATCGATCACAAACTTGGGGCCCAGCAAAAAGCCGACGCGCCAGCCCGTCATGGCATAGGTTTTTGACAACGAGCCCATCACGATCACGGTCTCCTTGCCGCCCGGCAGCGAGGCCATCGAGAAGGGCGCGCTGTCATAGAGAAAGCGGCAGTAGCATTCATCGGCCAGGATCCAGATGCCCCGCTCGCGGGCGAGAGCAAAGATCTTCTCGAGCTCCGGCGTCGGGATCACGGCCCCGCTCGGGTTGGAAGGGGAATTGATTATGATGGCCCGGGTCTTCGGCGTGATGTGCTCCGCGATCGCCTCGGCCGAGACGGCGAAGCCCGAGGCTTCCGAACTGGGCACGAAAACCGCCTTGCCGCCGGCGTAGTTCACGATGTCGGCAAAGCTCACCCAATAAGGCACCGGGATGATCACTTCATCGCCTTCGCTGACGAGCGCCTGCACGACGGCAAAGATGCCATACTTGCCGCCTACTGTCACGGCGCATTCCGCCGGCGAATAGTCCGTGCCGTAGTCGGTCTTGTGCCGCTGCACGATCGCCGCTTTCAACTCGGCGGTGCCCCCGGCGGGTGTGTACTTTGTAAAGTTCTTGTTGATGGCGTCAATGGCCGCCTGCTTTACGTTGGCCGGGGTAGGAAAGTCTGGCTCTCCCACGCTGAAGTCAACCACGTCATGACCTTCACGGCGCAGACGGTCCGCATCGGCGGCTACCTTCATCGTGGCGCTGACACTGATGCGGGAGATACGTTCGGCAAGAACAGAAGGCGGGGCAACAGGCATTGTATTGTTAGTTTTCACTCCTTTGGAATCGAGCCCGCAGGCGGGCTTCGACCTGCGGCGGGACCATGTCGCGGACATCCCCGCCCAGGCGGGCGACTTCCTTGATGATGCGCGAGCTCACGAAAGAGTGATTCTCACTGGCCATCAGAAAAACGGTCTCCAGATCGGGCTTGAGGCGGCGGTTCATCAGCGCCATCTGCAGTTCAAACTCGTAGTCCGAAATGGCGCGAATGCCGCGGACGATAATCCGCGCCCGCTCGCGCTCGGCAAACTCCACCAGCAATCCGTCGAAGTGCCGCACCTCGATGTTCGGATACGGCCGTACGGCCTCGCGCGTCATCTCGACACGCTCCTCGATATCGAAAAGCGGATTCTTGTTGGCATTCAACAAGACGCCTACGATTAAACGGTCAGCCAGCCGGGAGGCCCGGCCGATCACATCGAGGTGACCATTCGTGATCGGGTCAAACGACCCCGGATAGATTGCTGTGAGCACGCCTGAGAATAAGCCTTTATTGTAAGCCCTTGTTATCCTCAGGGCGTGCGTCTGGCCCTGCTTGTCTTGCTGGGATGCTTTTCCTCCTGTACCCAGGAAGTGATCGATCACCCCTCACTCGCGAAAACTCGCCCTCCGGGCGCCGCCTGTTTCGCCGGCGACACAGCGAGTGTGAAGCGCGCCTCGTCCCATCCTCTTCATCCGTCGGGCGATTGGGGCCATGGTGTCTCCGTTGAGTATGGCCGCGAGCCTAAGGCGAGCGAGCTGGGCCTCAACCGCGCCGGCCTCGGCCGCCTCGCTGGATTTCTGCGTATCACCGAAGATGGCTATTTACAAGCCCGTTCCTATGACGACTCCTACGGCGATGTCTACTGCGGCTGGAGCCCGGAGCGTCTCGAAGTCAGGCCGGGCGGGGTGGCTCGCGTGAGCTTGCCAACTTGCGCGATGGGAGACGGCGGCTTGAAGCAGGTGCATGAGGTCTGCTGGTTTCCCGCCGGCTCCGGCCAGGGGCGCATCGTCTATTCGAGTGAACATCCGGGCGCGAAACTGAACGCCGCTGAACTCTACCGCAAGGAAGATCTCGGCTCGAAACAATACTTCAACGAACACCTGGCTTTCGAGCTGATCGAGGCCGCCCGCGCCATGGGCGACCGCAAACTGGCTAACGAGATCATTGCCGACAGCCTGCTGCTGCTCGACCAGCACGTGGACATACTGGAGTTCCCTAGCGGCAAAAGGATCCCGGCGCGTGAAGCCTTCGCCAGGGTCCGCAAGCGTCTCGAAGCGCTTAAAGATTGAAGCTGCGCAGCAGGCGAGCCCAGGGCTCACGGTAAGGGCGCTCGAGCATGGCGTTGGCCTCGCGGTCGCCGAGGATCTCCTCCTTCACCGGGTCCCACTTGAGAACGCGCCCCAAGCGCAGCGACAGATTGGCCAGGTGGCAAGCCACAGCCGTTTGATGCCCATCCTCGACGTCGGCCACGGTCCGCTGCCGCGTCTTGATGCAGTCGATGAAATTGCGGACATGCAGGTCGAACTGCTCCGGGCTTGAGCCCTTCTCGCTGCGATTGGCCACCCACTGTTCGGCCTTGGTTTCCGTCTTGCGCGCCCCGCCCGTGGGATGGCCCTGAAAGACCGGGATCGCATTCTCGGGCGGCCGCTTCATGTCGCCCGTGATCGTGAAGTTGCCGCGGTCGATCTTGAGGCTGCCCTTGGTGCCATAGAATTCAAGCCCCGAGCCGGAGCCCGATCCCTGGCTGCCCTCGCGATGGCTCCACAACGAGGTCAGGCCGTTGTAAGTAAAAGCGGCATCCTGCGTGTCGGGCGTCTCTCCGTCATCTTCAACCACGAAGCGGCCGCCGTTGGAGTAAACGGCTTGCGGCCCCTTGAAACCCAGATACCACTGCAGAATGTCGATCTGGTGCGCGCCGAGATTCGTCATCTGCCCGCCCGAATAATCCCAGAACCAGCGGAAATGATAGAGCGCGCGGTGCGGGCTGTACGGCTTCTTCGGCGCCGGGCCCAGCCACATTTCATAATCAAGCTCGGAGGGAACTTGGTTTGCCGTCGGCCGCCCGAACCCGGGCATGATGTTGCGGAAGCTCGCCATGCGCACCGAGTGCACCTTACCGATCACCCCGTCGGCCAGCAGTTGCTTCGCCAACTGGTAGTGTTTACCCGAGCGCTGCTGCGTGCCCACCTGCACCACGCGCTTGTACTTGCGCGCGGCTTGGATCATCCAGCGGCCTTCGCGCACAAAGAGCGTCATCGGCTTTTCGACATAAACATCCTTGCCCGCCGCGCAGGCCATGATCGTCATCATCGCGTGCCAGTGGTCTGGCGTCGAGACGACAACGGCTTGTATGTCCTTGTCGTCCAGTAAGCGGCGAAAATCCTTGTAGCCTTTCGCTTTGCCGCCGCAAGCCTGGATGCCTTCCTCCATCCGTGGCTGAAAGGTGTCGCTCATCGCCGCCAGATCGACATCGCGCTGGTTCTTGAAGTCGTAAACGTGCTGCGCACCAATCAACCCATAACCAATAAAGCCCACTTGAAGGCGTTCATTGGCCCCGAGAATCCGGGAATAAGCAGCGGCGGAAACAGCGGTCGTGAAACTGCGTCGGCTAAGGGACATCGCGCAAATCGTATCAGTTTTATGTCACGCTCGCGATACGATGACGTTTTATGGCGGATAGCAGCAATTTTCTCGCGATCCTCGAGGCCGAAGACCGGTCGGTATTAAACGTGGTGTCGAAGGCAAAGGGCCCCGAGGGCTCGCTGCCGCTCACGCCGGAAATGTTGATCGAGCGCCCCTCGGGCGACATTTTCGGCTGGACGCAAAACGCCGGCATGGGGCTTGACCCGCGCCTGCTCGGCGGCAAGGAGATCCTGTTGCTCTCCACCCACGGGGGCATCCGCGCCGAGGACGGCAAACCGATCGCCCTCGGCTACCATTCCGGCCACTGGGAGGTGAATCTCCTCATCCAGGCCGCCGCGGAAGAGCTCATGAAACAGCGGGCCATTCCCTTTGCCGGCTTTGTCACCGACCCCTGCGACGGCCGCAGCCAGGGCACCGTCGGCATGTTCGATTCCTTGCCCTATCGCAACGACGCCGCGCAGGTCTTCCGCCGTCTCATTCGCAGTCTCCCCACCCGCCAAGGCGTCGTCGGCGTCGCCACTTGCGACAAGGGCCTGCCGGCGATGATGATGGCGCTCGCCGCCACGCACACTCTGCCGACCGTCCTCGTGCCAGGCGGCGTGATGCTCGCCACCGAGGACGGCGAGGACACGGGCAAGGTACAGACCATCGGGGCGCGCTTTGCCCATGGCGACATTACGCTCGAATATGCCGCCGACATGGGCTGCCGCAGTTGCGCCTCCCCGGGCGGCGGCTGTCAGTTTCTCGGTACGGCGGCCACCGCGCAGGTGATCGGCGAAGCCCTCGGCATGTCCTTGCCCCACTCCGCGCTGAGCCCGAGCGGGGCGCCCATCTGGCTCGATATGGCGCGGCGCTCAGCCCGTGCCCTGCTCGCTCAGCTCCGTCTCGGGATGACCACCAAGACCGTCCTCACCCAAGCGGCTCTCGATAACGCCATGGCCGTGTTTGCCGCCTTTGGCGGCTCCACGAATCTCATTCTCCACATTGGCGCCGTCGCCTTCCACGCCGGCCTCAAGCGGCCCACCCCCGCCGACTGGACTCACATCCACCGCCAGATTCCCCGCATCGTCGATGCCCTGCCGAACGGGCCCCGCAACCATCCGACGATCCAGGTCTTCCTCGCCGGCGGCGTTCCCGAGGTGATGCTGCATCTCAAGCGCGCCGGCCTGCTCGACCTCAGCGTGCAAACCGTCAGCGGCTCCTCCCTCGGCGATTGCCTCGACTGGTGGGAGCAAAGCGAACGCCGCGCCCATCTCCGCAAACAGTTGCGGGAGCGCGATGGGGTCGACCCCGACCAGGTGATCCTCTCTCCCGATGCCGCGCGCGCCCGTGGTCTCACGGCGACCGTTAGCTTCCCCACCGGCAATCTGGCTCCGGGCGGAGCCGTCATCAAAAGCACCTCGATTGATCCCTCCGTCGTCGACCCCGACAACGTCTACCGCAAGCGCGGCCGCGCCCGCGTCTTCCATAGCGAACCGGCCGCCATCCGCGCCATCAAGAGCAAAGGCCATGACCGCATCGTCGCCGGTGACATCCTCGTGCTCTGTTGCCGCGGGCCCATGGGCAGCGGCATGGAGGAGACCTATCAGTTGACCAGCGCCCTCAAGTTTCTCGACTTCGGCAAGCATGTCGCCGTCCTTACCGATGCCCGCTTCAGTGGCGTATCCACCGGCGCCTGCATCGGCCACGTCACCCCCGAGGCCCTCGCCGGCGGACCCATCGGCAAAGTCCGCGAAGGCGATCTGATCGAGATCACAATCAACCGCAACGACCTCACCGGCACCGTCAACCTCATCACCGAAGCCGAAGGCGCCGCCGGTGGCGACCAACTCATTGCCACGCGCGATTGGACGCCCGAGATGCGCCCCGACCCGCAATTGCCCGACGACACCCGCCTCTGGGCCGCCCTGCAGGATGTCAGCGGCGGCACCTGGGCCGGCGCCGTCTATGATGTCGATCGCATCCTCGCCGTCATCGCGGCGGGCAAAAAAGCCCTCGGTCTTTAGCTCCAGGCATCCACCCGCTAAACGCCCCAACCTTTCTGCTGACCCGAGAAACCGCCGCTCTCAGCCCTTCGGGTCGAGGGAACCCTGCCGCCATCGACGCCTTCCAGTACCTCGATAAGCGATCCGCCAGCTCCACGATCGGCCCCTGTACCTGATTCGTCCCCGACATCACCCAAGCAGCAGACCAATCCTTCGCCGGTCCTCGCCCACTAACCCTTCGGCTCAGCATCGAGCTCCTGGCTCCAACCGGCATCACGATTCATGGCCGTAGTCTATCCCTTCGCGTTGTTCCGGCAGCACCTTCATCCATAGGCTTTGCCTATAGCTGCCATAAGACCCCCTCTCCACTCGAGGCGCGTACACTGGTAATGGAACAGATTTATTTGTTTCTTCAAAGGAGAATTGGCATGCATATTGATGTAAAGCGTTGGCCAGCCATGATGGCGCTGGCCTTGGCGCCCATGATGTTCGCTGTTGCCGCGCAGGCGCAGACGGCAAAGCCAAATCAATTCTGGTGGCCCGAGAAGCTCGATCTGACCCCGTTGCGGCAGAACAGCGCCGAGTCCAACCCTTATGGAAAGAATTTTAACTACGCGAAGGAATTCGCCACACTCGATCTGAAAGCCGTCAAGGCCGAGATCAACAAAGTGCTCACCACGTCGCAGGATTGGTGGCCGGCCGACTTTGGCAACTACGGCCCCTTCTTTATTCGCATGGCCTGGCACAGCGCCGGCACCTATCGCACGCTCGATGGCCGCGGCGGCGCCGACGGCGGCCAGCAGCGCTTTGATCCCCTGAATAGCTGGCCCGACAATGCCAATCTCGATAAGGCCCGCCGCCTATTGTGGCCGGTCAAGGCCAAGTACGGTCGCAAGCTCAGCTGGGGCGACCTGATGGTGCTCGCCGGCAATGTCGCCATGGAGAACATGGGCTTCAAGACCTTTGGCTTCGCCGGCGGCCGCGCCGACGATTGGGAACCCGAACTCGTCTATTGGGGCCCGGAAAAGAAAATGCTCGATGACCAGCGCTATAACGAAGGCCGCAAGCTGGCCAAGCCCCTCGCCGCCGTGCAGATGGGGCTGATTTATGTCAACCCCGAAGGCCCCAACGGCAACCCCGATCCGCTGGCCGCCGCCAAGGATATCCGCGAGACCTTCGGCCGCATGGCCATGAACGACGAAGAGACGCTGGCGCTCATCGCCGGCGGTCATACTTTCGGCAAAGCGCACGGCGCACGCTCACCGGAGAATTGTGTCGGTCCGGAACCGGCCGCTGCTCCAGTCGAGGCGCAAGGCACGGGCTGGAACAACAAGTGCGGCGCCGGCAAGGGCAAGGACACGATCACCAGCGGACTCGAGGGTGCCTGGACCTCCACTCCCGCCAAGTGGTCCAATCAGTATCTCGACAATCTCTTCGCCTTTGAGTGGGTCAAGACAAAGAGCCCGGCCGGAGCCACCCAGTGGGTGCCTGCCAACAACCAGGCTTCCAATGCCGTTCCCGATGCGCATGATCCCTCCCAGCGCCACGCGCCGATCATGTTCACCACCGACCTCGCGCTCAAGTTCGACCCAAGCTACCGCGCTATCGCCGAACGCTTCCGCAAGAACCCCGCCGACTTCCAGCTCGCCTTCGCCAAGGCTTGGTTTAAATTGACCCATCGCGACCTCGGCCCCAAGGCCCGCTACGTGGGCGCGGAAGTGCCCAAGGAAGACCTTATCTGGCAGGACCCGCTTCCGAAGGCCACCTACAAGCCCGTTGACGCCAAGGACCTCGATGCCCTGAAGGCAAAGATCCTCGCCACCGGCCTCAGCGTGCCCGAACTCGTGCGCACCGCCTGGGCTTCGGCTGCTTCCTTCCGCGGAACCGACATGCGTGGCGGCGCCAACGGCGCCCGTCTGCGGCTGGCGCCACAGAAGGATTGGGCCGTCAACAACCCCGCTGAAGTGACCAAGGTCATCGCCGCACTCGAAAAAGTGCAGACCGAGTTCAACCAGGCTCAGAAGGGTGGCAAGAAGGTCTCCCTCGCCGATCTGATCGTACTCGGCGGCAACGCCGCCATTGAGAAGGCTTCAGGCATGACCGTCAAGGTGCCGTTCTCCGCCGGCCGCGTCGATGCCACTCAGGATCACACCGACGTCAACTCCTTTGCCGTCCTCGAGCTCGCCGCCGATGGCTTCCGCAATTACTTCGCCCAGAATCAGACTCATCCTCCGGCGGAAATGCTCGTCGAGCGCGCTCGCCTGCTCACGCTTACCGTGCCGGAAATGACGGTGCTGCTTGGCGGCCTGCGCTCGCTTGATGCCAACACCGGCGGCGCCAAGCACGGCGTGCTCACCGCCAAGCCCGGCACACTCTCCAACGACTTCTTTGTCAACCTGCTCGATATGAATACCAAGTGGACGAAGTCGGCCTCCCAGCAAGGCGTCTATGAGGGCGTCGACCGCAAGAGCGGCCAGGCTAAGTGGACAGCGACAACGGTGGATCTGCTCTTCGGCTCCAATTCCGAATTGCGTACGATCGCCGAAGTCTATGCCTCCACTGACAGCAAGCAGAAGTTCGCCGAAGACTTCGCCCAGGCTTGGACCAAGGTGATGAATCTCGACCGCTTCGACTTGCGCTAGTCGGGCCGGCGGCCAAATCGAAGGGCGGCGTTCTTGGGCGCCGCCCTTATCTTTTTCTAGGACACGGGCCGAACATCGACGTGCCTATAGATCGCCTTGGTCTGCTCGAGTGAGGCGAAACTGATCCCGGGGAGCATCGCCGAAGCCGTTCCCGCGGCTACCCCCCAACGCAGCGCGTCATAAAACGCCTTGCCCTTGCTCGTCGCCCAGGCAAAGGCCGCCGCCAGCGCGTCGCCGGCTCCGATCGGGCAAACTGCTTCGACACGCGGCGGTACACACTCAAACACACGATCCTCCGTTGCCCCCACCGCGCCGCGCGCCCCGAGCGACAACACCACCGATTCCGCCCCCATTTCCCGGATCCGCTGCGCCGCTTCGACAAAATGAGAGCGTGTCAGCAACGCGCGGCCCAGCAGACGCTCCGCCTCCGACTGGTTAGGCGTCACCACCGTCGGCCCGGCTTCAATCGATAGCGTCAGCGGATCGCTGTCCGTGTCGAGCAGCGTGCGTACCTTCTGCTCCCGCGCGGCATGCACCAGCCGCGAGTAAAATTCGCTCGGCACCCCCGGCGGAAGACTGCCGCAAAGCATCAATACCTTTGCTTTGGGCAGGCGCCGCCGAATGGCGTCTTCAATACCCTTTACTTCGGCCCGGCTCAGCTCAGGACCCCGTTCGTTCAGCTTCACGCTCAGCCCCTGACGGTCAGTGATCGATAAATTGTGCCGGATTGCATTCTTCATCGCTACGAATTCACAGGGAAAGCCGTAGCTGCGCAGCAACTTCTCAAATTCCCCCGCTCCCTCGCCACCGGAAAACGTGACTGCCAGCGTCTTGCCGCCAAAGGAATGAATCACTCGCGAGGCATTGATGCCACGCCCCCCGGCCGACTGAAAGGTATCGAGGATATATGCGCGGTCTTCAAACACCAGCTGATCGGCCGCAATGTTCTGGTCGATGGCTGGATTGAGGGTGACGCTAATGATCAACTCACGATTGTACTCTCTTGCGCCGCCCGAATCCGAGGTCCCCGTCCGCGCTACCCGGCAAAACCCAGCCCGAAAAAAAGCTGATGGCGAAAGCTTCTCCCGGCTCGCGCCCGTTCCCGCCACCAGCCCTTCTTGGCCTTGCTAGTCTGGAATCTTGCCGGCTGAGAATCAGAGTGCAACTGCGTGGTGGAGCCTCGCCGCCGTCTGCTTTTTCTGGGGGACGACCTATCTCGGCATTCGCGTTGCCCTCGAAGGCCTCACGCCTCTCGTCCTAGTCGCCAGCCGCTTCCTGCTCAGTGGCGCCTTGATTCTCATCTTTGCCTGGTGGCGGGGCTGGACAATGCCGCGCGGCGCCGCCCTCTGGTGGCCTGTGGGTACCGGTATGCTGACACTCGGCATGGGAAACTATTGCCTTTCGCTCGCCGAAACCTATATCCCCAGCGGCCTGGCGGCCCTGTTTATCACCGTCAGCCCCTTCTGGATGGTTGGCATGGAGCGCGCCGTGCCCGGCGGCGATCCGGTCCATCCTAGAGCCTGGATTGGCATGTGGATTGGCTTTGCCGGCGCTGTCTGGCTCGTTGCCCCCGAAGCTCTGGAGCGAGGCTTCGACGGGGCAACCGTCAAGGGATTCCTTATTCTCCAGCTCAGTTGTCTGGGCTGGTCGCTTGGCTCGATTTTGCAGAAGCGCCGCCGTGATGGGGTTCATCCCGTCCTCATTGGGGCCGTGCAACAGTTCGCTGTCGGCATTACTGCTACGCTGCTCTCCATTCTGAGTGGCGGAGCTGAGTTTCACCTCAGTACTCGCGTCCTGGGGGCCATCCTATACTTGGCTCTGTTCGGCTCCATTGTTGCCTACAGTTCCTTCCTGTATGCCTTACAGCATCTGCCAGTGGCTGTCGTTTCGATCTACACCTACATCAATCCGATAGTGGCCGTCACCCTAGGCTGGATTTTCTATCGCGAATCTCTTGGAATCAATGAGTTAGCATGCATGTGCGTGATTTTCTCAGGTGTATACCTTGTCCGCAAATTAAGTTGTTAAACCTATTTGCTCTAAGACAAAATTCCTTTGTTTTCAAACCCTTAGAACTACCGAGAATAGGTCATAATGCATTAGGTGATCTGTTTCGGCAGAGTACTAAGGTTGTGAAGGCCCAATCGAGTTTCAAATTGGAACATTCTGCTCCGATATGAACCAGCAGTTCAGGAATGAATCCCAGTTCGGGAGTGTGGAAAATCTAGGAGCTGCCGAAAAAAGCCGGAGATTCTTTAGGGAAGTTACCTAAGCCCTTAATTTTGAATTAGTTGGAGTGAATAAAAAAAATGGGCATGGCACGTGTAATCAGTGAAAATGGGGCTAAAGTTCTGCCAAGAAAACGGCACGAGTCGTGCATTGCATATGGCGTCGTCTCCGCAGAGACATCGCGGCGGACCGGTAAAGAACCTGAGACCATGCGCAAGCCACCTGCTAAAGAAAACATCGGTTGCATCGCCGAAAAAGTTGAGCTTCAGATGGAAGTCGTCCTGCCCAGGCCAAGCCGAAAAGATAAATCCACTGCCAGCCTGGAGAGCATACCGATGAATGCCGCTCAATTTTCGCTTCAAACCCTGACTCACAGCATGGAGGCAACCGCCAACCTTGAGTTAGCGACCTCAGCCGAGGATCAACTTACGCAAAGCCGCTATGCTCAGCGCGATTGTGTCGTGCTTGAGCATTTGCCGCTAGTGCGCTCCATTGCGGTGCGCGTTCACGATAATCTCCCTGTCCATGTTGATCTTGACGATTTGATCCACGCAGGCATAATGGGCTTGTTTGATGCTGCCACCAAATATGACATGGAAAAGAACGTAGCGTTTTCCTCCTACGCCAAGCACCGCATTAAGGGAGCTATTCTCGACAGCCTTCGGCAACTCGATTGGGCGTCAAGGGACCTGCGCCGCCGCCACAAGCAGGTTGAGGCGGTCACGCGGGATTTGTTGGCGGAACTGCAGCGAAATCCCACCGAGGAGGAGATCGCGGGCAAAATGGGAGTTGAGGTGGATCGCTGGCGGCAAATGATGATTGACCTGCGTAATGTCGGCTTGGTATCCGCTTCGACGCGGACCCACGAAAATGAGGATCTGCCGGCTCCGGACTATCCCACTAGCGCAGACTACCACCCAGACTCGATTTGTGCCCGGGAAGAACTGAAGGGTATGCTGGCGATGGCCCTGCATACCTTGCCCGAGCGCTACCAAAGGGTTGTATTGCTCTATTACTCCAATGAGCTCACCATGAAAGAAATAGGCAGCATGCTGGGAATCAACGAAAGCCGTGTATCCCAGATTCACAAAGCAGCGCTCGAAAAAATGGCTAATGCGCTAGGGCAGGCGGGAATCCGGTCTGCCACTGCTTTCTGATCCGAGATCCTTCGGATCAGCAAGAAGAATTTGATGCGCGGAGGTAGTCGACCTTGCGTGGGCTCAGCTAACGAAGCTGAGAATTGTCGTGGAAACCTACTTAGCGGCTGAGGGCTTTACTGGTTTGCCCGCTGCGCTGGCTGCTGGAATCGGTTGACCTTGTTGGCGATTTTCCGGTGAGGTATGGTCTACCTTCGGGTGGCCTTGCTTGGCTTGGTCCTCTTTGCCCGGCTTCTCCGGACCACGAGCACCCATCTGGTGGTCACCTTCATCCTGTCCGCCTTTCTTGCCCTCTTGTTTGTCTTCTGCGGATTGTTGGGGTTCCATTTGGTACTGCACGATGATAGAAATACGCCTGTTCCTGGGTGCGTTGGGATCCTTTCGATCCATCAGACGTTGATCGGCAAATCCGCGTACCTGTTTGACCTGATTCTGCCGCAATCCGGTCTCCGTCATGACGCGCCGCGCCGAATTCGCCCTGTCGGTTGACAGCTCCCAATTAGAGTAATTGCCAGTCTTTGAAAAAGGCTTTGCATCGGTATGGCCTTCAATGGTGACGTTGTTGGGCAGCTTGGCCAACTCGGAGCTCAAGCGTGATAATACGCTGCTGCCGAAGGTGCTTGGCACCGAACTGCCGGAATCAAAAAACATGCCTTTTTCCTTTTCGAGCAATTCGATGCGCAAGCCCTCGCCCGTAACCGTCATCGTTACATGGTCCTGGAGCTGTTTGAAATCGGGCAACTGCTTCATCGCGGCCTGAATTTTGTCTTTTAATCCTTCCATGTCATCCCTGGAAAGAGTGATCTGCTCACCTTCTCCGGCCACTCCGGTTCCGGTCTCCTTCTTGAATCCTTCTGGATCGCGAAAGTAGCCGCTGACAGCGCTCTTTACCTTCTCGGAGGAACCCATCAGCCACATCACCATGAAAAACGCCATCATCGCCGTAACGAAATCAGCGTAAGCCACCTTCCAGGCCCCACCATGATGACCATGTCCATGGACCTTCTTCTTGATCAAATAAATCGGTTGTTCTGAATTGTTATCGGCCACCGCTTTACTTGCCCCCGCCCTTCACCTTCTGCTCCATATCCTTGAAGCTCGGCCGGACATGCGGTGGAATCGACCGCCGCGCCATCTCGACCGCCAGAATGGGCGCAGCACCCTTGATGAATGCCCCCACTCCCGCCCGCAGCACGTGCATATATTCAATTTCCCCTTCGTTGATCTTTTGTATGTTGCTCGCCAGTGGCCCAAATATCCCATAGCAGAACAGGATCCCCAGAAAAGTTCCGACCAGCGCCGCCGCTACGTGTTCCCCAATCTCCTCCGGCGGCCCACCTAGGCTGCCCATCGTGATCACAACGCCCAAAACCGCCGCTACAATCCCCATGCCAGGCAACGAATCCGCCATCTCCTTCAATGCCCCCACCGGCTGCTCCAGCTCGTGCTTCATGATGTCGATGTCGGCCTCCATCGATTGCTCCAATTCGAAGTGCCCAATACCGCCCGCAATCGATGTCCTCAGCGTGTCACAAACAAAGTCCATCGCATGATGATTCGTGGTGAAGCACTTGTGCTGCGTAAAGAGCTGGCTTTGCTTCGGATTCTCAATATCCGTCTCCAGCTTCTGTAAGCCGTTTTTCCTTCCATAGTTGAATACATCCGCCAGCGCCTTCAGCGTGTCCAGATAATAATTCTTGTTATAGGGACTCCCCTTCAGAACACTCAGAATTCCCTTGATTAGCGCCATTATGTTGGCGATGGGATTGGCCACCAGCATACTGCCCAGCGCGGCGCCAAATATCACGACCAATTCCGCGGGCTGCCAAAGCACGGGAAACTTGCCGTGAGACATGGCGAAGCCACCTGCCACGGCGCCTAGAACGACGACGATACCGATAATGGAAAACATTGTTAAATGTCCTTATCGGCAGCAGCCGTTTCCACTAGAGAGATTGTTTGCCGCTCTCAGTGCGGCCGCGCACCACCGTCCTGAAAAAAGAAGTTTTCCCCCAGATAAACGCGCTTGACCTCCGCGTCCCGCCCCAACTCCGCCGGGCTGCCGGCTCGGAAGATTTTCCCGTTATTGATGATGTAGGCCCGGTCCGTCACCGCCAGCGTCTCCCGCACATTGTGATCCGTCATCAGGATCCCGATCCCCTGCCGCTTTAGCTCCCCGATGATCCTCTGCAATTCAAGCACCTGGATCGGATCAATCCCCGAAAAAGGCTCATCCAGCAGTAGAAAATGCGGCTCAATCACCAGACTCCGCGCGATCTCCACCCTCCGCCGCTCTCCTCCGCTCAGCATGTAGCCCTGATTGCGCGCCACCTTTTCCAACCCCAATTGCTCAATCAGGCGGTTCATCCGCTCGCGCCGCTGCCGCCCGTCTAGGGGCAGCGTCTCGAGGATGGCCATGAGATTTTGCTCAACACTCAACTTGCGAAACACACTTGGCTCTTGTGGCAGATAGCTAATGCCCCGGCGCGCTCGCTCATACATCGCCAAATCCGTCACATCCGCGTGATCCAGAAGAATCCTGCCGCTGTCGGGCGACACCAATCCCACAATCATGTAGAAGGAAGTGGTCTTGCCCGCCCCGTTCGGCCCCAACAGACCAACCACCTCACCCTGCTCCACCGATACGCTCACGCCATCGACAACGCGCCGTCCCGAGTAGGCCTTGATCAGTTCCGTGGTCTTGAGTGTTCGCAAGCTTCCAGATTACCGCTTTCGCTCAAGCGTGCTCAGCCCCGGTTTCTGCTCGGCCCCATCGACGATGATTTTGTTGTTATTGGCAAACCAGCTCAGTTGCTTGCCGGTAGCCCGCCGCCGCTCGACGCCCCGCACGATATCCAGCATTTCCGGTTTCTTGCCTTCGAGCACCAGCCGCCCTTCCGCCGTGTAATACTCACCAGAGTCCCCCACACCCTTCCGGACTCTCTCCATGCCCGTCTCGGTGATGCGCACATTTCCGTAGGCAAAGGCTTTTTCAATCCCTCCAGACGGCTGCTCATTGAATCGCTCTGTGTCTTCCGGCTCCAGATACGAGCGCAACAGACTCGACAAAACTTCAAGCCCCGGCCGGTTCATCCGCACCCCACCGCGGTATTCCACCAGGCGCTCCCGGTCATCATAGAACATCTCGGCTGCAGTCACCGTCGTCAGCACCCCTCCGGACTTTCGCGCCTGCGCCGAGCGCTCATCCACCATCTGATGCGTGAGGCCCCCGAAAGCCCTCAATTGTGCCGCCTTGCGGTCAATGTCAATGCGCGGGGCCCGCAGCCGATTCTCTGCCTGCCACATCACCGCATTGCCCTCATAACGAATTTTGGTGTTCGCCTCGCGCGCCTCCATCCGCTCCGCCGTCGCCTGTGTCGGCACTGCCCCCTTCTGCCCTCGCTCAGGCTCCCGCGTCGATCTCACTTGCCCCACAGCCACAAATTCCCCTGTTCGCTGCTCGAGTGTGATTTCCCGCGCCTCGGTCGAACCACTTGTGTCCCATACTCGCGCCTTCGTCGTCAGTGTAATCCACTGTTCCGGGCCCTGCTGCACCGCCTGTTCGGCCCGCGCGTACCGTTCTCCTTCCTGATAACGAAAATCGTTCCACTGCTCGAGCCGCTTCAATTCGCCCGTTTTCGGCTCAAAGTACGCCTCCAGGTCCCGGCTGGATGTCAGCATTGCTGTCGATCCCTTGGGCGCGCCCTCGGCCGGCTCCGTGCGCGTCTCCACACCAACGGCCCGGTAACGCTCCAGTTGATTGTTCGCCGCATACTGTATCACCATCCGTTCCGCAGCCAGCCGGCGCCGCCGCTGTCCCGTCCGGTTCGGTACAAACTCCAGCGTTCCCGGCGCATGTGTCTCCACCACTTCCAATTCCTCTCCGCCCCGCCGCATCTTCATCTCAATCGCTTCACTCCGCAGAATCTTCGTCTCCCCAACCGGCCTGCCTTCCCGCGCCGGCGGTGTCGAGACGATCGAAGCCTTTCCATTCGCCAGCGCCTTTTCCAATTGCGATCCCTTCGCCACCGTCAGAAAAAACAAATCCATCCTTTGTGCCGCCGACTTCGTAACTCCACTATCCCCAGTCGTTTCGAGCCGCGCATCCTGCTCGGCGATCACTTTCTCAATCTGCCCGTTTTCATTAAAGTCCACATTCAACAACCGTGCCGCATAGTTCACCACCCGCCTCGGTCCCCGGTCCACTCCCCGCGCTTCATTTGCCGTTACGTGCCGGATCACTCCCTTTTCCAGCTTGACTTCGCTTTGCGTCCCAGCCAACTCAAAGCCTCCCTTGCGCATCTTCGACCAGGGAGACAGATACACCTTAGCCTCCCGTTCCTGGTACAACACCTGTTCACTTTCCACCTCAATGGCCTCCACGCCAGGCCCCTTCGCGTTCCAGCTTAACCTCGATGCTGCCAACAGCCGTAGCTCTTTCGTCCCCGGATCGTACTCGGCCCCGCGCGCCTGTCCCTGTCCAATACCACCCTCCTGTTCAAATCGAAACTCCACATCCCCTTGACTCATCATTTTGCCCGTCTTGATCTCTAAACTTGCCCCCTTCGCCACAATGTTCAGAATTCGCCCAGCTACCGGACCCTCAGTACTCATAGCCATTTGTACTTCCACCCGTTCTTCGCTCGAGAGCCGGCTTTCCGCCGGATAAAAACTTCCCCGCGCCGCCTTCACCAAGTCAAACGTCTTCCCGTCGGGATGGAAGAGTCGCAACTCCATTTCCTCCAGTTGCATGTGGGGCGGATCCTTGATCTCCCGGTAATCCCGCGCCCGCAATTCCGCCACCGTGCGGTTCCCCTCGCTCGTTGCATAAACAAAGCCCTCTGCTTTGGAATTCAGCGTGCTTGATAGGGGTTGTGGTGCCGCTATTCTGTTTCGTTTTTGTACAGCCACTCGCTGCTGGTAGCTGTACCAGACAACTCCGCCGATCCCCAGGATGACGGTCAACAACAGGTAAGGTGAGGCGCGGCGCATCAACCCTCTTCAGATTAGCAGGTCCCACTTATCCAGACCGAAAACCGGGTTCGCACGTTTCGGAAATATTTTTTCCACAACGTTTTGAACAGCTTGCGTGCGTTTCGCGCGTTAAACCGCCGGGGTCCGTCCCGCTGTTCTTTACCCTCAATCCGTTGACCAAGTGTCACACAAACTCTGTTTGCTCAAAAGGATACCGCTCATGGAACCCATCATCATCATCATCCCTGACCTGTTCTAGTTCGCGGGGCATCGCCCCAATCCGGCAACAAAGCTCTAGCTATATTGTGGAAAAAGTGAAAACTTTATTGCCTAAGTCGAAACTCTGATATATTCCTAGGAGTACTGAGCTTTGGTACTCCTAGGACGAAATAAAATGCTCCAGGAAACGCGCTTTCTTTATTTCGGCATCCTGATTCTTCTACTGGGAGGATGCAAGTCCCCCACTCAGCAGGTCTGGCTAAACGAAACCTACCCTGCCGGCAAAGCTCCCCCTCCTAAACTGTCTGCTCTCAAAGCAGAGGCCTACCAGAAAACGGTCGAGCAGAACTACGAAACTGCCATTGATCTTTACCAGCAGGCTCGATCCGAAGCGCGCTTGAGCGGCGACACCAAACTCCTCGTGCAACTGACGAATAATCTGGCGGGTTGCCACCAGGCCATCTCAAGCTACCGGGAAGCCATGCGCTACTATAGCGAGGCCTTGGAACTGGCCCGGAAAAATGGCCTGCGCGAACTCGAAAATACGGCTGCCCTCAACGTTGCCAGCATCCTGCTCGAAATGGGCGAGATTGCGGGCGCCGCGCGCGTTGTCAACCGTTACCCCGAAGACGGTTCCCACATAATCCCCTCCGTACGGCTCCAGGGTCTGATGCTGCTGGCCAGCATCCGGGCCCGCCTGAAGGACCACGACGGGGCCCATCGCGCATTTCTGCTCGCCTTGACTGAGGCTGATCGTGATCCGCCCCCCGCCGTTCTCGCCGCCTATCAGCACACCATCGGCAAGTGGCCCGAAAGTGCCAGGGAATT
>Ga0068877_10000134_pt1 | contig 63155 bp, 39 predicted proteins | sample NOAtaG_FD_66437 | JGI IMG/M metagenome (GOLD analysis project Ga0068877, IMG submission 66437) | Freshwater lake microbial communities from Lake Erie, under a cyanobacterial bloom - NOAA_Erie_Diel6S_1000h metaG | ecosystem: Environmental > Aquatic > Freshwater > Lake | place: USA: Ohio, Lake...
GGGGTGCCGGGGGTGCCGGGGGTGCCGGGGGTACTTGGCGTGGAGCGTTGAGGGGAGGCGAATGGAGGGGAGGCAGCGGGTGTGGGAAGCCGACAAGCCCAGCCGGCGATCGGAGAACACTCGGGAGCGGCCGCCGGTCGGCGGACCAGCGGCGGAACATGGGGCCCAGGTTCTGCGACGGTCGCCCGAACCGCAGGTGGCAACCAGGAGGCGTCCTGCATGCGGAGTGGGTGACCTCGGGGCTGCACCAGTTTCGAGGAGGCACGACCTATATTGTCGCGCCGCGTCGACGTCCGGCCGCCAAGCCGAAGCGGCTGGATTGTTGCTGGCTCGGTGGTTGGTTTCGCTGCACTGTCCATTCGCGGGGCCTGCCCGCCCGGTTGTGTTCGCTGCATTGTCCACGGAGAAGACCCCTTATGGCCTCGGCCGGTACGCCCACTCCCGCGTCATCCTCAGCCCTGCCGCCCGGAGCGGCGGGCCTGTTGTCGGCTCTGGCCAACGAAGCACGCGCAACAGAGCTCTTTGGTGAAATCACCCTCGGCGGCACCGCGGTGCGGTGTGCCGCCGCCAACTCAGCGGCGCCGGCGGAGTACTCGCTGTCCTTTGACGGCGCAACCGCATGGGTCAGCCTGACGACACCGGATCGCTATCTGAGCCAGTCCATCGAACAGGATCTGGTACACACCGGCGACAAGCTCGGCGATCTGCTTCTGGACGAGTTGATTGACCTCGCCCCGCCGGGTGACGGCCTGACCAAGGTCCCGGAGCGAGCGCCGATGGTGGAGCACTTCCGCTCGCCTGACAAACTGTTCACCTTCCGTGTGCACGTGCCGCTGCCGGCGAATCCGGCATCCAGCGAAGCGCTCGCGGTTGCCCGGCTGTACCTGCTGGCGATGGAAGCCTGCTTCCGACCGCTGGGGGACATGGACGCCGGGGACGATGAGGATTGATCCGCAGACAAACCGCCGACTGACGGCGTTCGTCCGGCTGGCGTTGATGACTTGCTGATGCTCAAGTATGAAGTCCCCGATTCTCCCGCCACGGCCTGAGTCCGCGTCCCGCCTGTTGCTGACCTGCGATTGTCCGGCCTGATTGAAGAAGAGATACCACCATGCGGATCGCCATGCTCGGGTGGGAGTTCCCGCCGCACATCACCGGAGGCCTCGGCACAGCGTGCCAGGGCCTCACTCGCGCATTGGATGCCAAGGGGCACCAGGTGACGTTTGTTCTGCCGCGGCCGGTGGATCGTCACGCCGACACGGGGCGCCCGTCCCACGCGCGGGTGCTGGCGCCTGAAGGGAGCACAACACCCGGACCGGCGACGCCCGCAGCGACCGACAGCGGAAGACCTCAATCCGGGATGCCGAGGAGCGCAGAGGCTGCGGCGACGACGGGCACCGGCCCGGCGGCGGCCGACCTGCCCAACACCCGATTTGTCGCGGTGCCGTCGCTGTTGACCAGCCCGTACCCGGGCGGACGGGCGCAGCATCGGGCCGTGCCGAGGGCAACATCCCCTGATGGTTCACCGATCGGCTGGGCGCTTCCGACCGGCGAGGAGGCGTCGCCGGGGAGAACCGCGAGCGGCAGTACGGCCGGCACCGTCGGCGGGGCGTCTCTGTATCAAGGCGATCTGATCGCCGAGGCCGAGCGCTACGCACGGCTGGTGGTCTCGCTGCTGCGCAGCGAGCCGTTCGACGTCATTCACGCCCACGACTGGCTGACCTTCCCGGCCGGCATCGCCCTGGCCAGGGTCACCGGGCGGCCGCTGGTGGCGCACATCCACTCCACCGAGTTCGACCGCTCCGGTGAAGACGCGAGGGGCCGCATCTGCGACGTCGAACGGCGGGGCCTGATGTCGGCGTTACGGGTCATCGCCGTCAGCGAGTTCACCCGCTCGATGTGCGTGCGCAAGTACGGCATCCCCGCCGAGAAGATCGACGTCATCTACAACGGCATCGACAACGATTCCCTCCAGCCCCACCCGGGCGACGGCATCGCCACCAAGGACAAGGTCGTGCTCTTCCTCGGCCGCATCACCATGCAAAAAGGGCCGGAGTACTTCCTGGAGGCGGCGAAGAAGGTGCTGGAGGTCATGCCCGACGTGAAGTTCATCGTCGCCGGCTCGGGTGATTTCGAGCACCGGATGATCGAACTGGCGGCCGAGATGGGCATCGGCCACCGCGTGCTGTTCACCGGCTTCCTCCGGGGCAAGGACGTGCAGCGGGCCTTCCGCATGGCCGACTGCTACGTCATGCCGTCGGTCTCCGAGCCGTTCGGCATCGCCCCGCTGGAGGCCATGCGGGCGGACGTGCCGGTGATCATCTCCCGCCAAAGCGGCGTCTCAGAGGTGATTCAGCACGCGCTCAAGGTCGACTTCTGGGACACTCACGACATGGCCAACAAGATCGTGGCTGTGCTGCGGCACCCGCCCCTGGGACAGACGCTTCGGGAACACGGGGCCATTGAACTCAAACGGCTGACCTGGGCGACCACCGCGGACGCATGCCTGGAGGCGTACCGCAAGGCTCAGGAGACTCTGGCGGCCACGGCCCTACCGGGATGAGCCAGCGGTGGCCGAGGTGGCCGAGGCCGGAGCACGCCCGGTCACACCAGAATCCGCTTCGGCGAGCCGGGTCGCGACCGAGGTTTGGCCGGCAAGGTCCGATCACCATTCCCGCCGTCCGGCATTGTCAGACGGGGCTCTTGGCGGCTATACTCGACCCAACCGAGCGATTGGCGCAGTTGGCTAGCGCGCCACAATGACACTGTGGAGGTCACTGGTTCGAGCCCAGTATCGCTCACTTACCCCCGGAATAGGGGGTTTTTTATTGCTCTTGAACAGATCAGCGGCCAGCCGGGGCTTTTCCGTTAGACTGACAACGCAGCCACAGGGGCCGATGGCGGCACTTTGCCGCAGGAGAAGAGAGTTATGGTCCGAACGAGCGTGATGCTGTTTGCCGCATGCAGCCTGCTGGGTGCCGGGTCGGCTGTTGGTCAGGTGGTGGACTTTGTGATCAACCCCCAGGCGTCGGGCCTGACGGGCACAATCACGCTGAATGCCTCGCTGCCTGGCACGCTGATCGGCAACTACAGCGATACGAATCTGACCGGTACCCGGACCAAGCCGGGGTTGTTCGGCACGTTCGGGGCGACAGAGAACGTGGCCGTGCCTGTGACTCTGGCTCCCGGCATCACCAATCGACCGATCAACACTGATCTGGCCGGCTCGTTCACGGCGACGATCAGTTTGGACACCAACACGGTCTCGATCACCAACTACCAGGCCAACCGGGTGAGCAACGGCCCGCTGTTCATCCCCGTCACCGTCGGCCTGACGCTGTCCTCGTTCCGCACGCGGAACCCGTCGTCGACGTACTTCGCCGCCACCATCAACCTCCCGGTCTCGGACCTGACGGTGACGACCTGGACGGAAACCCAGGCCGGCCCCTCGCTGGGCACGCTGACGCCGACCGCAACGCCGGGCGTGTACGACGTGGTGGCAGCGGTGCCGGTGACGCAGACGCTTGAAGGCAGCGTGCTAGGGTCACCGATCAACATCCCGCCCGGCACGCCGGGCCTGCAGGTGATCACCGGCACGCTCACGGTCACCGCAACGGGCGCCACCCTGACGACCAACACCCCGCTGAGCATCACCGACACCCAAACACCCGGCACCGCCCTGCCCGCGTTCGAGTTTCCTCTGCCGACCATCCTTCCGCCCGGCTCGGTCGCCAACGTGCTGTTCAACCTGACGCTGGCGTCGGTGAACACCGCCGTGAACGGCACCCAGACGCTCTCGGCCTCGGGCGCCGCCCGCCCCCAGCCCACCTGCCCGGCCGATATCGTCGCCGTCGGCGGCGTGCTGCCCCCGGACGGCCTGCTGACCGGCGACGACTTCACCGCCTTCATCAATGCCTTCGCCGCCGGCGACCTGCTGGCCGACATCGTCGCCGTGGGCGGCACCTACCCCCCGGACAACCTGCTGACCGGCGACGACTTCACCGCGTTCATCAACGCCTTCGCGTCCGGCTGCCCGTAACCGGCCGGCCAAGGCCGCGGCAAGATGGGCCCGGGATCACCGCGCTAACCTTGGACGGTTCGCGCCACCGTAGCTCAGTTGGTAGAGCATCGCTTTTGTAAAGCGATGGTCGCAGGTTCGACTCCTGTCGGTGGCTTTGGCGAGGTGGGCCCGCGCAGCCCGCAACAGACGGCAGCTCGCAACAGACGGCAGCCCGCGGCACACGGCAGCCAGCCCAAACCAGCTCACGCCCTCCCCGTGCCGAGCCCCGGCCAGTTCACTCCGCAGGCCGCACCCGCCTGACCATGCAGCCGACTCCCGGCAAACTCGCCCGCATCTACCTGCGGCTGTTCGCCCCGCTGGAGGCAGGCGGCGAGGGCCTTCGCCGCGCGTGGGACCGGTTCATCGACTGGGTGCTCATCGAACCGGCCCACCCGCTGATCACCATCGGCATCATCGCAGCCGGCCTCGGCGTGGGCTTTGCCACCTACCCGCTCAACGTGCTGCCGCTGCCGTTTGTGGGCTGGCTGGTCCTGGTGTATCTGCTGCTCCGCCAGCGCGCCATCACGCTTCGCACCGGCCAGCCGATGTGGCCGGCGCCGCCGCCCGGCAGCGGCACCATGATCCGCCTCCTGCGGATCCTGTTCATCCTCGCTGCGTTCGTCGTGCTCGTCGGGCTCCCGCTGCTCGGCGTCGCCATCGCCCGCGAGATGCTGGACCGGTAAGCCGACCGTGCCCGACCCGGGCGGTGTGAGGAAGCCCCTGGTGCCCCCCACTCACACACAGTTCAGTGGCTCGGCGCACCACACTGCCGAGCCGTGTGACCACAGATAGACTCACGCATGGAGTGCGATGACCCACCGTCGACACCGTGCCCGCTGCCCAAGGCCGGCGAGCCACCCCTCCACCGGGCCGCCCGGATCGGCGACCACGCCGCGATCCGCGCGCTCGCCGCAGCCGGAGCCAACCTCAACGCCATCTTCGACATCAACCTCGACCCCGATGCGCCAGAGATACCGGCGACACCCCTGATGATCGCAGCTGGTTCCGCCGACGGAGCCACCGAAGCGACCGTGGCGCTCCTGCTGGAACTGGGCGCTGATCCCGCCGTCATGCTCGATGAACGGTCGGCAGCAACGTACGCCATCGATGGGCTCCGATGGAACGACCCGCCCGGTGGCGATTCGGCACGCTTCAGGCGGCTCGTTCAAGCCGGGAGCCCCCTCCCAGCCGACCCGGAGCGGCTCAACGCGATGGTGTGCGACGCCGCCTCCCGAGGGGACGCCGAACGTCTGCGTGCACTGCTCGCCCACGGGCTGAATCCCCACGGGCTCCGGGGCTCGACCGACGCGACCGGGGTCGACGGCCGGAGTGTGCAAGACGCAGAGTCAGAGCCTGACAGCCATGCCGATCCTCTCGCGTGCCTGCCGGAGGCCACCGGATCGTCCGGAAGTGACGCGATCGACCGAAGTGACCCCGAGGGCTGGGCCGCAGACGACTCGGCGCCCTCCCACTTCACCCTTCCGCTGTTCTGCGCTGCCGAATCCGGGAGTGCCGAATGTGTCGACATGCTCCTTGCCGCCGGGGTCGATCCGAAAGCTCGGGACTGCAGCGGGCGAACGGCCATCCACTACGCTGGAACCCATGAGGTCCTTCGATCGCTTCAACAAGTCGGGCTTGGCCTGGAGGACGCCGACGCCTCCGAGTACACGCCGCTGACGTGCGCCGTCTGCGACGGTCCGGACGCCCTCCCTCGTGTGCGAATGCTGCTCGACGCGGGAGCCAACCCGAACGCCACCCACGACCGGGGCTACACGGTCTTCATGTCCGCCGTCGGTTCAAACCGCTACCCGGCCTTGCTGCGGCTGCTCGTCGAGTCTGGGGCAGACCCTCACGCTGTCAGCGATCTCGGGTACAACGCCTTCCACGCCGCCCTGGACGTGGTTGGCGACGCCAACGCCGAAGCATCCGTGCGCGACACGCTGGGGTACCTCAAGCAGCTGGGTGTCAACATCGAGCACCGCAACGCCGAGAACCACACGCCTCTGGCCTTGGCAATAGAGCGGGGCTACGGGCTCGAGGTTGTGGTGCTGTGCGAACTCGGGGCGGACCCCAACGCCGTCTGCACGTTTTGTCGGTACGGCTGCGACGCGGGCGACCCCGTCGACCTGCCCCTGCTCTTCCACGCCATCTGCACCATCGCGCTGGAGAAGGACGTGAAGGTCGAGGCCTTGCTCCGATCCGGCGCCAACCCGTTGGCAACCGACTCCGGCGGCCGCACACCCCTGATGCACGCCGTCACCTCACTCTGCCAGAGCACTGACAACGCCGATGCGTTGTTCAACGACTTTCTCCAAGGGCTCGCTGGCTTGGGATTGCAACACGCCAGCATGCCCACCACCCGCGACGCCTACCTCGCCCGTGACGCGCCGATCCTCCAAGCGTTCCTTGACCGGTTCGCAGCGCAACTCCCACCAACCGAGCCCGATGAGTTCGCAGGGGATTCTGAAGATGGCCGCCAGCGAGCACTCCCCGTGGTTGCGTTGCTGGGCATGCACGAGTCATGGGCTCGGACCCACGGCAAACCCTCGGACGCTTGCTGACTGATCGTCACGCTTGGTCCATTGTGCATATACCAAGCACATTCGTTCGCCGATGCAGATCCGCATCGGCACCATATCCGTACACACTCCGAATACCTGGCCGCTGGCCGGTCCGCCTTCAACCACCGGTTCCACCCTCCCGCCCCGACCTTGACTTATCCACACACACCCCCCTCGCGCGTCCCTGGCAACGCCTCACCACCCCGCACTCTCCCACCTCAGCCCCCCCACCGAGCACCCCACCTGACCCCCCCCCACCCCGCTCTGCCCCGCGTCCGGACAGCACATGGGTGACACCTGCCCCCCAGCCCTCCCAGCCAGCCAACTTATCCACACACACCCCCCGCTCGCGTCCATGGCAATGCCCCGCAAGCCATCCCGCCCCACCCCGCCCCGCTGCCGGCGTCGCCCCAGATTCGCCGCCTTGACCCTGCGCGCCGCGCCCCCACTCCCACCCCAAACGGCTACCATCCGCCCCCATGACTCTGGCCTCCGTCGACATCGCGTCGTATCTGCCGATCCTGCTCCTGCTCACCATGGCCATCGTGTTCGCAGTCGCGAACCTGACCATGTCGCAGTTGCTGGGCCCGCACCGCAAGGGCCGCGTCAAGGACATGACCTACGAGTCGGGCATGAACCCCATTGGCACCGCCCGCAAGCGGTTCAACGTGCGGTTCTACCTGATCGCGATGGTGTTCCTGGTGTTCGACATCGAGATCATCTTCCTCTACCCCTGGGCGGTGACGTTCCCCAACCTCAGCCACGATGCTGCCGACGGCGCGGTCTGGCTGGGCCGCATCCTGTTCTTCATCTTCACCACGGTCGTCGCCTACGTCTACGGCGTCCGCAAGGGCGTCTTCCGGTTCGATTGACCGGCCTCAAGGCTCCGGCAGAGCGCGGCAACCACATCAGCATCGAGAATGATCGGAGCGGGTTGTCCGATAGTGTGTTTCCTGCGCCTCCGTGGGTTGGTATGAGTGGGCTGCTCTCAGCAGCGCAACCAGCCCTGGCCAGGTGCGGATGAACACCGACCCCGCCGAGAAGCAGTCCGTATAACAGATTGGCTCAGGCAGGTGCTCCGTCCATCCTGCGCAGGTTCCGGGCAAGCGTCCGTCACATCACCACAGCATCTCAGTTTTCTCTCGTGAAGACCGATTCACCGGCGAAGCACCACGCTCGGGCGTGGACCAGAACCGCATCGAACCACCATGGGCGACAGTCCTCAGCGCCAACCCGACTCCGGCCAGTTGGTCGCACGACAGGAACGTCTGGAACGGCTGATCAGCCAGCGGCTGTTCTATCCGGTGTTCCAGCCGATCGCCAGCCTTGAGACCGGCGAGGTCATCGCCTTTGAAGCCCTCACGCGGCCCAGGCCGGAGACGGGCTATCAGGGCCCGCTTGAGATCTTCGATGACGCGGCGGCCACCGGGCGACTGTGGGAACTTGAAGACGCCGTCCGGGAGAGCATTCTCTCGGTGGCGTCCAGCATGCCCGACGGCATGCGGGTGTTCTGCAACAACTCGCCCACGGTCGCAGCAGACGAACGGTTCGCGAACCGCCTCGCCGAGCAACTGCGTCGGGAACGGGAACTGACCCCGGCGCGGATGGTGCTGGAGATCACCGAGCGGTCCGAGGGCTGCAGCATCGAGGCTCTGGTTCTGCAGAGCCGGCGGGCGAAGCAACTGGGCTTCCAGATCGCCATTGACGACGTGGGAGCCGGCACAAGCGGGCTGAACCGGCTGATGCAGTTGCGGCCGCACTGGATCAAGCTGGATCGGGAGTTGATCGACGGAGTGGAGCGCGACCAGCTCAAGCTCAACCTCGTGCGGTTCATCGTGAACTTCGCCAATCTCTCGGGGGTATGCCTGCTGGCCGAAGGCGTGGAACGTAAAGAGGAGCTCGGGGTCCTGATTGATCTGGGCGTGCGCTACGCGCAGGGCTACCTGCTGGGCAGGCCGTCCACGAGCTATCAACTGCTGGCTCCCGAACTGGCCGACTGGATCCGAAAGCGGTGGCGCAGCCGACGACCAGGCAGCGGGCCGGACCAGGGTCGCAGCGTGCTCGGCTCGATGTGCCAGCGGGCGTGGATCGTTCAGAACGCGATGCCCAAAGGCGAGGTGGCGGCGACAATCGCCAAGGGTGATGAGACCGGGGTCGTGGTGGTTGACGGCCGCCGGTTCGTGGGCTGGTGTCCGCGGGAGCTCCTGCTGAACGTCTCGCCCGCCGACGCTGAACCCATCGGCTTCATCACGCAATCAAGCGGCTCGATGCTGTCGGTAACCGACTCGATCGGCGACGCACTGGCCCATCTGTCCATTCGCAGTGAGTCCGATCTCGCAAACCCGCTGGTGGTCTCGGATGGTGACGCGATCATCGGGGTGATTCCGGTGCGGGTCCTTCTGTCCGCAGCGGCCAGCGGCGTCGCCTCACGCCGCGCCACGATGCCGGTAACCGGACTGCCGGGGCGAGTGGCGGCGGACCTCATGCTGGCCGACCTTGTGCGACGTCGGCGGGCAGGCGAACGTGGATCGGAGTGCGCCGAAGCGGCCGTGGTGGACATCGTGCGGCTGAGCACCTTCAACGAGAACTTCGGCTACGAGGCCGGCGACGACATTCTGCGTCAACTCTCACGGCTGCTTGAAGAGACGACACTGGATGCCGCGGGCGATGGAGGCTTTGTGGCGCACCTCTCCGATGACCGCTTTCTGGTCGTTCGGGAACAGGGCGGCCTGCGGGACCGGCTGGAGCGGCTGATCGAACGATTCGAGCCCCTGTGCCAGGATCCGTTCCGTATCGGATCGCCCATTCAGGAGGAGTTCGTCTCGTCGCACTCGGTGGAGCGGATGATGTACCCCGAGAGCCAGCATGCCCACGATCCGGGGTTGAGGGTGCTGCTGCTGCCCAACGTGCTGGACCGCATCACCGACAACCGCGACCTGTACCGGCTGGAGGCCTCCCTCCGCCAGCGTGCCGACCGTGAACTGCGGTCAAGCCCGATCTCGCGGTCGATCATCGTTGAAGACCAGCGAAGCCAGATCCGCGCGGCCTGAGCCGGACACGGTGTCAGCCGGCAAGCGGAATCGAATCAACAACCTCGTGCACCGCGCCACCGGGCCGCAGGCGACTTTCCATGAGCAGCACAGCATCCACCGGAATCGGCGGAGCGGCGACGGGCAGGTCCACACTCGGGGCCGGCAGACCGGGGGCCAGGCTGTAGCGCGACAGGGTGAGGTGCGGCAGAAAAGCAGTGGCGCGTCCGCGTTCCACCGGGCGGGTGAGCCGGGCGGCCAGTCGTCGCTGGATCTCCATCAGCGGAGAAGGCTCGTCGGTGACCGCCGCCAGCAACCGGGGAGGCGGCGCGGGCGAGCCGCGGGGCAGGGTCAGCAGGCGATTGGGCTGGAGGGTAAATGGGCCGAAGCCGGCGCAGGCCCGCTGCACCGACTCGCGGACGTCACGCAGGCGGGAGCCGGGCGTGTCGCCGATGAACACCAGCGTGAGGTGCAACTGCTCGGGCGTGGTGACGCGGTGCGGGGGCAGTGTGCCGACGCGCGGATCAGCAAGCAGGCCGATGATCTGCCCGGCAAGATCCGGCGGCGGATAGACCGCCACAAACAGCCTGAGGATGCCGGATCGACCCATGAATACTCCTCGCCAGCGGAGGGGGCGGGGCAGCCGACCCGCCCGCCGCAGCCCCGGGAACCAAGGCCCCGTGCCGTCCGAACCGTCCTCGTCCGACCATCTGGGCGGCCCCGGCCCGGGCGGCCCGGATGAATGCTCCGGCGGAGGCTATGTTCGCCCGGCCCGTGTGGCCAAGTGCCCGCCGGATTGGAGACTGCGATGCCCGCTGTGTACCCGTTTCGTGCCGTCCGTTACGCCCTGCCAGGCTCGCCCGCGGATCTGTCCGCGCTGGTGGCGCCGCCGTACGACGTGCTGGACCGCGCCGGGCGGGATGCCCTGGTGGCCCGCAGCGGGCAGAACATCGTGACCGTGGACCTGCCGCATATTCCGGCCAAGGAACTGGGGCCGCCGGAGGCGTACGCCAACGCCGCCGCGACGCTCAAGTCGCTGATGACCAGCGGCACGCTGAAGCAGGACGACCGGGCGACCATCTCGGTCTACCGGCAGACGTTCCGGTCCGACGGGGTGCAGGTACAGCGGGTGGGCGTGTGGTGCACGCTGGACGTGCAGGAGTTCGGCCGGCGGCCGGGCGGGGGCATTCTGCCCCACGAGCAGACCTTCTCCGGACCCAAGGAGGACCGCATGGCGCTGCTCCGGGCGACCGGGGTGCAGTTGTCGCCGATCTTCGGGCTGCATGAGGATGCGGCCGGCAAGGCCTCAGCGGTGGCCCGGGGCGTGTGCCAGAGCCGCGGGGCCGACGCCACCGCCCGCACCGACGACGGAACGTTCCACGAACTGTGGCGAGTGGAGGACCCGGCGGTGATCGGGGCGTATCAGCAAGCCCTGGAGGGCGAGGACGTGTTCATCGCCGACGGGCACCACCGCTACACCACGGGATTGAACCGGCTGCGTGAGCGGCTGGCCGCCGGCGAGCAGTTGGCACCGGATGCTCAGGGGCGGCGGTGCATGTTCGTGCTGGTGAGCATGGCCGACCCGGGGCTGGTGATCTGGCCGACCCACCGCGTGCTGGGCGGGATGTCGGGCTACTCGTGGGAGTCGCTGCTGGGAGCCCTGGAGGCTGACGTGCAGGTGCGACCGGTCAGCGGCGACGTGGCCTCGGTTGACGCGGCCCTGGCCAAGGCCGCCGACTTGGGCGAGATGCGCTTCGGGCTGTTCGACTTTGCCACCGGGCAGGGCGCGGTGGCGGCCCCAAAGAGCGGCGACCCGCTGGGGACGATGTTCCCCGACAAGCCCATGGCTTGGCGGACGCTGTTGGTGGCGTGGATCCAGCACCACCTGGTGGAGCGGATCGCGCAGCCGAAGCTCAACGGCGGCAAGCCGGTCAAGTGGGCCTTCCCGCACACGGTGGCCGAGACGGCCGCCATCGGGGCCGGCGCGGAGACCGGCGCCGGCGGCGGCGACCGCTTTGCGCAGGTGGCGGTGCTGGTGCGGCCGACGCCGCTGTCGGCGGTGCGCGAGATCAGCCGGGCCGGGGAACTGATGCCCCAGAAGTCGACCTTCTTCTACCCGAAACTGGCGACGGGCATGTGCCTGCACCCGATCGCATGATCGGCCCGGCTGACCCGGCACGCCGGTGAACCGCGTTACGGGCAGCCGGCCGCAAAGCTGTTGATGAAGGCGATGAAGTCGTCGCCGGTGAGCAGGCCGTCGCCCGGCGGGATGCCGCCGACGGCAACCACATCGGCCAGCAGGTCGCCGGCGGCGAAGGCGTTGATGAACGCGTTGAAATCGTCGCCGGTGATCAGCCCGTCGGGCGGGGGCAGGCCGCCGACCGAGACGATGTCTCCCGGGCAGGACGGCGGGGTGACCGACGTGCCTTCAACGGAAAGCGTGGAGACCACCAGGTCGTCGATGACCATGGAGGTGATGCCGACGGGCTGCTGACCGACCGGTGTGGGCTCGCCGCCGTAGAAGTCGATGGCTGCCAGCCCGCCGCTGGAGGGCACGGTCTGGTTGGGCACGCCGTTGCGCCAACTGCGGCCGGCGATCAAGACCGCGCCGTCGTAGGTGACGGTGACGGTGTCGGCCTGGAAGTCGATGTCGATCTGCAGCGGCGCGCTGCGGTCGCGAACCAGCGGAAGCTGCTCGGCGGGGTTGTCCAGGTTGCGGATCACGCCGGCGGTGGCGTCGATCTGCAACTGCAGGCCGAAGCGGAGCGGATCGGGGTAGCGGTCGAGCAGGATCATGTAGCCGACGCCCCGGCTGGACTGGCGAACGGTGAAGTTGGTGCTGATGCGGGCGGGGGTGCTGTCGATGCGGAGGCGGAGCACGGTGTCGTCACCATGGCCGGCGGGGTTGCCCGGGGAGCCGGAGATGCGCAGGGCCTGGGAGGTGTCGGTGCCGATGTCGGGCAGCACCTCGCCGCACACATCGTCGCCGTTCAACCAAGTGGACCAGTTGAACCCGTCGCACACGTCGCCCTGGGGCCGGAGGTCGAAGTCGTCGGCGAAGACGGTGTAGCGGCGGCCGGCGGGCGGCATGACCCGCAGTTCCAGGCTGGCCATCGGCTCATCGAGCGTGCCATCGCCGTCCAGATCGCCGATCACCAGCAGCGACTCCAGTGAACCGGCTGCGGAGCCCAGGCCCGGGGCGGAGGCCGCCACCTGGATGGCGTTGTTGCCGCTGGGGATGAGGGTCATCAGCCCGTTGATCGGCGTGCCGGGGGGCAGGCCGTTGAGCGAGACGCGGGGACCGGCCTGCAACTGGTAGGCGAAGAGCTTGGGCGTCTCGCCGTCGTAGCCGACCGGCAGCGAGATGACCGGACCGGGAGTGCCCATTCGCAGCACCGGCGGGGGCAGGTTGACGTTGCCGATGTCAATGATCCGCCAGCACATGCGTGGGATGGCGTTGCGGAAGAGCTGGCCGGAGGTCTGCTGGCTGGTGAACGAGGTGAGGTTGTTGACGGTGGCGACATAGCAGCCGGAGGAACCGGCGACCGGGGACACCTGGCCGCACAGCACGCTGATGGGCACGGCGATGCACTGGCCGGGATTGAGGCTGATCGGGCCGCCGGCGTTCGGGGCGAAGTTGGACGGGTTCAGGGGAATCGGACAGGTGGCCGAGGGGATGGCGCCGGCGATGCTCCAGGTGAACTGCTGAACGGCCGAGCCGTTGTTGCAGATGGTCAGCGCCAGTGACGCGTTGGTGGTGAACGGCGGCCGGCAGCAATGGGCGACCTGGGTGATCGCGGCGGTCCAGGGGCCGGCGTTGCCGCCCTGACCCTCGCAACGCGGGATGACCACGCAGATGGGCACCTCGCACTGCTCGCCCAGTTCCAGTGAGGTCTTGGCGATCAGGCTGAAGCAGACCTGCCCGCCGGGCGGGGCCCCGGAGAGGGTGAAGGTGAACGGCGCGGTGGCGCCGAAGGCGAGCGGCGGAATGGCCGTGAGCGACGGGGACGCAGAGACACCCGACGGCAGGCCGACGATCTGCAGCGCCTGCAGAGCCGGGCCGAAGAGGTTGGTGAGCGTGCCGCTGACCTGCACCTGGCCGTTGGGCAGGCAGGTGACCGAGGTGGTCGTCCAGTCCACGCAGTTGCACCGGGGCACCTGCACGCACTTCTGGATGGCGCAGACCACCTCGCCCTGGGCGGCGCCGACGCTGACGCGAACCGGGAAAACGCCGCCGGCCGGATAGCCTGAGAGCGTGAGCGACACCGACCAGGTGCCGCCGGGGGCGACGGTGACGGCCTGACTGGCGGGCGAAACCGGCCCGGCGGTGGAGGCGTAAGACACGTTGGTGATCGGCGACGAGCCGTTGTTCTGGAAGGTGACCGTCCACACCGCCGTGCCGGGGCCGGTGCAGCGGACCGACTGGCTGACGACCGCGACGCAGCCGGAGGCGCAGGGTACCGAGATGTCGCCCTGTTTCATCTTGTCGCCAAAGGCGACGTTGCCGTTGTAGTCCCACATGGCGGTGGTGGCGAAGTTGTCGGGCGGCGAACTCTGCGGGACGCCGGCGCCGCTGCGGAGCAGGCCGGCAAAGCCGTAGATCGTGCTGTTGGAGAACAGCAGCGCGTCGGCGGTGGCGTAAATGCCTCGGTTGCAGGGGGCGGCGGGCGTGAGCACGGAGTGGTCGTAGTCCACGCCGCCGGCGGCGTTGGCGTGCATGAAGTGGACGCCGATGGGCAGCCCGCCGGCCGGGGAGGTGACGCTGAAGGCGGGCTCGACGTTGGTGTTGGAGGTGGTCAGCGCCCAGCCGGTGACGGTCCGCTGGTACTCCATGACGCGGGAGAGGTGGGCGCTGGAGTTGAACATGCCGGACATGGTGCGTTCGGCGATGAGCATGCGGCAGTCGGCCGAGAAGGAGATGTCAGAGATGGGCATGTTCATGCCCTGGCCGGCGAGCTGGGGCGGGGTGATCTCAAGCTGGGCGGAACCGGGGACAAAGTCGCCGGATGGACCCAGGGCGATCGACCACACGGTGTTGGGCGGGCCGGAGGGGTTGGCCATGTCCTGCGACCACACGCCGTAGTAGAGGCGGCCGGCGTTCTGCTTCACGCCCCAGGTCAGGCAGCCGAACGAGGCGGCCTGGCCGGGGATGTCGTTGGGATCCGCGGCTCCGCCGGCGAGCACCACGCCGGCGCAGTGGCTGTAGGTGCTGAGAATCGCCCCGGTGGCGGCGTCCACCCGGTAGATGCGGCCGTCCTCGAAGTTGGTGATGTACAACTGGGCCACGACGGGGTCGTAGCACATGTTGCCCAGCCCGGGGGCGACGCCGGCGACGCCGACGTTGGGCAGGCTGGTGAGCACGCAGGGCACGCCGGTGTTGCCGTTGATCTTGTAGACCGTGCCGCCGCTGTTGACGGCGGGGCCCGCGCAGCCGGAGGTGACCGAGCCGAACTGGGTGAGGAAGTTGAAGTAGATCGACGTGTGGCCAACGTAGATGTTGCCGGCCTGGTCGAGCGTCATGCCGAACACGGTGCCCAGCGTCTGACGCGACCAGTCGGGGCGGGTGAACTTCAGAGGGGAGGATGTGGTCGTGCAGTAAGCGCCGGCGGGCGCTGCGCACGGCGTCGCGCCGAGATTGAACACCGTCACCGACGGGTCGAGGGCGGGGTTGGCAAAGTCGTGACCGGCGGCGGTCATGACCGCGACGCGGGCGAAGCCGGCGTAGGCGGGGTCGTTGATGAGTCTGGGCTTGGTTTGCGTGCAGTCGCTGGCGAAGAACCGGGGCGGCGTGGTGGTGTTGATCGACGCGGCGGATTGGGCGGCGACCGGCAAGGCGGCGCCGACAGTCAGGAGCAACGCGGGCAAGAGGCGGAGCATCAGGTCCTACAGGGCGGAGTCGGCTGAGGCCGGGCGCGACGGGCGCGCAGCGCGGCGAATGAAGCGGCCGACACTCTCCATGGACTGGCGGGGGCGGAATCTTGCAGTTGGGCCTCTGGAATTGATGTCTGATGGCTATGCGACTCGGGAAAGAAAAAGGCCCGCGTCGGACGCGGGCCTTGAAGGGGGTACCGGGATCGGGCGGGCGGTTACGGGCAGCCGGCGGCGAAGGCGTTGACGAAGGCGACGAAGTCGTCGCCGGTGATCAGGCCGTCGGCCGGGGGCAACCCGCCGACCTCGACGATGTCGGCCAGCAGGTCGCCGGAGGCGAAGGCGTTGATGAAGGCGACGAAGTCGTCACCGGTCAGGATCCCGTCGGCGGGCGGGAGGCCGCCGACCGCCACCACATCGGCGACCGAGCAGGCGCACTGGGTGGAGACGCGAACCTCGGTGACCCCGCCGATGGCCGGGTTGAGCGTGCCCCGGACGGTCTGGCGGCCGGTGGCGGCGTCGTAGGACTGGAAGGTGATGGTGCCGCCGGTCACGCGGACGTCGCACGGGGCGAACCCGGCGGGCACGCGAACGACGGTGTCGAAGTTGGCGGCGCCGCCGAGCGTGTTGGTGAAGATGTGGGTGGCGCCGCGGGCGTCCTCGGACGCGGTGAGGTTGATGCGCTTCTCACCGACGCGGAGGTTGTTGAAGGTCATGCTCGACCAGCCAGTGGGCAGCTTGGGCTCAACGCGGAGGGTGTTGCCGGGCGCGTCGGGCTTGTAGTCGACGAGCATCATCAGCGAGTCGACATAGAAGCTCATGCTCTCCCAGGCGTTGGGCCAGGCGGTCTGGAGTGTGAAGTCAGACTGACCGGGGTAGAGCAGGGAGTTGCTAGGGGCCATCTGCTCAGCGCCGAGGCCCAGCGGGCCGTTGTGGTCAGCGGTGCGGTTGAGGCGGTAAAGGTGGTTGTCGATGTCGGCCTTGCCCGGGGTGAAGTCCTGACGCATGGCGTAGTAGATGCCGTACCACATGGTGGAAAGGAACCAGGGGCCGGCGCGGGTGGGGCCGAGGGCGGGGTTGCCCCAGTAGCTGTCGCCGTAGTAGCGGTCGATCAGGCCGACGAAGTCGCTGGAGTCGTTGATGAACTGACCAGCGAAGCGGACCAGCGGCTTGGTCTGGCCGTTGGCGTCGGGGGCGACGCCGTTGATGCGGTCGATGACGCGGACGGCGTGCGGGTCGTTGGGCTGCACGACCTCAAACGGGTAGACGATGCCCAGCAGCGAGATGTCGGTGTTCTCGCGGTTCCAGTTGAGCTTGCCGAAGAAGCCGGGCAGCAGGCCGTTCTCCCGGTTCTGGAAGTCGGCGGCGTCAGCCGGGCGGCCGAGGGTGTCGGCGATGGCGCGGGCGTCACGCAGGCCCCGGATGATGTTGGCGTTGGAGTAGATGAACGTGTCGTACTGATCCTCCCAGATGTTGTTGGAGTACATCAGCACTTCGTTGGCCGGCGCGCCGAGGTAGGCCTGACGGAGGTTCAGGCGTCCGGGATCCTGCGTGGAGGTCTGGCTCATCGCGATGGCGGCGTCCTTGACCATCTCGTAGGTGGTGTTGGCGGGGTTGCCTGGCTGCGCCTCGGTGAGGTAGCCCAGATCACCGGTGACCAAGTACTTGTAGTTGACCATCCATGGGATCACGGCTGTCTCATCCACCTGAGGCGCGCCCCAGATGACAAAGCCGTCGGTGGAGTACTTCTGACGCCAGAAGCCCTTGCGGCCCCAACCCTCAAAGTCGCGGAAGGTGACGTCGCGGAGGTAGCGGGTCATCTGGCGGACGATGTCGGTGTGGCCGGTGCGGGCGAGGGTGACGCCGGCCCAGGCCATGTCGCGCGGCCAGACGTAGGGGTACGCGCCGTTGCGATAGCCGGCGATCAGGCCGCCGTTGCGCTCGTCGAAGTGCAGAGCGGTGGCGAGCAGGCCGCGCTCGAAGAGGGTGACCAGCCGCTGATCGGGCAGGCTGACGGTCACGCCGTTGTCCAGCCAGGTGCGCCAGTGCGAGTCGGTCTGGTTCATCAACTGCTCGGCGCTGGAGGCCAGGAACCAATCGGCGACGGGGGCCATCTGGAAGCCGTAGGTGCCGTTGGCGCCGGCGAAGTTGTCATACCCGCCGATGATGGCGAAGGAGACCTCGCGGGTCTGGCCCGGTGCGAGGGTGATCTGCTGGCCGACCCAGCCCTGGGAGTTGTCGCCGGAGGTGTCGCGCCAGAAATCAGTGGCGGCCTGTCCGCCGGCGGCGCCGACTGTCGGCGAGGTCTTCATGGCTACGCCGAGACCGACAGTGACGTTCTTGGCGTAGCCGGAGAACGTGGTGGGGTTGTATTCCTGACCCAGTCCGATGCTGCCGGTGGCGGTGGCGATGCGGAAGGTGTTGTCGATGGCGTACATCACGCCCCGGTCGTCGTCGATGAAGGCGTTGTCAAACTCATCGCCGCCGTTCAGAGCCCAGTCGCCGTAGTAGTAGACGTTGACGGTCTTGGGGGCCGTGCCGTCGTTGGTCAGCAGCATGCGCTTGATGCTGACGCCCCGCAGCGGCTGGCCGCCTGAGTTCAGGGCATAGTTCACGCCCTTGGGGGCGAAGTCGTACTGCACGAGGCGGATGTTGTTGCCCCGGGCGACAAGCCGCTGCTCGGTGCGGATGGTGTTGGTGCGATCAACGTAGCTCTGCTGCACGCCGGTGAAATCCGAGCCGTTCTGGTTGCTCAGCCAGTAGGTCACTCCGTCAACGCGGATGCCGGGCATGAACTGGTTGACGTGCATCTGGCCGCGGTTGTCCAGCGGGAGGCCGGCGGGGAAGGTGTCCAGGCCGTCGACGTAGCCCTCGTTCTTGGTGCCCACGCCCTGCACGCCGCCGGCGCCCGGGTAGTACACGTCGAAGACGGTGCCGTTCTGGTCAACCATCTGGTTGATCCAGTTGTTGCCGATGATGCCCTCCTCTTTCCAGTGGTGCACAGGGGGATAGCCGATGTCGTCAGCCGGGAAGAAGTTGGAGCCCTGACCCGGCCAGGCAAGCTTGTTGATGTACGCGAAGCCGGCAACGCCCTGGGGGCTGGAAGCGAAGACCTCGTTGCCCACGAAGCTGCGCCAGGCGCTCACCTTGTAGCGGACGTTCTGTTGGTAGTTCCGACCGGTGGGAATGACCGCCCGCCACCAGTCGCGGACTCCGCCGGCGTTCTCGTTCCGTATGAACTGCACGCCGCCGCCGGTGTTGGTGAGTACCTGGGTGGTGCCGGAGCCGACACCGAAAGCGCCCTGGGGCTCGCTGCCGTCGGTCGTGTAGTACACCGCGACGCGGTCGTAGGTGAACTGGAAGCCAACGCGGAAGTTCAGCGTAACAGTTTCTTCCTCGCGGGGCTGAACCGGCGTGCGTCCACGTATCGAGGACGGCTCGCCGAAGACCGTCCCCGAGGGGTCATGCTCAACCGACGAGGGCTGCGCGATCGCCGCATCCGCCATGAAGACCATTGCGGCTGCCGTCAGACCAAAGCACCGGAAAACCTCCATCATGTCTCGTCTCCTCGCAGATTGCCGACCACTCTCCTGACGAACCAGTCTCGCCGCCCGCCGTGCGGTCGTTGCCGCCGGGCTGCACCAAACATTAAAACTCCGGAACGCGCGGTCCGTCGGCACAGTCGAGGCTGCCGCGGACCGAGGCCACGCCTGCAAACACCCCCACAATCAGGCGATCCCCCAAAGCAGCAAGCACCGCCCCAAGGGAAGCTCAGCATATCACCGATGCTCCCGAGTCGGTATACGGGAAGCGATCAATCCATCGACGCAGACGGTGTAGGCACACTCAGCGATGGCCACCCCGCCAGCCGAGAAGCCGCATCGCGGCCCTTGTCGGCGGACTTATCGGACCATCAGGGCCGGTGGCCGAGGCATTGAACCACTCAGCCAGATGGCCGCGAGATACCCAGCACACGTCAATGTACTCGCGGTCACAGCCAGCAGCCGAGCACCACCCTCGGCGCGGGTCGATCAGACCCTGCCAGGGCATGGCGACGAACAAGTCCAGCGAGGCAGCGACGCGATCGTGTACCGCCCCCACAAGGCTGGCCAAGGAAGCATCCACCCGCTCGGCCAGATTGATCCCGAGTTCGTGTTGCCCTTCCTCGAGCAGAGTCGCCACCAGATCAGGCAGCCCCAACGCCTTGGGCAGCCCGGGCGGAAGGTCCACCCCCCCGGCCGGCGCGAGTTCCCATTGACCGGCGTAGATCCGCGTGTACTGCCCCCGACGACCCAGCAGCACGTGCTCGACGCCTTGCGCATCCACGCCGGTGATGACGCCCTTGCAGCCCAGCAGGCAAAGCCCGGAGCCGACGCCCCGCTGCTGGGCCAGCAACCGAGAGAAACGGTCGGGCCGGACGTCGATGGCCAGATGATCAGTCGAGGTGATGCTGTGCACCGTCAAGATGTGACCGTCGAAAAGATCGGGGTTGTCGGCCAAAGCCGCGACCCATGCGGCACGGACCTGGGGCGAATCGGCGGGTGCGGGCTGGTGGGGATCAGGCAGGTGACAGTTGATGCGCAGACCGTGCCCCGTCGGGACATGGAGGCCTGAGATCTCGGGGATGTCGGCGAAATGGAGCCAGCGGTCAAGGTGCATGAGGGCGAGGGCCAATGGAGCGAAGAACGGAGGCCGGAGCATACCGGCCGGCGAGTCACGACGCCGGAACGGCAGCGAGTGCGACGGTGAGCGCCTCACCAAAGCGGCGGGCAAAGCCCGATGCGTCACACAGGGGGGACTGGAGTAGCCGTTGGCGGAGCGCGCCCGGCGGGGGCCGCGCTGGATCGCCGAGTGTGGCCAACGCCGCTGCCTGCTGCACGAATTCATCGGCGGACCTAGCGGCCCACTGCGGCTGGCCGATGGCGGCGAGCACGGACGCGCCGACGCGGGACGCATGGGTTTCGCCTGTGAGTGATACCACGGGAACGCCCATGAGCAGGGCTTCGCAGGTGGTGGTGGTGCCGCAGTACGGCCAGGTGTCCAGTGCGACATCGATCTGCTGATAGGCGGCAAGGTTCTCCTGCACGCCCGCGACCGGGGACAGGACCGACAGACGGTCCGGCGGGATGCCAGCGCGAACGAGACGGTCGGCCAGCCGGCGACGCGACGCTGGGCTGGCCAGGGTGGCGCTCTTGACCACCAACCGAGAGCCGGGGACGGACGCCAGCACCCGGGCCCACAGCGCCGCGCAAGGATCGCTGATCTTGCGGGCGATGTTGAAGGAACCGAAGGTCACCGGGGCGTCGGCCGGGCGAATCGGAGCGACATCGGGCACGGCGGGCGGCGGGCGGTAACAGACAAAGGGGCCGGCCATACGGATCAACCGCTCGGTGCAGGGGGATGACGCCTCGGGCGGATCGGTGAGGGCGTCGACGATGCGGGCATCCATCTGCGGCAGGGCGGTGGTGTTCGGGTAACCCAGCCAGGTGAGTTGCAACGGAGCGAGGCGGTGGGCGAACAGGTGTAGGCCGTTGAATGGCGTCAGCCCGGCGAGGTCGATCGCGATGTCGACGCCCGGTTCAGCGTCGGACGCTGCTGACGCACCGCCGGGCTGCCAGGCCCGCACCGCGGCAACCACCTCGGCAGCCGAGAGGCCGCTGACCGGCCCGGCATCGACGAAGTGGGTTGGGCCGCCGGCGGCGGCCACCAGCCGCTCGGTGGTGGCATCGTGCCGCACGCCGGTGTTCACCAGCAGGACCTCGGCCCCGTGCGGGTGCAGCAGGTGGCGGTTACTGAGGACCGGCTCGAGAAAGAAGGCGACCGAGTGGGTGTACAGGTCGGGGGACACAAAGGCCAGGCGAAGCGGACGCGGGCACCGCCTGGGGCGGGACGGCGGGAGCGGCTGCTCGGGCTGCACGGCGGAGGCGAAGGCGGCGTGGGCCGCTCGCGTTTGATCAAGGGCGATGCCGGGAAGGTAGTTGAGCATGTGGGCAGCGCCGGCGGCAACCATCGGGCTGCGCGGGTGCCGGGCCTGCACCATCAGGGCCAGGTCATGCGAGGCGGGGACCTCGCCCAGTTCAAGCAATGCCTCAGCGCGACGCCAGAGCACATCAGGGTCGGCAGGGTCCTGACGCAGGGCGTGCTGCAGCACGGCGTCGGCTTCCGCGGGACATCCCGCGTCGAGCAGGGCCTCGGCGAGGGCGAGGAGCAGGGGCACGGCGTCAGCGCCGGCGAGCGTGCCGGCCAGAGCGACGGCGCGATCGCCGGCGGTCCCGCTCCGCGTCTGCCCTGCTGCTTGGCCCGTTGCTTGCGGCGTTGCCTCCCCGAGCGCCAGACCGAGCGTGGCAGCGGTCCGGGCGAGGCCTCGCAGACGAGCGGCCAGCGCTTGGGCCCGGGCGACCTGGCCGTTGCGGGCAAGGTCGCGTGCTTCGCGGAAGATGCCGACGGCGTCGGTCGGCGCACCCATTTGGCCACTCACTGGCCACCTCCGGACGCGGGTGCGACGGGACGGCACAGGCCGAGCAGCATGTCGCCGAAGGCGGCGGCGAAGCCGGGGCCGTCACACAACGGCGAGGCCAGCAGGCGTGCCCGCAGGCCGGCTCTGAGGCTCTGCAGGCGGGGGCGATCCGCGTCCAGTTCGGCGGCGCGAGCGGCGAACGCCTCCGGCGAGGTGACCGAGAGGTCCGCAAGGCCCACCTGATGGAGCAGACTCACCCCCACGCGTGAGGCGTGGGCTCGACCGGCCAGACTGAGCACGGGCACGCCCATCAGCAGTGCCTCGCAGGTGGTGGTGGTGCCGTGGTACGGGAAGGGATCAAGGGCGACGTGCACGCGACCATACACAGCGAGATGATCGGCGTGTGACGAGGTGCGGCCGAGCAGCTCCAGACGTTCCGCGGCGACACCGCGGGCGGCGAAGCTGTCGAGTACCCACTGACGGTGGGCGGCATGCTCCAGCGGCCCAGCTTTGATAAGCAGGCGGGAAGTCGGGCAGGCGTGCAGTGCCGCGGAGAACAGATCGATGCTCGCGGGACCGAGTTTGGCCAAGTCGTTGAAGCAGCCGAAGACCAGGGGGCCATCCCCGGGCCACACCGGCGGCGGGGCGGCCGAGGTCTCAGGCGGCTGGAAGCACAGGAAACAGCGGGGCAAGCGAATGAGCCGCTCGGGGTCCTCGGGAGCAGGGTCAAGTTCGGGCGGGTCGGTCCAGTGGTCCACCACGCGGCCGTCCATGTTCGGCGCTCCGGTTCGATGGGTGTACCCGCAGTAGCCGATCTGCACCGGCGCGGCCCGCCCGCACACCACCGGCAGACCGCTGGCCTGGGTGTGTCCGCCGAGTTCGATGAGCACATCGATGTGCGCCTCGCGGATCCGCTGGGCGATCTGCGCAGCAGAGAGGCCGCCGAGCACGCTGAGGCCCTGCCAGTGCTTGGTCAACGGACGAAGCCTGGCGCTGACGGCGTCCTCTACGCCAATCATGAAGCAGTGCATTTCAAAGCGGGCGCGGTCCAGATGGATGAGCAGCGGCTCGATGAAGAGGGCGACGGGGTGCCCCCTGAGGTCGGCCGAGAGCAGCCCTACGCGGAGCGGGTCGGCGGCGCTCGCCCGGGGCAGCGTGGGCGTGGGCGGCAGCGTCGCGCTGACGGCTTCACGGTAGCGAACGTGGAGGGCGTGAACGCCGTGCGGCTCGTGCTGGTGGTAGTGGGCGATGGAACAGGCGACCACCGCGAGGTCGACGTTGTCGGGGTACCTGTCCATCGCGGCGAGCAGCGACGGTGAGGCCTGGTGGGCGCGACCGAGGCGGGCGAGCGCCGTCGCCCAGCGCATCAGCAGGACGGGGTCGACTCCGACACCGCCGGGGTGGGCTTCGGCGAGCCGCCCCGCCTCATCGAATCGGCCGAGGTGGATGAGCGCCATCGCCACCTTCTCGCGCACCGAGACCGCAGCGGGATCGCTCTGCAACGCCTGCATGCCGACATGAATGACCTGCTGCATATTGCCGACCGCGTGCAGCACGGCACAGAGGTTGCCCAGCACGAGCGGATCGTGCGGCGCTAGCGAGGCGGCCCGCTCAGCGAAGTGCCGGGCCTGCACCAGCATGCCGCTCTGGAGCAGCAGATACACCATGCAACTCAGGGCGTCCACGTTGCCCGGCTGGGAGGCGAGCGTGCGGCGCAGAAGGTCCTCGGCGGGCTTGAGCCGCCCCTGGACGATCATCTCCTTGGCACGATCAATGGCGGACATCAGCGGGAAGTGTTGGCGGGTGATCGGCGGAGCGAACCGGGGTGCGGGCGATCCGCTCGATGGCGTCGGCGAAGCGTGCGGCGAAGCCGGGGCCGTCGCACAGCGGCGAGGCGAGCACGCGGTACCGAAGGGCGGAACGGCTTGCACGCAACCCGGCCACGTGCGCGGCGGCCCGGGCTGCCAGTTCGGCCCACTGGCGGTCGCTCGTAGCGATCCAGCGGGGGGCATCCTCACCCCAGGCAGCGTGCAGCAGCGAGGCGCCGACGCGGGCGGCGTGTGGGCCGTCGTGCGGGGCGAAGGTCAGCACGGGCACGCCCATCACCAGTGCCTCGCAGGTGGTGGTGGTGCCGGCGTAGGGCGTGGTGTCCAGAGCGACATCGATCTGGTGGTAGCAACTCAGATGCTCGGCCACCCCGGCGGTGGCGGGCAGCAGCCGAACACGAGCCACCGGGATACCGGCCGACGCCAAGCGGCTCAGCAGGCCCTGGGCAGTGGTGGGCTCACCGAGCGGTTTGGCCTTGATGGTCAGGGTGCTCTGCGGGCAGGCGGCAAGGGCTGCGGACCACAGGGCCAGCGTGCGGTCGCTGAGCTTCATCATGGAATTGAAGCTGCCGAAGCGAACCGGACCGTCGACCGGAGGCTGAGGTGGCGACGCTGGCGGCAGATCGGGCGGCGGGGCATAGCACACAAAGCACCCGTCGATCCGTTCCTGTGGCTCGCCGCCGTCGGTGGCGGGTGGGCGGTTGGCGGGCGGGCCGTTGGCGGGTGGGCAGGGGGCGGGCGGGTCGGTGCGGTCGTCCACGAGGCGGGCGTCCATCTCGGGCAGACCGGTGATGTTCGGATAGCCGAGCCAGTTCACCAGCCTGGGCGCCAGATGCCCGCCGAGCAGGTGCGCCACATTGCCGGCAGAGAGCCCGTTGACATCCACCAGCACATCCAGCTTCGCGGCCCCAACCGCGGTGGCAAAGCCGGGGTCGGTGCAGGGCACGTCGGTCAGCGGGCCATGCCCCCCACCGCGTGCCGCTTCGGCCAGCCAGGCGGTTCCGGCATCTTTGTGCCCGGGCAGGCAGAGCGGCAGCAGGTGCAGGCGCGACCGATCAGCATGGCAGAGCAGGGGCTGGAGGAAGTAGGCGCACGAGTGCGAGCGGTAGTCCGACGAAAGCAGCCCGACACGCAGAGGCCGGCGGCCAACCTCGGGCAGCGGCGCCCTCTGCGACCGGGCGCGACCGAGGCGGCGGCCGCACTGCACGTGGGCGAGCCGCACGCGGGCCGGGTCGGCGGCTGAGGCGTAGTTCAGCACGGTGGCGGCAAACCAGCGTGTCGCCGGGTCGTCAGGCTTGAGTTGGAGCATGTGCTCCACAGTGGCAGCGGCCTGATCGGATCGTCCCCGCTCAAGCTGGGCGGAGGCCAACCGCTGCAGCACGCCCCAGCGTTCGTCGGGTGTCCAGGCATCCGCCCCGCCGGACTGCAGGACGTTCTCGAGCAACTCCTGAACGTCGCACAGCCGCTCCAGCCGCAGCAGCCCGGATGCCGCGAGCGTGAGCGATGCGGCATCGCCCACCGCCAGCGAGCCCCCCACGGACAGATGCTGGGCCGCGGCAGCGAGATCGTCGGCTTCCAGTTCGGCCCACCCCAGTTCCACCAGCAAATCGGCCCGTGAGGGGTCCAGTTCATGGGCCTTCGCTGCCCAGTGCACCGCCTGAGCCGGCTGGCCGAGGGCGGTGGCGATTTCGCGAAGCAGGCACGCGGCCTGCACCAGTTGGGCGTCACAGCACGCGGGCTTGGCCAGCAGCGGCGCCACCACGGGCAACAGCAGCCTGCGGGCCGCTTCGGGGCGGCCCTGGGCCAGGTGGCTCTGCGCCGTCTGGAGCACGCTGCTGAGCCGCCCGTTCACGCAGGCCTCCCTCCCGCGGTGCCGTCGCGAGCGTTCAGCACGCGGGTGATGGCCGCGAGCCAGCGGTCGGCGAAGGCGGGGGCATCACACAGCGGCGAAAGCAGCACTTGGCGGCGGAGCGACTGTCGCAGCTCCACACGGCAGGCCTGATCGGCCGCCAGCGCGACACAGCGTTCAACGAACGCGGGCTGGTCGCCGGCGATCCACTCCGGGTGGCCGGCAGCGGTGAGCAGCGACGCCCCGACGCGGTGGGCGTGGGGCTGATCAGCAGGCGCGAGGGTGACCACGGGCACGCCCATCACCAGCGCCTCGCAGGTGGTGGTGGTGCCGGCGTAGGGCAGGCTGTCCAGGGCGATGTCGACGCGGCGGTAGAGGTCCAGATGGGCTGCGTACGAGGGCGTCCAGGTGAGCAGATCCAGCCGCGACGGGTCCACGCCGTGGGCGGCGAAGCGGCTGCGGGTGAACTCGGCAACGGCGGGATCGCCCAGGGCGACGGCCTTGAGCAGCAGCCGCGAATCGGGCACGGCCCGGAGCACCGAGGCCCACGCCCCGACGCACGCATCGGAGAGCTTCATGAGGTTGTTGAAGCTGCCGAAGGTGACCGCGTGGCCGGGTGCACTCAGCGAAGGGCAGGGCTGCACGTCGCCGGCCTGATGGGGCAAGCCGTAGCACACGAAGCACCCGTCCAGCCGCTCCAGCGACTCGGTGCACCATGCGTCGGCGCCGGGGCGGCCGTCGGCTGCAGGTGGATCGGTGAGCGCATCGACCAGCCGTGCATCCACGTGCTTCATGCCGGTGGTGCCGGGGTAACCCAGCCAGGAGAGGATCGCCGGCCCGGCGGCCCCGGTGCGGGCACGCAGCATGGCCAAGGCCGCGTGGCGGTGGTGCTCCATCAAGCCGGAGAGTTCCACCACCGCATCGAGCCTGTCGGCAGCGATCGCGTCGGCAAGCGCCGCATCGCTCAGATCACACACCACACGCCACCGCCAGTGCTCACCGCCCCGGGTTGTTGATCCCCGCTCAATCAAGGTCCGCAGCCGCTCGGTGGTGGCGTCGATGGTGGCTCGGTCGTGATAGACCGTCAGGCTTACCGGCCGCCCGGCCAGCGCGGTCAGCAGCGGCTCAAGGAAGAACACCACCGAGTGGGTGACCAGATCCGGCGAGAGGATGCCGACACACAGGCGTTCGCCATGCGGGGCTGGAGCGGCCTGACTGGCGGGCCGCCCGGGCCCGGCCAGAGCGGCGATCGATGCGCCGAACCGCTCAGCACGCTTGCGGACCAGGTGCGGGCGGGCCGGGCTGGCATAATGGCTGATGGCGGCCAGGCTGCTCAGCAGATCCACCCGCTCGGGGGCTGCCGCAACCGCCTGCTCAAGAGCGGCCCCGGCCTCGGCGGCACGCCCTTGCTCAAGCACGGCGGAGGCCAGGCGACGCAGGATGCGGGCTTCGGGGCCGTGGTCGGCCAGCCCCTGACGGCAGACCGCTTCGGCCTCGGCGATGCGGTTGGCGCCCAGCAGCGCTTCGGCGAGGTAGACCACCGCCTGCACCGCTCCGCCTGAGAGTTTCATGGCCTGGCGGAGCGTGGTGATGGCCTGCTGGTGCTGACCGGTGAGGCTGAGCAGGCGGCCGTACTCGCCGACGGTATCGGCACGATCGGGCGCGACCGCGGCGGCGCGTTGGGCGAAGTGCAGCGCCTGGGTCAGCTCGCCCTTCTGCCACTTGCACTCGCGCATGGCGAACAGCACGTCGGCATCGGCCGGACGGGTGCGAAGCAGCCGGAGCAGCACGGCCTGAGCCTCGGCTAGCCGCCCCTGATCAAGGGCGGCCCAGGCGGCGTCAAGTTGTGCCGATGCAGGAGGCACGATGGGCGAGGGTACCGCGGAGCAGACGCCATCGGCCGAAGGTCCACCGGTTATCACCCGATGCGGGAACCGGGCGAGCCGGTCAATGTCCGCCGGTGCTGCCGAAGCCGCCGGCGCCCCGCTGGCTGTCAGGCAGGATGTCGGTCTCCACCAACTGGGCGTGACTGACCGGGGCCACCACCATCTGGGCGACGCGGGCCCCGTGCTCGACGATGTACGGCTCGCGGCCGAGGTTGATCAGCGCCACCACCATCTCGCCCCGGTAGTCGGCATCAACGGTGCCGGGAGCGTTGGGAACGGTGACGCCGAACTTGGTGGCCAGGCCGGAACGCGGGCGAATCTGGGCTTCGTACCCGGCGGGAAGGGCGACGGCGAACCCGAGCGGAATCTTGGCGATCTGCCCGGGCGCGAGGGTCACGCGCTCGCCCTCGGGCAGGCAGGCGCTCAGGTCCATACCGGCGGCCTGGGCCGTCTGGTACGCCGGGAGGGTGGCTCGAGGGGACAGCCGCTTGAACAGCACGCGGACGGCCCCGGGGGTTTCAGGCTGGCTCATGGGCTTCACAGTCGGGCGGCAAAGTGCGGCAACTCGCCGACCAGCGGCTTGCAGTACTCGATGAACGCCGGGGTCACGTCGGGCTTGCTCGCGTGGTAGAACTCCGGCGGCATGACCTTGGTCTTGGCGGCAACGTCGGTCAGCTTGATCAGCCGCTTCTCGACGCGGTACGGGTGGTTGCTCAGCCGCACGATGGCCACCGAGCCGTCGCTCTGGCCGTTCATGGCCTCCTGCGCCGCCTTCACGCCCACGCCCCGGGCTTCGCCGGCGTCAACGTGAGAGGGCTCGGGCCAGCACCGCTGGAGGTAGCCCAGGGTGTCGGCACGCACGCGGGGCGGCTTGCCGGAGGGACTCTTGATCTTCTCTTTGATCAGGTTGGCGAGCATGTCGCCCAGCGCGCCCGAGCCGGAGAGCTGCACGTTGCCGTGGGCGTCGGTCTGGGCGTTGGCAATCAGTTTGGCGCCGATGTCGACTCCGTCCTTGTCCTTGATGCCTTCAGAGACGGCGATCTGGCAGCGGTTGTACTTGGCGACCACGCCCTTGACGTCCTCGATGAACCGCTCGGTGTCGAACGGCACCTCAGGCAGGTAGATCAGGTGCGGGCCGTCGCCTTCGGCATGGCGGGCCAGAGCAGAAGAAGCGGTCAGGAAGCCGGCGTTGCGGCCCATGATCACGTTGATCTTGATGCCGGGCAGCGAGGCGTTGTCGCGGTCGTCGGCCATGAAGGCCATGGCGACATAGCGGGCGGCGGAGCCGAAGCCCGGGGTGTGATCGTTGCCCATCAGGTCGTTGTCCACGGTCTTGGGCACGTGGAAGCACCGCATCTCGTAGTTGGCCTTCTTGGACAGCTCGTAGACGATGCGGCAGGTGTCCGAAGAGTCGTTGCCGCCGATGTAGAAGAAGTAGCGGATGTCGGCGGCGCGGCAGGCCTCGAAGATCTTGGGGCCGTCGGCCTCGGTTGGCTTGGCCCGGCTGGAGCCCAGGGCCGCGGAGGGGGTCTTGGCGATACGGTCGAGCTGCTCGCTGGTCAGGGCCGAGAGATCGACGAAGGGCAGGCCCCGGATCAGGCCGTCGACGCCGTGGCGCATGCCCAGAATCTTGCGGACCTGCCGGTAGCCCCGCAGGCCCTCGATGACCCCCACCAGTGACTGATTGATGACCGCGGTTGGTCCGCCGCTCTGTCCGATGATCGCCGCGCCGTCAAGTAGCTTCCCAGCCATTTCTGTCTCCATCGCGTAAATCCATCTCCTCCACTGCGACCGACCATATCGCCCTTGCCGGCGTGGCGTCGGCCCGGGAGGACCCCGGGGTGACGGGTGCCACATCCCGTCAAGGGGCGGGCCCTCCTCCGGGCAACCCATAGTTTGGGATATGCAGCCGGACAAAACACCCCGTTGAGGGGTTGTCCTGAGTGCCACCCGCGGGGTGCTTTGCCGTTACATTCACCAATATGGCAGTACGTCCTGGCAGCGGGCCGCTCCGTGCGGCGATTGGCGGATTGGCACTGACCGGGGCGATTGGGCTGATCGGCTCAGTGCTGTGGGCGTCCCCGGCTGATCCGTTGGCTCCGCCACCCAACGGCCCGCGCCGACCGGACCCAACGCTGGTGGCGCTGGTCAACGCGACAGTGTTCGTGGCCCCCGGCCGGGTGCTGACCTCGTCGACCATTGTGATGGAAGACGGTCGGATTGTGTCGGTTCAGGGCACCCCCCTGCCGCCGGGCACACTCCCCTCAGCTCCGGGCCATCAGGCCAGCAAGCCGGGCGAGGCCGACAAGGCCCCAAAGGACCCACCTTCCCCGCTACCGCCCCGGGGCGCCCGGGTGTTCGATCTGGCCGGGCTCACGGTCTACCCGGCGTTCATCGAGCCGTACTACGAGATCGACGCGCCCCGCGCCGACCCTGATGCCAAGGGCGTGCACTGGAACGAGCGGGTGACCCCGCAGCGAACCGCTCTGGATGGCAAGACGCTGGACGATGCGACCGCCCGCACCCTGCGCAACGCCGGGTATGGTGCCGCGGCACTGGCGCCAAGGGGCGGGATCTTCCGGGGGCAGGCGGCCGTGGTGTCGCTGGCGCGGATTCCCAGCGACGCCTCGCTGAGCCGCCCCCCTGTCTACGCCGCCGGCGTGTACCAAATGGTCGCGATGGATCTCGGCGGGTTTGGGACCACCTCCGAGGGACGCTGGGCCGGCTACCCGGACAGCCAGATGGGCGCGATCGCAATGATCCGCCAGACGCTCGCCGACGCGGAGTATCGCGCTGCGCAGCGGGCGGCGGGCGTGGCCTCCGGGCCCAACGCGCTCGATGCCCTGCTGGGCGAGAAGGGTGGGGCCGCGCGGCCGCTGATGCTCAACGCGGACAACGAACTGGAATCGCTGCGGATGCTCAAGATCGCAGCGGAGTTCAAGCAGCCTGCGATCCTGTTGGGCTCGGGGCTGGAGTTCCGGCGGCTTGAGGCCCTGGCGCAAGCCGGGGAGGCGGGCGGCAAGCCGAAGATGGTGATTCCGCTGGGCACGCCCGACCGACCGCGGATCTCCAGCATCGGCGACCTGGAATCGCTGGATCTGCGGGACCTGATGACCTGGGAGCAGGCGCCCACCAACCCTCGCCGCCTGCACGAGGCGGGCTTTGTGCCGGCGGCCACTGCGGGCAAAGGCCGGGATCGCGGACGGATCATGGACAACATGCGGGCGGCGATCCGGCAGGGGCTCAGCGAGGACCAGGCGCTGGCGATGCTGACCAGCACGCCCGCGGAGGTGCTGGGGCTGGGGAAGGAACTGGGGACGGTTGAGGCCGGCAAGCGGGCGAACCTGATCGTGGCTGACGGCCCGATCTTCTCGCGCCGGACGAAGATCCGCGACATGTGGGTGGACGGCATCCGCCATGAAGTGACGGCTCCCCCCACGCGGCTGCCGGGCACGTACACGCTGACGCTCAACCCGGCGCTGATCACCGGGGACACCCTGCAACTTGTGATCGACCGCGAGAACGCGGTGACGGTCAAATCGATCGTGACTCCGGCGGCGCGTCGCGAGGAGGGCGGCAAGGACCAGGACCCGGCGGCCAAGACGCCGGCAAGGGGCGAACAGGCCAGCGGCGGGCGTGAGAAGAGCGGCCGGGCACGCTCGGTGGTGATCGGCGAGGACCGGGTCAGCTTCGTGCTGGAGCACGAGCCGTTCGGCCAGCCGGGTGTTTGGACCTTTGCGGGCCTGATCGATCAGGGCGAGGCCTCGGTGACGCTCAGCGGCAACGGCGTGACCGCCGGGGGCGAGGCCTTTACATGGTCTGCGGTTCGCAGCGCTGCGGTGACTGAGCCGGAGAAGGGGGTGGAGGCCAAGCCGGAGACCAAGGCCAACGCGCCTGCCGCGGCCGGGGCGGCGAACGACAAGCCCGCGGAGGACCCGGTGGCGGGCTCGTGGAGCATCAAAGTCAGCGGTGAGGGGCTGCCGCCGGACGGCATTCCGGCAACGCTGACCGTCAAGCGGAGCGCAGAAAACGAACTGTCGGCGACACTGACAGCGGTCATGGGCTCGGCCGAAGCGAGCACAACCAGCTTCGATGCCGGTTCTGGGCAATTGACGGTGGAGGCGAATGTCGAGGGTGCGGCGATCAAACTCACGGCAACGGTGAAGGCTGAGGAACTGACCGGCCAGGTGACCGGGCCGATGGGTGTGGCCCAGTTGAGCGGCAACCGCACCGCTCGGGCGGCGGCTGCGGCGCCCGCCAAGCGGGAAGAGACCATTCAGGATGCAGATCGGCTTCCCGGGCTGGTGGGTCGCTGGCAGATCGTGACCATCAACGACCGGGTGCAGCCGGGCAAGCCGACGTTCATCGCGGTGCAGCCGGACGGGCGGGTGACGGTCAAACGCGACAAGGGCGAGGCGGCGGCCGCCTCCGCCCAGGTGCAGGACCCGCAACTGAGCTACACGGTGGACAGCAAGCCCATCAGCGGCGCCGGCACGGTGAGCGTGAAGGCCCGACGGATGTCGCAACTGCTCATCGGCGAGATGACCGTGGCCGGGGCCGAGGGCGCCGCCGCGACGACCAGCGCGTTCAAGGCGGTTCGCGTGGGTCCGGCGGATGGCACGCAGGAGGCCGACAAGGAGACGCTGGACGCGGTGAGCGTGCCGGAGAAGCTGCCCGGCCTGCCCTTCGGGGCCTACGCGTTCACCGAGCAGCCGGCCCAGCAGCGGGTGGTGTTCACCAACGCGACGGTGTGGACCAGCGGCCCGGCGGGCCGGATTGAGAACGGCGCGGTGGTGATCGCCGACGGGATAATCCAGTACGTCGGCCCGGCGGCAAGCCTGCCCAGGCTGGCCGAGGGCTTTGTGACCGTGGACTGCACCGGCAAGCACATCACGCCCGGCCTGATCGACTGCCACAGCCACACGGGCATCTCGGGCGGGGTGAACGAAGCCGGCCAGGCGATCACCGCCGAGGTGCGCATCGGCGATGTAACCAACCCGGATGCGATCAACTGGTACCGCCAGCTCGCGGGCGGTCTGACGCTGGTGAACAACCTGCACGGTTCGGCCAACCCGATCGGCGGGCAGAACCAGGTGAACAAGATCCGCTGGGGCGTGGTGCGGCCGGATGACATGCACATGGAGGGGGCGATCGCGGGCATCAAGTTCGCCCTCGGCGAGAACGTCAAGCAGAGCAACTCCGGGGAACGCAGCAACACCCGCTATCCGCAGACCCGCATGGGCGTGGAGACGATCATCCGCGACCGGTTCATCGCCGCTCGCGAGTACGCAGCGGCCTGGGAGCGTCATCGCACAACTCCCGGGGCAACACCGCCCCGGCGTGATCTGGAACTGGAGTGTCTGGCCGAGATTCTGGCCAACAAGCGGCTGGTACATTGCCACTCGTACCGGCAGGACGAGATCCTGATGCTGGCGCGGGTGGCGCAGGAGTTCAACTTCAAGATCGGCTCGTACCAGCACATCCTCGAGGGCTACAAGGTGGCCGAGGCGGTGCGGGACTTCTCGTACGGCGGATCGGCGTTCTCCGACTGGTGGGGCTTCAAGGTTGAGGTGCAGGACGCCATCCCGCAGGCCGGGCCAATCATGCACGAGGCCGGCGCCAACGTGAGTTACAACAGCGACTCGGACGAACTGGCCCGACGCATGAACGTGGAGGCGGGCAAGGCGCACAAGTACTCGCTGCTGCCCGACGGCACCCGCTCGGTGCCGCCGGAGGAGGCGCTCAAGTTCGTCACCATCAACCCGGCCAAGCAGCTCAAGGTCGAGGACCGGGTGGGCAGCCTGGAGGTCGGGAAGGACGCGGACCTGGTGGTGTGGAACATGCAGCCGCTGTCGACCTATGCCAAGGCGGAGCAGACGTGGATCGACGGCCGCCAGATGTTCAGCCTGGAGAAGGACGCGGCGTTGAGGGCGGTGAACCGCGAGCACCGCCTGCGGCTGACTCAGAAGCTCATGAGCGAGCGGCGGGCGACCGACACCGCCACCCCCCCTGCCGCCGACGCCCCCGCCCCGGGCGAGACACCCCGGCGGCCCGGCGCCCCCGGTGGCGGACGCCGCCGCCCGCTGCTGGCGCAGATGCACGAGGAGGCCTTCGCCTGGCGGCGAGACCTGTTCATGGACTACCTGCGCCGGGGCCGCAACCCCGCCGACGCCCGCGCCGGCGATTGCGGCTGCGAGGAACTGCTCCGGCAGCAGTGAGCCACTCCAAACGCAAAGCGGCGACTGATCGCCTGCGGATGCTGTGAACCGGCTGGCGGTCATGCGGGGCGGCGTCCGGTGGGCCGTCGGCCCGCCGACGCTCAGCCCATGAACTGCCGGGCGGCGGCCACCGCCAGCATGTCGCAGCGCTCATTCTCCGGATGCCCAGCATGGCCGGGGATCCAGTGAAAGCTGATGCGGTGCATGACGCGGAGCTGGTCGAGATGCTGCCAGAGCTCGGCGTTCTTCACCGGCTGCTTGGCGCTGTTTCGCCAGCCTTTCTTCTTCCAGCCGTCAAGCCAGGTCTCCAACCCTTCCAGCACGTATTTGCTGTCTGAGTGCAGCTCGACGATCGACGGGCTCTTCAGGGCGGACAGCCCGCGGATGACCGCGGTCAGCTCCATTTTGTTGTTGGTGGTCAGGGCCTCGCCTCCGGACTCCTCGCGGAACTTGCCGGTGGCCGGATGGCGAAGCAGATACGCCCAGCCCCCGGGACCGGGGTTGCCGGAGCAGGCGCCGTCGGTATAGAGCTGCACACGGGGCAGATCATCGCCGAGCGGGGAATGGCTGCGTGAGGTCATCAGGAGAAAAGCGTATGGACCCGCCGAGCGGGCCAACGCGACTTGGCTCCGAACTGCTCACTTCGGCCGAGCCGGTTCAGTTGGGTGACCCGCCGCCAGTGCGGGGGCAGCCGCAGTTGCCGCCTGGGGAGGTACCCTCTCCGGGCCGGGCCGCCGCCAGATTGGCATACAGAGCCGGGGGCAGGCACGAACGGTCGTTCATCAGCGCGACCTGGTTGCGGAACTCGGCAATGGTCAGACCGATGCCCGAGCGGGTGTTGTCGTGCAGCGCCAGGATGCCGGGCAGCATGTTCAGTGCTCCGGACGCTGCACAGCCCTGGCGGTCCCCCGCGTTGGAGAGAATCTGCTCGCGGACGATCCGCTCCACCACGCCGGACTGTCGCGCGGCAGTGGTATAAGCCATGTCAGCCATCAGCGGGTTGATGAAGTCGCGAGCGACCTCGGCACCTTTCGGGACGGGCGCCAGAGTGCGGTTGGCCCGCAAAGCGCCGCTGGCGGTGCCGATGGCCAGCCCGCCCGCGGAGCCGGCCAGTTCGGATCGGGCCAAGAGGGCCGAGCCGGGGTTGTAGAAAGCTCGAACGACCTCACCGGAGGCGTTCCTTCCGGTGATCAGCAACTGGCCCTTGATCCAGGCGAGACCCGTGACAGACCGGATCGAGGCGACCGGACCGGCCACCCCGCCGGAGCCGCCAAGTTGGCCGGTCTGGTTGCTGGCCGCGTTGACGATCAGGTTGCTCCGCGGATCAACCTCCATCACCGTGAAGCTGCGACCTTCGGACAGACCGAACTGTTCACCGGTAAAACTGCCGACCGCAAAGAGGGTGCCCCGCGGATTGCTCGCCGCCAGACCGCCCTGCAGGTCCATACCCAGGTTCATGACCGCCTCGGGCCTGGCGCTGTTGGTCAGTCCGACCGTGAACAGGTTGCCCCGCTCGGCCACCTCGGCCGGGTCGCCAAAGTCGGTGTACGTGGTGCCCGACGCATAAAACTGCGAGCCCAAGCGTGCCAGGCCGGTCAGCATCCAACTGGTGCGGCCGAATGTCCCGGTCTCGCTGAAGGTGGCGACGGGCGTGAAGCCCGCGGCCCCTTGGAACCGCCAGGTGCGGAGCACCGGCTCGGGAGCGCCGTTGGAGCTCTCCTTGTTTTCAACGGTGATCAACTGCCAACTACCGTCGGCGTTCTTGATGAACGTGCCGCCGGCGACCTCCGCCTCGATGCCGCGCACACCCTGACTGACGGCAAATGGCAGCGAGTTCTCACCGAAGCGGGACACGGTTCTGCCGTCCTCGGAAACCTCGAAGTAGGTCTCGCCGACGCCGTACTGGAGAAGGGCACGCTGAGCGGATGTGTCCTTCAGCGCCGCTTCGGTGGTCGGGTGGTTCTCGGCGAACTCCTGCTCGTCGGGATTGCGCTGACGCGAATCGCCGATGTCGACGAACTGGCCCTTCACCTCGTTCTTCGCGGGCGAAGGCAGATCGCCGGACGACGTGCCCTGCGCAATCACGCGGGCGCCACGGCCGTTGAAGTAGAGCATGTTGAACTGGCCGGTGTTCAGCTCACCACCCCATGCCCGCGTCGGGCGGCCGGGGGTCACCTCCATCCAGCCTTCGGTGCCTTTGACGGCCAGCGTCGCGTCGGGGGACTTCATCTCCACATCGTTCTTGGTCTGCACCTGCGTGACATTGAACCCGGCTCGCCCATAGGCCATCTCGACTCGAGTCTTCTCACTGGTGCCCGTGTTGACCGCCTCTCGGATGAACACTCGCGAATTGCGGTCGATCGTGAAGACCTGACCGGCCCCCGCCTGGAATTTCACGATGCCGTTGTGGGCGGTGAGAATCTCCGCCGCCTGAGGCAGCGTGTCGCCCGCCTTCACCGGCACAAGTTGGGCCCCAGCCTCCGGACGCATGCGTACGTTGCCGGAAACCTCGCGGACGATGATCGGCAGCACGGCCACTGGGGACGCCGCCGCTGATGCGGGGGGCTCGCCATTGGCGGCCGGGCCGGGGGCCGCCGAAGACTGGGCCAAGGCCGAGCCGGCCAAAGCGACAAGAATGGCGCAAGCTGACGCTGCGGAGAAGGCGGGTTTCATGGGCTGCATCTCAATGGCTGTGCGCGGTGGACAGTGCGCTCGGTGAAAGATACCACGAATTCGCGCCCCGGGTTCTGGGAAAGGGGCACAACCCGGAGTTCTCTAGAGCAAGACCTATCAAAATACAAACAAAGGCGGAGGCCCGACGGTGCAGGCCTCCGCCGCAATGACCTTCATCCCAGCCTTCGCCCCCGCCCTCCTCCGCTGGCCCCCAGCCCTGAACCCTGCCCACAGCCCCGCTGGGCATGCAACTGGGCGATGGTCAGGTTGGATCGCTTACTTCTTGCCCAGCCACTTGTCCCAGTTCTTGCCGTATTCCTCGGCGTTGGCCTTGTTCACAATGACCAGATCAGCCTTGACGATGGGCTCGGCCGGCGCCTTGTTGGCCACCAGCTTGTCCATCAGCATGCGGACCGACTCGTAGCCCCACTCGTAGACCTTCTGGCCGAGCAGCGCGTCCACCTGCCCGTTCTTCACGTACACCAGCTGGGCAGGCAACGCGTCGACGGCGACGACCTTGGCCTTGCCGGCGACCTTGTCCAGCGCGTTCTCGGTGAACAGCGGCCAGCCGCCGACCATCGCCCAGCCGGTGATCTGCGGGTTGGAGGCCATGACCTGCTCGACCTTGGCGACGGCGTCCTGCGGGGTTTCGGCATGGTAGAAGGTGTCCAGGATGGTGATGTCCTTGAACTCCTTCTCGATGACCGACTTGACGCCGCGCACGCGCCCCTGCAGGTTGGGGGCAGTCTGGTTGCCGGCGAGGATGGCGATCACGCCCTTGCCGCCCATGGACTTGGCCAAGGTGCGGCCAAGCAGCTCGCCGCAGGCGACGTCATCGGTGCCGTAGTAGGCGAAGCGCTTGGAGTTGGGCACATCAGAGTCGAAGGTGACCACGGGCACGCCCTTGTCGACCGCGGAGTCGATGGCGCCCTTGAGGAGCTTGGCGTCGGTGGCGGAGAGGGCGATGCCGTCAGCGCCGGAGGCGACGAGCTGCTCGATGGCCTCGGCCTGCTTCTGGGCGTCCTCGCTGACGGGAGTGCGCCATTGGATCTCAATCTTCACGCCGAGCTTTTCGCCCAGTTCCTTGGCGGCGTCCATGGCGCCGGTGCGGGCGGCGATGAACACCGGGTTGGACTGGCTCTTGGCGATCAGGCCGAGCGAGTAGGACTTCTTGGACGGCTTGGGCTGGGAAGCCCCGACCGCAACCGCAGCGGCCACACCGAGAATCGCCACGCCGGCGAGCAGGGCCTTGAACGTCGAACGCATGAGCATCTCCTTGCACTGGGCGCCCGAGCCGGGCAACTGGCCGGCGAGCGCGGTGATGTGAATCCGTCTGTTCTCGGGCTACCCAAGGGGGTCCCCCGGGGCGACAACAAAGCCGCCGAGCGTCCCGACGGTACGAGGGCTTTCGCCAGCGGACACGAGCCGGAGTCAGCAATCGGCATCCGACCCCAGGCACGGGGCGGCAAAAGCCCGCAGGTCGCACTGGAACCCACCATCGGACACTCCCCATGTTTGAGGGTGTCGGGCAGCCGTCTGGGGCAGCCAGACACAGTCGCCGGCCAACCGTCAAGCCTGCAGGCAACGCGTGGCCCGCGACGACCGCCCGAAGGCCATCACCGCTTGCCGCCCTTGGCCGTCCAACGCTGCTTGGCCTGATCAACGACCACCGCCAGCACGATCGCCAGACCGATGACGATCTCCTTGTAGTTCTGGTCGATGCCCAGAACCAGAATGGAGTTGTCGATCAACTGGATGACGATGGCCCCAAGGACGGCGCCCAAAGCCGAGCCCCGGCCCCCGGACAGCGATGCCCCGCCGACGACGGTCGCGGCAATGACCGAGAGTTCGTACCCCTTGCCGGCGTCGGACGACCCGGCCCCGTAGTACCCCAAGTAGACCGCTGCAGACAGCCCGGCCAACGCCCCGCAGAGGGTGAACAGCATGATCTTGCGACGGCCCACCGGCACGCCCGCGTACCGGGCGGCGGTTTCGTTGCCGCCGATGGCGTAGGTGTGCCGCCCGAAGACGGTCATGCTCAGCACGATCAGACCGACCACGGCGACGACCAGCATGACCAGCATGGGCAGCGGGGTGATGCCGAACATCTCGGCCCGAAAGAAGCCCTTGACGAAGCTCTCCGGGAACGACCCGATGGACTGGCCCTCGGTGGAGACGAAGGCGATGCCCCGGTAGACGGCCATGCCGCCCAGGGTGATGATGAACGGGTGGACCTTCAGGCCGACGGTGGCCGAGCCATTGATCAGCCCGCACAGGGCCCCCACTCCCACGCACACCGCCAGGCCGATCGGCACGGTGACCAGCCACGAGGAGCCGGGCATGGCGGACTCAACCGCCCGCAGCACCAAGGCCCCGAGGACTGCCGCCAGCGCGTAGATCGAGCCGACGGACAGATCGATGCCGCCCATGACAATGATGCCCGTCATGCCGACGGCCATGATGGCGATGAAGCTGGCCGCCGTCAGCACCGAGAGCATGTTGGCGGCATTGAGAAAGCGGTTGGTTTCAAAGGCCCGGATCAGGATGACCTTGTCGGGCGTGGATCGGTAGGAGAATCCGTCGGCGGCGAGGAACTCCGTGCGGCGACCGTCATGCTCGATGGAGAATCCGGAGCCGTCGGGCTTGTCGGTCGCGACGGTGCCGGCGGGCTGATCAGTGAAGGTGCGCTGGGTGATCGGGCCGTTCTTGAGGTGGCTGTAGGTGGTCAGGCCGATGATGATGGCGGCGATGACCATCAGCAGGCCGAACTCCTGACTGCGGAGCACAGCCTTGACCAGACGGCGGAATCCGCCCGAGGACTCGCTCTCCCAGCCGCCCTTGCCGCCGACCGGACCGGCCTCGCGCTCGGGCGGAGCCCCGGCGCCGCTCCACAACACAAACCTGGGTGCTCCCACGGGCGATGGACCTTTCTTGGTTTCACAGGCCGCCGGACGGATGGTCGCCGGAGGCGTGAACGGGTGCGAGCGAGGGCGAACACCGGATGCGTCCGGTGAGCGGAACCCGCAGCGGGCGAGCGTGCAGATGGGGCACGGCGGCTGCGGGGCCCGATGGTAACGGCTTGGCCTGAGCCCCGCCACCGACCCGGGCCGGCCGACGGAGCCGCATGCCCCGAGCGACCACCGCCCGGGTGGGCCAAGAAAAAAGGGCGGCCGGGAAGGGCCGCCCCGAGGGCTGGCGGGATCAGAGCGAGTCGCTCAGTCGATGGTCTGCAGACGGTTGCTGCGGGTGCGATCGATGAGGTTCACGCTCTGGTTGTTTGTCGACTCGGTGTTGAAGAAGGTGCTCTGGATGTCGCCCTTGAGCTGCTCGGCGTGCCCGTCGGTGAACACGAAGGCGGCACCCTCGGTGCCGTGGTTGTCCCACGGCTGATAGAAGCCGGGGCGGATGTTTGAGCCGGCGGGGCGGTCGCGGCTGTCAAAGTACCAGGCCCGGGTGCTGACGTCGGGGCCGTTGGTCTCGTCGCCCCAGAGCGGGGCGGGCTTGACGATGTTGGCCTCGTCGGTCTTGAAGCCGGCGATGTAGAGGTACGAGATGTTGTAGCTCACCACGTCGCTGGGCTTGCCAGGAACCTGTGGCGTTTGCGGCGATGCGTTTGGGAAGCCGGGGTAGCCCGGCGAGCTCGGCGATGTGGTCGGTCCGTAATAGCCGTCAGCGCGGTCGGCTGGGCACACCAGCACACCGAAGCCATCCAAGTACCCCTCCATCACCGGCTTGGTGATTCGCTGGTTGGGGGCCGGATAGCTGATCGCCTGGTCCTCGCTTGCGCCAGCGGCCCAACCGGGCGGCCGGCCCTCGGGCCGCTGGAAGAGGCTGAACATGCCCGCGACGCCTCCGTAGATGTACTGCTGATCGAGGAATCTGGAGGCAACGTTCGGGTTGTTGAACGCGGCCCGGGCCGCATCGTTGAACGGCAGGAGGGGGTACCAGGAACGCTGGTCGTTGCTGTACGCCGTCAGGGCGAGGCCCATCTGGCGGACGTTGCTCAGGCAGGCCGTGAAACGGGCCGCCTGGCGGGCCTTGCCCAGCGCCGGGAGCAGGATGCCCACCAGCAGGGCGATGATGGCGATGACCACCAAGAGTTCGATCAGGGTGAACCCTCGGGGACCGAACGCACCGATTCGGCCAAAGACGGAACGGCCTCGCCCAGAGCGGGCACACGTGTTTGCAGGGGTGGTCATGTCAGGCTGCCTCAAACGGTGGTTGGGGAACACAGGCCATCACGAAGGGCTGGGCACCGGGGAGACCCCAAGAGCAAGCGACCTTCATGTCCATAGTATCGAGAAGTGGCGGATCGATGCAACAGTGAAAGCGTTTACATCTCCGCAGTGTCACAGATTGCGCCCGATTGGGTGGGGATGTTGCCCCATGCTTCGTCGGCATATGCCACAGCTGCCGCATGACGCTTCTCGGATACTGGTAGCCGAGAGAAGGATTCGAGGTTGGACCCGCGGCAGTTGCACCCGTCATGAGCAGCGGGAGCTGGCTCTGCCCGCTCGGGCAAGGAAATGTACGGCCGCGAAACCGCTTACACCAAAAGGTTCTCGGAACATGGCCATACTCGCGAAATTTGAGATGCCCAGGTGTGCCATTGAAGAGGATGTTGTAAACTAATCAGGCGTTGTCGCCCGCTGCGAGCCTCGGCAGTGGTTCCGGCCAAGTTCACGGGCGGTCACTTCTTGTGAGTGCAAGTGGCTTGGTGTGTGAGTCTGTTGGCCGGTGATCGGCTCGGGCTTTCCCGGGTCCATCGTGATGAACCTCGGCTGCGGCGCGACGTATCTGGCATCGGGTTTTTCCATCCACCCTTGAGGGAGTTTGAGATGAAGACTGGTCTGTTCTCTGTTTCTGCCGCCACACTGATCGCGGCCAGCGGCCTGGCGCTGGCGGCGGCTCCGACGATCAACGGAGCCAAGAGCGAGGCCGACGCCTATGGCGACGCGCTGTGGGTCAACAGCACGCCAACGTTCCGCGACAACACGCCGGTGTTTTCGGTGGGCAACCCCGAGACCGTGGCTACGGGCATCGAAATCGCCATCCCGCTGTCGGCGATTTCGTTCACCGGATCAACCCTGCGGGTGGCCGCGTTCATCAGCAGCGGCGATCAGACGAACATCTCCAACCAGGTGCTGGCCTCGATCCCGCTGAACACGGGCAATCTGGGCTCGCCCACCACGCTTGATTTCACGACCATCACGGGCAACCAGTTCGTGAGCATGGCGGCCAACCCGGTGGCGACCGGGCCGACGATCGACGGCACTCGCGACTCGGCCTATGGCGCCGTGCTGCCCACCTCCGCCCGCGTGCAGAGGAACTACACCGGATACGGTGATGCGACCCACGGGCTGCGGGCCGGCAAGTTCGACGGCACTCTGCCGGGCGACAACGGGTCGGAACTGGACGCGGTGTACGCGGTACGTGACAGCCAGAACCTGTACATCTTTTTCGCCGGCAACCTCGAGGCGAACAACAACCGCCTGAACATCTTCATCGATTCGGTGACCGGCGCCGGCCAGAATCAGCTCACCGCCCTGCCAGTGGACATCCAGAACCTCAACGGCCTGAAGTTCGACACCGGCTTCGACCCCGATCATGCCTTCGTGGTGAACACCGGGTTCCTGACCGCCAACGATCAGGGCTCGATCTTCGTGGACTACTGCTCGCTGCCGACCGGCGGCGGCGGCACGTTCCAGTACCTCGGCACGACGGGCTACGACGCGCTGGGCGTGCTGTCCGGCGGCACCCCGCTGGTTCCCGCCAACCCCCCCGCTGCCGAGGACAACGTGCGGGTGAGCATCAACAACTCCAACGTCCAAGGTGTGGTCGGCAGCCCCGTCAGCCCGACGGGCAACCGCGACTCCTCGCGTGGCTCGGAGCTCAACGCGGTGTACGGCCGGGTCGAGGGCGGCAAGCTCTTCCTCATGCTCACCGGCAACGTGCAGGACAACTTCACGAAGCTCAATGTCTTCCTGGATGTCCGCAGCGGCGGCCAGAACCGCATCCGCGGCGCCTCGATCCCCGGCGTGTACCGGGGCAACCCCGGCATCGACTTCAACCGGTTTATCCGCTTCGGCTCCTCGGTTGACGCGGTGAGCGCCAACCCGACCGATCCCGCCGACGGCCTCCGCTTCGACGCGGACTTTGCCGCCGACTACTGGGTCATGATGACCAACGGTGGCGGCGTGCCGGTGCAGGTCTTCACCAACGCACTGTTCCTGCGGACCGCGGGCCGGCTGGAAGACTTCAACTTTGCCTCGGCGGACTTCACCGCCTTCAGCGGCGGCGCCAAGAACGATCCGGCCAACGACCCGATCACCTTCAGCGGCCCCGAGCCGACGCTGCCGATCGGCCCCAACGGCGACGGCAACATGGAGATCCAGCGGGCCCCGCGCACGCCCAGCCTGCAGATCGACCAGAACAACCCGTTCCCGCCCTACTCCGGCCTGACCTTCCCGGTCGGCCTGATCAAGACGGCGATCGACAACTCCAACATCGCCGGCGTGACCACCACGACCGCGACCGAGGCCGCCGCCCTCGCGGTGAACACGGGCATGGAGCTCGAGATCGACCTGACCGAGGCCGGCTGGGACGGCGAGAGCCCGATCAAGGTCGTCGCCTTCATCGCGGGCGACAACTACGACGTGATCTTCAACCAGGGCGTCGGCTTCCCGTCCAACTCGCCGGCGGCCGGCTACACCAACCCCCGCCTGGTGGACTTCGCTGACGCGACGGCCTTCCCTGGCCTGCAGTACGTGACCGTGCCGGTGAGCACCGGCCCGACCGGCTGCAACGTCGCCGACATCACCGGCATCGGCGGCCCGCCCGCCGGCCCGGACGGCCTGCTGACCGGCGACGACTTCAACGCCTTCATCGGCGCCTTCGCCGCCAGCGACAACCTGGCCGACATCACCGGCATCGGCGGCCCGCCCGCCGGTCCGGACGGCCTGATCACCGGCGACGACTTCAACTCGTTCATCGCCGCGTTCGCCGCCGGCTGCCCGTAAGGCCGTCAAGGCCTGACCGAAGCCCGTTATACCAATCTCCAACCCCCGGCCCGTGCCGGGGGTTTTTCGTTGGGCTGGTCGGCGGATTGACAAACAGCGGCCGTGCGGGGCTCAACCGCCCGCCAGGCCAAGCAGCCGCCGCGCGGTCTGCCGGACCAGCGGATGCTCGGCGGCATTCCAGGCGCAGTCCTCAACGGCCTGTCGCAGCCGGACCTCGCCGGTGGAGACGAACCGGCTCCACAGGGCCACCAGGGCATTGCGCTTGAACAGTTCCAACTTGACGCGCTTCATCGGGGAGGTACGTAGGGCAATCCGCCTGGCGGTTTCGTCCCACAAGAGCACCTCCAGCAGATCAAAGCCGTCGAACCGCGGGTCGTGGTTCACACCGGGCGAGGAGGCCGGGTGGTCGGCCCCGCGGGCGGAGTTGTGCGGGCAGACCTCCTGGCATACATCGCAACCGACCAGCCACTGGTCCATCTGCGGGGCAAAGCCGGCGGTCTCCACGCCCCGGTGCTCAATGGTCAGGTAGCTGATGCATCGGCGGGCGTCGATGCGGTAGGGCTCCAGCGCCTTGGTGGGGCAGGCGTCGATGCACCGTGTGCATGTGCCGCAATGGTCAGCCTCGGCGGCGTCAGGCCCGCCCAGATCCAGCGTGGTGAGCATGGCCCCAAGCAGCAGCCAACTGCCGTGCACCGGGTGGATCAGCAGGGTGTGCTTGCCGATCCAGCCCAGCCCGGCGGCGACGGCCAGTTCGCGCTCATTAACCGGCGCCGAGTCCACGCACGAACGGAACTCGTGCCCGGGATGTCGCAGCCGCATCTCGTCGGCGATGACATGCATGCGTCGCTTCATCGCCCGGTGGTAATCGCGACCCCAGGCATAGCGGGCGACTCGTCCGCGGAGGGCGCCGGACCGGGGCAGATCAACATGGCCTCGCGGCGCGTAACGGTCGGCGACCACCAGCACGCTGACGCAGCCCGGCAGCACGCGGGCGGCGTCCAGCCGCTCGGCCAGTGTGGTGGCCAAGTACGCCATGTCGCCATGCCGGCCTTCAGCGAGCCAACGGCGGAAGAACTCGGCCCGGGCCGAGGGCCGCACCGGCCCAACCCCGGCGAGTGCGAAGCCCAGTTGGCCGGCCCGCGCGACCATCCAGCGTCCAGCGTCGGTCTGCCCGGCGGAATGGCTGGCGGATGCGTTCATCATCACGCCGATGGCCGACCGCTGCACATGGCGGCACACCGGACATACCGGCGGTAACGGCGAGTTCAGCGGGTGGCGGGAAGCGGACGCGGAACCGGACGACGACCGCCGGCCTGAGCGATCCACGAGAACATCTGCTTGCAGGCGGCGGGCAGCACCTGATCGGCCGGAGGAAGATCAGCGAACCACGCAGCGTCGTATTCAAAGATCAACGGCACCCGCTGGCCGGTGGCGGCCAGCGTGAGAGCGGCCTGCTCAACGGGCGCCTGGCCCTCGCCCAGCCGGACCGGCCTGCCGTCGCGGGTGTCTTTGATGCGGACGGCCATCAGGCGGTCGCCGACGACGTTCATCCCGGCCTCCGGCGACTCGCCGGCGGCGGCCGCCACCGCGACGTTCAGACACACGCCCAGCAGCGGCGTCTGTGCCCGGTCGAGAATGTCCATCAGCAGCGCAGCTGTCGAAAACGAACCGCCGTTCTCGATCATGACGCGAACACCGGTGCGGTCGGCGTGGTCCACGGCACGGAGCACGCGTTCGGCGATCATGGCGACGGCCTGCTTGCGCGACTTGCCCCCTCGAATCTCAAACGGAAAGACACGAACGAGCGGGCACTCGACGGCGGCGGCAAGGTCGATCGCCTGCTTGGTCAACCGCACTCCCGCCTCCACATCTCCGAACACATTACCGATCACCGGCGGATCGACGATGTGGTCGAAGATGGCGCTGGTGGCGACAGAGCAGATCGAGACGCCGGCGTCACGAAACAGCCCCAGGGTCTTCTGGTTGCCAGTGAGCATCGGCTCACAGGCAAAGCGGCGGGAGGCCTCGCCAAAGGAACGCAATTCCACTGCGGGGAAGCCATACGCCGCGGCCCGATCGGCCACCTGTTCAAGGGTCCACTTGGGGCAAGCCACCGTACTGAACGCCGGGATCATCATGCCCCATCCTAAGGCGTGAGGACACGGCACGTCAGGGGTCGGCAGCGGCCCCCAGGGCGGACTGCATCGACACGGCCGGGCGGGCGGGGCGTGAGGCAGGGGCAGGTGCCGTCGAGGCCGCCGGACGGTCAGTTCAGCGGGGCAGCGACATGGGTCGCCCCAGCGGGGACGGCCAGCAGGGCGTGGATCTTCAGTTCGCTTTCAAGCAAGGCCCGCCAGCGGGCAGGTTCGGCGGTCAGCAGGTGCATCACCGGTCGCTGCTCGGCGGCCAGGCGGCAGCCCGCCAGACGCTCCAGCAACGACCGCTGGGCCCAGGCCCAGCCGGCGGCGGCGAGCAGGCCGGCGGCAGGATCGTGCGCGGGGGCGTTGGCGGCGAAGCCGGGAACGCTGCCATCGGTGATCAGCACGTGGAGCGTGCCAGCGGAGTCCGTCGCCAGCACCGCTGCGGGTACGGCCGGGCAGGTGATGTCGATGCCCCGCAGGCCCAAGGCACGCTCCAAGCCGCCGGAACCTGGCGACGGCGGCGAGGGGGCACCCGACGGGGGCACCGCGACGGTGTGCGACGGGGAAGCGAGCCGCTGCATCGGCTTGGCTTCTACTTCAGCGGCCGGCGAATGGTGGGATGCGGCGTACACCTCGACAGCGGAACGGCCCGATCGCGGGGACTCAGGGGGGGCAATGGGTGGCGGGACGGCGGGGCTGCCGGCCTCCTGCGTGTGCGATGGCGACGAGGATGGCGCGGACCGACAGCCCTCGGCCTCGGCAAGCAGAGCCATCACGTGATCAGAGGTCGCATGCCCGGGCACGTTGAAGCAGCCGCTCCCCAGCGTCTGCACTGGCCGGCTGCCGGAAAGGCTCAGCAGCAGGCGATCGGCCGGCTCGGAGAGCGGACCGTCATAGAGCACATGGCCGTCAAGCCCACCGCCAGCGCGGCCGAGCCGGCCACCGTCCACCAGCGGCTCGCGCAGCAACGGCCGGACCGACTCGCTGAGACGCGAGAGTGCAGCAGCGGCGGCGGCGTCGTCTCCGCCCACGGTGACCAGCCGCACACGGCGGAGCCCCCGCCCGACGGGCGCCTCCGGCGTGCTCAGCCCGCCACCAAGGGTGGCGGCCAGGCCCTTGATGGCCCGGTAGGCCGCGACGGTGGAGGCTTCATCGACCCCTGTCAGCACGGCGACGGAGGCGTTGGCGGCGACCGCCTCCCCCACTGCGTCCGGGTCCAGAACGTTGGTGGCCAGTGCCGCCTCACCAGCCGGCGCCCCGGAAATGACCACGAGCCCGGCTTCGGCCAGACCTGCAGCAACCGCATCGGTCGGCGAACCGGCGAGCGAAACCCGCTCCGAGCCGGGGCCGTGGAGTTCCACACGCAGCCAGTCGCCGCTGATTCGGACCGCGAGTACGGGCACGCGTAACTGCTCCGCCCGCCGGCGGACGTACTGGGTCACCCAGGCGGCGGCCATCGTGGGCACATGCCCGATCACAACCAACTCGCGGGGTACGGGCCCGCCCATGGTCATCAAGGGCGCCGGGCGGGCCGCGGGGGCATCGTCGGAGGCATTTGACGCCTTTGCTCCGACGACGGGCGACGGAGATGAAGCCGGCGGGTTGGGCTGGCCCGAGAGGAACAAGTCCGCGACAGCGTCGAACTGCGCGTCGAGTTCGCCCTGGGGAAGCGGGTCGGGGGCACGCCATGCGGGCGCGCCTCGCCAAGGCGACGATTCGTCGCGATGCCCGCGTCCGCCCTGGTCTTGTGCTTGGTCCATCAGGCCGCCGTCATCGCCCCCTCTGGGCTGACTTCAAACACGCTGCTGGTGTCCCCCATCGCTCCATGCCGGGCGCGGGGGTTGAACGGGTCGGCGATCCACCGCCCGTCGACGACCAATTTGTATTCGTATCGACCCGCCGGCAGAGCCAGACGGGCCTCCAGCACGCCTAAGTCGTCATTGGGAGTCAGGGGCAGATCAAAGGGCGACCAGTTGTTGAATGCCCCGGCGACGCACACCCGCTCACCAAGGCTCAGGGGCTGAACGAATCGGACGAATCCGGGTTCGGGCCAGACACCCGGTACGGTTGCCAGAGCCGAATCACCGGGCGGAACCACGGTGGCCCGGAGCCGCTGTGTCGGCGCGACTGGGGCGACCTCGGCCGCCGGAGGAGGGGCGGAAACCATCGGCCCATGTCGACGGGCGACCGGGGCCGGCGAAACGCGGCCCGGCGACGGAGCCGCCGGACGGTGGGCGGCCAGCTGTGCCACACCGGGGACCGAGGGCGAGGCGGCAGGTGCGGCCGGGGCCTGGGCAGCGCGGGCGGTGTGGCGCTCGGCGGGCTCGGCCGCAAAGGCCTCGGAAGCCAGCAGGCGGGCGAGTTGAATGTAATCCTCTGCGCCGGCGCTCTCGCGGGCGTAATCGACTATGGGCTGTCCGAAGCTGACGGCCTCACGCAGGCGGGCGTCGAACCGGATCACCACCGGCAACACGGCCTGACCGAACCGCTCGTGCATCTGGGCGAGCATGTCGCACGCCAGCGGGTTGCCGGGCTGGTGCATGGCCGCCATGAAGCGAACCATGGGAGATACGCCGAGCTTGCGGGTGAGCGCAGCGATGGTGGCCTGCTGTCGGCCGGCTCCTTGCAAGGCGAAGAAACTGGTTTCCACCGGCACCAGCACGACGTCGGCGGCGCACACGGCGTTGAAGGTCAGCAGACCGATGGTCGGCGGACAGTCAATAACGCACCAGTCGTACTGGTCGCGAACACGGCCAAGAACACCGCCCAGCCGCTGCTCGGGTGACGGCAAGGTGGCCAGCCCCCCGCGGGCCGCTTCCAGACCGGCGAGCCGGACGGTGCTTGGCGCCAGATCAAGGTTGCGACTGACCCGCCAGAGCAGGCGGGTCCAGTCCACCGAGCGCTGGTCGTCGGTCAGCAGGGCATCGCCAATATGCACGTCGATGCGGCCCTCAGGGATGGCCAAACCGGCGGCACAGTGGGACTGCGGGTCGAGATCAACGAGCAGCGTGCGTTTGTCAAACTGAGCGAAGACCCCGGCCAGATTGATGGCGGTCGTGGTCTTCCCGCACCCGCCCTTTTGGTTCACGATCGCGATCGTCCGCACCCGGTGCTCCCTTCCATGGGAACGCCGCCGATGGTGCTCAGGCGGCCAAAGGTCGGGTTCGGGCTCCGCCGAACCCCGATACGGCACCTCACCACTTGCTCGTAGAGACGGTTGCCAACCCGGCAAAGCACCGGGATATTGGTCAGTTTTCCCTCGGGGAGGTATCGGATACCGATCGGTCGGGCCGCCAGTCGCCGATTTCCCTCGATTACAAGGCCCCATTCAGGGGGGCTCTGCCTACTGGAACGGTATATTCAATCACCCAGCAAGCCACCGCCAGACAAGCCGGGCGAGAATGAGCCGTCGATAGCGGGGATGGCTCAGCCGGGCTGCTTGGGCGGAACCCGCGGGGCAGCGGGCGGGGCGTCGGCTCCGGCAACGGTGCTGCCGATGGCTCGAGCCTGCAGCAGAACCAATGCGGTGTGCAACTGCAGGTCGATGCCCTCGGCGATCAGGCGAGCGGGCACAGCCGGGCCATTGCGGACATCGTCGGCGGGGTCATCGCCCGGCTTGGGCTTGGGCCGAACGCGGACAGCGCCCTCGGGCAGATCGGCATCCTGACGCAGAATCAATGCGTCGGAGATCTGCTTGGGCAGCATGTCCACCTTGAGGTGAGGCTCCACACCCCACGAGGCGGCTCCCTCACGGCGATGGATCAGGCGGTCGTTGGGCAGGTAGTAGTACGCCATCGTGAGCTTCATCTGGGTGGTGGGCGAGAGCGGCATGACGTTCTGCACGCTGCCCTTGCCGTAGCTGCGGTTGCCCAGCACAATGGCCTGCACCTTGCCCTGATCGGCGTAGTGGCGGACAGCGCCGGAGACGATCTCGCTGGCGGAGGCGGAGGTCTCATTGATCAGCACAACGGTCGGGATGTCCTTGAGGCGGGCCTTGCCCGCGTCAGCGTTCTCCGTCTGGCGGGGACGGCCCCGGGATCCCTGGGTGTAGACGATCTTGCCATCATCGATGAACAGGTTGGAGACCTCGACGGCCTGATCAAGCAGGCCGCCCGGGTTGAATCGCAGGTCAAAGATCAGCCCACGCAGTCCCGATCGCTTCATGGCCGTCACGGCGGCGACGATGTCCCGCGTGGTGGAGTCGGAGAAGTTGCTGACGCGGATGTAGCCGATCTTGTTGGAGGGGTCGATGAACCAGTTCCAGTCCATCTCGCCTTTGCCGGTGCGTTCCCACCCACGCACGGTGCGGAGCGGAATCCGCTGACGCTGCAGGGTGTAGTCCATGTCGGCGCCGTCGCGTTCCATGGTGAGGTTGACGCTGCTGCCGGAACGGCCGGTGATCTGCTCGACGGCCTGATCCAGCGAGAGGCCCAGGGCGGACTTGCCGTCAATCTTCTTGAGCACGTCGCCGGAGGCAATGCCCGCCCGCTGCGCGGGGGTGTCGTCCAGCGGGGTGACGACCTTGATCTGCTGGCTCTCCTCGTCCATCTGGATCTGGATGCCCACGCCGACGAACGAGCCTTCGGTCATGCGCTTGAAGCGGGCGAGTTCATCGGGCCAGACGATCTGCGAGAACTCATCAAGCCGGCCGAAGGCGCCGTTGCCAAACTCGTGAAGCAGGGCCTCGGTGGGCACCTGCACGCTCTGCTGATTGACGGTCAGCAGGTCGCGAAGCACGGAGGCCGCCTGGCTGAGCGGGATCTGGGCCTGCATGGCGGCCACCTGCGCCGAACGCTCATCGACCAGCGTGAGCATGGCCCGGCGGGCGTCGGCGTTGGCGAAGCCGGGGAAGACCTTCTCCAGGTCGTGCGTGGTGATCATGGTGCGGACGGACTCAAGCCCGCCCAGCAGCATCTCTCGCAAACCTACCCGCTCGACATGGGCCTCGCCGGCGTAGGCCAGAGCCTGAAGCACCACATCAGCTTCCACGCCCCGCAACTTGTCGTTGAAATCCTCGCCCAGCGCGTTGAACGGCGGGAGCGGGGGCAGCTTCTCAGCCAGCCGACGCTCGTTCCGCAGCTCCCAGAGCCGCTCGGGCACGTACAGCCGGATCATCGCCAGCCGCTCGCTGACGCGGCGGGCGTCCTTCTTGTACTTCTGCTCCTCTTCCAGCAGCAGGTTCAGCCGGCCGAACAGTTCGGCGGCGGTCATCCAGTCGCCCTTGGCCTCGGCCTCGCGGGCGGCGCCGTCGGCGAGCCGCATCAGCTTGACGATGCGGTCCTCCTTCAGCAGGCCGGGCTTGTCCAGCGTGAGCATGTGCAGCTCGATGGCCTTCTGCAGGGCCTTGCTGAGGACCGGCAGCGTTGCCTCCTCGGCCAGGTGCCCGTCGAGTTCCTTGCTCACCTTGGCCAGTTGCTCGGTCCGCTCGGCCTCGCGCTTGGTGAACGCGGCGTCCAGTTCAGCGACCTTCTCGCGAAGGGCGGCCAGCGTGGGGCTGTCGCCCGCGGCACCCATCTGGCGGATGGCGCCCAGAGCGTTGTTCAGGTCGCCCCCGAGGGCGCCCGTCCACGCCTGATTGCGCAGGTCGCCGACACCGGCCAGAGCCATCTCGCCCGGGGCGGCAGCATGGGCCACTGACGCCGGCCCGCTGAATGGCATGGACGGAACAAACGGAATCGCCGCTGCGGCCGCCACCAGGAGAGTTGCTGCCGCACAACGAAGAAGAAGCCTGTTCATGATGGTTCCTGCGAGAGCCCGTCCTTGCCGTTCACACGTACCCGAGGGATGGATTCCTGCCACACCGGGCCCAGGGGGTCAGACCCGACAGGAAGCCAGATGCGCAAAGACCGTCTACCCGACTTTGGCATCGGGCGGCCGGCCCTCACCCATGACTGGTGTACGAGGCCGATCGGTCTGCGGATCAGGATATCGGCCGCCCGCGTGTCGGTTTCGCATAGCGAAAGCGAGCACGCATCCGGCCCCGGCCACGGCGACGGTGATGGCGACGGTGGCCGTCCCCGTCCCGCCCCCTGCCCCATTTGCGGGAGAACCAGATCCGCTGGCCACCAGCAGGGGCACCAAACTGCACAGCGGGCCAACCGAGTAGCCCACGCCGATCATCGCCTCGTGGGTGCCGCCGGCGTCCACCTCGGCCGCCCCCACTTCCATGGCGTAGTAGAGGGCCGCGGCGTACACGGTCGCCGCCCCAAACCCAAACAAAACCAGTCCGATCACGAACAACGCGACCGCGAGCGGTCCGGGGTCGGCCAAGCGGAGGACCACCAGACCGAAGCCGGTGAGGAGCATGAAAGGTCCGAGAACTGCAGTGCCCCACAGGCCATGCCAGCCGTGCCATCGCTGCATGACCGCGAAGGTGAGCACGCGTGCCGCGAGCCAGGCGGAAACCAACTGCGGGGCCCACTGGTCCTCGATGCCGACGGACCGGGCGGCGCCCGGGAGCAGCGGCTGCATGGCGTACATGACCAGATACGACACGGGCAGCAGCACCCGGTGGACGGTCAGCAGCGGGCGGTAGATCGGCGGGTGGCGGTGCACCTCGTGCTCGTGCTCGCCCGGGCGGGTGGGCAGCCAGAGCAGCAAGGCGGCGGAGGCGAGGTGGACCAGTCCGGCGATGAGCACCGCGTCGAGTTTCTGCTCGCCCTGGAAGCCGCCGACCAGCCACATGCTGCCGACGAGCGCGGAGGACCACACGATGTTGAACGTGCCGGTGGCGCCGCGGAGAGCCGCAGCGGAACGGCCGCCGGCGAGGAAACTCTCGACGATGGGCCAGAGCACGCCGGTGAGGGCGGAATAGAGCCCCAGATAGACCCAGATGGCCCAGGAGCCGGCCAGGCGGTCGGTGGGATCGCCCAGCCGCCACACCGCCACCGGAATCACCGCCAGGGCGAAGGCGGTGGCCATGAGCACGGCCAGCATGACGCGGGGGGTGAGGCGGGGGAAGCGGCGGCCAATCCACCGCAGGCCGGGGCCGGCGCCCACGGCGCCGACGATGTAGGTCAGGCCCTGCATGAGGGCGAGCAGGCAGATGGTCGTTGGGGTGAAGCGGTAGGTCTGCTCGGTGATGAAGGGCATGCCGTTGAAGGTCACGCCGGAGGCGAGCGAGTTGACGAAGGTGAAGGCGAGCACCGCCCACAGCGGGGCCTGCGGACCGAGGTTGGCGACGGGGCCGCCGGGGGCCGGCTCGGAGGGTGCGGGCGAGGCTGCCGACGGGTCGAGGGGCGGTCTGGCCATAGGTCCACTGCACACTGCGGCCCGGGTCAGCCGGCCGTGCCTGTTCGATGTTGATGCGGCTCCCCCCGCCCACTCCAGCGGCCGCCCCCATTTGCTGGTTGCTTCTGGCGGGCCAGCATGGTAGCATCCGGACACGTTTGTGCTCGTAGCTCAATTGGATAGAGCGTCGGCCTCCGAAGCCGAAGGTTGCAGGTTCGACTCCCGCCGAGCACGTTTTTCAGCCCCTCCCGCCGGGTGACGGGCTGTGCCGGTGGTCACCGGCGGGGGCCTGCGGGGGCTTGCATCACAACCAGCCTTTGCAGGCGAATCGGCCGCCGCCCGATGGCTGTGCCGCGTGCGGCCGCATCGCAGCACCGACCCCCCCACCGCTGACCAATCCATCAGCCCTGACTGCCGGCGTGATCGAGTCGATCGATCTGGCGGCTGAGGGCCACCAGCAGCCCGCCGCACAGGGGCACCGTCCACCACCACGCTTCGTCCACCTTCAGCGGGGTCAGCCCCGGCGGCAGGCCCCATACCACCATGTGGTAGCCGGTGACCAGCACCACCAGCCCGAGCACGAACCGCGTCGCCAGACTCGGCTCGCGATCAGAGAGGGCGGCGTCGTCCACTCCGCCGGCTCGGGGGTCGGCCGAGGCGTCGGGGTGGTTGCGCCGCAACGCACGACCGGCCCGGCGGGCCCGCGCGACCATCACCAACCCGGTGACGGCGACCACGGCGCCGGCAGAGATCAGCAGGCGGTCGGTCCACGAAAGATCGCGGACCATGGCCACAAACGACTCCCACAGACTCATGCGGGCCTCCGCGTCAGGCCGGCGGGAAGAGGGCGAGCATTACACCATGACCATGGCACAACTGGACACAAAGGTCATGCCCTCCTGATCCATGGTGGCCGCGTAGTTGACCAGCTTGGTCTCGGCGGGTTCGGCCAGCAGCATGGTGGCACACAGGTTGCCCACCGAGCACCAGCGGGTGGGGTTCTGCTGCCAGGCCATGGAGCTCATCAGCCCGCTTACGCGGTCGGCGACGGCCTTGCGGCGGTGCTCGCCCTCGCCGGCGTTGGGGCCGATGAGCAGATTGAGCATCTCGCGGTCGGTCTGCAGCACGCGGTTGCGGGCGTCGGCACCCGGGCCCTGCTCGCCGGCCAGCGGCGTCTCGTCACCGAAGGCGGGGCCGGCGTGCGAGAGGTCGGCCGAAGAGATGATCAGCGTGCGGCCGGGCAGTTCAGCGATCACCGCCTTGAGGGCGTCCACGAACGGCTGCAGCGCCACGCCCGAGCCGTCGTAGCTCTCGCCGTTGTTCACCGCGGGGTCATGCACCAGCGCCGCAAAGACCTTCGGGTAGGCCCCCGAGGCGTCCTTGCCGAACACGTGCTGCAGCCAGGGGATGTGCAGTTCGATGGAGTGCTCACGCTCGTGATCGAAGCGGTGCGCGAACACCGCGTCGCCCAGCCGGCGGCGAAGCCCGCTGATCACGTCGGCATCAGCATGGCAGGTGCCGATAGGGGACTCGAAGCCCTTGTCGCAGGCGCACACGCCAGTGCACTCACCGAAGTGGTTGGTGCCCAAGATGATGATCCGGTCGGGCCGGTCGGCCACCCGCAAGCGACCGTACACCGCCGCGTAGTTCATCCAGCCTCGTCCATAGTCCAGATGCGGAACGACGACGGCTCGGGGCAGGGTGTCCAGCGCGGGGTCGGGCACCTGCTTGAGGGTCTCATCGATCCACTTGTCGAAGAAGGCCTTGAAGCCCGCCTCGATGAGCGCCTGCTTCTCAGCCTCGCTCTTCTCGGCGGCCTCGGCCTGGGCGATGATCACGTCGGCGAACTGGGCCGTGCTGGCTGGGGGCAGCGTCGGCGAGGCGTCGAACGTCTCGTGCATCCGCTTGCGCAATGCCTCAAAGGCCGGGCCTTCGATCAAGGCCGCGTCGTCAAGCTGCACGATCAACTGCTCGAGGATCGGACGGGTCAGGCCCCGCCCAACCTCGGCGACCACCTGGTCCAGATCGCGCACGCCGTCCAGCAGGGGCAGCACCATGGTGAACGCCGGCTGGGTGATGACCACCTTCTCGGAGATCTGCCGGGCATCGGAGAGGCCGAGCATCTGCACGGTCTGACCGTCGGGCGTCTGGGCCTGTGCCGGGAACCCACGGACGGGCCGGAGCTTCGGCCGCATGAGGTGCGGCTTGCTGGGGTCAAAGACAGGCGAAGCGGACGGATTGGACGACGGCGAGGGGTCGGTGCTCATGGATTAAGTCAAGGATAGTGCGCCCCGCGACAGACCCCTCGTTAAGGGGGCATCCCTGAGCGGAGCATCAAACCGGTGGGCACGGCTAAGCGGTCGGAGGCCTCACTCGCGGCCCCGGACCTTGAGCCGGCGGGCGGTATGCACCATGCGGTTGATCTCCGTCATGGTTTCTTCGATGGAATAGGAGGACGCCAGACCGGTGATGACGCGGTCGGCGGACGTGGTGAGGTCTTCAAAGCCGTAGCCGACGCCGGTGGCCTTGAAGGTGGTGGCGATCTGCTGGACGGTGTGCAGGTTGCCATCGGCGACACTCTGCTGCAACTCGGCGACCTTCTCCTGGATCCGCCGGATGTACTCCGCAACGACCTTGGACATCTCACCGCCGTTGTCCATGGTCGAGTAGATCGGCTCGTCCTTGATGGCGGGGGTGCCTTGAGCCCGCAGTTCCCGCTTCATGACGTGACGAAGTTCCTGAGGCTTGTACGGCTTGCGGAGCACCTCGCAGGCGCCGGCGGAGCGGGCCTTTGCCAGCCGCTGGGGCTGGGTTTCGGTGGTCAGCACAAGCATGGGGCCCCGGAAGCCGGCCTCGCGGGCCGCTCGCATCACGTCCTCACCGGTGCCCTTCTCGAAGGTCAGGTCGGTCACGATCATGTCGATGGCTTCGGACTTGAGAATGGTCTCAGCCTCGGCCGGGTTGGCGGCAAAGCGGAGCCGGATGCCGGTGCGACGCAGGTGCAGTTTCACCAGATCCTGCTCCATCGGCTGGTCTTCGACGAACAGCACGGTGCCGGTGATGTCCAGATCGGTATCGCCGGAAGGATCGGAGGAATTGCCGATCAGTGCGGGGAGATATTCCTGCAATTCCACCCGCTTGGCGAACCGCACCGACACCATGAACAGTCGCTGATCCACCACCCGCGCCTCGAACACCGAGCCGGTGATGGCCCGCTCCTGGCCGCTGCGGTCGTCCAGCATCACCGTCATGGGCGTTCCCGGCGGCAGGGGCTCCCCATGCAGCACGCGGATGCCGTTGGCGACGAGCATGACCGCATATGCCAAGAACCGCCGCTCGATGACCTTGCCGTCATCGGCCTTGTCCGCCGCCACCACTTTGACCTCGGCGAAGATGCTGCGGCTGGCCGTCTTGAAGTCGAACACTTCTTTGAAGCGGGTCTGCAGCAGATTGGTGACCCGGCCGCGATCCGCGGCGGAGAGGTTGGTGCTTCGCTTGTAGTCGGCGATCTCCGGCACGGCACACTCCTCTGCGGGCTTTGGGGCGGCCCCGGCCCTCGTGCGGCCGATGGCCGGTTCAGCGTCGAGCTTCCCGGGGGATCATCGGAACCGCACGACCGACGGATCAGTCAGGATGCACCGCGGCCAGCCCGACAGACCGCCAACCTCCGCGCCGCCGTCGCCAACGGCTGGCGTCGGTTTATCCAGGAGGCACAAACGGACCGGATGCCCGAGAACCTCATTCGCCCCGGCTGAAGTACTCGTACTCCAGCGGCTCGAGTTCCTCGGCGAGTCTGGCCCGCTCATCACCGAGCTTGCCGCAGCGAACCGGGTCCTTCCAGACGTCCGCCTGCTGCATCAGCCCGTCGATCTCGAGGATGCGTTTTTCGATCTGGGCGATCCGCTGCTCGAGCTTGTCGGTGGCGACCCTGGCGAGCGGGTTGTTGGACTTGGGCGCTGGCTTGGCGGCGGGCTTGCGGGCCTCTTCGGCGGCGCGCCGGCTCTTCTCGGCCGACTCGCGTCGGGCCTTCTCGGCGGCGGCCTGAGCGTCGGCCTCGCGCTTGCGGGCGATCTCGCGTTCGTGCCACTCGGTGTAGCTGCCCACGAACGCCTCGGCGTTGCCCTTGCCGTCGAGAATCAGCAGGTGATCGCAGCAGGCGTCAATAAGCGCGCGGTCGTGGCTGATGAGCACCAGCGTGCCCTGAAAGTTGCCAGGCTCCTCCTCATCGCCCGGGTCCAGGGCGTCTTCGAGCCGCTCGGCGGATGGGATGTCCAGGTGGTTGGTCGGCTCGTCCATCACCAGCACGTTCTTGGCGCTGGCCAGCAGCGCTGCCAGCAGCACGCGGGCCCGTTCGCCGCCGGAGAGCACGCCCAGGGCCTTGTCCTGCTCGGCCCCGCTGAACAGGAAGGCCCCGGCCAGATCGCGGGCCTGCTGCTCGCTGAAGCTGGTCCCCGGGCACTCCTTCATGATCACGTCCTGCAGGTGCTGGTAGACGCGACGCTCCGGATCGAGCCCCTCGTGCCCCTGGCGGTAGTAGCCGACCTTCACGTTGGAGCCGAGGGTGACCTTGCCCGCGTCGGGGTCCTGTTCCTTGAGCAGCACCCGCACCAGCGTGCTCTTGCCGGCGCCGTTGGGGCCGATGATCCCCCACCGCTCCCCCCGACCGACCAGCAGATCCAGCCCGTCGAAGAGCACTTTCTCGGTGCCGTCGTCGGCCGGGTAGCGTTTGGAGATGCCCCGGGCCGACACGACGATGTCGCCGGTGCGTTCGGCCTTGGGGAGGTTCAGACGGAAGCTCTCAACCTCCATCGGCCGCTCGAGCTGGCTGGCCTCCTTGGAGCGTTCGAGCTTGGTGGCGCGGCCACGAGCCTGCTTGGCGCGCTGACCGGCCTTGTACCGCCGGATGAACGCCTCCTCCTTCTTGAACTGCGTCTGCTGGTTTTCATACGCCCGCAGCATGGAGAGTCGACGCTGGGCACGGATCTCACGGAAGGCCTCGTAGTTGCCCGGATAGTCGATCAGACGGCCGTTCTCCACCTCGACGATCCGCGTGACCACGTTGTCCAGGAGGTAACGGTCGTGGCTGATCAGCACCACGGCGCCCTTGAACTCGTCGATCAGGAACCGCTCCAGCCACAGCCGCCCGTCGATATCCAGGTGGTTGGTGGGCTCGTCAAGCAGCAGCACATCGGGGGACTCAAGCAGACACTGGGCAAGGGCCAGGCGGCTCTTCTGGCCGCCGGAGAGCCCCGCAACAGGGACGGTGAACTGGGCATCGGTGAAGCCCAGGCCGTGGAGCACCTCGGCGATGCGGTGCTCAACGGCGTAGCCGCCAGCGGCATCGATCTGGGTCTCGAGCCGCTCCTGCTGACGCAGCAGTTTGTCCAGCGCGTCGCCCTGGGCGTCGGCCATGCGGGCGTACACCGCGTCGAGTTCTTTGTGCAGCCGGTGCAGATCTTTGAACGCCTCCTCGGCGGCCGAGTGCAGCGTGGCGCCCTCTTCGAACACCGGATCCTGAAGCATGTGGCCGGCGCGGGCGCCCTTGGTCAGGGCCACCTCGCCGAAGTCCGGCTTGACCTCACCGTCGAGAATCCGCAGCAGCGTGCTCTTGCCGCAGCCGTTGCGCCCGACGATGCCCACCCGCTGTCCGGGCTCGATGGACATGGAGATGCCATCGAGGATCATCCGCTGTCCGTAACTGTGCCTGATGTTTGTCGCCGTCAATACCGGCATGCCGTCTGCTCCAGTCTTCCTGCTTGTCCGTGGTGCGCCGCTCCGGGGCCGGCCCTGTCCTGCCATCCGCTCAGCGCCGCGAAGCGCCCTCGGGCTTCTGCATCAGGAACAGGTAGTTGAACCCCCGAAGGTAGAAGTTGCCCTCCTCAGCCGCACGCCGCCAGTTGCCCCGCTCGAGCTTTTGGTTGTGACGCACCACCGCGATGATGTCCAGCGGCGTGAACCAGCGACGCATGATCGCGAACAGTTCGAAGCCGATGGGCATGAAGACCGGCCGCTTGGCCCGCTGCGTCAGCCGGAATGAATCGCTGACGTACAACGCCATGCACCGCCCGGGGCGGAGCACGCGGTGAGCCTGTTCGATCACCTGCGTCATGGCGGCGTAGTAGGCCGCGCCGCCGTCGTCCCCCGCTGCGTCGAGTTTGCCGATGCACCGCGGATCGTCGGAATAGTCCACGTGGGTCGAATAGGGCGGATCGATGAACACGAAGTCCGCCTTGGCGTCCTCAAGCGGCAGGCGGCGGGCGTCGTTGCGGAAGATGTCCGGCCGGGTGGGCCGAAGGTCGTAGCCCAGGGCTCGCCGGCCGGTGTCGCGGGCGACATCCAGCGTGGTCCCCGATCCGCACATGGGATCCACCACCAGGTCCCCCGGCTCGGTGTACCGCTGCAGGCACTGCCAGATGACCCAGCTCGGCGTAGCGCCGACGTACGCCTGGTCGCCCTGCATGGCCGAGCCCGGCAACGCGTAGTGCTGGCTGGGGTAGTCCCACAGCGTGGTGGCCATCAGCCGCAGCGCGGGCTTGCCGGCATCACGCCCGGATGACCCGGGCCGGCCGGGCATCGCAGCAGCGTCGGCATCCGGGGATTCGGCCGACGGATCGGGCGGAGCCGGGCCGCGCCGGACCTGCGGGCGTCCTGGTGCGCCGGGGGGCCGGTCGTGCCCGCCGGTGCCCGGTCGCCCGCCCCGGCCACCCGGGCTGCCGGGCCGACCAGATCCACCAGGCCGACCGGGTCCGCCGGGTCCGCCGGATCGGAAACGACCCGAACGGTTGTTCGGCGGAGTCATCGTGCACCTCCAGCCGCACCCGTTTGCCCGATGCCGCCCATCGCCTGATCAATCGCCGCCAGCACCGCCCGCTGGGCCTCTGCCAGTCGCAGCCGCAGTTTGACCCCGGCCGCCCGCACATGCCCCCCACCGCCCAGGGACGCCGCGACCGCCGCCACATCCACCGCGTTGGCGCCGGGCTTGCTGCGCAGGCTCACCTTGGTCAGCGGCTCGGCGGCGTCGGGCGGCGTGACCTCCGTGAAGATCGCAACCACTCTCACGGCAGCAACCGCGAGAGCCTGCTCGGAGAACCCGCCGGTCTCCTCCGGCTCGGCACCGGTGGCACCGAAATCTGCCTTGCGGATGGCCATGGCGGCGATGGCTCCGTCGCGGTGGTAGGTCATGCCTGCCAGCGCCCGACCTAGCAGCACCGGACGGGCGGCCGAGTCCCGCTGCTCGATGATCTCATACAGCCGCTCGGGCCGCACGCCGGCCCGCAACAGACCGGCCGCCAGATCGAACACCTCGGCGGAGACCGAGGAGAACTTGAACCAGCCGGTATCGGTCGCCAGCCCAAGGTACAGCGGCTCGGCGATGGCCAAGGGCAGCGACTCCGCCGCCCGCCCCATCGCCTGGCACACGGCACCGGCGAGCACCTGTGTCGCCGAGGCCGCCTGATTGTCGATCAGACGGCGTGAGGCCATCTCCGGGTTGCCGTGCCGATGATGGTCGATGATCAGCGTCCGCTCCGGACCGCGAGCGGTGACCCACTCCTTGAGAAGATCCAACTGGCTCCAACTGCCGGTGTCCACCACCAACGCCAGATCGGCATCGGCCGCCTCGCCGGTGGCGGGGGCGGCGCCGATCTTGCGGATCGGCGTGTCGACGGCCAAGTCCTCCAGCCAGGCCGGGAAAGGCCCGGCGAACCAGGCCTCCGCCTGACAGCCCATCGCCTGCAGCGAGCGGACCGCCGCCAGAGTCGTGCCGACCGCGTCGCCATCGGGCTTGGCGTGGGTGACCACAACGGCGCGGCGGGCCGCCCGCAACGCCTGCCCGGCCTGGCCGACCGTCAGCGTGCCGACATAGTCGCCCGGAGCGGACGCGAGGGCGCCCGCGGGGGCGGCAGAAGTCGTGCCGGGGAGCGGAGATGCGGAGGGATCAGGCATGGGCCATTGTTGCGGTCCCAACCGCTCCGCCCACCCGCAGGCAATCTCGCCGGATCTGGTCGAGCAACTGGGCAAGGTTGGGGAAGCGGATCTGATCGCGGATCCAGCGGATCATCTGCAGACGGACAGGCCAGCCGTACTCGGGCAGACCGGCGATGGCACCCCCCGCTTCCGCCGGTACGCCGAGCAGGTGGGCCTCGCAGGTGTACGTGCGTCCGGCGAAAGTCGGCCGCTCGCCGACATTCACCGCCGCCGGCCAGCGCGAGCCATCGGGCAGCACAGCACACGCGGCATAGACGCCGGCCGCCGGAAGCGTGGTGTGCCAGTGGATGTTGGCGGTCGGGAAGCCCATCTCGCGGCCGCGACGGTCGCCCCGCTCCACGACCCCGGCAACTTCGTACGGTCGGCCAAGCACCCGGGCCGCGTCGGCCACCCTGCCGCTCGCAAGCAACCAGCGGCAGATGCTGCTGCTGGCGACCACCACGCTGTGATCGTCGAGCGTCACCTCAACAGGCGGCACCTCCATCACTTCAAACCCGGCTCGAGCACCGGCCTCGCGGAGCAGCCGCATGTCGCCGGCACGTCCCCGGCCAAAGCGAAAACTCTGCCCCTCCACCACCACCGCCGGGCACAGTTCGGCCTGCATCCACGCCATGAACTCCTCAGGCCCGGCAGCGAGCAGTTCCGGCGTGGGCCGGAGGAACGCGACCTCGGAGGCCCCGGCCTGAGCGAGCCAGTGCCGCCGTTGTTGCCGGGTGGACAGGACTGATGGAACAGCCTCGGGACGCAGGACCGAGCGAGGGTGCGGCTGGAAGCACACCGCCACCACCCGCGACAGGCCCAGATCGCGGGCGCGAACCGCGGCGGCCCGCACCAGCGCGGCATGGCCCACGTGCACTCCATCAAACGAGCCGAATGTCACCACCGAACGGGTCATCCGCAAGCCTAAGTGCCGTCCGGCACCGCAGGATGGACAGCGCCGTCGATCCCGGCTTCCCGAACCAAACGGGAATCCTCTGCGGGAGACTTGACCAGTCCGGCATGCCGACTGCGGTCGGCGAGGAATCAAACCGTTCGCCGACAGGGTCCATAAGGTGACGCGATGGAACAATTGTGATCAAAAAAATGTCTTTTCCGCTTGCGATGTTTGGTAAACCTGTTATGATCGTGCTGTCCTGAAGCGGATTTGATACCTCCTTGAGTTATCAGCCGTGGATGAACACGCAGTTCCCCGGAGTCATGGCTGACGCCGAACTGCGGCCCAGGACGGGCAGGGTGCCCGTAAAAAGCAAGACTTCCCGACCCTTCCCACGGTCGGTCTGTCTGTCTGTTGCGACTGTCGCCGTGTTGGCGGCTGTCGGTCGTCTGGTCTGCGTCTAGCGGACTTAGATTTCTATTGCCTCTACACTTTGGGAGCTACTTCAATGAAGTTGTCATTTTATTTGGTGATTTTTTTGGCTACTACTCTCACATCAACTGCAATCGGCCAGACGATCCGGTTCGCGGATGGTCCTGGCGGCAACAGTGGAGGAGAGTTCCGCGCTCGGATCGCAGGCGTGACGCCGCACTTCACCGCACCCCTGGCAGGCAGCGCTCCCGGCGGCAGCGGGGGCTCGGAGTTCATGACCTTCTGTATTGAGCTCGGCGAGTTCCTGGACTTCAGCAACGCCTTCGACTACTCCCTGGGAAGCTCCTCGATCGGCGGCGGTGTTGGCGGCGGCAGCCCGGACCTGCTCGCCCAGCAGTCCGCCTACTTGTACCGCCTGTTTGCCACCGGCTCCCTGTCCAGTTACGACTACACCGGCGGCACCCGTGCCAACTCGGCCAATGCGTTGCAGGCTCTTTTCTGGACCATTGAGGGAGAAGTCACGTACAACTCGACGAACGGCGAATTCCGCCGGTCGGACAACAACGCCCTGGTCGGCACCCTCTCGGCGGCTGAGCAGGGCCTGTACACCACCTGGAACTCGCTGGCGTTCTCCAACACCGAGGACTACAGCGTCCGCGTCGTCAACGCGACGCTCAACAACAACAACGCCCAGTCGGTTCTGGTCCTCATCCCGCTTCCGCCGGCAGCCTGGGCTGGGATCGGCACCCTCGGGGGACTTGCCGTACTGGGTTCGGTCCGTCGCCGGCGCAACGAACGTGCTGGGGTGTAACGAACACCCTGCCCCTGCGGCTGCTGCTGAACAGGCGGCGGCCGCGGATTGATCAAGATGTGTGAGACGGTCTTCACGCATCAGTCCTGATTCCTGCCTTGAGCCTGGGACACCAGACACACAGGCCTTCTGACTTTCCTCCCTTTCCCTCCGCCTTGAGCCCGGGGCACCGGACACACAGGCCTTCTGACTTTCCTCCCTTTCCCTCCGCCTTGAGCCCGGGGCACCGGACACA
>Ga0068877_10000135_pt1 | contig 63122 bp, 51 predicted proteins | sample NOAtaG_FD_66437 | JGI IMG/M metagenome (GOLD analysis project Ga0068877, IMG submission 66437) | Freshwater lake microbial communities from Lake Erie, under a cyanobacterial bloom - NOAA_Erie_Diel6S_1000h metaG | ecosystem: Environmental > Aquatic > Freshwater > Lake | place: USA: Ohio, Lake...
GCAAAGTAAAGACGCCGGTTGGCGTTGCGCTTACGAACATTCCTCGTGCGGTACAGGTACATCGCTGCAGGTGAATTGGACTACAGGCTGTCAAAGACATGGAACCTCTCCTACACCGGAGATTGGCAGCAAAGACACTTCGAGCAACCCAAGCGAAAAGGTCAGAACAACAGCCCGGATGTGGTCTATTCCTTTTCAGGTTCTGTTAGCTACAGAGTCCAAGAAAAAACCTCAGTCGGTGTCGGCTACGCACAGAAAGATAGAGCCGACCTACTTGGCAACGTTGACGTCAACCTCTTTGACGAAGAGGTCTCTCTAGCTTTTGTCAATCTCTCCCACACTTTGTGAGCACAGAGGCCGGAGGCTCGAACCTCCGGCATCCCTCATGCCCCAAGCTTGACCGATAGTCCGATTACGGAGCTTATGAGAAAAAAATTTCAAGCAATCAGACAGATGGTGGACAACGAAAGTTCTCCCCTGAACATGCGTGGACCGAATGCTTTCCGAAACTATTCAGGGGGCTCGGTCGTAAGCCTGCGACACCCTTTCCATCAGGGATCTGTTTCAGTCAACTGTGCATGGCCTAATAAGCTGCCCCCCATCACCTTTTTCCCAGGAACCGTCGCCCTTGAACGGACCCTTTCAAGTTCCCTGTAGGCATTCCTTTTGCATAGGTCGGCTTAGTTAAGAATGACTCAAGAGTTGACTTGTCTTGGGGTTGAGGAATTTAAGCGGCTTACAGATGTCTCCAAAGGGATGAGAAATCAGGAGCACACGGAAGGCGCTATTGCTTAGACTCAAGAAGATAAAAATCTCAGCGCATCTCAGATGTTCGAACCCATCTCTGCAAGAGGGGTGGATTCAACTAGACACACGGAGTCTTTCGTACTAGGTGATCCTCTTGGCCTAACGACTCAAACGACGCTGATCATTAGAATTGCGGGAACAGAAAGGTTTGCCCTATGGGTATTGCTGGAAACACATGGCTAGCAGCTTTGCGCACTCTGGTGCTGGCCTGCTTGGCTCTTGCTTCCAGCGCCTGCCGTCCCGAATCGGTCCAAGAGCTCAAAGTCATCAATGGCCGTCCGGTAGCGTCCACTAGCCCTGCAGCGACCCATGTGGTCCGCATCTTGGTCAGCGGTCAGACGCGTTGCACCGGCGTCCTGATCGAACGTGAGCTTGTGCTCTTCGCCTCCCATTGTCTCGAAGAGGGGGAGGAAAGTCTCGTATCTATTGCTTATCCTTTCGGTGCAAGTCCGGCTGCGGTGAAGGCCAGTGTTGTGCAAAGCTATCGGTCGGATTCATTCGCGTTCTTTCCGCTCTTCGATCTCACCTGGGCTAGACTCAGCAGTCCCGCACCTGCGAACTATCAGCCTGTTCCCTTGCTCCTGAACCCAGAGCGCATCCCGGTCGGCGCTCCGCTTTTAATCGCCGGGTTTGGCCAGGATTGTCCCCTAGGCAACTGCCCCGAGGTGTTGACCGAGGTAGAATCACGCTTTCAAGGCTATACAGACCAACCGCATATGCCGAGTCTCTTGACTCTCTTTGGTCAGATCGAAGCTGGCGACGGTACGACCTGTAGCGGCGATTCGGGAGGGCCTTCATTCATAAAACTGGATCGTCGCTGGTATCTCGTCGGTATCACCAATGGCAAGCATCCCATCATCACACCCCAAGCTTACACGAATGGAGTCGCAGATTGCCAAAGCGGTTGGACGATTCAAACCTTCGCTGGGGATTACCTTTCATGGCTTGAAGGCAGTTCTCAGACTCGATTGAAAACGGAATCCCCTAGGCCGAGCCGAGTCCCTTTGCTCGCCCAAATCACGACCGAACCTTCGAAGCCAGAGACTTGGAGCGAGTGGTTTCGTTACCGTCCGTTGCTAGATTCGGGATGGACGACGGTCCATAAACTCCTTGAGCAGATCTTTGTCCAGGAAAGGAATACTCCGGGAATCAACTGGAGCCGCCTTTTTCTCGACGCGACTCTAAGTGAGAGTCTTCTTTCCCGCCTTGAGACCATTTCGGTTCTCGGTTTGGGTCTTCCGGATCAAGAGATCCTGATCGACGATCTGAGGCCACTGGCGAGTCTTCCGGGACTGAGGACGCTCCATCTTCGCGATGTGGCTTACAAAGGTCTCGAAACACTCGCTCAAGTCAAAACACTCGAGACGCTCACGATCACAAGCAGTTTCGTGACGCGACCGGCCAGCACCTCCTTGGGTCTGGATCGTCTCGCAAGTGCCAGTCTTCGAGAGCTGCGGCTCCGGGGACTAGCTTTTGCGGATATCCATCGTCTCCGTTGGGCCAATCTTCCGAAGCTCCAGGTCCTGAGCCTTACCAGTCAGATGGGGGGCTTACCGGCTTCGAGTCTGGATCTCAGCATGCTCCCTCAACTCACGGACCTGACCATCACCGACCTCAACTGCGATATCCCTGACTGGAACCCTAATCCTTTTGGTGGCTTACGGACTTTGACCCTGCGCAAAAGCTCCAATCGCATCACCTCACCCACCTGCATCGACGCTCAGGTCCTCAACAGCATCCCTAACGTCATCATCGAGTAGTCCCGGATCCAGCCAGCTTCAGCCGCACGCGAGATCAAATACCTTCAGCTCTGCTTGGTTAATATGGCGTGGTAAGTCATTTGGCCCTAACTGGAGTTGGATATGAAATCGAGAAAGCTGATGTGGATGGGAATTCCGATTGGACTTGCTGCTGTGTTTCTGGGGCTCTCCCTCAAGCGACCTCTACCCGAGGTTCAGGCTTCGACGCCACCGGTCGATGAGATGACGGCATCGACAGCTATGATGGACGCTCCTCCCACTGTCCCGACACCGCCGACACCTCCTCGAGTGCAGCGCAAACGCGTGCACAAACCAAAAGTCGCCGCCGTTGCCAAAGCTGAGTCTGAGCCCCAGAGTGTCGCTAGCTCAAGGACAGCCCCTGTGGAAGATAAGGTCAGCACGGGCCGTTGGGAAAAGCACGAGTTACGTCCCGCTGAGCGTGAAATTCAAGGCTGCTGCGCGAAAGGGCGTGAGGGTGTGCTGCTAGTCGGTGCCAGCTGGGCTCTTGGTGGCTCACCACGTAGCTCAGGCGCCTGGCAAGTCGGTGACGCGATGACTCAGACACCTCTGCTCCATCTCAAGTAGCATTCTGCTACGGCCAGGCCTTGTGCCTGGTCCTTCAATTCCACTGCAAGCTCTTGCATTGCTCCCGCGATTTGTTATCTTGATGGACTGATGTCCATTGATAGACAGTTGGCGTCCATCTGTTTCCATGATGACGAGCCCCTTTTCTCACCGCTCTCTCATGCGGTGTCTGGGGGCATCAAAGCGCCCACGTAATCAAGGAAGAGGTCTATGATTGAGGTTCGTTCGATCAGCAAGTTCTATGGGAATAAGCGGGCCGTAGAGAACCTGAGCTTCACCATCCGCGACGGCGAGATTATCGGTTTGCTCGGGCTGAATGGGGCTGGCAAAAGCACCATTCTCAAAATTCTTGGTTGCTTTCTTGTACCATCGCAGGGAGATGCCACCATCGGCGGTCATTCAGTTCTGAACGATCCTGATACGGTCCGTCGCATGATCGGCTATCTGCCGGACACGCCCCCGCTCTACGGTGAGATGCGCACACGCTCCTACCTCGAATTCGTCGCTCGCTTGAAGAATGTCTCCTCCCAGAATGTGAAAAGCTATGTCGACAGCGCGATCCAGAAGACCAACCTCGAAGAGGTTGCCGACATTCGTCTCAGCGAGCTTTCGCATGGTTTTCGGCAGCGAGTCGGGATCGCCCAGGCCCTCGTTCATCAGCCCAAAGTGCTGATTCTCGACGAGCCAATCAATGGTCTCGACCCCGTGCAGATCGTCGAGATGCGCGATCTCGTGCTGTCGCTCAAAGGTCAGCATACCGTGATTCTTTCGAGCCACATTCTCTCCGAAATCACCAAAACCTGTGACCGCATTCTGGTGATTGATCGAGGCCGGTTGGTAGCTGAAGGCAGTGAGGCACACCTTCGCGGACATGCGGACCAGAGCCTGGACGTCGTCCTTGAACTTGCGGCTCCTCACGCTGCTGCCGAACAGGCGATTCGCAGTCTGTCGGGTGTGCAGGATGTCATAGGACTCGATGGACCCAATCATCGGCTGGTCGTGCAATGTACGCAGGATATTCGCTCAGACCTGGCCCGCGCAGTCGTGCAAAGCGGCGGGCAGCTTTTAGGGCTAGCGAAGAAAGAAGCTGAACTCGAAACATTGTTCCTCAAACTCATCAAAGGCGGAGGAGCTTGATAATGGGAAAGATCTGGCTGATTGCACGGCGCGAACTCGCGGCCTACTTTACCACATGGATGGGCTATATTCTCCTGGCAGCGGCTCTGCTCATCGAGGGGCTACTCTTCAATTCTTATGCAATCGGGGATAGTCCTAAATTCTCGGCGGACGTTCTCCGTGACTTTTTTTACTTCAGCAGTGGTGTCGGTATGGTGGTTGCAATGCTGCTTTCGGTGCGTCTTCTCGCGGAAGAAAAGCAGGCGGGTACGATCGTGCTCTTCTATACTTCCCCTATATCAGAACGGCAACTCGTTTACGGAAAGTTTCTCTCCGCTTTCATCATGTATACTATCTTGCAGGTGATCAGTCTCTATCTGCCAGCCCTCATTTTTCTCGAGGGAAAAGTGTCGCTTGGGCATTTGGCTGCCGGTTATCTCGGGCTGCTCCTTCTTGGGGCTGCTGTGCTTGCCATTGCTCTCTTCGCTTCGACGATTGCCAGCAATCAGCTGATGGCTGGGGTGCTAGCGGCAGCGATCACGGTCACGTTTTTAGTCCTGTGGCTCGTGTCCTATCGGGTCGACGCACCGTTTCGGGACATTCTTTCTTACATGTCTGTTCATAACGAACGCTTCCGACCCTTTTCCATCGGTGTGCTGCATACCCGGGATATCATCTACTATCTCAGCATGAGCTGCTTTTTCTTGGAAGCGTCTATCAAAACGCTGGAGACACGGAGGTTGCAAGGCTAATGGAGAGTCTCAAAGCGATTCGTATTCCTCTTTATCTCATCGGCTTGGCGCTGATCTTTGCCACCGAACGCTATCTCAAAGTCTATGACTGGAAGCTGTATGCACTGGGTCTCGGCTGGGTATTTGCCCTCGTGCCGGTCCTGATTGCTTGGCTGATGCAAAGGAAGGCTCAAACTCGGGGTTTGCAGTCGGAAGCGAGTTCTTGGCGGTACCTCGTGCTCTGGAAGGCTGTCGTCCTCCTTGGGGTTGCTGTCTATCACGCTTACCGCTGGCAGCTTGGCACGGCTTCAGACCCTGGCACCCTTTTGGGCAAGCTCCTGCTCGTGGCCTGGTTGAGTCTGGTGGTTTTGGGTCTTGCGGCCGGCATCGGTATTGAACTCGCGCATAGAACCAACGGGGAAGGAGAGGTAGCGGAACCAGCACGACTGCGATGGAGCGGCACCGGCTGGTTAGCCATCGGTCTTCTTCTGGGTGGATTAGTCGCTCTGAACTTCACTGCTGCGAAAAAGAACAAGATCTTTGACGTCTCCTATTTCAAGACAAGCAAGCCAGGAGAATCTACACTTAAAATAGCCGCATCCTTGGATGCGCCCGTCAAGGTGGGCCTATTTTTCTCCAAGGACAGCGAAGTCCTACCCTTCGTTCGCGATTATCTTGAGACTGTGGCCAAGCAGAACAGGGAAAAAATCGAACTCGGTATCTTTGATAAAGACTTCCACCCACTGCAGGCGGAGGAGTACCGAGTCTCTCGCAATGGGCAGATCGTACTCAGTCGAGACGGTCGCCGACAGCGGATCGATCTCGGAGACAAGCTCGAGAATGCACGCCGCAAGTTGCGGACCCTGGATATGGATTTTCAAAAGGCTTTGCTCGGTCTCACCGAGGAAGGAAAGAATATCTACTTCACAACCACGCATGGTGAGATGAGCTGGAGTCTTGATAAACATTCTCCTCTGCGATCGCTGCGAGCTCTGGAATTGATCATGCGGGCTCAGAATTTGACGCCCCGCACCCTGACGACGGCCTTCTCGTCGATACCTGACGATGCAACGGCTGTGGCGGTCATTGGTCCGATCAGTAGTCTGTCGAGTGAGGAGGTGAGCAATATCCGTTCGTTTCTCGACAAAGGGGGCAAGCTTTGGGTTGCTCTCGATATCGAATCAGGGGGTGAGAGGCCTGAGGGCATTGAAGTTGGTGACCAGGCCCCTCTCCTGCAGCTGCTCCAGGAGATGGGAGTCGAGTACGACAAGCAAACGCTCATCAATGACCGTGAATTTGTCAACGCAGGCCGTGATAGTCGCGTGAATAAGATGTTTCTGTTCAGTAACGTCTTTGGTTCCCATGAGTCGGTCACGACTCTGACCCGGAATGACGATAAACTGAGTGTTCTGATGTTCCAATTGGGTTCTTTTGTGCTAGGCACTCCTAGCGGCGAATGGAAGCCTGTGGCGACAATTCTCAGCACCAAGAGCAGTTTCATCGACAAAAATCAGAATTTCAGCAATGAACCCGATGAACCGAGAAACTCCTTCCCCCTCGCTGTAGCGGTGGAGAAGCCAGTCGCGGAGGGGAAAAAAGCCCAGGTGGTCGTGCTCGCCGATTCGACAATGCTGTCCGACGCGCTGATGGGTAATAACGGCAACCAGTTTGCAGCCCTCGATATCCTTCGCTGGCTTTCCGATCGGATGGATACGGCAGGAGCGATCGAGTCGGAGGAAGACGTCAAGATTCAACATTCCAAGAGCCGAGAGTTGTTTGTTTTTCACGGATCGATTTTCACCATTCCACTGTTTATCATCGTCTTGGGCTTTATCGTCAATCGTCGTAAAAGGGGGCGTGTATGAAAATCAAGATGATGCCCTACGTTGGGTTTTTCATAGTCTCCCTTGCTCTGGCCTACTTTGCAGCGGACGAAGGCGCCCACGAGTCGGAGTCAGGCCAGAACTGGCTTAAAATCGCCAAGGGTTCGATACAAGAGATCGCCTATGAAGAAGATGGAAACCAGACGCATGTTAAAAAAGGTCAGGGTGAGGGGATTTACTGGATCGAGACAGTCCTGAAGCTCAAATCTCCCGAAGGCGAAAAGGAAGAGAAGGATCGCTTTCTGGCTAACGAGAAGCTCGAGGAGGCCCTCGAGCGCTTCCATAGCTTCGAGGTCGAAAAAGTGATTGGCGATGCGAAGGGGCTAAAGCTGGAGGAGTTCGGTCTCGACAAGCCCGTCGGTCGGCTTGTGGTCAAATATGGGGAAAACCAGGAACTGAAGCTGGCAATAGGTAAGCGTAGTTTCCAGTCCCCTGAGGTATTTGTATTGGATGAGGGCAAGCAGACGGTCCTGCTCCTGGATCGCCAGACCATCGCGCTTCTTGAGCGGCCGAAGAATCGTTTGGCACTGACCCAGCCTTACCGCTTCAAACCAGACGATCTCGCGGCAGCTATGCTCAGTCAAGAGGACAAGACCGCTGAGTTCGTACAGCAAGGGAAAGGCCAGGCTCGGGCCTGGTTCACACGTGGCAAGTCCGATAGTCCTAATGAAGCTTTTCGCAACTGGTTGGATAAGCTTTTGAAGTTGAGGGTGGAAGCCTACCCAAGCGAGGAGCAAGTAGCAGGAATCGAGCAGTTGCCACGGAAGTTCTCAATCTTGTTCCGGGACGAACGTAAAGAGCTTGACCTTCTGACTTTCTACGAAGATAGCAGTGCCTCACCCCTGCGTTATTGGGTTAAGAGCAGGAGCCTACCGCTGCCGGTAGCAGTCGAGGGTAGTAAAGTTTCCGTTCTCTTAGCCGACCTCAAGGGCATACTTCCGTAACGAGCCAAGCTTGCTCCGTCAATCCTTTGACGGAGCGGGGTTTTCGCTCGCCTGTATCGAGGCGAAGGCCCGAAACCAGGCTGGGCAAAGAATGCCCCGCGAAGGCTTCGGGCGACGCCTTGTATCGCCGATCATCGCTGTGCTAGAATCAGGAGAGACACCACACATGCAAGAGCCCCCTCGCTCTCGTTCTTGATGGGCTTGGTCTCGCGATTACCTTGGGTAAATCGCGTTTCTTCGGAGTGTTTCGGAGGGTCACTCATGGGTTTGCGGATTGCGACCAACATCTCTTCGCTCACAGCTCAAAGACATCTCATCAATACTCGAAGATTGCTTGATCGATCGTTAGAGCGCTTGTCGAGCGGCTATCGTATCAACAAAGCGGGTGATGATGCAGCAGGCCTTGCCATTTCTGAGAAGCTGCGCGCCAAGACTCGTGGCTTGATTCAGGCCCAAAGGAACGCTTCGGATGGTATCTCCCTCATCCAGGTCGCAGAGGGTGGCCTTGAAGAGATCCAGAATATCCTGATTCGTCTCCGAGAACTTGGGGTGCAAGCAGCGAGTGACACGATCGGTCCCCAGGAAAGACGCTACCTGAACGAAGAGTATCAGGCGATGAAGGAAGAGATTGATCGCGTTGCGAACGTCACCGAGTTTAACGGAACCGTTCTGCTCGATGGCACCGGGGGTAGCCTGGACTTTCAGGTCAATACGGGTGGCCTCAATCTCTTAGGTGTCGACCGCATCTCCTTCGATGCTTTCAAGTCTGACGTCAACACCGACAAGCTTGGTCTCGAGGAACTCTCGATAGACAATAAGGTGAATGCACAGCGTTCTCTGAGTATCATCGATACAGCGATCGAAGAGGTCTCGTCGATCCGGGGTGAGCTGGGTGCGATCGATAACAGGCTCAGTAGCACCATACGGAACCTTTCGGTATCGATCGAGAATCTCTCAGCAGCCAATTCCCGCATCAAGGATGTGGACATCGCAGTTGAGACCTCAGACTTGACGCGCAATAACATCCTGATGCAGGCTGGTACTTCGATTCTCCAGCAGGCTAACTCCATACCCAGGATGGCCCTCACGCTTCTGCAGAACGGCTAAGATCCCTTCGAACTGAACCTGTCCTCTCGCTCTGATGCCTAGCCATCGGAGCCTTTTTTTATTGTATAGGGTTGTAGCGAAAAGATCGCTACGTAAAACTTTGATCAGAGATCAAAGAAAGACACTAACCCGTCTGGCAACAGACGTCACCGCCGGGAGGGCGGGGATAGTCTGTAGAGATATTTCGAGCTTTAACTCGTCAGCCCAGGAATCTCCTTCCTCAGAAACCCGCGTCAGCGGGTGAACAGGAAGGGGAGTCTCCAACAGACGTGTCGGCCAGAGTTCTCGTCCTGACCTCGTACTCCATACGAACTGTCGAGGTGTGAGTCAGAGGCCTCGTGAGCGGTCTATGCTCCGAGTTCCGCCTGATTATCTTTCCTTTTGTGTCTTTCGTCTCAAATCGAGTCAAGTCCCCAGATGAACAGCTGATCCAGAGAGGAGGGTCGCTCGGCGCTCAGTGTTTTAGCCCAGGCCATGGGCACTTTTTCACTCGCATGGGCTTGAGCCTCAAAACCCTTCTGCCAGCCTTCGTCCAGTGAGCCCGGGGCAAGCAGCATCACCTGTTCGTACTGATACTGGAGCCCTGCATAGTGGAGAAGGGACAAAAGATCCTGGGGATGCTGAGCGCCCCATTCGTGAACTACACCCATCATGTCATATCCCTTGCCCATGAAAGCATATGCTTTGAGCTGCCGATCTTCGAGAGCTACAAAAAGATTCAGCCAGGGAATGCCCAAAAGCTTTCGATACTCTGTGATGTCTCGCTTGAGTTGAGCCGGCAGGGGATAGCGAAGAGCGAGACAATGGTGTAGCATGGGGTCGGTCAGAACGTTGGGGTCCCATTCCTCGAGCTGAAGGCGGGAAGGATAAGCACGGGGCAGGAAGTGAAAGTGCCATTCGCTGCCGACTGACGTATACCCCAGTTTGTGATAAAATGTTTCTAGGTCGCTCCACAGCACCAGAGCGGCGAGTCCCTGCTCGAGAGCCAACTTTTCCAGCGAGCTGAGCAGTATCCTCATGTAGCCCTTACCCTGCAGTTCGGGATCCGTCGCTACGTTACCAACCAGACCTAGGCGGAAGAGTTCCCGTCCCTGTGCATCGACGACGTCGCGAGGCCAGAGGTTCGCATGACTGCAGAAGCGTTCTCCGTCTTTCATGCAATAGCTAAAACGAGCATTTTCGGGGGCCAGCGCAATGGGATACTCACGTTCGATCGTGAAGGGCAGAGGATCAGGTCGCAGGCATGTCTGCAGCAATGCATTGCGCATAAGGAAATGCTCGGGCGCCGTAGGATGGTAGAGCACCATGATCGAGGGCTCCTTTCACTCGTTAAGGAGGGTTAAACATGGGCATTCGGGGGCCAGGAGCAACGACCGGACTGTTCGACCCTAAGATTGTAGAGGGTTTGATCGAAGTTGAAAAGATGCCGATCGAATCTGCGAAGCAGCGCAAGGAGAAGGTCCAAACTGAACGTGATGAGTTCGACAAGTTAGTGGGTCTCGTATCCAAACTCGACACGTCCCTGAACGGACTCAAGACCCGGACTGACTTCTATAAGATGAAACTGGAATCGTCTAATCCCGATATCATCGACGGTACCGTGCAGAATAACGCCCTGGTCGGGACCTATGAGTTCGAGGTCAGGGGCTTGGCAAAATCGGAGAAGGAGCTTGCCTTCGGTTTTCCCGACCGAGATCAGACCCCCGTTGGATTTGGGTATATGGTGATCGAACGAGAGGGGCAAGACGACCTCGAAATTACGGTCGAGCCTGGATCGACCCTGCAAGATCTTGCTAATTCGATCAACGACGCAGATGGCGGCGTCAAGGCTATGGTGGTCAATACCAAGTACCAGCCCGACCCCTACCGACTTCTTGTCATTAGCGAAAAAAGTGGAGCCGAGTCCAAGATCTATATCGATGAAGATACGACGTTTCTTGAGTTTAAAGAGCAGGTTACAGGTCGCAACCTGGATGTGCTCTTCGAGGACGTTCCGGTTATGGACGAAGATAACAGCCTCGAAGAGCTCGTCGATGGCGTGGTCTTCAATGTCAAGCGTTCGGAGCCAGGGACGCGAATTCAGGTGAGTATCAACCACGACATCGATGCAACCCTCGAAGGCATCACTGCCTTCGTCAACGGCTACAACGAGATCGCCACCTTCATCAATAGCCAATTCAAAGTCGACGCGAAAACCGGTAAGGCAGGTATTCTTGCCTCCGACGGTACGATTAAGACGATCATGCGAGGCCTCCAGGGCCAGATTGGAATTCCGATCAATAGTGGCTCAAAGTATAGGACTCTGGCTGATATAGGAATCACAACCAATCCAAAAACAGGGGAGCTCGATTACAAAGAGTCTAAAGTCCGGCAAGCCTTGGCCGAAGACTATGATGGAGTTGCGAATCTCTTTGTGAGAAGTAAGGATACCTTGGGCATCGCAGCACGACTGGCTGATCAAATCAAAGGTTACCGCGATGCCCAAAACGGAATTCTGAAGAGTCGGACACGAGCCCTCGACAATATTATCAAGGGTCAGGACGACCAGATCGCCCGCAAGGAGCAGCAACTGGTTCGCAAGGAAGAGTCGATCAAGCGGCGATTCACGGCGCTGGAAAGCCAGCTCTCGGGGATGAAGGCCCAAGGGGACTTTCTCAAGCAAAGGTTCGCGGCAGAACAGAACTAGCAGGAGCTACTTCAGGATGAATAACCCATACAAGACGTATCAGAAAACTCAGGTCACGACCGCAAGCCGAGAGAAAATTCTCCTCATGCTGTACGAAGGTGCGATTCGCTTCACGCGTCACGCACTTGTCGCGATGGAAGAGAAAAAGATTGCCGACAAAGGCAAATATATTAGCAAAGCCACAGCAATTCTCTCTGAATTGATGGCTACCCTGGACTTCAAATCGGGAGGTCCACTCGCCGCCGACTTGGAGAATCTGTATGTCTTCATGATTGATAAATTGATCGAAGGCAACATCCAAAACGACCCGGAATGTCTCAAGGTTGTCGAGAACATGCTGCGCACACTCTATGTTGCCTGGCAGGATGTGATTGAAAATCCTCGTCCCGATGGGGTCCCGTCGCCAAAGCTGCAACCGGATGAATACCAAAAATGGCTGGAAAGCAACGGAGCTCCAGCTACGAAGTCGAATGCCACAGCCGAAGCGAACTCCCAAGCGGTACAAGTGAAACTTCGCAATTCGGCCTAGTCGAGAGTCGGGCGGTAGCGCTTTTCTACCAGGCGTTTGCTGCCCACTGCCCGCCGGATGTATGCTTTTTCGCAACAATCTCCCGACGTCCTCACCCCGTGTTAATCTGAGAAGGAATCCAGATACGTCTCTGTATCGGGACTTTTCAGAGGGGGTTCTATGCCAATTTCTCAGGCACTTTACACCGGAGTCACGGGACTATCCGTCATGTCTGACAGTATGGCCGTCGTGGCGAACAACCTTGCGAACGCTAATGCCAAGGGTTTCAAGTACGATCGGGTGGAATTTGACGATCTCTTGTCCATTGACCTCGGCAGTTCGCAGGGCCAGGCCCAGTTGGGTCGCGGCGCACGCCTGAGCGATGTGCGAACCATTCACACACAGGGCGGTCTTTCGGTGACCGATCGCCTGACGGACTTGGCGGTGCAGGGCAACGGATTTTTCGTTGTATCGAATCCAAAAGGGGAAAAACAAGAAGCTGGTGGTCAGTTCTTTACCCGGGTTGGCGCCTTTCACTTCGACAAAGATGGCTATCTGTCGGACCCAACGGGGGGTCACTTGCAGGGGTATCAGGCTGATAACAACGGCAACCTCTCGCCGAAGTTGAGCGATCTCAGGCTTGTGACCAACAGTATCCCACCTCAGTCGACTTCAAAGGTCGTGATGAATATCAATCTCGATTCCCGCATCGAGGTCCGCGAGGGAGAGTTCGATATCAATAATCCCGTCGAGACCTCAGATTTCGTCAGCACAGTGAATGTCTTTGATAGCCACGGCACCAAACACCCTCTGACGACCTACTTTCGTCGGGTCGATGACAGTGAGGGCATTTCCTGGAGATGGTACTCGACGGTTGATGGTAAAGAGGTCACAGATTCCGACGGAGCTCCAATCAAGCAAGTCGGAAGCGGTCTCGTTCGCTTTGATACCAAAGGTAATCTCCTGAGTGAGGAAACCTTCGACTTCAGCGCTAACTTCACCAAGGGTGCTGATCAAGACCAAAAAATTGAGATTGACTTCGGTAAAAACATCCTCAACGAAGAGGGTAATGGAGTTGGTGCTTCGACCGCCACGGCCGCTCAGTCAATCACCGTCTTTCACAGTCAGAATGGTTTTGAATCCGGCAACATCAAGTCCATTAAGATCGACCTTGATGGCAAGATGAAGGGCCTCTATACCAACGGAATCGAACGCCTCCTGGGTTCACTTGCGTTGGCGACCTTCGAAAATACTGATGGTCTCATGAAGGCAGGCCGTAACCAATTCTTTGCAACTTTAGATTCTGGATCACCTCGAATTGGACAACCTCAAACGGGGGTGCGGGGGTCCGTTTACGCTTCGACCCTCGAGGAATCCAATGTGGATATGGCTCAACAATTCGTCGAGATGATCCGTAGCCAGCGGGGCTTTCAGGCGAACTCACGTTCCATCACTACCACAGACAGTATGATTGAGGAAGTGGTGAACATGAAGCGTTAATCCTAGCTCTCCTATGACCCTCTACTTTTAGCAAGTCCCCTCGCGCGGGGACTTTTTTCTTTTCGCGGTATAGACTTCGGCAGGTCGAATGGCAATAAAAGCTTTGGGCACGGCTCACCACGGGTCTGCTGTGGGAGGTCTTGTGTCTCTGTTAGATGTGTCGGCCAATACACTAGCCATACTCTGATGACTAAGCTTTTAAACTTGACCGGTGGTGAAGACCATCTGCCGTGATCCGAGTGATAGCGATGTCTGGGTGCAGGCCTCGATGCGGATATATGGTCTGGGACAAAGCCGAGTCGACACCCTTGCAATAGTATCTAGACTCGCACCGGAATACCCTCATAATCAGCACGATACACATGCAAGGGTTTGGCAAGTTCTGCCCCCATGATATCCCGCACGCGCAGGGTGAAGGCCTCGGCATCTTCGTTGTCGAGTGCGAAGACGGGGGGCAGGATTTCGAGGTGCAGATGCGCAGATCTGGGCAGAAGCGTGTTTTTCTGGACCATACCGCGGGTGCCGCGGATAACTACCGGTAGAATGGCGACCTTTTCATCGACGGCGATGCGAAACGCGCCGCTTTTGAACTCTTTGAGTTGACCATTTTCACTGCGGGTGCCTTCCGGGAAAAAGACCATACTCACACCATTTCTGATCCAGCTGTAGCTGGCCCGCAAGGCCGCATTGTGACTTTCTTTATCACCTCGACGGATAGGAATATAACCAGCCCATCGCATGGCAGGTCCAAGGATCGGCGTTTTAAAAACTGTGTGCTTGGAAAGCCAGCGAAACTGGGCGCCAGTGAGATAGACCGCGAGGATATCGGCGGCGCTTTGATGATTGGCAATGATCACAACAGGTTTGTCGCCGTTGCGAGGCAGATGCTCCTTACCTCGAACGGAATAGCTCCAACCGGGTGAGAACAGGATCGAACCCCTACCCCAAAGAGTAGCTACCCAATGTGCGGCATGGGACATGTCATGAGGTCGGAAGAGACGGCAATAAGCGACCACAAGCAGGAGTAAGACGAAAAGCATCAGCGTAAGGCAGAGGAAGTTGAACCAAATAAGGCCGGCCCTCAGGTAGATCATGGACCTCAAGTCTCCTATGACGATTGATGATCAGCTCGACGAACTTTGTCCTCACGCTCCATCGATGCCGCGAGCTCGAGCCTCCCGCGCGAGGTATCGAGCGATCGCTTCTTTGCTGTCCAGGCGCATGGGAACACCCACGTCTGATGTAAAGACCGAGGCGATATGGCTTTGGGCCGAGACCTCGTGCTTGCCATTCATGATCAGGTGAGAAAGCTGGTAGCGCTGCAAGTAGTCACGCGCCAGCTTTTCGCTCTCTCCCGTGATCGCATCCTCGAGCTTGAATCCCACTTTCATGCGAAGGGGCGTTGAGACCTGGGCGATGATCTTCGGCGTTCGGACGAACTGCACCTTGAGATCTTCGTCCGAGCGAACCTTGCGCTGCAGCTGACCGTCCGGAACAAAGTCCAGAACTGAGGCTGCAAAGATCGCAGCGTCGAGGCCTTCGCCGCTGATTTTTTGCACCGCAGCACTCATCGCCTCATTGGTTTCGACTTGCACGATCTCGCTTTTGACTCTCGGAAGATACTGACAAGGTCCAGCGACGACTCGTACGTGGTGCCCGTAGCGATAGAGTTCCTCAGCAATTGCCGACCCAAGAGCTCCCGACGAGTAGTTGGAAATATAGCGGACGCTATCGATATAGCCGCGAGTCGTACCCATAGTGAGCAGAATGCGTGAGGTCTTCACCGACCGTTGGGATAGCTGGTGTGCGATCTCATCAGCGAGGATTGCCGGGTCGGGAAACTTCTGCTTCCCTTCCTCCTGCCGCGCTTGCAGGATCGTCGCAAAGCTCGCCAGACGCTCGAGATTGGAGGCGACGAAGGGTGACTCCATCAGGCTGTCGTGCATGTTGGGAACGAGGAGTATCGGCTTTTTCTGCCCCAAATAAGATGCGACGAGCGCAGTAGCCGGTGTATCCGTCAGTCCTTGGGCAACTTTACCAATCAAGCTTGCGGAAGCTGGCGCGATCACACAAGCGTCATGAAGTCCGATATGAGAGGCGGTTCCCTCAAAACGGGTGTGGACGGGCTGTGCTGCCGCCCAAGAAAGGGCTGTTTCGGTCGTAAAGAGCGACCCTCCCTGAGTGAGCCAGGGATGGACTGTCGCGCCCAGGCGGCGCAAAGCTCGAATCAATCGCACGCTCTCGACGGCTCCAATCGATCCCGATACAACGAGATCTATTGTTTTACCAAGCAGAGCTTCGGACAGGGGGCTCACGAACAGATCGTTGGTGGCCATAGATCATCCCCAATAGCTGACAATTAAATTAAAGATCCAATATACGAGCCCTTCTGAACTCGTCAAACGCTTATTGTTCGTGCTGCGGATGCATGGCGGCTATGCAGGTGCGGAATCTGCGGTGGGGGATTGGCAGGATGCCTGTTCGGGGCCTGTGAAGGCCCCAAAGCTTCCTTTGTTCGGTTCACCTTAGGCTTTGGCAGCCTGGGCGCGCTCGTTGGCATTCGGCATGTTCAGGGGAAGACTTGTTGGCGTAGAGCCGTAGACGCGGGTCAAATTCTTGCGTTTTTTTCCAGCGCGAGCCTTGTTTATGGCGCGTCTTACTTTCGACTTTTTGGTTGGGGAAGCCATATTTCTTTCCTCTCGACTGAGACTAACTGGAACGTGTCCAGACAGTGATTAGGCATGCTTTTCAAAACAGTTTCCGTAGAAACAGCCTAAGCGTATAGGTCGTGGGAGATTAGAGGAAAGCGAAGCCTTTGGCAAGGTCATTTGCAGAGTCTGTCTGATATCGTCAAAAAGACTTATTTATAGATGGCCACGGCAGACGTCGCCGGTTGAAGCGGATGCGCGCCGTCCATTTAAACCGATTCAAATCGGATCATGCCCTCCAAAGCGGCACAAGCTGAGAGTCGGTGTTAAACTCCTGCTGTGACATGCCATGACTCGCAGACCGTCGAGGCCGTTTTGGCACCTTCGTTCCCTCGTAGACGTCGAACATATCGCAGAAGGTGCCCGCATGCGCTCGTCAGGCCGGGACGACGTCTGGATTGCCTTCGGCATCCGCATGGAAGTCCCTTGCAGTCGCCGGGGTCTTCCGTATGATAAAGGTTCGGCAGTTCCGCTCAGGAGTCCATCTGTGAGGAGATTTCATATGCAGTGGCGTGGTCTTTTGCTTGCCCTCGGCTTCCTGTCCTTCAGCACCGGGACACTGGCCCAATCGGAGCCAGTGGATAAGAATGTGGGAGGTCCCTTCCTCGGTGGCCAGCTGGTTTTCGGTCAAGGCGTAAAGGTGGGTGACGCGTCGCCCGGTCCGGCCTGGCTAATGCTGGCCGATGTGGGGTATGGCATCAAGCGGGATACCTGGAATCGAATCGAACTCGGTCTCGAGCTTGGGACGGGAGCAGCGACCTTCGATGACAATGACAATGGCGGCGTCAAAGTCGATCTTGACCTGAAAATGGTGAGTATGATCAAGGCTGGTTACGGATATAGCTTGGGAGATCATGCCTTCGGCATCCTCCGCGTCGGTATTGGTATGGCTCAGGCGGAGTACGAGGGAACTCTTGGCAACCAGCAGTCGACCGACGATGCAACGGGTACTGCAGCCATGGTAGCATGGGATGCGGTTTTTCCTGCGAGTCCGACGGTCGAATTTCTCTTTGGGGCGAGCTTTCGCGTCATGAATTTTAACTTCGATCGTGTTGATGACTTCCAGCTCAATATCCCCTCGCTTTACGGCGGCACCCGCGTTCGCTTCTAGGTCGCGAACGCGGATGAGCGGCTCGTCATCAGGGTTCCTCCCCCAGCACGAAGTAGGTGGGTTGCCCCTCCAGGGCTTCCGGGTTAAGGGTCGAGGCCACCGGCCGGAAGCCACTTCGTTCGAAGAGGTGCCTTGCGTGTAGCATTTGGGCTGTGACCTGCAGATAAAGCCTCCGGTAAGCCAATTTGTTGGCCCTCTGAATCGCGGCCTCGAGTAGATTGCGACCCAGTCCAAGACTGCGATAATCGGGATCGATCACGAGCTCACGGATTTCTCCAAGCCGCTCTTCTGGCGGTAGACCTGCAAAAGGCCGTACGCCAATCCCGCCAATCAAACGTCCAGCGAGACCTTCCCTCAGGACCAGATAGCTGCTACCCGGCTCTTGATAGCTGGCAAAGAAACGACTGAGACGCTGGCGGGTGCTCATCAGAGCCGGACCCTCGTCGTCCAGGTTGAGGAGAGCTTTTTCGATCATCTCGACGATCTGAGACTCATCACCAACAGCCAAGTTGGCGAGACGGAGGCGCTGCATGAGCAGACGTGAGCCCGTATGATCGAGCCAATCGAAAGGGGTACGTGACGGAATCTCCATGGAGCATCTCCCTTGCCAGGTTCAGAGCCTGTGTAACGTCAAAATGCAAGGCTCGACATTTTCAATAACCATGCCGTGCTTGACAGCGGGAGAGCATAACCCGATCGAGGGTCAAGGCTCACCGCCCACTGCTTTTTTTTGACTTAATTCCGAGCTGAATTTTGTCCCGTATTCTAACAGGTTTTCCCAGCTTGTCAAAAAGCTCTTGACTTTGAAGGCCTTCGAGCTTAGCTTCACGATCTCTTTGTGGGCCTTGGCACCGCATGACGCTGATAGTTGCTCGGCCTCGTAGACGAAGACCACAGGAAAGCAGGGTTGTTCGGCAGCAGCCCTTCGCAACCAAAATACATCCGGAGAAACTCAAATGGCTAACGTCCGCAAAAATAGACCGTCTCGGAAGCGCAATAAAACCGCTCGCTACCGCGCTCAGAAGAAACTGCGCGTTCTGCGTCGCCGCAGCCAAAGCTCGCACGGCAAGCGCGGTGGACGTCCTCGCTGAGTTTAAGCGAAGCATTTGAACTTCAAAAAAAGACGGCGTAAAAAGCCGTTTTTTTTGTATCAGCTTCAGCGGCCGAGACAGATCCCGATGGATTCAGCCGCTCCGAGATACATGTCATTCGCAGCCACACCGCGAAAGGTGTTGGCGATGTCCCTATAGCGAACCGTTTGCATCCTGTGCTCCCGCATCACAACCACCTGTCCAAAGTCACCGTTCACGGCGAGATCGACTGCCTTGACGCCATAGAGCGTTCCGAGGATTCGATCGCGCGGGCAGGGCTGACCGCCGCGCTGGATGTGACCCAAAACGGTCACGCGAGTGTCGATTCCGGTGAGTTGGCTGAGTTTCTCGGCTACCACGTGACCCACACCACCCAGCAGTTTACGGCCCGAGGCAGACACCTGAAACACGGGCTCAGCGGCGCCGTGTTCCTTCGCACCCTCTGCGACGACGATCACACTGTAGTTGAGACCCATTTGCCGCCGCTCCTTGATTTTACGAAGGATGGCGTCGTAACTAAAGGGAATCTCAGGTAGCAGGATTCCGTGCGCGCCGCTTGCCATACCACTATGCAGAGCAATATGCCCCGCAAAGCGGCCCATGACCTCGAGGACCATGATCCGATCGTGTGACTCGGCGGTGGACTGCAGACGCAGGATGGCATCACTGGCAACTTCAACCGCCGTTTCGAAGCCGACAGTGACATCAGCCTGGGACAGATCATTGTCGATCGTCTTCGGAATCCCGATGATGTTGAGACCCAAGGGAATGAACTGGGATGCAATCGTTTGGGTCCCATCACCGCCGATCACGATAAGACAGTCGAGACCAAGGTCCTTGTAGGCTTCGAGGACCTTCGAGCTTTTGTCGCAGGGATCTTCAACTTGGATGGGTTTGGTTTTAAAGGGATTGCCGGCATTGGTCGTGCCGAGAATTGTTCCACCTCGATTGAGAATCCCAGATACATCTCTGAGTCCCAAGGATCGGATTCGGTAAGGCCGCTCCATGAGACCGTTGAAACTATCCTCGATCCCAATCACTTCATGACCGAGAGTACCCACTGCATAACGGACGATGGCGCGAATGGTACTATTCAAACCAGGACAATCTCCACCGCCCGTGCTTAGACCTATCCTCAAAGTCAGACCTCCTTGAACTCTGCGTGTCACGTTCGGCGTTCTGGGGCCACCGCTTTCTCCTCCGCCAGGAGCACACCTATGATACACTTGGTAGGACGGGTTTTCGCAGGAAAAGGATCGATTCCTCGAGACATACAAAAAAGTCTCCAGATTCAGCCAGTTTAAGCTCCTATCGATCTGGATGATGGGAGGAAACCCCGTTCCTATCGCCCGCAAAAACGTACCGAGTTTTGAGCTGTCCGTGCAAGCGATTCGTTGCATGACAGGTGCTGCAAGAGGCCTGACCTTGCGATGAGGAAGCGCAGCAGGGGAGGCGACCTGAGGAGGATTTCGTGACAGATCCGACACTGCCACAAAAAGTACTGGTCGTGGACGCCGATCGATCGGTTGGGCAGGGTCTGAAGGGCACTCTTGAAAAATACAATATCAAAGTCGATCTTGCACCCGACCTCAGCTCGGCCCTTTATCTCTACAACCAAAATCTCTATCCCGTCGTGTTGGTGGATCTTTTGTTTGAGGAGCTACCGGGCCTTGTCCTGATCCAGCGTTGGCGTTCCCACGAGGTGCATGATAAACGCCATGCGGGTTTCATCGTGATGTCGGGCAATCGCAATACCCACGAGGCGAGCGACCGCAGGTTGGTCGAAGAACTAGAAGACATCGAGATGATCCATAAGCCGATCAATCCCTTGCATCTCTTACCTCTTTTCAAGCGTTTCATGCAGATACGGCAAAGGCGGATCAAGTTCGGCGAAATCTCGGCTCAGGCGTTGAAGCTAGCTGGGCACCCTGATACCTTCCAGGCAGCCGTTGACTTCGTCAAAGCCAATATGAAAGACCTAGGACCCCGGGGGAGCGACCTTCTGCGCGAGGTCCTCGAGATGCAGAAAAAGTGGCGAAAAGCGCTCGATGTTGTGGAAGATGTCCTGACTCAAAAGCCGAGCAGTCTGAGTGCGCTGAATCACAAGGGCCGCCTCCTGCTCAAGCTGGGCAAGCCTCATGAGGCGTTACGAGTGATGGAGGTAGCTGACAAGCAAGCGCCTGCGAATATCCAACGCATCAACGAGATGGCTATCGCCTATCTCGAGACCAAGATGCCCGATCAATCGGTGAGCAAGATGCGTGAGCTGCTCCGCTACCACCCGGACAAGCCGGACATCAAGTTCGATATGTTTGCCAGGCTGCAGGAGTATGGGTACGACGATCATGCGATCAGTCTCTGCAAGGATACCACCGACCCCTTGGAAGTCGTCCGGCATTACAACAACAAAGGTGTCGCGTTGGCCAAGTCTGGTAACGTTGAAGGCGCCATTATGGAATATGAGAGAGCTCTGCGCTTTTTCCCTAAGTACAAAGAGAACTACCGTATCCTCTACAATATCGCCTTGGCTCACCTGAGCTTTAAGACACGTAGTCATTATGAAGTAGCTCTCGAATACGTGCACCAATGTCTGGAGTTGAATCGCGGCTTCGACAAGGCTCAGAAGACCAAGGAGCTCATCTCGGAACAGCTCAACAAAAAAGGTCGCGCCGTCTGAAGGACCTCCTACCCAACGACCGATCCCGGGTCGGCTCGAACGGTAAAAAGCTTTCAACAAATCGTCAGGTCTCGTGTAGGCTCAAGTCCGGATGGAACCTGGTTCCAGGCGGGTGCCGGCCTCTTGTCTCGGCCTGCACATTCCCCATTTAGCGAGGCCCTGCTATGGAAAACAAGATTGTACAGGCGCTCGAGCGCTTTGAGACCGTATGCGAAAACTGGCTCGATGCACCCGGACGGATGGAACTCGTCGCGCCTTTTGCTTATGTTTGGCATCCCGATCAGAGCCTGGCCCGTCTCGCAAAGCCCGTAGGTCTCACCCTGCAGGCGGTGACCCACGGCAATGAAGTCGGCGGCATCGATGTGCTCTTGGAATGCTTGCGCCTCCTCAAGCAGGGCCTCATTCAGCCGCGTTACCCGCTGGGCTTTGTCCTCGGTAACATCGAGGCCGCTCGCGCGAATCGGCGATTTGTGGAGAAGGATTTGAACCGCGCCTTTGGTGTCGCGGCGAATGCAAAGGGGGAAGAGCAGCGAGCGCGAGAGCTCGAGCCACTGCTGGAGCGGACCCAGTTGTTTCTCGACTTTCATCAGACCATCGAGCCGACCAGGCAGCCTTTCTTTATTTTTCCTTACAACCCCCGTTGTTATACCTTCGCGTGCGCTCTTCACGATAGCATCCCGATCGTGACCCACTGGGGGGGCTCGTTCTCAAAGGATGGTATGTGCACGGATGAGTATGTGAACTACCGAGGCGGGACTGGTATCACTCTCGAGTTGGGCCAGAAAGGATTTGACCCCTATCATACCGGCGTTGGCTTACAAGTGGCTCTTGCCGCGATACAATATGGGAAGTGGCAATGCCAGGGACAAACGGAAACCCATCCGCCGCATGTGAACACTGAGCTCTACACGTGGAAGGCTGTGATCCCCTTTGAAGAGGGTATGCGTCTGCATGAGGGACTCGTCAATTTTCAAGCATTGAAGGCGGGTGAGGAGCTGGGGCGCTCGGGTGTCCATCCTCTCAAGGCACCGGCTGATGGATGGCTCCTGTTCCCGAAATACCCCCGTGATCCCATGGCTGCTCCCCCGAAGGAGCTGTATCGGATTCTGAAGCGCATCAAGCCAGATGAGCTCGGACAAGCTGGAGTGATAGGACGATGAAATCCGCCGCGCTACTACCTTTTGCCCTGGTTTGGAACCTCTCAACTTCCGCCCTGGCTAATGACGGAGTCTTGCCGCGCGGTCGTGCCGAAGCACCGGGAAAAAAGCTCGCTCCTCCGCCCCCGGAGACCTCGCCAGTCTTTGACTGCACCCAGATCTTGAGCAATCCCGAGTCGGGCGAGCTTTACTTTACGGCTGATGGGCTGAAGCTTTATTTTCTCAGCCACGACTCCCAGGCCCTTGCGGAGGGAAAAACCTTTCTATACGAAGTCGATCTAGCCAATTTCCGCTACAAAAGAATCGTATCTCTTAAGACGGGAGAAGCCCCCGCTTTGGTCGGACATGGCAACCCGCTCGAAGCGATCACGGTATTCGATTTTCGCAAAGGACGTCCCGCCTGTGGTGAGGGGCTCTCTGCCGGCATCGGCATTAAGTGGACAGGTAATCGCAAGATCATCAAGTCCTATCCTCCCGCAGGATACAAGATCATTCCGAGCGATCAGGGTCTCCAGGTCGCAGAAATGGATACGCGAACGGTGAAGCAGCTGGATATGCAAAGTTATCAAAAGAGAACCGTAACTCTTTTCAACGCTAAAGTTATTCCGCTCTTTCTGCGCGTCCAGCCCCTGCAGCTCTTTGCCTTTCAAACGGAACAGGACGAGCTGCAGCGCTTCGATGATGCCAGTGGAGAAGCAAAAGCGGTGCTCAAACTCAAAAAAGGTATGAAACTCCTGCAGCAGGGTGAGCAGTTTGGAACGATCGCTACTGATGAAACCGGCAAAACCCTCATGATCAAACAGATCAAAGGTTGGTCAGGACAGGCTTTCAGGGGCTATGATCTGAAGCTTCCAGACCCGTGGATGGCGGATCGGGCTTCCGTACAGATCGACTTTCGCAGCGGAACGGTTGCAGTTCAAGGGAATCAAAAGGTGCAGAGGCGCGAGTTGCAGCAAGTCCTGATCTATGAAGCGGTCAAAGAGCAGCTCGAGCGAACGTTGAAAGCCCCCGAGGGTCAGTACTTCAGCCACACGCAATTCAGTCCGACGGGCAAACATCTCGTCGTCCTGGCCCGAGATCTCGCACATGAGATGGTGCAATCGCTTCGTGTTCTTCAAGTGGGTGAAGGAGAATGGAGGGAGTTGCCACTGCAGCAGCGGGAGTTCTCTGCACCGCTTCATGACGAGCCAAGCAAGATCCCAGCGAAGTCCGGCGACAAGAGCGTGCCACCACCCGAAGTGCAGAAACCATCGCCCTGAGTCCTCAGCGGCGGCGGTCTTTCATGGCCCGAGAGATTTCTTTTTTTGCATCTTTTTCGCGAGCGGCCTCACGTTTGTCGTGACTCTTCTTTCCCTTGCCCAGACCTAGTTCTAGTTTGATATGGCGTCCTTTGAAGTAGATCTTGAGAGGAAGAAGCGTGAAGCCTTTTTCCCGCACGGCCCGCGCCAGCTTATCGATCTCATGCCGATGGAGCAAGAGCCGACGAGGACGACGTTCCTCGTGGTTCATGATGTTGCCGTGAGAATAGTGTCCGATATGCACTTCGCGCAGGATAGCCTCGTGCTTGTCCGTGATATCGATCCAGCCATCGCTAAGGTTCACCCGACCATCGCGGAGGGCTTTGACCTCGGTGCCCTGAAGCGACAACCCCGCTTCCCACTTGTCTCCGACGGAGTACTCGTGAAAGGCTTTGCGGTTCGAACCGATGACTTTGATTCCCTTTGATTCCATAGTGTGCTAGAGCATCCTGTGCCACGAAGGTTTAACAACAGGATCTTCACTCTATAGCCAAATGCATAAAAGTCCAGCTGAAAATCCAGATTTGTCCGGCGAGTTTCGCCCCTTGGGACGCCCGATCACGCCCTATCAGGCAGGCGAGCGGGTTGATGCATTCTTGGCTCGGCACTTCCCCTTTCTGTCGCGGGCAGGCTGGCAAAAGCGTTTGAAGTCTGGCGACTTGAGAGTGGACGGGCGGATCGTCGATGTCGCTTGTCGTCTGCGCGAGGGACAGCAGCTGGCCCTTTTCCATCCACCGAGTGTGGAGCCGGAGGTCGACCGCGGGATCTATCCGATTTGGCGAAGGGGTGCCGTTATGGCTGTGTTTAAGCCAGCTCCGCTCCCGATGCATGAAAACGGTCCGTATCGGAAGAATACCTTCAGTGAGCTGGTGAAGAACGAGTTAGGGCCCGAGTGGGCGGCTGTGCATCGTCTCGATCGAGAGACTTCGGGAATCGTGCTGTGCGGGGCGAACTATGAGACGCGCAAGCAATTGGCCGCGTCGCTCGCCGACCGTACGATGCAAAAGGAATATCTTGCCATTGGGTGCGGCCAAGCTCAAGAGGACTCTTGGATCGAAAGTGGGCCCATCGGCGACCTGACCACCAGCGAGATTCGGATCAAAAAGTGGGTCATCGCCGGTGGTCTGCCATCAGAAACCCACTTCCGGGTGCTCGAGCAGAAGACGCAGCACGTGCTGCTCAAAGCCTACCCGAAGACAGGTCGAACTAACCAGATTCGCATTCACGCTGCCTACAAAGGGCATCATCTGGTGGGGGATCGTCTGTTTCATCCCGATGAACAGGTTTTTCTCGAGTGGTATGTTCAAGGTTTGACCCCACATGTTCTCGAGCAGACCGGACATCGCCGCTGTCTCCTCCATGCTCACGCTCTCCACTTCGTACATCCTGAAGATGGCAAAACGTACGAGGTGCGCTGCCCCCTGCCCGACGATATGCAGACCCACTGGGATGCTCTTTCGTGAGGCCCTTGCGTTCAGCGGGCAGCTTCGCTAGCTTCGGGCCGGTAGAACGTGACCCTACAGAGGATCGTGCCGTGAAAAACAAAGTGAGTTCGTTGATTTATGCGAAGACGTCCCGCTGAGAATTCGGGACAAACGGAGGGTGTCGATTCACCTCCGCTGCTGTCCAGGTCGCACCGCTCTCGATCGACTCTTGTCTCGCGAAGTGTAGGGAAGCCTATCAAATTCCTTAGCCTGGAGTGAGCAGGTCGTCTCTGAGGGTGCTTAGGGTTTTTATGCAGGATGATACACTCGAGTTGCCTTCCGGACGAGTCCGAACCAGTTCCACTAGATTGTGAACCGATCGTTTTCGGCTATAATTAAGGAACCCTGTGGGATCTCGTCGAAGCATCGATTTCCTGCTGCTTGTTTGCAAGCTAGCTGGATCCATGTGAGCTCACAGATTTCATCGATTCGGAATCTTTGCTTGCAAGGAGCGAACTTTGGCTACTACCAACTCGAGTCTTCTCAACCAAGTCCTCTTCAGCTTTCGAGTCACCACCGAGCGCTTTCCAGATATCCGTGATCGTTCCCAAGCGGCTCTCACTGTCTACTCGTGTATGCTCTACGGCGTGTGCTGGCTCATGTATGCGGTGGTCTATCTCATTCTGTTTCAGCATGCAGGGGCCTCACTCTCCTGTGCGTTCCTTGGGATCCCGTCGGCTATCCTGGGGCTCATCTATTTCCGCTTGTTTGGTGATACGAAGACCTCGGCGTTCATTGCTAACTTCGGTGGCGCTTTGACGGTTTTGTCGATTGCTTGGGTGACAGGTGGCGCCTTTTCCCCGGCACTTTACTTTACATTCGTGCCCATCTCTGTCACCTTTTTGCTTCAAACCTCGAGGGCAGGCTTTGTGAACGGCGCTATCATTGGCTGTATCGCCATGGGGGTCTGCCTTCTCTTTCAGCCTTTGACGGCACAGGACTGGGGATTTAAGTTCCCCATGTACGGGGTTCAGCATCGCCTCTATAACGGCGTATTGATCCTGGGTGCCTGTATTGTTTTCAGTCTCGTTTGTTATCTTTTCAAGAACAAGATATCTCAAGCGCTCACGGAGTCCAACGAGGCTCGCGAGCAGATCGAGATCATCAATCGGAATATCCGGGGGATATTGGATGCTGATACCGAGGTCGCTCAAGCGATCTTCGATGACCAGTTCCGTATCGTGATATCTTCGGCCTATTTCGATAGAATTTTCAGGGGACAATCCTCCATGCTTCATGTCATTCAGAGCTTTCAAATGAGCCGTGAAGCGATCGTGGTCGATGTGCTGAAGATGAGTTTCGGACTCGATCTCCTTTCCTTCGAAGTGAATATGGGACCCCTTCCGAACCAGGTGCTTATCATGGGACAAACGCACAAACTTGACTGGCGGCCGGTACTGGACCGAAACGGACAGGTCCAGAAGATTGTCTTTACAGCTTCCAACATTGAAGCACTTTTACAGGCCCAGAAACGTGCGAGTGAGATGGAGAAAAAAGCCTCGATCGTCCTGAAGATCGTCGAGTTGCGTGCTGATAAGGTCTCTCGATTCCTCATTCGCGCGAAAGAGCTCATTCTTCAAGCAGAATCGCTTGAAAAAGCTGGCGACAAGCGGCTCGCGTATATCAACCTTCACACAGTCAAAGGTTCAGCGCGAACCTTGGGTTTCGATCAGCTTGCAGGGACCATCCACCGCGCGGAGCAACACCTGAACGAGGGCGTCTCCCTCGGACCCGATATGGCGCAAGCACGCAGAGATCTACAGGAGCTGCAGACCATTTGCGATGAGATCGGCTTTTCTGAAAACATGGTCACGATATCGAGGCAGGATGCCGAATTAGCGCTTTCACGACAAAGTGAACGCGACTTTATGCTGGGTATGGTCGCAGTGAGTCTCGAGGGTCTCCTCTTGAGTTTCACCAGTGACCTGCCCCGCTTGGCTCGAGAGCTGAACAAACAGATCCCGGAGTTAGAGGTCGACACCCCAGCCCTCTATCTCAACCGATCCTCGAGCGATGCTTTGCAGGGGGTCTTTGTGCATGTCTTCCGTAACGCGCTGGATCATGGTATCGAAGTTCCTGAAGAGCGATTGAAGTCTGGTAAGAATCCTCAGGGCCGCATCTCTGTCAAGGCAGTCGCAGATGATACGGGTGTGACGATTCGAGTTCGGGATGATGGTCAGGGGTTGAATCTGGGACGGATTCGTAGTCGCGGCATCGAACTTGGCATCATTCGTGCGGAAGAGGTCCTCGCTGGTCAGGCGATTGCTGAGCTCATATTCCAGCCGAGTTTTTCCACAGCTCGTGCTGTGACCATGGTGTCCGGTCGAGGAGTCGGTATGGACGCTGTAAGATCGAATGTCGAAACCCTTCGTGGCAGAGTCGAAATCGAGCTAGACTCCACAGCTGAGCTAACCCCTTGGACATTAGTCTTCCATCTGCCTCGAAGCATTTTCTACAATCCAGGCTAGGAAGGTTTAGTCCGTGAGCTCCCTTCCTTGCATCCTGATGAGCGTGGAGCTTGGTGTCTTGGGTTTCTCATAGCCCAGGTTGCTGAGTGACAAATGTGTGTAGCTTCGCTCCAAAAGGATTCTTTTTGCCCAGGAAGCAAAGGTTTACCGCGACCTGCTGTGTGGGCTCGTCTCAAAGTCCAGATCGTCCAATCACGGATCTTGAATCCCTGGCTCATGGGCTTTCTGCAATGCTGTATGAGAGGATTCGATAGATGCTCGATCTTCGACTTCTCTTGGCGCTCTCGCTCCGGTGTGCTTTGCTTCTGGGTGAGGAAAGGAATTCGCGAATCATGAGAGCTCCGCTCGCGAAGCTTGCTCCCTGCGAAAGCCTGGACGTTTATGCGTCTCGTCTCTGGATTGCTTCGGAGTACCTCGAGAGCCACCTCCGACTCGAATGTTAGGAGTGTCTGTCCTGAAATTCCCGTTCAAGAGTGCAGACCTAGCCCAGAAGCTAGGCGCCTAAGGTCTTGAAGACCGGAGTGGACATGCAGTCTATGAGGGGCTGAGCGTTTCTATACAACGAAGCCTATGGGCTATTTATGGGTACGCACTTATTAGCTGACGTATTAGCTTGAAAAACAAATCAGCCTCCCCTTGGGCAGGAAGGCTGATCGTAGTCTCAAGTCATAAGCCAATTAGAGGACGGCAGCACAGCCATTAAATGAGTTAGCCAGCCGCCAGCTAGCAAACGCTTCCACAGGTGTAATCTTGCTGTTGTCCGCACGAACCTCATAGAGGTACTCGGTCTCTGTTTCACCCAGTTTGGTTCCGCCGAAGGTTGTAGCCTTCTCCAGCTTCGTTGCGCCGGCAACGGTGATTCCTGTCGCTGTTTTTACCGCTCCCGCAACAGTCTCATTTACCGTACTACTCCCCAAAGCACTGACAAGACTGGAGAATGTGGGGCCCATGGCACCAATGATACGACCGACCTTTTTCTGTGCGTCGGTCGGTGTCGCAGTGGTAAATGCGACGCTAGCAAGCCCAACCGCGCCGGCCTCTCTCGCCGCGTCTGTGAGCGGTTCATTCACCCCAAGGATGATAAAATCCTTAGAAATCATGCTGTAGCTCCCAAGGAAACCACTATCCACATGATAGGTTGCTTTGGGATCTAAGACCTCTGGCTCGAACAATCGGGCATAAGTCTTCCATGGGGCCGTCGTGGTCGTTTGGGTTTGGGTGAGGACAGTGCTGACTCCGCTGAAGAGAGCGAGGGCGTTGTAACCTAGCTGCGTTTCTCCATAACCGTAGACTTTGTCTGCAGTCGAGTGCAGGAAGGCAATTGCTCCACCAGGCGTTGTCTGTGCGAGGCCGAAAGATTTCCACTGCTTCAGTCCGGCGAGCAGCAGACCCGAGGTGAAGGTGATATCTCGCTTGGTTACTTCGAGGACTGCGTCATCCAAAGTCTGGGTGCCTTCGCGGTAGCCTTTGAAAACATCATTCATCGCCAAGAAACCAGGAATTCCCGCTAGCGGGCTGGACTTTAGAGTATCTTTAACCATGTACTCAAGTGCGATCCGAGGACGGGCGTGGGCGAAGGTCGTTGGTGCTGAGATGGAAAGTGCACAGCTGAACGTGCTCGGTGCATTGCCATAGCCTTTGCCGAAAACGGCTTCGAAAGTCGCAGCTGCATCAGCAGCCTTTGCCGTGGAGTAAGCACTCAACTGGGCGCCGACCTGTGTCAGGGCTAGATTGGCGACAAGTCCACCCCGCGAAGCCCCGACGATGAAACTTGCTGGAAAATTGGCGAAGGCACCAGTCCCCATTTTTTTGGTGACTCCCGAAAGTGCGGTCAAGAGGGTGCCCGCGGCATCGCCTTCTAGCCCCACCGCGGATACCTGAGATGCATTCAGTCCAGAATCCTTAGCTAAGGACGCTTTAGCTACACAATCATACATTCCAAGCAGTTCATCCACGTCTGTATCCCAAGGGATACTCTTTCCTACAGCTGCCTCGTCGACGCCTTCAGCGTCGCAGCTTTTCTTCGTAGGATCGGTGCCTCCCTTGCAAAGGGCTTCGCCCGGATAGGTCGGGGCGACGATCACGTGGTTCGTTTGAAACTTTCCAAACAGCCGAGCAAGTTCTCCGGAGTAGGAGAGTCCCGAGTCTCCACCGTGAGCGTAGGCTACCACAGGTGCCGAACTTGGGGCGCCCGTAGTTGTCAGATACGCTGCATTGGGTACAATGACAAGCCCTGAACGGGCGGTAGTTTCTGCAGTGCCACGAGTGGCTGCATCACCCTTCGCAGAGAAGAGGCGGTACTTCATCTTGTAAATCTTTGTCGCCGGTTCGATGCTCGAATCCTTCGTCCCGTCCGCTTTATAGGCAAAAGGCTTAGTCACAGTCCACTCTTCGAAGGAGTCAACAGCGGCACAGCGTGTCGCATAGGCTTTAGCCGCGAAGGAGGTAGTGACTTTGGTCTGGATTTCTGTCAGCTTCGTAGCATCGGTCAGAGCACCCAGGATGATCGACGAGGGTGTACTCAACGATGTGACAAGTGCTTCTCTCGAGCTTGCTTCATTGTTTCCGACCCCGAGAGCTGCTGCCAGTGCATTCCAACGATCGCGGCTGTTCTTGAATGCCACGTCGGTGACGTCACCGGGTCCGTCGTTCAAGCTCGTGTCGAAGCCCTCATTACTCTTCGAAGAACCACCGCATCCCACCAGGTTACCAAGTAACGCTAGCGATAAAAGCCAAGAACCTTTAGCCTCTAAACGCATACCAAGCCTCGCCAAACAAAAAGAAAAAAATCGCATCGATGATGTAACGATCTTAGCTAAAATGTCCGGAAGCCGCTAGTCACCCCATGAAAAAATCGAATCGGATTCTTCTTTACGGAAAAATTTGGATTTTATCCCGTTACTTCTTTGGTCTTCCTCTCCTTGAGATAAGTAATTCTTGCCCTTTCTAGCACTCTAAAAGGCTGAGTATCTGCTGGTTTCTGATTACCTTTGAACAAATTGCCAACTCTAAAAAATCGACACCGGAGTCTAGTCACCGTGAAGGTATTAGCCTAGAATGGGAGTACGTCGTGATTTATGGCATCGATTTCTAATAGCTCGGAGTAACCGCTATGGAACTATCTGTTGTCTCTCGTTACGGGATGACACGCCTACTGAGTAGGTTTCTTGTCCTTGGTATGCTCGGAACTCTCTCGATGAGCACCGCATACGCAGAAGACAGCGCAGAAGACGAAGAAACGAAGTCCGAATCTGTCCTGAAGGCCCGTAAGGTCAGTGGGTCGGACTCTTCGGATACTCCTAAGGCCAAGGGTGCTCCTGTCGTTGGTGGCGTGGCTCAGACCCTGCCTGAAAAAGTGATTCTCGTGGGTATGACTTCCAACACTGTCACGGGTTCTTACGGCTTCGATCCCGATGGGACGAAGGAGGACCTTGGTTATGATCTTTACATTCGTGCTTTCGGATACGGTATCGCCTATGGGATCACCGATCGTTTGACCTTTCAGGTCGGTATCCCTGTCATCAGTCAGGACAAGACCTCGATAAATGCCGACGAGTTGCGGAGAACACCGACGTATCGCTCGCTATACCTGGAAACGACAGAATACGTCGCGAACCAGCTGATCGCTTCCGGGGCATGTACCGACCTAGCAAGCTGTCAGCAGCGGATCGATAATGAATACCTCACGATTCCGGTCGATACGCCTTTTAAAACCACGACCACAGGTGAAACGATCAACATCAAGGGTGGTTTGCCGGTCAAATATGGTTCGGACGCTTACGTAGTAGGAGCATTCCGGCCCTCCAGTGGCAAAACTGGACCCGGAGACCTGCGCTTGCGCCTTAACTATGCGACCTATTCGGACCCAAGCCAGCTTCTTACGTTTGGTCTGGGTTTTGTACTCCCAACGGGGGCCTACAACAAGCCTTCGGCATACCGAGTTCCTGGGCGCGGCTTTCAAGCCATAGCCTTCAATATCCTCTACGATTTCCGGATTCTGCCAGCTTTGGTGATCTCTTGGCGAAATGAATCGGAGTATCTCGCCAACACAGTCACAAGGAGCCGATCGAGCCAGGTCGATCCCACTCAGTTTAACGTGGCTGAACCGACTGATGGCAACCCCAACCGATTCAAGACAAAGCGCAAGGGAATCAAAAACTCTGGAGGATTTAAGCTCTCTTCTAACCTGAGCTACGTTCACCACTTCCTTAATCCAATCAGTTGGGGCTATTCCTACAACTATAGCTACGACCCTGCATACGACAATGAAGCGCCGTCACCATTGTGGGGACGAAGGAACACTAACTACCCCACCTACACGACGTCGCAAACTTTTAACGTGTCTCTCGATGGTCTCAATATGGATCCGCGTCTTCCCTTCGCCCTGGGATACGCGAAGACGCTGCCTCTGGACGGCGAAGCTATCTCGATTGCACCTACAATTGAAGAAGTCTCTCTCCAGTTATTCTATAAATTCTAGACTGATAGCTGAGATTTAAAAATCTTTGCGATCGATTGGGCAGCTGCAAGGCTGCCTATTCCATTTTTGTACCCAACCTCAGCACACATTTAGGACGACGCCAAAATCTCAAGCTAAGAGCCGATATGCAACAGATAATCTTTAAGTGGCTCGTATCAAGCATCCGACTTACTGTGATGGTAGGAGAGGCTAGAATGCTTCAAAACCCCCGCCCCTGGTCCCAAGCCGCCTTAGCTGAAGCGTGAAGGTCCGCGAAGTTCATCCCCACCTGATATAACAAGCGATCCGAATCAAGCGAGGACAGCTGAGCCAAGGACTCAATGATTTGCCGAATGCCCGGCAGACCATACTTGCTATGCAGGACCTGCAGCAGGTAAAAGCTCTGTTTATAAGCAATCTGGGCCTCGGAGCGACTGAGTTGGAGAAAGCTTGTCACGAAGGCTTCAGGACTCAAGAATGGATGCTGACTCGCCGCAAAGCGGTAGCTCCAACAGAGACCTGGGCACTCAGCGACCTGCGCTAGTCCCTCCTGAAACCAGGGAGGAAAGTTTTCGTGGGGCCGAAGACTGCTAAGCATGGCATGAGCGAGCTCATGACGGAGAGCGCGCGCAAAGTCCTCGTCGGCCTCCTGACCCGGAGGAATCGGCAATCGAATGCGACCATCGTAAAGACCAGCAGCCCACTGAGGACCGTGAGTCACACGGGTAAAATTCTCACTCCGATGCAGGATCACTTCCAAAGTTGTTTCAGGTGCCGGCAGTCCTAGCTGGATGCTCAATGTCCGAGATGTGTCCTGGAGGGTGTCGATGGCTGCTTGCAAAAGAGTCTCGTGCTCTCCCAGTTGATAGCGAATCAGAAACACACCCGACTGCATCATGCCCTGCGTTGTACCCTCCTGGGCTTTGGCCTCAAGGCTGCGCTGCCTTTTTTCGAGCAGCTGTCGCTCTTCATCGGTGAGCGTGTCGAGGGCTAGGGCTTTTTCTGTAACAGCCTGCGCTTCACTGTAAGATCCGAGAGCCTCCTGAGCTTCCGCTAGGAGCATGTAGGCCTCAGGGTCACTGGTCTTTTGCTCGAAGTAGCGTTCGAGGTAGGAGTGAGCAAGCCACCAGTCCTTATCGTTCAGGGCACAAAAGCCGAGAGCTTTCAGCGCCAAAGGCTCCGGACCCCTCTTGAGGACCGCATCCAGCAGGGGAATGGCCTCCTGGCAGCGACGCTGGCGAATATGCGACCATGCCCAACCGAGCTTGACGGCCCCTTCCTGTTGCTCGAGCCAGGCCTTGTAGGAAGCACTCAAGCGTCCGTCTTGCATCTGCTCCCGGATTTTGGATGCGAGCTCAGCAAATCGTCCCGACTGAAACAATTCACGCACCTGCCGCTCGGCGGCCTCATCGGCTGGGGTCTCCATCTCAGACTTAGCAAGGGCGACACCATCAGTTCCTGCCAGCGGAGCTTCTTCGGCTGGGCGCTCTACGGGTGGTGGGGCGATCTCTGGGGGAGCGGTGACGCGCGACAGATGCAGAGGATAATCGCCGCGAATCACGCTGACGAGGATCAGAGCCGTGACCGTCGTGGGCAGGCTCGGGAGCTTGCGGAAAAGGAATGGTCTCTCACTCAACGAGCTTTCCTTGTTTGTGAAGGGCCTGCAAATCAGTAAAGCCACCGATAAACTGGCCATCCACGAAGATCATCGGGACCGTGCGATAATGGCCATTTTCGGCAGAGATTTTTTGTCGTAGCTCAGGCTTGTCGTCAAGGCCGATCTCTTCATAGGTCAAACCGACCTGATCCAAAAGGCGCTTGGCAGCGACACAATAGGCACAGACACGGGTGGTGTAAATCTTTACTTCTCGCATAGCGTTTTATCCTGAATTCGAGTAGGGATTGGGTCCGGTTCCGCCGTTCCCAATAGAGCGGATGAGCATCGGCTTGACGACCTAAGAGGAATTCTAATGAGCATCGATTCCATCCGCAAGGACTTGTCCGATTTGGTGCAGAAGCTTTTGGTTCAAGCGGCTTCCCTGCCAGGCCTTGAATCCCTGGTGCAGGGTGAGTCTGCGGCACAGGACCGTTTGATAGCCATTGAGGCGAAGGAAAACGGGTTTCGTGTTGAACTGGCCTCCGATGGCCTCTCGCTCGAACAAAAGACCCAGCTGGAGCGCCACCTCCTAGAGGGTACCCAAGGTCGTGCGTCTGGAATCACTGTCTATTTCAAACGACGGCAGTCCCTTGCAGGCCGCATCAGCGGGACGCCCACGCCAGGCCCAAGTTCAGCACCTTCCCCAAGTCCCTTTGGGGTGAAGATGCGGCACAAACCAATTCCAGGTGTGCAAAAAGTCGTAGCAGTCTCCTCAGGAAAAGGCGGCGTAGGCAAGTCCACTGTCGCTGTGAATCTAGCAGTGGGATTGGCGCTACAAGGACTCAAGGTGGGGTTGCTCGATGCAGATCTCTACGGGCCTTCGGCTCCGACTCTGCTGGGTATCAACGGAACGATGCCGATTTCCCCGGATCAGAAGATGGTCCCTCTCGAGCGGCATGGTGTGAAGGTTGTGTCTTTCGGCTTTATGAGCGATCCCTATTCGCCTGTCATCTGGCGGGGACCTATGATAGCCAAGGCCTTGGAGCAACTGTTTTACCAGTGCACATGGGGTGAGTTGGACTATCTCATCATCGATCTGCCTCCGGGGACTGGGGATGTGCAGTTGACCATGATCGAGAATCTGCCCCTGCACGGTGGGATTGTCGTTTCCACTCCGCAGGTCGTGGCTTTGCTCGATGCGCACAAGGGGCTCTCGATGTTCGAAAAGCTCAAGGTCCCAGTCATAGGTCTCGTCGAGAATATGTCTCACTTCCAGTGCAGTTCTTGCGGCCATCTTGAAGATGTCTTCGGCCAGGCGCAGATCGAACGCTTCGCTGAGGAACGCCGCGTGCCCATCATCGCTCGCATCCCTCTGAATCGACGAATTCGTGAGTGTTCCGACCAGGGCGAGCCTGTCGTCATGAGTGATCCAAGTTTTGCGCAGTACTATCTGGAGGCGGTCGAGGCACTGCTTCGTTACGAAGTGTCCTGATTTTTGACAGATGTCCATTTTTTGTTTTGTAATCATCTGAAATTTAAGGGTAATAGTTGATTCTCGGGTAGGCAGTCCTTGGGCTCGATAAGGAAATCAGCGGCTTGTGCAGCTGGCATGGACTCTGCAAAGTAGAGAGTAGCCGGGTAAACCCCGCCTGAAGACTGGTTTAGCTGTCCCCTTGGTTTGAGAGAAAAAAATTCCAAACTATCCCTGTTGCTGCTGTTACGACTCCTCTTCTTACTGCTGAAAACTAACCTACCAGTTAAACCAGTCTTCAGGCCTCTACCCGGCCCCCTTTCGTCTTCGATCCCAATTGTTCCATCATAAGACCGTAAGCTTCGAGTTGGGCCTCGTCGTCGATAGGATGATCAGCAAGCCAAAGAAGACCCTGGTCGCCAGCGCCCCAGAGATAAATCGCTAATTCCTTTGCTTGCCCCGGCCAGCCGACTTTCGCCGGCAGGGGCAAACAACGCCATGTGTTGGGGTCGACTTGCCCAGCAAGCTTGCGAGCGAATGCATGCAGCTCCTTGGGCACTTCGGGCAACAGCTGCCCTTGATTCCAGAGCAGACTCTGAGCTCTTTGGCCTAGAAGGAAGAGAGCCCCTTCGCTCGCCAATTGTGGTGCATATTCGATGGCGACTTGGCGAGCAGCCTCGGCATGAAAGCAAAGACTCAGACGCAGGAGGCACTCGTTGGCGAGCGCTGCAGGAGACAGGGACTGTAAGGACCCTTCCTGATTTGAAGGGGATGTCGGAGCAGACGCTTTCGTTGAGCTTGGATTCGCTTCCGTTCGACCTGGACCAGGAGGCGGTGGGGGAAACCCGGTTCGAGCACCCTGGGTCGGAGGTGTCGATTTTTTTGACAGCTCCGATGCGGGATCGAAGTCCTCTTCGTGAAGCCGGAGAGCTTCCTTCTCTTGGGACGGGAGTGTGTCGTGGATACTGACAAGATCCATGACGGGATCGTCCGGACCATCCTTCAGAGCCTGGAGATCGAAGTCAGGTTCGTCGTCTTGAATGGAGTCATGGAATCCATCCTCGATACCTTCTTCAATGCTTTCGGAGTCATCGGCATCGAGGGATGCAGCCAGCTCAGCTCGGGTAGCACGGGGACGATCATCGGCTGCATCGAGGTCGAGCTTATCGAGGTCGGTAAGCTCGGTTCGGGATGGAACCGATTTACGGGATTTTGTATCCTCAGGTGCGAAATCCTCTCCGAGGAGATCGTCGTCGAGGGATAGCTGTTTGGTCTTGGCGACAGGCTCGGGGCCGACATCCTCTCCAAGGAGATCATCGTCGAGGGAAGATGTTTGAGCGCTGGCCTTGGTCGCAGGTTTAGATTGATCCGTAGCATCTTCTAAGCCGAAATCCCCGAGAAGATCATCGTCGAGGGAGGGTTCTGGAGCGCTGGTCTTGGCCGCAGGTTTAGATTGATCCGTAGCATCTTCTAAGCCGAAATCCCCGAGAAGATCATCGTCGAGGGAGGGTTCTGGATCGCTGGCCTTGGCCGCGGGTTTAGATTGATTCGTAGCATCTTCTAAGCCGAAATCCCCTAGAAGATCGTCGTCGAGGGAGGGTTCTGGAGCTCTGGCCATGGTCGCGGGTTTAGATTGATCCGTAGCATCTTCTAAGCCGAAATCCCCTAGAAGATCGTCGTCGAGGGAGGGTTCTGGAGCGCTGGCCTTGGCCGCAGGTTTAGATTGATCCGTAGCATCTTCTAAGCCGAAATCCCCGAGAAGATCATCGTCGAGGGAGGGTTCTGGAGCGCTGGCCTTGGCTGCAGGTTTAGGTTGATCCGTAGCATCTTCTAAGCCGAAATCCCCGAGAAGATCATCGTCGAGGGAGGGTTCTGGAGCGCTGGCCTTGGCCGCAGGTTTAGGTTGATCAGTGGCATCATCGAGGCCGAAGTCATCTCCCATGAGAGCATCGTCGAGAGATGCTTCTTTGGACTTGGTGTCTTGGAGAGTCTCGCTCCCAAAGGGGTCATCCAAATCAGCAGGGGCGGATAGGGATTCGGTGTCAAAATCATCATCAGGCGATGCACGGCCTCGCTGAGTCGCAGATCTTTGCGTAGCTGGCACGTCGTTGAAGGGATCGTCAAGACCGATATCCCCACCTGGATCATCACCCGCGCTGATCCCGTCATCGTCGTTGGACTCATCCAAGAGGTCTAAGCTTTCCAAATCAGGCTCTGACTTACGACCGGATCCTGGCCCAGCAACGGGTGCATGATCGGCACTCGACCAGGGATCATGCTCGCCAGCTTTTTTAGGCGCTGCAGCCCTCTCGGACGATTCTTGAGGATCATCCAGAGGCCCTAGGCCGCCCTCGAGATCGTCCTGACCCTCGGACAGAGACAGCTCAAGATCGGAATCATCGGCTATTTCCACGTCGTCGAAATCACCGGAGCCGACATCCTTGTCGAGACTCGCTTCTTCGATGCCTTCGAGTTCGTCCGAAGACTCGTCCAATTCTTCGATCCCATCCATGTCGTCATCTTGGTCCCGTGAATGAGCGCTAGCGCCCGAGCGTGCGGATCGCTCGAAGAGCTCAGGGTTCTCGATAAGCTTTTGTTTGACCCAAGCGGTACCGGCATGGTTGCGCAGGAAGTTTGAGAGGGCTGTGAAGCGCGGTTTGAATTCGGGATTCAAACGGACCAGACCCTCGTAGATCTGCGAGAGAGGCGCGATCACGGGGACGACCTCGAGACCGGTAAAGAATTCGAGCTGTTTGAGGGTGCTTTTATCCAGTGGATCAGCAACGGCAACAGTGATGCGCTGATGGTCGATTTCGAGCGGCAGGACCTCCAGACGCGAGACCATGCGGCGATCAATTTGGTCGGTGATGCGCAAGTCGAGGCGCTCAAGAAAATTTTTGGGAGCCACCATGTATCGAGTTCGCTCGGCGAAGAACGCAGCAAGCTCGTCCTCGTCCAGCAGACCCATAGTTAAGATGCTCTTGGCAAAGGCCCAACTGCCCTGGCCACAGGTTTTGGTGATGGTGATGCGATCCTGCTCAGTCAAGAATCCTTCTTTGACGAGCAAGGTACCCAATCCAGACGCGCCCATGGTTGCCTCGTGTCGGTTGCTCCAAGCCTGGCTCAATTCTGTGGCCGACAAGGCACAGCCCGGCTTCCGAAGAGTTTCGGGAACGCCAATCCAGGTGGAATGTGCTAGGCAAAGCTTCTCAAGATCTATACTATCACATTTTGCAACGTGGCGCTTTTGTGCGCTATATTGGCTGAATTCACGAGGAGTCTATGTCTAGCGAAAAGACAACACAGCCGCGAGGGCTCGACGCATTTCAGGTGAAAGTTCTCGAATTTCTGGCCGGTATCGCACAGAACCCAAAGCCGATGCTCGGGGTCGTGGGACTTGTCTTGGTCGCCTTGGTGGCCGGGTACGGGATCCGCTACTTCGCGAGTCACAAATCAGACAATCGCCGGGTCGAGCTTTCGAAAGTCGACCAGGTTTACGATGACGAGCTGACGAAGATACAGAAGCAGCGCGAGGAACTCGAGAAGAAGCGCGACACCCTGCGTGCTGCTTTGCCGAGTCCTGCATCGCCAGAGGCTGTCCCTCCGACCAGTCCTGAGATCGCAGCTTTGGACACACAGATCGCGGCCCTCAAGCCCGATCACAAGGGGTCGGCCGATCAGTACAAGGCATTCTACGAGAAATATCCCAAAAATGCGGAAGGTCTACTAGCCGGCTTGAAGTACGCTGCATTCAGTGCGGAGCAAAAGCAGCTGGAAGAAGCGCAAAAGGTGCTTGAAGCAATTATCAAAGAGTCAGCGTCCTACTCGATCGTCCACACGCAGTCGCTGCTGCTGCTGATTTCAGTCCTCACCGACCGCGATCAGCTCGATAAGGCGCTGGAGTATTCCGATACATTCGTGAAGGCCGCGACCGGCGAGTTGAAACCCCGTGCTTTGCTCGGCAAAGGGCAGATTCAATTCCTCAAAAAAGATTATGCCAACGCTCAGACGACTCTGAATCAAGTGATCAACGAGCATGGCAACAGCATGGAAGCAGAACGGGCACGCAGCCTTTTGGCTCTCGTACCCCAGCAAGGATGATAGGACGGCATCGTGAAGGCATGGCCCCTGACCCTTAGTTTGCTCGGTCTGACCACGTCTTGTGTCAGTACCCCCGAGGACACAGCCCAGCAGCAGCCGAAGAGCTGCGAAGAAGACTGTCGTCCCTTTCGCACCGGACTCATCAAACTTGCCCCCGATCTCGACGCGATTAAGCCCCTCGGCAATATCGACGAGTCAGGCTGGGCATTAGCGACCCAGCAGCTCATCGGCAGCATGGATGACAAGTGGGTGGGCGCTTACGATCTGAAGAAAAAGACTTTCAGCTGGTGGCTCGAAGCTAACTCAGAATTGACGGCTCCCGCGGAGGTCTTTGGCAGCTGGGCCATCTTACCTCTGCGTGACGGACGTCTCGTGAAGGTTGAAACCCAAACGGGCAAAAAGTTGTGGGAGACAAGGCTCAGCCGTTTCGTGGCGACTCGGATGACTCTCTCCGGCACGACGCTCCTCGCCTTCACGACGGACCAGAAGCTTTTCGCCGTGGACTTCCAAACAGGTCAGAATCTATGGCTCTTTGATGCGGGATCGCCGGCGAATCTTCTGCTGCGTAGCGCAGCGGGTCCCGTCGTCGCTGGCAACGAAGTCTTTGTCGGCACATCCGAGGGGCAGGTGATGTCGCTCAACCTGCAGAGCGGTAAAGAAAATTGGAAGCTGGATCCGGGTGGTGGTGACGCTCGCTTCCGCGATATTGTCGGTGAGATTGGACTTGGGAATCGTCAAATCTACGTGGCTCGTTATGATGGGCTGGTCTTTGCTGTTGATACCCTGCAGAGGCCTAGTGACGTGCTCTGGAAGGAGACTCTCCCCAGTATCACGAGCGCCGCTTATCGGGACGGGATCCTCTATATCGGTTGCTTGAATGGGGATGTTTTTGCCCTGCAGGCTGGTTCGGGACGTCAGGTTTGGAAGACCAATTTAGGCCAAACGGTGAAATCGCTAACCATCGGCGAGCGCGCTCTGTTTGTCGGGGGTAGTCAGGGCCGCGTTTCTTCGCTGTCGATTGGATCGGGAGCTTTGCTCTGGCATGACGATGTACAGGGCCTCTTGACTCGCAGTCCGGTGGTGGTCGATGAGCAAATCTACTTCGCAACAGGCCTCAAAGTCCTCTACGGTTACCGAGTCCTTTGAAGCCTCCGGAGGCTTTTAGGTCAGGGCTTGCTGTCCCTGGCTCTTCAAAGCCTCGACGATCTTCCGCACCTCCTGAGCTCGATCCTTCGGGCAAACCAAAATTGCTCCCTGAGATGCGACCACAACCATATCTTTGAGACCGATACACGCGACCATTTGAGCATCGCTGTCAACGGTCAGGCCCTGACACTCCAATGCGGTCACGGGGCCAAAGAACAGATTCTGCTGGGCGTCAGGAGAGAAACACTGATCCAGGGCATCCCAACTGCCGACATCCTTCCAGCCAATATCTGCTTCCAGGACAGCAACCCGCTGACTCCGTTCGAGCACAGCAGGATCGATGGCAATACTGGGTAGATTGCGATAGGTCTGGTCCACCTGATTCCACGGCAAACTCGTCAAGCTGGTCGCGGGCTGCTCAGCACCCAGGGCGCGCAGCGCCTGCATGGAAGCGGGGAGGAAGCGTTGCAGTTCTTCCAGAATGACATCGATACGCCACGCAAAGATGCCTGAATTCCAGAGGAAGCGCCCCGTCTCGAGATACTGGAGAGCTAGGTGTCGATCGGGTTTCTCACGAAAGCTTGAGACCTGAAAGGTCCCACGTAAGCTCGTAAGCTCCGCCCCGCGTTCGATATATCCATAGCCAGTTTCGGGATATTCCGGAGTGATGCCAAGCAGAGCGAGATACCCTTCACGAGCCGAGCGGACCATGCCGTGTAGGGTCTGCCGAAAGGCATCGAGATTTTTGATCAGAGCGTCCGCATGTAAGGAGACCATGATGGGTTGCGCATCTTTCGGGGCGAGTCTCTGAATCTCTAAAGCTGCAAAGGCCAACGCGTTGGCAGTGTTCTTAGCTGCCGGCTCAGCGAGATAGTGCTGACAGGCTTGACCCGCTAGTTCTTTGGTCTTCTCCATCTGCTCGTGATGGGTCACGATCAAACGCCGCTCGGGAGGCACCAGGCCATCCAGACGACTGAGGGTGAGCTCGAGCATCGTCTGATCACTATCGCCAATCTTGCAAAGTTGCTTGGGCAAAAGGTGGCGAGACTTAGGCCAGAAGCGTGTTCCGCTTCCTCCTGCTAGAATGACAGCATAAACCTGCTGTGGTAATGCTTGCACGTTGTTCTCCTTCGCTAGCGCTCGCTTGACTCCGCTGGAGCCGGAGGGCTCTCGGGCCCGCCAGGACTGGGTGCAGGCTCGCGGTCAAGGGTGAAAGAGCTGACATTGTAATCTGCAACCCGCGAAAGGAGAAGGTTCTTTTTCAGCTCTTCCCCCATGGCCCGGATATGGGCTGGGGCTGTCGGCAGTGTGCTGAGGGCTTCGGAGATTTCAATGCCAAAGTTGCGAAGGACTTGGGCCTGATTCGGTTCGAAGTTTGTCATATAGCGGAAGCTGTCGTTATACAAGGATGCGAGCCACCACAGACTGTAGGGTAACATGGGATTGCCCGCTGCACGGCTTGTGAACTCCTGCCACTGACTGAGCAGGTCCTCGGGATGACCCGACAGGGACAGCTGTAACCATTCCACTTGCAGTGGCCTTGGTGTTTGCTTCTTGACCTCGATCAGATCGGAGTGCTGCAGCGGATAGTCAAAGACTGAGTAATCAGGATCGTGAGGCACGTGCTGGATCGTAGCCTTCTGATGGCGGAGACTTCCCAGGCTGACGGCGAAGAAGTTTTGCAGTCGATAAAATGCGTGAGGGTCTAGCGCCGTCTCCCTTGCTACCTGAGCATGAAGGTACAAAAGAGGAGGCTCTTCGCTGATATGGGACAGGCTTGTGTAGATGATCTCCTCCGCTGGAAGCGAGGGCCAAAACTCTTGCCGAATATCATCGAGAAGATTAAAGGTTCGGTCCGTTTTCAGATTCCAGTAGTACACGCCGTCCTCGTAGCGCTGTGACCCCTGGGCTGTGAAGACTAACTCATAGCCGCTCGGGAGCCAAAGAAACTCTTCGACCGCATCGTGGAAGGACACAAGACTAAAGTCAGGACGGAGCGGATCGATGACAAGGAGACGTCGGCTGCGGAGAGCTCGATGCACGAGCAGGCGCGCCGTCAGACTGAAAGCTGGACTCTGTAGCCCGTCGAGGTAAGCTCCTTGGTAGATACGAGGTTGACTCAGATTAGACGTGACAGCCCTTATACCCTGTCCAATCTCGCCTACGCCCCTGAGGATGCTAGGATCAACCGGAGATCCCAAGCTATTTTCACGAGCATCTGCCCCGAATGACTTCAAGAGGAATGCACTCTCGCTTAGGGCGATATAGAGCAGGCCATGCCCGAAGGCGTCGTAGGGCGACCAGAAATCACCAGCGGATCGTGCGTGGAGACGAAGTTCGGCCAGTTGCCAGGGAAGACGCTGGTTCTGGATCACAAAGTCTTCGATCAAGCGCTGCGATTCATCCAACTGACTCTTAACCCCCGGAAGGCGCCAGGAAAAAGCATCTGTCACCAGGCTTCCGATCAGCCAGGCGAGGGGGAGAGCGATGGTGATGATCCATTTGGGGCGACGCATATCTGGGGCGATTGTATCCTGCTGACAAGGTTAAAGCTCGCTTGGCTGACTCTTTTTAAGACCGGCTCCATCGGGGACCAGGAGAGTCGTGTATAATAGAGTAGAAGTTCTGGTTCCAGGGTAACATAAATCCCATCAAAGACAATGATAAAGGCAGTGATATGAGGCAGTCATCGCTTGCGTTTTTGTTCGCGCTTTGGACGTCCGGCATGGGCTTTGCCGTGGAAAAGGGACATCTTTCGACGATTCAAACCGGTGATAATCCCCTAGGGTCAATCACAGAGCCTCCTGTCGTGGCCCGGGTGCGTATCCCGATGAAAATCACGAGCTTTGAGCCAGTCCTTATTCAAAGTGCTAATGGCGTGAAGCGGCTGGAGCATAAACCCCTGAGCCCGAACGCCTATAATCTGCGTGCGACCATCAATCGTTCGAATCACTTTTATCTTGCTGACTGGCATGTGGAATCGGTGCCCATCAAATGGGACCGCGATCAGCGTCTCTGGAAGGTCGAATTAAAATTTTACAAGCGCTATGGGCAGGAACAAGAACTCGAAGAGTACGTTGGAACCCTGCCTGTGCAGGGTAAGCTCACGGGGGGCGAAGCAAAGGTCTTTGTGCTGGATGCGAAGGCACAGCAGCAGTTTAACAATAAGCGCGGTAGCCCGGTGCTGATCGTCGAAGTGGGTCCTCACGGTCCCGAGGATAAGGGGCAGGTCGCTAAACGGGATGAGCCAAAAAACAGGAACTAGACTCCCTCCAGTCATCGACTCCGGTACTCCAGAGGCATTTGGATCGAGTCCAAAGTCGGGGGTGGAAGGCGCATCACTCGCAGGCTGGACAGAACCTCCATCAGGAGTGGAGGATTGCTCCCAGCTATGAAGTCCTAGACTTCGATTGGCTCGAGTGGACACCCCACTGCGACGAAGTGCGAACACCGTTCTTTTAAGCCTATCGATTTCAATTCAGTAGTTAGAAACCTCTCAATCTCGGCAAGTATCAGGATCTCGCATGATAAGCGGTTTCAGCCGCTCCTCCAGGCCAAGCCAGGCTTGACCGAGCTCCTCAGGTAGGCCTTCCTCTTGCATACATTCCTGAAGCAAACGTTGCCGTCTACGAAAATGGGGCGGACGTATAGTCATCCCCTCATGCGCCTTCTGCAGCGAAGCACCCTGATAGACCTTCGGTCCACCGAGGAGGTTCGAGACGAAGTCGACCTGCATGGCGACCAGGTGCTCGTGGTTGGTATTCCAGAAGAAATGTGCGAGCATAGGGTCGGCCATGCAGCGCTCGTAGAAGGTTCGTGTGATTCTTTCAATTCGAGAACGGCCGATCTGTTCGTAAAGAGTGCTCATCCGCCTATAGCCTCCTTCTGCGCGCGACCTCAGGTCTGTCCTGAAATACCCATGTGAGCGTTCAGAAACGGTCCAAAGACTGGGCGCATAAAGTTCCGGGGTCGGGTGTGGACGAGCGGCCCCGCGGAGCTAGGGGTTTTTATGCGACGACGCCTAGGGACTGTGTTGAGGCGCGCGACCTCGTGTCTGTCATGAAATGCCTGTTCAAGCGTACAGCAATGGTCCAGAGGCGAGACGCATAAAGTTCCGAAGTCCGAATTGGACGAGAGGCCCCTCTAAGGGTTTTTATGCAACGACGCCTAGGGACTGAGTCTGGACGTCCACTAACCGGTGATCGGTGATCCGTTTACGGCCTTCACTCGGCCGCTGAGGGTGTTGTCAATACGCCGAAACGAAGGGATCAAGAACCCCACTCACTTTGCTGCGATTTCTCTTCAGACTTATCACGGAAGAAGACTCGCAGGGGGACGTCGCCGAAGTTTAAATCCTGTCGTAAGCGCTTGACTAGGTAGCGCTTATAGGATTCTTGGATTTCGTCGGCGACGTTACACTTGATGACGATGGTCGGTGGCTTCACGCTGACCTGAGTGCCGAAATAGAACTTCACACGCTTGTTATAACGCCTTAACAGTGCCGGGGTGTGCTCATGCACCGCGCGCTGCAGTGCATCGTTGAGCTGGGAGGTCGAGACGCGATGTTCAGCTGCAGCCGCCAACTCCTCCACCTTGGCCAGGATCTTGTGAATCCTCTGGTTTTCCGTCACCGACGTGAAGATGACTGGCGCGAATGCGATGTCCTTCAGTTTGTCGTGGATGCCTCGCTCGTAATCGCGGGCGGTGTTGGTCTCTTTGTTGGGAACCAGGTCCCACTTGTTGACCACGATCAGGATAGGCTTGTACTGCTGAGCTGCAAGTTGTGCAAGGCGAGCATCTTGATCCGACAAGCCTTCGTCAGCGGCGATGACCAACACAACGACATCAGCATCTTCGATGGCACGAAGACTACGCATGACGCTCAGACCCTCGAGGCGATCGAAGATTTTTTTGCGTCGCCGAATGCCAGCTGTATCGAGTAGAACGTAGGGCTTCTTGTTGTAAAGAATCGGTGTGTCCACCGTGTCGCGCGTGGTGCCTGCGACTTCACTGACGAGCGAGCGTTCCTCGCCACAAAGCCGATTGAGAATCGAAGACTTTCCGGCATTCGGGCGTCCGATCAGAGCGATTTTGGTCGCGCCTTCGGCGTGAGTCTTGACGCTATGCAGGGATTTCATGCTGCGCAGACGGCTCTCTATATGCTCGGATAATTCCCAGATTCCGCGGCTGTGAGCAGCGCTGATGGTGAAGAAATGTTCGACGCCGAGTTCGTAAAACTCCAAGGTCGACGGCTGTTGCTCGGGGCCATCCACCTTGTTCACAGCGTAGGCGACAGGCTTTTGCAACTCCTTGAGGAATTGCACCAACTGCCGATCGTGCGGATGGAGCCCTGACTTAGCGTCGAAGACCATAAGGACCAGATCTGCATCACGGATGGCCTGCTCGGTCTGCTCCCAAACAATATTGCGCGCAAAGGGTTGGTAGTAAAGATCGTCCGTTTCAAATCCACCCGTGTCGACGACGGCATAGCCATCGTCATCGTCGAACATCGACTCGACGGTACCGTAGATACGGTCACGAGTCACGCCAGGCCGATCGTCGACCAAGGCCTGCGTGGTGCGGGTGAGTTTGTTGAATAGGGTCGATTTGCCGACGTTCGGACGACCTACGATGGTGACGATGCCTTCAATCATCTGAATTCCTTTCCCTGCCGCGCGTGGCACGGATGGCGAACGAAATCGCCTGATCCGGCTGTCATATTATGCAAAACGCACGATAGGCTTGCTATGGAAGTGGCAGCTCCAGGAAGTCCTAGGAGATGCCTTCATATCCCGATTGCACCAGATCTTTCCAGGTCTGCAGAGCCATGCGGGCGGCCTCCTGAGACGCTGATTTTTTCGAGGGGCCATGGCCTGTTCCCAGGCTCCTGCCGCGAAACATGACCTCAACAGCGAAGTCCAGCTGGTGATCGGGACCCTCGCGTTTGATGACCTTATACACGGGGGCCTCTTTGAAGGCACCCTGTGTCAACTCCTGGAGGCGCGATTTGTAATCTTGCTGCGTCAATTCAGTCAGGGAAGAGGTCAACGCGCTTTGATAGAGTCCCAATATGACCCTGCGCACCGCCTCAAAGCCAGAGTCGAGATAGATGGCACCAAAGAAGGCTTCGAGCGCGTCGGCTAGCACCGAATCTTTAGATCGGCCCCCTGCCCGTTCTTCGCCCGGACCGAGGAGGAGACAATCTCCGATCGTGAGGGAGCGGCTGATGCGGGCCAAGGTGCTCTCGTTGACCAGAGAAGCGCGAATCTTCGACAGCTGCCCCTCTGGAAAACCTTCAGGCCTTTGCAGCAACGCTGAGCTCAAGACCAGCGAGAGGACGGAATCGCCAAGGAATTCGAGCCTTTCATTCCAAGGCATGTCGATTTGGGGGTGATACCGCTTTTGTACGTAGCGTGCAGCCGAACTGTGGGTCATCGACTCGAGCAGCAGGTGCCGGTTCTTGAATGGGTAATGAATCCGGCGGCAAAGCTGGTCCATGGTCTTCAGCTGAGCCGGAAAGCATTCCTTTGCGAGATCTAAAAGATCTATAGTATTCAAGCCTTACGACTCCTGGTAGCTGCCATAGGTTCCGCTTCGAATGCGCCATTATAGGTAGTATTTGAAAAGATTCAAGGCTTATTCGTCAAGCGGAGGCTGAGATCCAGCCGATCGCGCGGAAAGGTTCATGTGGCCGATTCGAACCTGCCGAGAGGTATCGCAGGGAGAGACAAGTCACGGGGTCAGGCGGTGATCGTAAGGAACAAGTTTAGCTTTGCTGGCTGGGGTAGGCCAGAGGCTCCGAACATGTTAGGCTTTTGTTTTGTCTCTTGTGACCAAAGCACTCTCGGGTCTCAATGATAAAAGTGGCAGAAATGAGTCTGGTGGTCTGTGGTAAGCTCGAGGTATCGTGTCAAGGGGAAGGGAAGGAACGTGAGAGCTCTGAAATTTCTGGCGACCTTATGCCTACTGGTCGCCGGTCTCGCATGGGTGAGCATCCATTGGTATCTGCCGCGTTGGGCCGATGAGCCTCGGTCTCTCGAAAGTCCAGTCGTGGTGCAGCTCGAGAAGGGCATGCGCCTACCTGAATTTGCCCAGCGGCTTGCGGAGGAACATCTGTTAAGCGAGAGCCTGCGATTTCGGGTTTGGGTGAAGTTCCACCGCGACTACAGTCGATTTCAAGCTGGACAATATCGCTTCGAGGGGGTCGTACGCCCGAGAGAAGTGGCCGATACCATAGAGGCGGGCAAAACCTGGGAGCCACTCGCCCTTCAGTTCGTGGTTCCCGAAGGGTTTACCCTGAAGCAAGTCATCGAACGACTCGTGGCACGCAACGTGGGCACGCGGGAGGCCTTGCAGGCTATTGCCCAAGATCCCGAACTGCTCCGAAGCTATGGCATTCGAGGCAAGAATCTCGAAGGCTACCTCGCCCCTGCTACCTACACGTTTGCAAGCATGCCGAGTCCGCGGGAGGTCTTCGAAAAGATGCTCGAGACTTTTTTCCGAGCGATTCCGAGTGATTTCACCGAACGCTTGAGTCAGCGGCGTATTGATCTGCATCAAGCTGTGATTTTCGCATCTCTGATCGAACGCGAAACACAAATCGATGATGAGAGGTCGATGGTGTCTGAGGTGATCTGGAATCGTTTGAAGGATGGCGAACCCTTGGCGATCGATGCCGCCTTGATCTATGGCATAGAAGACTACAAAGGAGACATCACATGGGAGCATCTCCGTGATGCAAAAAATCTCTATAACAACCGAATTCACAAAGGCCTGCCGCCAACGCCCATCGGTGCCATATCGATCGAGTCACTGCAGGCCGTGCTAACCCCTACCCAGCAGGGTTACCGTTTCTACGTTCTCCGAACCGATGGTAGTAAACGGCATCATTTCACGAAGACTCTGGCTGAGCACAATGTGTATGTTAAGCAGTTGATAGACTCTTCGCGTTGACTCTAGAATGGCGAATGAACACCGAATGATGAGGTGATACGATGGTGACTAAATCGAAGAGCGGAAAGAAAACCAGCATCCCATCTAGCGTAAGGCAGGATGGTGACGCGGCTCAGAAAGAGGGACGGATTCATCACCGTGTTCCTGTACAGCTCCTGGTCGATTATCGAGCCAATGGACACTATCTGTTTGATTTCTGCCGCGACCTAGGGGCGGGAGGCGTCTTTATCGAGACGAAGAATCCTTTGAGCCATGGAAGCACCGTTGAGCTCACATTCACTCTGCCCGACTCCAAGGAAACGCTTGAGGCCAAAGGAAAGGTGATTTGGGTGCAGCAGGAGGTGCCCGGTAAGGACTTGAGCGCCGGTATGGGCGTTCAATTCGAGGAATTTACTCCGGAGCAGCGTGGCATCCTGCAAAAGTTTGTGGATCGCTATAGCGGGCATGATGATAAGGATGGCAAAACCGCTTAGCTTGTCGCAAGGGGTGTGGGTCATGAGCTTGCGGACCCTTGCCCCTATGCTGCTGGTTCTGACGGAGGGGTGGTCCCAGGTGAGTGTCCTGCTAAACATACGCCTCCGCTTGCGCTCTCGTCGGACGATCGATAGCCCGTGCCGCAACGAGGAAGAGGCTATAGCTGCAGAATAAAAACCATAAATGATCAGCTGAAAACCTGCCAAGACCTAATCAATTTAGCACTTTCCATGATTCACGAGATCGGTTAAAAGTTAGGTTGCCGACTGGCAATCACGACAATCATGCGATCGTCAGCGTCATTTTGTTGAGAATGGGCTTCGCTTTTTATGCGGCGGTGAGTTCTGCAGTGACAGCCTGTGGTACACACTCGGACTGCGAAAGAGTGATCAATCTACCAATCATGGCGCGTCGAAGCAGGAAGACAACTCGGGGTCGGTTCCGGAAGGGACAGACTGAGCCTGGTTTGGAAGAACGGAGTAGCATGCATCTTATTTGGAAGAGACCTGATGGATTCCATGGAGCGGCCCCCACGGATTTTTTGGTCGTCGAATTAGGTGGTCATTCGCGCCTCTGGCTGCACAGGACCGACAAAGACCAGTATCCCTTTCGGATTGCCGGAGGCTGGGAGGAAAACGAAGGGACTGTGCGCCTCAATAATCTTGTCAATCTTCTGCCTCAAGGCGACAGTGATTGGTTATCCTATCTGAATCGCAGTTATGATCACTCGATGAAGGACGATCGCAAAGACTTCTTTGACGAGCTGAGGCGCTGGCTGGAAGAGCTACCCCAGCATGTGAAGGGTGACACCTGGGAGACCGAGATCCTTCACCAGGCCCTCCGTTTGACCGCTGATCGCCTGACTTCGCTCCGCCAAAGTTTTGTCTCGCAACGCACCAGCTAAGATCTTTCCCATCCTGCAGGACGCCCGAGGATCCCTTGGGTGTATCTCCTCGAATGCTATGAAGAAATAATTTTGCTGATCCAGGCGAGTGTGCATCTTTCCGCCTAAAGATTTCCGCGCCTTTGGCCGATCCGTCTTCGATGAGACGAGGGGCTTCGTCTGAGCTTCAGACCTTACCCACAGGTGCGATATGATGCGAAAACATTTGAGCTTTTCCCTGCTTTCCCTGCTGTTGGTGAGTCCCCTTTGGGCGGCTGGGGAGGGGGTTCTGATCCACCCTTTCCAGAAGCAGGATGAGGTGGCGGTGGGATTCGCTAATCGCGGGATCAAGCTCCAAGGGCGCTCGTCCGGGGAACTGGGGCTGGCGGATCGCACCACGCGGACCCTGCGCAGTTGGGGATTAAACGGTCGGATTCAGGCCTTACCAAAACAGTCCCGATCGTTCAATCTTTTCAGCGACGATCGCATCCAGACCGTAGAGACCAACTTTGCCGTCGACGGCTTCCCTTTGTGCCAGTACCAGGTCAAGACCCACGAGACCCTTGGCGGCCAAGTGGCCATGCTGGGTCAATTTCCGCGGGTGGAGGTCAATCGCAGCTTCAGTGCGAGTGACTGGATTGCTGACGATCGTCTGCAACAGACGATCTCCGAGACCCTCGGCATGAAGGGCCTCGATCCCCATTTTCATGTAGATGCCAAGTCCAAATGCCTTTGGGCCAAGGATAACGAGCTCCTGCCAGTCTGGGTCGTCGATGTTGAGAGCGAGGGACTGCTCTATGCCTTCATCGCCGATGCGAACGAGGTCTACCGATTCGAGCCAAAACATTTTCACGCGAGTGCGAGGACGAGGATCTACCCGAATAACGAGAAAGATGCCAATCTTGAGGATTTTACCATTCGTGAGATGAAGACGGATGGTTATCTTGAGAATGCCTACTTCGTCACCTGTGTTCCTGCTGGATCAGGCTCTTCGGTCTGTCCACCCAACGAAGCCAGCGCCACTCCCTACTCGATGGTCAAGGAGCCGTCCCTCACCTACACCTACAACCCAGCTGCTGACGAGAGCAAGTTTGCCCAGACCTCGGTCTTCACCAACGCGAATCGCACTCTGGAATGGCTGGAAGATCATGGATATACCAACTTCGGAACGGCGCAAATCCGTCTGGCGATCCATGCGAGTTTCGGCGGGGATACCAACAACGCACTTTACGAGCCTCGGAGTTCCTTTGCAGTCATCTATGTCGGCGACGGTGACGGCCAGGTGCTGCAAAACCTCGCAACCGATGCTGATGTCGTGAGCCACGAGCTGGGACATCATGTGGTGTACAACAGCGTCAAGCGAATCGAGGGCGAGTCATTGATCCTGCATGAAGGTCTCGCCGATTATTTCACATTCGCGCGCACGGGAAATGCCTGTCTGGGTGAAAGTATCTGTCCCGACACGAGTATCGGCGTGAAAGTCTGTGCCCGGCCGCGACAATGCTTACGCTCCGCCGAGAATGATCTCACCCTGAACGGTCCCAACTTTCCAAAAGAGCCGCACCTCAGAGGTCAGCTCATCTCCGGTATGCTTTGGGATCTTTACAAAAAAGATGGGATTTTGCTCAACGATGTGACTCGTTTAGCGCTCAGGACCGTAGACCTTATGGTGACCGATTCTGGCTATAAGCACTTCGTGGTTGGGCTCATGCTCGCTGATCAGGCAATCTTTCAGGGAAGGTTCTGCTCGACCCTCCTGAATCGAGCGAACAGCCGTGGTTTCCAGACTATTCTGACTGGTATCACGTGCGAGGACATTGAAAAGCAGTCGACCGACGGTACCTTGAATTCAACAACCAACATCGAGGACTACCTCGGTCCTGACGGCAACGGTCCGACCGTCGCGCCGGCCAGTCCACCGCGGAAAGGCGGGAAGGCTGGTTGTGGTGTCATCGCAGCGGGTGCTTCTGGACACGATCTGTCTGCCTTGTTACTATGGATCCTACCTCTCCTGCCCGTCGTGATCAGGCGCTTCCGCAGATAATCTGTGGGGTCTCTGCAGTTTTGGGGAGAAGGAGCACATGGATGAGCCCGATTCTCGCACGCTTGCTTCGGATGACCGGCTTTTTGCCTTTCGCACTGGCCATGGGCTCGGGTGGAAGGCTTGTTGCGGAACAACTCAATGTGCAGCTGACTGTGACGTGGGAGGGGCGTGAACTCGAGGAGCCTAATCTTGAAGCTCTCGAAAAGTTTCGGCGAACCTATCCTGAAATTCCTGTCGTTCATCTGATCAACCCTAGCTATTTTTCCAGTCAAGACCTGAGTCTTGCTCACCGTGAAAAGATCCAGAGGGTCATTCTTCCCGATGATGAAGTAGGGCTTTATCTCAGCGCCGAGCGCAGTATCCTGGACCAAGCTCTGGTCAATCTTCGTTTGCAGCCTACGTTTTGGGCTTATATCGACGATCTCGAAACCTGCTCGGATTACTGCGGTCTCGATGTGCCTCTGAATAGCTTCTCACGCGAGGAATTTCTGCGAATCTTTGCCAGATCAGATCAACTTCTGCGTGAGCAAGAGTTTCAGAATCTAAGAAGTTTTGCCGTACGTGGCTGGCTTTCAGCACCCTTTGTGCGTTCCATAGCTGAGGCTTTTGCGTATCGCTTCGATCTCACGCGTGTCGACTCGACTTTGGTCCAAGCCAAACTTCGGGAATATCCTTTATCAAACTGGTTAACCGATGGTCAGCGCCCGTCGCCCCACCCCCAGTGGCTCTCCGAGTCAAGTGGTCGCCAGGTGGAGCAGTTGACTCAGAACGGTGCTATCGTCGAACTCAACGAACAGAGTGAGGTCATGAAGAGCTTAGATCGCACACTCGAGCAAATCGGGACCCAAGGTGCGAGCTTCCGCTTGAGCCTTTCCCAGGAGTCTGCCTATCAAAGTTGGCCACGGCTCCGAGCCATGCTGAAAGAACTCGAAGCTAAAGCGCGACAGAAGGGTACACGTCTGGTGTACACGACTCCCGCTCAGATAAAAAACGGTCGACCCCAGCAGGATAATATGCGTATATCGGTCGTACCTTAGCTGTGATCCTGTTGGTCTGGATCAGGCTTGCGACGACTCTGCTCGAAAAGTCCCGAGTCACAGTGCAAGAAAAAGCGGATCGAAGATCAGCTGTCCCTCTAACGACTGCGTTTTTTTGAAGCCACACAGGGCCAGCACTTTTTCAGCAGAGGTCGTTTACGTTCCGAAAGAATCTATAGACAAGGCACCCGATGTTCCGCCGCCATGAGTATCCCTTGGGAGCTGTTGGTTTTGGGGTAAGACGGAGGGGGCTGTGTCTGGACGAGTGCAAGGAAGTCACCGTGTACGTCGATGTTCACAGTCATTTGACTCACAAAGAGTTTGCCGAGGATTTGCCAGCCGTGATCGAGCGGGCTGAGAAAGCTGGTTTGACGGCCATTATCGTCAATGGACTTGAGCCCTCTTCGAATCGCCGCGTCCTGGAGCTTGCCAAGCAGTATCCCGTGATCAAACCGGCTCTGGGAATCTACCCGATCGAAGCCATCAATGATCGTGTATCAGATCTTCCGTTTCCCATCGCCAGCTTTGATGTTGAGCAGGAAATAGCCTTCATCGAGAGTCAAGCCAAGGCCGGGACTATTCTGGCTATCGGTGAATGTGGGCTCGATGGGTACTGGGTGGGTGAGGAAACCTTTGCCCGTCAGGAAGAGGTATTCCTCAAGCTCGCTGAAATCGCTGTCGCTTATGATCTGCCTTTGATCATCCATACCCGCAAACGCGAAGAACGCTCGATTGAAATCCTTGCACACCATGGCGTCAAGGCCGTGAATTTTCATTGTTACGGAGGCAAGGTGAAGCCAGCAGTGAAAGCCGCAGAGGATCATGGCTGGTACTTTTCAATCCCTGCTAACGCTCGAAGCAACGAAGCTTTTCGCAAACTCTTACGCGATCTGCCTCCGGATCAAATCCTCACGGAGACCGATTGTCCCTACCTCGCACCGAGTAAGGGTGCACGCAATGAGCCTTGCAACGTGGTGGGAACAGTCGAGCTTCTCGCCCAGATTCGCGCTTGGTCTCTCGAGGTGGCCCAGGAGCGTATCTGGGCAAACTATGAACGCTTGTTCGCTTCAAACGATTCCGCTGTTTAGCTGTTATCTAGCAATCTCTCACAGGGTTCTGCCGGTAGCAGCTCTTTCTCGGCAAAGAGGTGCTACCGGCAGCGACACGATCAACACTCAACTGATACTCAAATCCAAATCGACAACCCGAAGCTCAAGCTGTCAGTCAGGGACCGCAGCGACTCGACCGCGAGCGATCCACCGCTCGCAGAGTAATTCGATTCCAGGCGCTTACCGGAGAGAATAAAGGAGAACTGAGGTGTAAAAAAGTAGTTCAGACCCATACTGTAGTAATGACCGCCACCAACGAACGATGCGCTGCGATCAAAGGCCTGGTATTCCATTTGAGAGGCTAGAAGACCAAAGCCGAACTGGATGTTCGTCACCGGTGCACTGAAAACAAAATTCATTTCAGCCGCCAGCCGCGAGCCTCGGAGATTCTCAAGACCGCTTTCTTTCGATCGCATGTTGAGTAGGGTGTGTGAGAGAGCAAACTGGGTGAACTTGAATACCTCGATACCGATACCATTGCGGATACCATAGCCGCGCCAGGTCTGATCCGTCAGCACATCACTGCCGCGGGACTTCTTCTCGAAAGTTCCATACTCACCATCGATCGATTGTGTGATGAAGAGATTTGTCGTCTGGGACGAACGGTTCCGATCAATCATCGAGTGCGATTGAGCTAGTAAAGGACTCATCAGCAGCCACGACAGTGCCATAGTCAAGAGAGTGCGCATCAACATAACCAACTCCAACCCAGGTCATACATGTCCGCAGGGGAAACCTACGCGAAGGAAGGAGCAAGCCTCGTGCCGCTTTCATAAATGTTTAAAAATATAATAAAAACAATATGTTAAATAAGTAAAGGCTGTGTTCCGCTCTGTCCAAAAATCCGACAGGAAAGGGCTTGCCGCTCATCCGTTGCAATAAGTTCAAGTGCTGCTTAATAGAGCTGGACAGGAATTTCAAAGTTCGCTAAAACCGGTCGCAAATAACTGCTGATTTCGACACTTAGCGAATCACAAAGACAGCCGTGCAAAGTTCGGTAAATCTACCTTTTTATCGACTCCGACGGTCTTTAGCAACGGTGGAATTTATCCACAGAGGCTGTGAATAATAGCCCCTTTTCTCAACTGTCTCCCATGGTGCTCAGGCCATGAGTGGGATCGATTACTTTTTGTGCAGCCAAACTTGGACGTCTGAACCCCTCTTCTCTCAAGCCTCTCAGCATGTTAATAAATTCTAAATGCATGGCACGTGATCGAAAAAGAAGGGCCACTATGTCGAGTCTTAAGCCAATCTTTGTCTCATCGATTGAAGGAAATCATCAGCTGCTTGATGGCGGCGCGATGTTTGGTCATACTCCCCGTCCACTGTGGGAACGCTGGGCCAAACCCGATGCCCTGGGGCGTATCCGTCTGGCCTGTCGGGCCTTGCTGATTGAGCGAGAGGGCAAACGACTGCTCTGTGAGACCGGAATCGGGGCTTACATGGAGCCCACACTGGCTCAACGCTTTGGTGTTGAGGAGTCGGATCATCAGCTCTTGATCCATCTGAAGGCCTTGGGGCTTAAGCATGAGGATATTGACTATGTGATCCTGTCTCATCTGCATTTTGATCATGCGGGGGGACTTCTTCCCACTTACGCGGAGATCCAAGCGGGTCAGCGCAATCTCCTCTTTCCCAAGGCTCACTACGTGGTGGGACGAGAGGCGTGGGAGCGTGCGAAACAGCCTCATGTTCGGGATCGCGCGTCTTTCATACCTGGCATGACCCAGCAGCTCGAGGCTTCCGGGCGTTTGCTCGTGATCGATACACCTGAACTGCCAGGAATACCCAAAGAGCAGGTGTGGTTCCGCTTCAGTTCGGGGCATACGCCGGGGCATATGCATACCGTGGTGAGGGGGGTTCGCGAAACCATGCTTTTTGCAGGGGATCTGATTCCGGGAAGGACATGGGTGCATCTCCCCATTACCATGGGCTATGATCGATTTCCCGAGCAGCTCATCGATGAGAAAGCTGAACTTTATAAAGATGCGGTCCCGGGCTCCTGGAAGATCTTTTTCACGCATGATACGGACTGTGCAGCAGCTCAGGTTCAGAAAGACGAAAAAGATCGCTATGTGACTACGAACGAGGTAAGTCGACTCGAGCGCTACGCGCTCTGAGGGCTCGGATTGGAATTGCAGGCGGCTCACTGCCCTTTATGAGGAAAATCTGCGACAATATCCTGTGGACTTTAACAGTTCAGCATGAGGTCGGGAGATGGATATCGGCAGTTTCGTGCGGGCCGAGCGCAAACGGCAAGGACTTACCCAGCAGCAACTTGCAGATCGCTCGGGCGTGGGGCTCAATTTTGTCTACCAATTGGAGAAAAACAAGCCCTCCGTTCAGCTTGATTCTGTCAATCAGGTCCTTCGGGCCCTCGGTTACCAGGTTGGTGTCATGCGCGATTTCCGGCCGTGGCAAGCTGCGGTCGAGTGGGAAAATAAGCAAGCACAAGCGCGGGTAGGAGGGATCCGTCATGAGCTTGAAACGGAATCCTGTCGCGACTAGAAGGCTTTATTCTCCTCGGACTTTTGTCCGCGACTGATGGCTGGCCTTCGTCCGCACGCGTGTGTCTTCGCATCGGCGAATTGGAAGGTGCGGAGCTGCTCCTGGAACCTCAGGCTCACGGCAGCTTCCGGATCACTCGCAGCGAGTCCGAGTGCAGTTTTTTGCATGCGTTCGACCAGCTTAGGCTGCAGACGACCCGTACAAAAATTTTCCAGATAATGGCGATGGGGGCTAGGGAGTATCGAGGCGAGGAAGACCGCTTCGGCCTGATTCAACTCGTGAGCTGGCTTTGCAAAGTAAGTTTGGCTCGCACGGTTGATGCCACGCAGGTTTGGGCCGAACTCGACGACGTTGGCATAGAGCTCCAGAATTTCCTCCTTTGAGAGTTGCTGCTCAAGGGCCCAGGCGATCAAGAGTTCCTGCAGTTTACGACTCAAAACTCGCTCGTGACTCAGATACAGATTTTTTGCAAGCTGCATGGTAAGGGTCGATCCTCCATACAGCACCCGGCCTGCTCGGATATTCGCTTGCATAGCCGCCAGAAGGCTGCCGAGCCGAAAACCCTCGTGACGCCAGAACCCACCATCTTCAGCAGAGATCACACTTTTGAGGAAATCCTCGGCCATCAAACCTAGGGGAACATAAGTATCGCTGCGCAATGCAGCCAGAACGGATGGATCCTGCCCTTGAGCCGTTAGCTGACGATTGAGGAGCCACTGACGTGACATCTGTTCGGGAACGCGAGCGAGTTCGCAGCGAGTCGACGGAGCACCGAGTCGCAGAGGAGGGAAGCCATCCTGCAAAAGCTTCACTTCAGCGCTTCCTCCGACCTGACCTGATAATGCAAAGCCATCGAGGAGAGGGAAGGCGTGATGCGGCATAACATCAAGCAGGATCTGACAGGGAGTGTCAGGCATCTGCAGCGAAATCTCCCAGGGTTTGATCCGAAATGATCCGAAGAGATCGTCCTTCTTCACCTCGAAGTATATGCGGACCGGAGAATGCCGACGATGGGCGATGAGATGAAAGAGGCCTTGCGGCGCGCGAAGATCGCCAGTTTTAGGCGAGAACTGACCTTTCATGCGGAGACTAAAGGGGAAGGGCCCCCAAGCTTCGTCACCAAGAAAGCTATGCTGCAGAAATAAGCCGTTGCTCGCCACCTGCACGTCGAAACTGAGGGGGTCGGATTCGCTCAGTCCGTCGATGCGAAGCTTCAAAAGCAGGGGTAGCTCTTCGGCTGACTTCAAGAAGCGCGAGGCATAGGGCAAAAGAGGCGAGGGGAGACCTTTGCGCTTATGCCTGAGGTCGAGCCGATTCAAGTCCGCACTGAGGGTCCCTTGAATCTGCCAGGGCGCATCGCCGTGATCTTTGGCTTCGAGTAGAAAGGGAAAGGCACCCTTTTCATCACCCAGCAGAATCTGGCCCCCCACGCGACTGAGGAGGAGATGCTCGCGATGCTTGAAGCTTTTGGCATGAAAGGACAGCGAGGCATCTCCGGCATGATACTGTGCGTCAAGACCTAGGACCGAGAGCAGCTGGGAGCCGGATCGATCCTCCACGGCTAACGAAGCTGATTGCACTTCGATCGCTATGCCCCGCTCATGGAGGAGTGCGAGAGTGCGACTGAGTTGATCGGGTGCGAGCTGGGGGTGGGCCGTCTGACGAGAGCCTGCTAGAGGCAAGGGGCCGCGATGCTCAGTTTTTTGCAGCTTGATTCGCCAATCGGAGAGGATGAGGCGCGCAACTTTGGGTTGAGGTATGAAGCCGAGCTCAATCTCGACGGCACCGTAGGCTGTCAACTGCGGACTCACCAGCTCAAGATCTTCGATCCGGATGCCAGACCATAGCACGCGCACTGCTCGGTACCGTAGCTGGAGCTGATGGTGCTCCAGCCAAGTAGCAATGCGGACCGTTGCCTCCTCCTGCATCCAAGGGATGGCGATGAAACGAAGTCCGAGCAGGATCAGCCCTAAGCCAAGGCAGATCCCTAGCAGCAAAGGACTCCGACGTCGTGCATGGCGGCTGTGCACAGGGACCTCCCTCGATCCAGCTAGGCGCTCTCGGAGATGTCCTTAGGTCTCGCTGTCATCAAGCCGTCACCTTCTCCGAGACAGCGACTTCACTCCAGGTCGAAGGCTTAGGTACCGAGCCTCAGGACTTTTTCTTAGCACAGGAAGATAGCGTGATTTCATTATACCAGACCCGGACAAGACACAAAAAAAGCGTCCCCTAGGGACGCTTGAGGCGCTGGATAGAATACTGTTTATTTTACGACAAAGTTGACGATTTTACCGGATACATAAATCTCTTTCACCAGGACTTTCCCTTCCATATGGCGAGAGACCACCTCGAGGGCCTTAGCTTGGGCGATCACTTCATTCTGGGCGGCATCCTTGGCGATCTCCAGCGTTGCACGCAGTTTGCCATTCACCTGCACCGAAATCGTCACAGTGTCGTCAATGACCAGCTGAGGATCGTAGACCGGCCAAGGTTCGTAGGCAAGTGAACCCTGCCCACCATAGCGATGCCAGAGCTCTTCGGCAAGATGGGGCGCATAAGGGGCTAGAAGCAGAATAAAGCTTTTAGCCGTCTCAGGGCCTAGGCTTGTCTCCTTGAAAGCAGCATTGACGAACTCCATCATCGCCGCTATCGCGGTGTTGAAGCGCATCTGCTCCGTATCTTCACTGACCTTTTTGATGGTCTTGTGAAGCAGCTTCTTCAAAGCGAGTTCAGTCTGTCCCTGCATTTGCGAGGCTTGGCCGTCCGCATCGATCAAAAGACGCCAGGAGCGACTCAAGAAACGGTGAGTTCCGGTGATGCCATCAGACTTCCAGGGCTTCACAGCCTCGAGAGGGCCCATAAACATCTCGTAAAGCCGGAAGGCGTCAGCGCCCCACTGCTCGATGACTTCATCTGGATTCACCACGTTACCACGGCTCTTGGACATTTTCTCGCCGTTTTCGCCAAGTATCATCCCCTGGTTCACCAGCTTTTGGAAAGGCTCTTTGGTGCTGACATACCCAGCATCGTAGAGGACTTTGTGCCAGAAACGAGAATAGAGCAGGTGAAGTACGGCATGCTCGACACCACCGACATAAAGGTCGACAGGCATCCAGTAGTTTTCTTTCGCTTTATCCCAGGCCTCTTTGTCATTCAGCGGATCGATGTAGCGAAGATAGTACCAGCACGAGCCTGCCCATTGGGGCATGGTATTGGTCTCTCGTCGATAGGCTTTACCGTCTTGCTGGTAGTCGAGCCAGCTGCCGGCTTTGGCCAGTGGTGACTCGCCTGTTTTGCTGGGTTTGAAGTCGTCAAGATCAGGTAGGACCAACGGCAGTTCGCTTTGCGAAACCGCGATCTCATTGCCATCCTTGTCGAGGGCGATAGGGATCGGTTCTCCCCAGTAGCGCTGCCGCGAAAAGAGCCAATCACGCAGCTTATAGGTGACCGTCTTGTTCCCATGAGCTTCTTTTTCCAACCAGCTGGCCATGGCTTCGATCGCCGCGTCCTTATTGAGTCCGTTGAGGAAACCTGAGTTGACGATGGTTCCATCACCCGTGTGTGCGGCCTCTTCGATAGGCTTATCGCCACCTTCGAGCACCCGGAGGATCGGCAATTGGTACTTCTTGGCAAATTCGTGATCACGCTCATCATGCCCAGGTACGGCCATGATCGCGCCGTGACCATAAGAGATCAGGACGTAATCGGCGATGTAGATGGGCAGTGCCTGGCCGTTGACCGGATTGATAGCATAGGCACCGGTGAAAACACCGGTTTTCTCTGTATTCGCGATGCGATCCCGGTCCGCCTTGTGTTGGGCATGGTCCACGTAAGACTCCACGGCAGCTCTCTGCTCAGCTGCCGTGATCGTTGGGACCAGGGGATGTTCTGGAGCAAGCACGATAAAGGTCGCGCCATAGAGAGTGTCTGGACGGGTGGTGAAGACCGTAAGCTTCGCATCGTGACCCTGGACACGAAAGGCGATCTCCGCGCCCACGCTTTTTCCGATCCAATTGCGTTGCATCTCTTTGATGGATTCCGGCCAGTCGAGACCATCGAGATCTTCGAGCAGACGTTCGGCGTAGGCGGTGATCTTGAGGATCCACTGCCGCATGGGTTTCTTCACAACGGGAAAACCGCCGACCTCCGACTTACCATCGATCACCTCTTCGTTGGCGAGGACGGTTCCCAGTTCCTCACACCAGTTCACAGGCTGCTCAGCCTGATAGGCCAAGCCTTTCTCATAGAGCTTCAGAAAGATCCACTGGGTCCACCTGTAGTATTTGGGATCAGTCGTGTTGATCTCGCGATCCCAATCATAGGACAGGCCGATCGATTGAATCTGGCGGCGAAAGTTATCGATGTTTTTAAATGTCGTATCTCGCGGATGGGTGCCAGTCTTGACAGCATGCTGCTCAGCCGGCAAGCCGAACGCATCCCAGCCCATAGGGTGCAGGACATTGAAGCCGCGCATCCGCTTGTATCGAGCCATGATATCGGTAGCCGTATAGCCTTCAGGGTGTCCGACATGCAGCCCTGATCCCGATGGGTAGGGAAACATGTCGAGGACGTAGTATTTGGGTTTGGTCGAGTGATCCGGAGTTTTGAACGTCTTCCGTTCGAGCCAGTAATCCTGCCATTTTTTTTCGATCGACTTGTGATCGTAATCTGCGTGTTGCTCCATCCTATCCCGCCTCCTTGGTCGACTGTCGAGACCGCCCACCTTATCACACAAGAGGGCAGGCTCTCAACCAGGCGCCTCGCCCGAGCGCCCGTGCATCAATCGCGCTGGAATTTAAACTGAATGTAGGTGATGAAAAAGTCGAGGATCAGGATCGCGACGTAGGAAGCGACTACCGCTCGCGTCGTGGATTGACCGACCCCTTTGGCGCCGCCCTTGGCATGAAAGCCCTCGAAACATCCGATCGCGGCAAACACAAAGCCAAAAAGTGAGGCTTTCTGCATGCCCATGAAGAGATCTTCGAGGTCGATGATGGTATCGATTCTGGCAAAAAAATCAGCGAGATCCACCTGATAAAAAAGGGTGCCGACCACCAGAGACGTGGTCACGCCAGCTAGGACCATGAGGGACGATAGAAGAGGCATCATCAGGGTCGCGGCCAGAATGCGCGGTGCAATCAGATAGCCATAGGGATCGACCGACATGACCCGCATCGCGTCGATCTGTTCATTGACCTTCATCGAGGCAATTTCCGCAGCCATGGCAGAACCGGCGCGGGCTGTCACCAGAAACGAGCCGACGACGGGCGCAAGCTCACGCGCCAATGCGAAGCCAGTGGAAGCACCGATCAGCGACTCGGTACCAAAAATGACGAAGATTTCCCCGAGCTGAAATCCGAAGATGCCCCCGACCATCACCCCAGCCATCAGGAGAATGAGGAGGCTTCGATTCCCCACGAATTCCATTTGTGTGAAGAGCAGGCGGCGATTGACAGGAGGGTGAAAGCAACGGATGACCGATTGCATCACAAAGAGAGTAAACTGCCCAAGCAGATGTGTGACATCCTGTACGACGGATCCCAGAGCACGCGAGGCAGGAACGAAGGGCATCGATTCACCTTTATCGTCAGAGCGGGGCACCTCGATACGGACCACCTGCCAATGTTGGCAGGTCTAGTGACTCGGTCTATAATGCGAAAGGGGCTACCCTCAAAAATTCGGGAGATTCGCCTGTGAAGTCAGTTTTCATCTCGGCACTCTTGCTGCTAGGGGGACCTGCCGATCTTCGAGCTGCCTGCGCGACTCTTATCAAAGGTCCGATCGCGATCGATGTCCTACAGTGCAACACGGTCAACCCCGAGCAAGCCTTTCCTGTCTCCGAGAGCAAGTATAGCTTTATCCGTGATTTACCTCCAGCGAATCGTGCTGCTTTTCTCGACGCCCACCGTGGACTACTGATTCGGGCGAAGGTTGCCCGTTCATTTGCAGTACGGAGTGGACTCAGCGATGAACCAGGCGCGTTGGGTGGGGAGAAAATCCTCGCCTACATACCACCTCAGCTGGTGTCCTGTCCGGAGGTTCAATTCAAACGTATGCAAGCGATCGTTGATGAGGTCTGCTGCGAGGGAGGAGGCACAGTGCCCTGTCTTCTGGGGACGAGTTATGTCCTGAAAAAGCCTCGACTTCTAAGCGGCAAAGGCGCTTCGATGTTGCATGGTGCGCGGCATACTCCTGAACAACTTGCTGTCTATCGCCAAGCGGCGACCCTCATGAACCAAGGCGACCACAAAGCTGCGATCAGTCTCCTAGAAAAGCTTCGCAACCAGCAGACGCTCGACATTCAGGGTAACTACCTTTTGGGTTTAGCGTATCGGGACAGTGACCGCTGTCCAGCCGCCGTGCCCTTTCTCGAGGCGGTTTACAATCGCTTTGAGAAGAGCGACTTCTGGAGCGACGAGGAGATTTACGTCCGACGGGGCACGCTTTTGCTGGCTCGCTGCTACGCGATGCTGAATCGAAGTGGTGAAGCCGTGATGATCCTTCAAGCCTTTCTAGTCGAGCCGGAGAAGTACCAGAAGGAAATTTCTGAATCGCTGTCGCATGCTGATTTTGGGTCCATTCGTACCGATAAAAACTTCATCGACTACCGTAAGGCAGCCACCCGGGCCTTATCGAAATGAGAGATCGTCGACTCCCACCAGGCAGCACCCGGGTCTTATCGAAGGAAGACATCAGCGTTTGGCAAGGTAGTCCATCAG